>Ga0172380_10004131_pt1 | contig 19030 bp, 9 predicted proteins | sample Leawe162metaG_FD_119747 | JGI IMG/M metagenome (GOLD analysis project Ga0172380, IMG submission 119747) | Leachate microbial communities from a municipal landfill in Southern Ontario, Canada - Leachate well 162 metaG | ecosystem: Engineered > Solid waste > Landfill > Unclassified | place... | reverse complement strand
TTATCGGAGTGTTTTGAGATGAAGTATTAATAAACCTTAACACATACTCAGCAACATTAAAATCCGAATAGCATGTAACAAAACATTTTACAACTAACCCGCTTTTATTATCTGAATAAGTATATAGAGAATTCTCAACGCCAAGCTCACTTGATTTGATGATTTCGTTTTTGTAGTTCCAGCTTGTAATGAATAAGTCTGATGATTTACCATCATACACAAAAGAAAATGGAGGGATACTACCTTTTGCAAATTTTTCTTTAAGCCATTTGCTTGTTTTTATGTTATCTAAAGACTGGCTATAAAAAATTAATGGACATAAAACAAAAAGTAATTTAATAAAAACAAGTTTTCTCATTATCAGCTCCAAAATTTCTTTATTTCATTGTTGTGTAAATCGCTACTCCTCTAGAAGGTAATTCATCAAGGATATTTGAATGAACGTTTTTAAACTCTCTAACGTAGTCAATATTATATTTATCCTCATTCGCTTTTATTTTTTGCGGATCATAAAGGTGTCTTCTTAATGTAGAGTTTATTGATTCGGCAAGTTTTATTTCAAACTTTTGACTTGAATGCGAAGCATTTACAATCATTATTGATAATTCTTTACCATTTGGCTGAGTTGCAACGATATACAAACTATCGTCATTAGTCGTCTTAAAAACTTTTGTTCCGTTTCTCCCTCCCAAATATTTACTCAGCATACTAAAAGCATAATAAGCCGGATAAGGATTCTTAGCATCCGGTAAACTATCGTGTGGCCATTTTGTTAATCCCCATCGATGTACGCCGTTATGGAATGCATCGCTGCCATCAGCATTTTCCAACGGATCGACATATTGTTGATCCATCAATAGCCAAATCAAAGAAGTTTGAGCTCCGGATTTTATGAAAGCGGCAATACACTGCGCGATGTAATTTCCGTAATCGGGTTCAGTTCGTATTAATTCATTTGGTATTCCACTACCATATTCATCAATCCAAAACGGTTTGCCGGTTTCAATAATTTTATTTTTTCCTAGTTCGACAATTTCTTTCCAACCACCATATTCCCGGTCCCAGCGTGTTGCATTGTAAGCATGCCAACTATAAATATCTATTACATCATCAAGATTATTTTTTGCCCAACCAACCCACTGGCCGTTACGTGTACTTCCACTGTTTGGACCAACAATTTTTATTTTATCGCGCAGGCCGGCATTTACTAACTCTTCTTGGATTTTTCTACAAACTTTCCCGTAATATTCTTCTTGTGTAAATCCTTCAGGCACAATTCCCGATTTGTAATTCAAAGGCTCGGTAAATAGAATCAAGTATTTAATATTAGTGTAGCCTTTTACATTTATTAACTGATGTATCGATTCTTTCACACAATAGGCAAATCTGTCGGGGTCTGTTTCGGAATTAGGCCTGATAGAATCTTTATCTCCCAAATCCGGGGAGTGAAAATAAGTATCTTTTGTGAACCACCAGCCGGCTTGCAAAAGCGATATCAACATTCAGCTTCTTCATTTCATCAAGCCATTTATAAAAAGCTTGCATTTTTACTGATTGCCAATTAAAATCGTTGTAAAGATTGTTACCGCATGCCCAGTTGGGACGATACCAAGTTCGGGCAATATTTAATCCCATTTTTTTAATTCTAGAAAATTCACGCTCACGATCTGCTTCATTCATTCCCTTTTTAATCTGTTCCGGCATAAACGCGAACCCGTGATAAACTCCGTTCACTCCGAGGAAGTTATCCATCAAAACTTCTTTGTTGTGAACAAAAAGCAATTGAGTGTCCTCACTTACATTCGCACGCAAATTGTCGCCAATGGTTCTTTTCTGCCTTCCCATTTTCTCGAATGGAATATTTTCAAAATCCGGTAAAGTGGTAAATACATCAGAATCATTTCGGAGTTTAAAATTCATCTTTGCATAACTTTCAAATCCCGGATCGGTATTCGTTACATAATTTTTTCCAAGCTCCAGCCATTCTAATGATCCGTTTTGAATTTGATCGACATTACAGAAGATGTTATTCTCAATCAAATTTCTTTTTGGAAATCCCGGATTATCATGCCAGTAGTTTGCCAGATTCGGATAAGCATCAACGTATGGAAGCCGGTTTATTCCAACTTCTTGAAGTCTTTTCCGGTAAATTCCATTGTCACCAATAAATTCTTCTTTGCCCCAATTCTGCAAACGGTTGTCAATATGAAAAGCTGTCTGCACATCGACAAATATATTATTGCGGTAAGTAATATCATTCCCACCGCCTATCATTACAGCAATATTGCCGGGCTTGTAAAAAACATTTCCGTAAACAGTCATTCCACAAGCGCCGTCGTCATGGTAAACCGACATTATTGTTCCTTCCTTATTTCCGTTATGATGGAAATAGTTATAACGAACAATATTTCCTTGCTCACTTGGATTTCTACCATAATAAATGGCACCCATATCGTGTCCATCAGTTACAACGTCATGAAAGATATTGTATTCAATCAGATGCTCATTTCCGTTAAGATGAATAGCAACACCGGGGCAATCATAAATTTCGTTATGCTCAATTACGTTACCAACACCATCCAGATTAATTCCTCCGCGATATGTTTTTTCGTAACGATTGAAATCATGAATTGAACAATTAGTAACGCGGTTATTTCCTCTTTCCAGAGTTATACGGTTTCCTCCGCCAAGAATAATTCCGCCGGCACCCGTATTGTATATTTCACAATTATCAACAAGATGATCCTTTCCGCAATTTCTATCCCAAGTTTGATTAGAATACAAGTATTCCTTGAATTTTCCGAGAACTCTCGAAGCTGGGCCTCCCTTTTCATCAACACCTTTACCAAAGCAGATTGCAACAGTGCCAATATTTCTAAAAGTACAAGAAGAGAAGTGAATATCGCTTCCACCTTCAACATAAACACCCATACCACGCGTGCACTCGAAATTAATGTTCTCAAAGTAAATGTTAGATGAGTTTTCAATTGCAAGCAGCGGTTCTTCAATTATCGAAAGACTTAAATTGGAAAAATCTTCATTCTCGTAAGGAAAGAAATATATTCTCTTATTTTTTTTATCAACAAAATATTCTCCCGGTAAATCAATATCCTCGAGTATATTAAATCCGTAAAATGAGTTAAAACTTTCACCAGCAGAGAATCCGTAAAATGTTGGCTGTTTTGTTATTATTTGCTTTTTCTCTTTATCAATTTTATTAATTGCTACTGCGTCATCAGCAAATCCATAGCAAAAATATCCTGATATCCATGGCTCTTCTGCATTAATCCAGCGTTCTACTCTTTTCTTATCATATTCTATAATTCCTCCGCGATTTGAAAAATCGCCGTTACTCATAACTGAACCTTTTTCAACAACTTTTTTGTAACCTATGTAACCATTATTTGGCCAGCGTCCGAGGAAATAAGCCCTATCCTTACCAAACAATTCCATCTGAGTATTTGTATATGGTCTTCCAAAACCGTGTGGTAGAATTTTTCCTTCGTCAATGTTCAGACCGGAATAATCAATTTGTAGAATTTTATCTTTAACGCGAGTAATGAATCTGTTGGAAATTGTTGTGTCTTCCACTTTGTTAATCCTACTCCCGGGAATTTGTACTCCACCAGAAAGAATTACAGTTTCATTTTTATAGGAACGAAATATTAACAGAGCTTCATCTTTAAATAAATCTCGCCCATCAAATTCAACAGTCTTTTTGATATTGTAAATTCCTTCGCGTAAATAAACTGTATAAGAAGATTCTGGTGATTTTAGTTTGTTTTCTCTTACTGCATCACGTGCTCGTTCAATTGTTGCGAATGGAGCTTTGATGCTGCCGTTGTTTTTATCCGAACCAGAAAAGGAAATAAAATATTCTTTATGGTTATTATTTCCGGCGTAAAGGTTAACCGCAAAAGCTAAAACAAAAATCAGTTTTGTCGTTTGGTTATTTATCATTGTGTACTTCCCCACTTTTTATTTGGCTCTTTTCCCATTACTAAAACAAGTTTGCCGCCTTTTGTAATTTCTTCGTGAGTAATCCATGAACGATTATGCGGTTTTCCATTAAGGGTAGCCGATTGTATATAATAGTTTTCCTTACTCAAGTTTTTTGCTTTGATGGTGAATTCTTTTCCGCTATAAATTTTCTGGTTCAATTTGATTGTAATATTCTTAAAAATTGGTGACGACAATTGATAAACGGGATCACCCGGGAAGACTTGATACAAACCCATCGCGCTCATGACATACCATGCGGACATGCAGCCATAATCATCATCCATCTCTTCCAAAAATCCATCCGGCGTTGCTTTGTAGATTCTATCAAAGATCGGTTTATCAAAGAAACCATGAGTTTTATATTTCTGAACAATTGGCTCGGTTAAGATTTTGTGGGTCCATTTTTGTGTTAACCAAGAAGCTCCTGCGTAGTTAAAAAGAAACGGTGTTTGAAGATCAATTTGATTACCCGCAGTGTATAAATCATTGTCAAAAAAGTAAGTTAGTTCTTTCAAGAATTTTTCTTTTCCACCGAACACTTCTATTAGCGAAGTCACATCATGAATAACATTCCAGCGCCAGTGCCATTTACTTCCTTCGTAAGTATATTTTTCCCGATTCTCCGCTGGGTCATCCGGAAAGTCAAGCCATGTTCCGTCTTCTGCGCGAGCTCTAAAATATTTTATGCTAGGGTCCCAAGTGTTTCTCCAATAATTAGAACGCTTCATAAAATATTCATATTCTCTTTCATTACCGATAGCTTTCGCAATTTGCGCAACACAACAGTTATCCCAGCAGTATTCCCCCGTTTGATCCGGACGTTCGGGTATATAGCCAATATTATCATATTTTTCTCCCATCTGTAGAAGAGCTTCACGCTTTAAATACGGATAAACACTTTTAACATCAATATCAAATAGTCCTTTAAAATAAGCGTCAGTCATAACCATCAGCATATGCTCATTGCGGCAGTTATTGAAAACCGAGAATCCGTTTTTCCCAGTGATATCAAATCCCGTTCCGGGTCCGTGCGGTTTATGCGATTCGATCGGTTTATCCAAATCACCCTGTTCATAAATATCGCGCAACGATTTTACAATGTCGCGATACACAGAGGGTAAATACAAACTGTACAAAGGATATTTTGTTCTAAAGGAATCCCAGAAAGCATAATTGCTATAGTGAACATATCCATCGGCATTGTGAATCTTTTCATCAAGTCCCGGATACTTTCCAGAAACATCCGATAGTGTTTGAGGTAAATGGCATGTTCTGTAGAGTGAAGTGTAAAATATAGTTTTGTATTCTTCATCACCTTCGACTTTAATTTTGCCAACTGTATCATTCCAAAGTTTGAATGCTTTATTCTTTATTGCTGCGAAATTGAAATTCGGGTTCTCGCTTTCAAGATTTTTCTTAGCTGCTTCTATACTTGTTAAAGAAACTCCAACTCTCACTTCAAGTGGTTTACCTTTCAAACAGCCAAAATTTAAGACTAATCCGCCATCAATAGAATTACTTAGTAACCTACCCTCAATAAGATCTTTACTATCCCAAACTTTAGTTGATTTAATCGGTGAGTTAAATTTGATGACAAAATATATTCCATTATAAACCCAAAGCTTTCCTTCTACAGTCTCTGCGTCTGTCATCTTACAAGATATACTTTGAGAGCGTTCTCTGTTACCTTCGTACAAAAATAGCTGAGCAATTTTGTTGTTTGGGAAAGAGTATCTATGAACTCCAGTATGTACAGTCGCTGTAAGTTCAGCAAGAATATTATCTTTAATTAATTTTGCTGAATAGTAACCGGCAGTTGAAGCTTCGTTTTTTTTATCAAAATCTAAAATTGGATTTTTGAAAAATGTATCGGAAGGAACTGTTACAAAAGGAACAATTGATAAAAGCCCAGCGCGGTTTACAGGTCTAGTTCCTCCGGAACTTCCTTTGTGAAAATGACTGAATCCACGCAATTGACTATCCGAATAATCGTAGCCGCCGTGCGCAAAATCGCCGTCGGCGGTGAGACTTCCCGGATATGTATCCGGACATAGATTAATTAATCCGAATGGAACATTCGCGGACGGCAGCCATTGGCCATGGTCGCCTTGAGTAGCTATAAACGGATTTACATAATCAGCCGGAAGTTTTGATTTGCCGGAATTGTTGCCCGCCCAAATGTTTGCAGTAAAAGCTATTACTAACAAGATTTTAATTTTACGATTCATCTCAAATTTCCAAATTAGTTTTTGGTAGAGTAGAGCAAAAGTATATAATCTTCTTTCGACGGTTTTTTCGGAACACTCCAAATAGTAGAACCAATTACCGGAGATTCTTTTACATTCATAAAACCACCTTTACGCGGATCAAACCATTTTGCTTCGTATTTTTTTGCTGCATCTAGATTTTTTAGAACAGTGTTGATTTCATTTTCAGAATAGATATAGAGAATATATTTCTCGTTGGAAATTGTTGAGAGTACAACTTTTTCTTTCTCTTTTGTGTCATTTGAATTTACTTCAATCCAATCTGTGCTGTCAAAGCGAGGTTCAAGTTCATTCCATTTAATCCCGGTAAAAAACTTTTTTAAATGTTGCATTTGATTTCCGCCGGGAGCAAATAATCCATCATACCAAGTTATAATTCCCCAATCCATACAACAACCGCACTCTTTTTCAGTATAACAATTTTGCCAAATTCCTTGCACACCATAGCCAAAGCCGAAACTTCCACATAGAATTGATTTATATGCTGCATTGCGTATATCGGTTGTAGTGCACTTTTTATCTTTTCCTAAATCTTCATAGTTAGCCTCTGCTTCAAGCATTGGTTTAGTTGGTTTGTTTTCAAAATACTTCTTATAAAATTCTTTAGTCTGAGTTCCGCCACCCCAAATAATATGTCCAGCTTGAATCATGTGGAAATTATGCCAACCGTCTTCATTAAAAAATTTAGCGTTGGAATTATCCCAAAGATGAGCTGTGTGCGGATGATGATAGTCATCATATTTCTCAATTGTCCGTGCGGCAGCTTTCCAAGTTTCCAAATACTTATGCTTATCAAGATCAACTTCTTGTGCTGTCATCCAGATAACCGGATATGCACCGTATCTTGCGACCCAATATTTTGCTAATCTTTCCGCACCCTTTTTACCTAGAACCAGAGCATAATTGTGCGCTGAACCAATGGATGTGTTAATAACAAAACCTTTTGATACCAAGTAATCAAATTTTCTATCTATATCTCGAAACGCTTCAACATCTACCGAAGTAACACTGTCTTCAACTAGCTTTATTCCATTCGTCTGAACTTGATAAACTGTGAATTCTTGTTGAGCTCTTTTATCAACCATGAATTTGAATTGAGATCTGCAATTAGGCGCATTGCACTCATCCCACTTCTCCAACGGCAAAAACCAATGAGTATCGGCTAAATAGAAAAAAGGCATTCCATTATCATGAACGAAGTGGCGCTTGTTAGGTGAGATTTTTAGAAAACCGTTTTTGTATATGGACAACTTTCCTTTGTACTTAACAGCATTTACATAGCCGCTTTTATTTCCTTGAAAATGAATAACCTTTTCACCGGTAATCTTGTAATTCCACCTCCCAATTTTAGTCGGGGAGAAACGAACTTTCCAAGTATCGCCTCCATCCCAAAATGCGGGGCGGGAAATAGTATCGCCAGTATTGTTTGTAAACACTGCGAAGAGTTCAACATCTATGAATGGCTTATCATAACACTTACTGCTGTGAAAAGTAAGCTCAACTTGTTTCCAGACTTCAACTGTAGTCTGCGCGCCGCAAATTGAAGCCAACACAAACAGTAAGATGACAAAAATTTTTCTACTCACTTTCATCTGATAAACTTTCGTTTAGTTTATAAACTTTGTCTCGTATTTCATCTAATGTGCCAATGATTATATAATAATCATATTCATAAACAGAATTTTTGTTAAGCACCTCCTTTTTCACCGGCGCTATGTATGAAGTAGAACCATCTTTGGTTTCACCGCCCGGTTTACCAGCCATGCCCGCTATAAAGTAAGTGCATCTTGAATTATAAACTCCCATTCCCCATTTATCATTGTTAACAAATGCCATCCAGTTTTCTGTAACTTCAGGATATTTTCCCCAAAAACCACTTGAGAGGAAAACTACTGCTGGATTTGATATTGTGTCATTTGTAAAAGGTTTTCTGCCAAAATAGGAATAGAGATTTGAAAGTGCTGAAATTGGGTAAACAGCCGGAAGTTCTTGATCAACAAGATTTCCTTCTCCATAAATAGTATCTGTTCTATGACAGGTAAGTTTGCAGTGGACCTTTAAAACATTTCCCATAAGGATCGTCTTCTGTTCCATTTCAGCTTCGGCTGGTTTGTTGTTCATATCCCATTGCATTGGAATACACTTTACATAGAGAGTGCCGTTAGTTTGTTTATAATCTAAAATTTTTGCGCGGTTCTTAAATTCATCTCCTACTTGAATCGGGTTCCAGCACCAAGGGGACCATTTGGGAGATTGCCCTTCCGCTTTACGATCAACATTTTTCCCAGCATAGTATGACTGCTGGATATATCTTCCCTCATCATGAACATTAACAAGATTTCTCTCACTGCCGGAAAGTGAAATATGGCTTATAGCTCCGCCTCTAGTCAGATCGAACTTAACTTTGAGAATTCCGTTATCAGCACTAATTTCATTCGGTTGTGCTTGTAAGTTATAAAGCAAAAAAGCTACCATCGCTACAGTTAAAAAAACTCTTAGTTTCATAACTACACTCATTCCAGGTTTAGCCCCATTTGTATTTTTGCAGTTGAAGGTGCTCTATTAATAATTTTTTGTCCTCCTTTGAATCGAGTACCGTAAACAACAGCGCCTAATGCTCCTTCACCAAATTCAATATGCGTTTTTCCTTCTTCAAGAAATTCACACGCATTCATAATTAGTGTTCCGCTTTTCAAATTTACACAAGGTGCGTTTTTATCATTGTCGCCCCAATTTGTAAAATGTGTCGAATTGAATGTTACAGTTCCGCTCCCTTCAATTATTGCTTGACTTGTAGTAGTTTTAATTGACCAGAAACCACAGTTTGTAAATTTGATTGGGCCTTCATTGGTTGGCTTAATAATTACAGTCGCCATAAATTGACAATTAACAAACTCCAAGCCGGCATGTTTTTGAGACGCGTCAACTTGAACAGATATATCAGTCATATCCGCACCGGACTGTGTGATTAATACATTCCCCTTTCTCCTTGCACCGGAGATAAAATGAAATCCGATCTTTGGAAATATTACAAAACAATTGTTAACATATTGCCAGTCGGTTCTTGCAAAAATAAATCCTTCCAAATTTTCCGTTAAGTATTTAATTAGCTTATCCCATTCGGGGCTACCATCTATCGGCGAATTGGAATAACCACATCGTGTCCAAGCATTTGGATTGAAATGAACATTCTCTATTCTTCCAACATCGGTAGAGTTATCAACAAATATTCCAACCTTAAGAGGACAGCCGTAAACATTACGAACAAAATGCAGTTCATTTGAATAGGTGCCGAAGTCTATACCTTTGTATGAATTTGCTAACGTCACATCAATCACGCTGCAGTTGGTTCCTTTCCCTTGAATTGTCCAAGGATAAGCTTTTACATTATTAATATGCTGATCGGGATAAAAAACTGTTATGCCTTTAACACAACTATTGCTAGTTAAATTAATAAGAGGCGAACCATTTTCGTTATCAGCAGAACCGGTTGCAAATATTACACTACCTTTACCAAGCGCAGTATTGTGTGGTGCTTGCCATACACCTTGAAGCGTAACTCCATCCGGAATAATTATAGAACCGGTAATCAAATATGTGCCCGCTGGAATATTTACAATTCCACCTTTAGCACTTGCTGCATTAAGCGCTCTCTGAAATGCAAAAGTGTCATCAGTTTTGCTATCTGCTTTAGCACCAAATTCGATTACACTTATTGGTCCGGAATTATTTTTCTTGGAAGTTTTTGCGTTCACTGTTAATGTCACTGCCAAGAAAAGTGAGAATATAATTTGGAATATGCTTTTAATAGAAATCATTTAGCTCTCTTAAATAAGAATTCAGTTTTTTGAAAATACCGCTGTCATTTTTCTGAATATATCCAGTTAAATCTTCCGCCGGGTGCTGCATCGCCATTTAGATACCAATCAAGTGGATCGCTGGAATCTTGCATATTATCAGACCACTTAAACTCAAAATTTAATTCAGCTGAAAAATCCAAAATGTACTTACGCGGAATAGTAATCATCATTTTATTGTTTTTTACTTCATATTTAACACTGGTTAAAACTTCCCAGTCACCACCGGAATATTTTTGCAATTTACTTCCGGCATTTATTCTATAATCAAATCCATTCCATCCGGTGTCATACTTTCTATCAGAATTTATGTATAGGCGCATCCAGCTACTGCCCTCAATAGAAGTTATTTTTGCAACTGTTGATGCAAAGAAATATACATTCTTTGAATCTCTCGAAACTTTTAACTGATGAAAATCATTCCTACCGGTTTTGTTAGTATATATAACCTTCGGGCTTTTTTGCATTCCGGAACAATTACGTTCTGCTGTATCACCTATATAATCTATATATGTTGGTTCAACATTTCTCCAATCGTCAATACTCTTGATCGATTTTTCTTTAGCCGCAAACGGATTAGCTTCAACACCTTTGAAACGTCTGATATTATTAACTAACTGCATGTAATAATTGTCCTTCAAGCCGGCAGTTCTTGTAGGCTCAATATCTCTACTGTATTCCGGGTTCGCTTGATCGCAAAACCATGAATGCTCGGGATTATTATCCTTACTTGGGAACTTACCAGCAATCCATTCATTCCATCCGGTTACATAAACGAATTGAGGATTCTCCGCAATGGCCCAATCCCATTGTTCTTGTATATTGTAACCATAACGGATATCTACTTCTGGATTTCCATAGTATCCTTTTCTATAGCTTCTTCCCCAGTTATCTCTATTTCCGTAAAAAGCAGAACCACCCATGCCTGCTTTCGGATTCGGATGTTGAGCTACAGCTACGTTTACTATTTCTTTTTCTCCCTTAGCGTTGAAATGAACCTGCTGCGGTCTTGCAAACGATATCCATGGCCAGCTATTGTTTTTATATTGTTCTGTAGGCCATTGCGATTCTCTATATGTAAAGAAATTTTCAAATTCCTTCCCTTTAGCTTCAGCGGATATTCCAATAATTAACGGCTTCCCATCAAGATGAAACCAGCACTCAGGGTGATAATACTTTGCCCCGGTTTTATAAAAATTATCATATGCTTGCTGCATGGTGAAGCCAGACTCTGTATTAGTATAAAAAACAATTTTAGGAGGGTTTTTACCTTGAGCGCGAACAGCATCCATTGCTTTCATTAAAATATCTGCGTTCTTGCCATATGTTTCCTTATTTGTTGCATCTATAACAAGAATATTAACACCGGCATCTGTAAGCAATTGAACACTTCTCAAACTTACCCAATAATCTTCTGCTCTGTAATAACCATAAAGTGGTTGCCCCCAATAATAGGCCGAAACCGACTGCTGAACTCCCCAGTTTGGATTGTCGGAATCGTTTAATACCTCGGGGTTTTTTGCCACAATTTCACTTAAATCCCACGCATCTCCTGCAATTAGTCCTTCATCGTGCCAGATGAAATAAAAAATTGCCACATTCTTACTTTTTTGAAGATTTCCTACAGAATTATTCAAAAGAAGAGTTCTTCCTAATTCATCCGTTCCGGCTAAAAATTGAGATTTGGTTTCTTGATAAAGACAGAATTGAAAAACTAAAACGAGCAGAATTAAAAGATTATTTTTTGGCAAGATAAGCTCCTTAATTTTTTCAATTACTTGAAAATTGCTTTTCCTCTATGTAATAATAGATTAACTAAAGCGGCTTATCCGGTTTTTGCGTTTAATTGTTTGGTATCCACGTAAAATGTCAAAAAAGTTGTTTTTAATTCACTTTCCCCACTCTTTATTTGGCCTTTTACCCATAATTAGGTTAAGTGTCCCGCCGATTATAATATCTGAGTGATTTATAAAAGAACGAGTTAATTCTTTACCGTTTAGCTCAGCAGATTGAACATACTTATTTTTTTTCGTAGAATTTTTCGCGTACACAGTAAATGTTTTGCCATTTGGCAGTTGTATAGATATTTTTTCGAAGAATGGACTTCCTATTGCGTACTCGCTGCTACCAACAGTAACCGGGAAAAAACCCATCGCGGAAAAAACATACCAAGAACAAAGACCACCACCATCTTCATCACCAGGAAGACCAAGCGGTTTGTCATCGAACCACATATCTAAAACTTCACGAACGCGACGCTGTGTCTTCCATGCTTGTCCCGCATAGTTATATAGATAAGGAATATGCATCGAAGGCTCGTTGCCCGCAACGAACATACCGTTTAATCCAGTAGCATCGGGAAACTGCCCCATTATTTTCCATTTTGAGATTTCGGGGGCTTCATTAAAAATTGCGTCTACACGCTTAATAAAATTTTCTTTTCCGCCTAAAAGATCTATTAAGCCGGGTATATCTTGCTGAACGCTGAAGTTCCATGTCCAAGCATTGTTTTCGGTATAATACATTCTAGCACCATAACTGCTAGATAATTGCGGACTGAAAGGTTCAATCCATTTTCCATTAATATCTTTCGGCTGGAAGAAGCCAGTTGCCGGGTTAAATAAGTTGCGAAAATTTTGTGAACGTTTTTGGAAATATTCAAAATCCGAATTTTTGCCAAGAGCCTTAGCAAACTGCGCTAAACACCAATCATCATAACTGTGTTCAAGTGTTACTGCAACAGATTGTCTTTTTTCGAAATCATCAACAGTCGGTTCAGTCTCTTTTTCATTTTCATTTATTGCTGGGAACCAGCCATGTTTAATATAGAAACTATCAAGCGAACACATCTCACCGCTTCTCCATGGAACCATTGTTGCTTGCATTGCATTTTTTTTCAACCCTTCGTACGCTTTCTCAATATCAAAATTCTTCACCCCTTTTTGATAAGTATCCCACACTAAAGCTGCCGAATGAAAACCGACCATTGCAGAAAATTCTCCGAAGTACTGAGGGAAACCGGGCATCCATCCGCTCTGTTCATATGCTCGAATATAAGACTGCACCATATCGGACTGCTTCGAAGGATCTAGTATCAACATCAAAGGATGAAGCGAACGGTAAGTATCCCAAAGCCAATCGTCTACATAAAATGGTCTACCTTCATCGTTATGAACTTTTTTATCGAAGCCGCTGAAATATCTACCATATTCCGAAATATTTATCATTCGCTCATAAGATCTGTAAAGCGATGTATAAAAAATTCTTTTCTGCCGCTCGGTTCCTCCTTCAACTTTTATTTTGCTTAATGCATCACTCCATATCGAGTAGCTTTCATTTTTCACTTGTTCGAAAGTTTTGATTTTTGTTTCACGATTAACATTATCTCTAGCTTGGTTTTCATCAATGAATGAAATTCCAATACGAACTTCTAGAGGAGTTTCCGATTTATTGAGACTAACAAACACACCTACTTTTTGTCCAAATATTTCTTTTACATCGCTGTTTCCTTTTCCTTTTTCGAATGTTCCGGAGTTATTAAACGACCGGCTAAATTCAGCATAGAAAAATTGTTTAGTACCTTCAAATTCTTCCCAGCCTTGCACAACATTATTTCCAACTATCTTAAAAGACGAGTTTCTTTTCGAACGGAATAAAACATTTTCAGCTGCACTCTTGTTGAACTGGAATCTGTAAATAACTGAACGCTCAGTAGTTGTCCAATCAGCAGCAATCTCCGGTTCTTCAAGCAAAACTTTATGATACCATGGATGAACCTCTTCCATGTCGTGATCGTAAGTAGCTGCATTCTCATCTCTGTCAACAATTAATTTGCCGGATGTCGGCATCAACTCGGTCACATAACCTCTTCTATAAGCCGGCATGTTTACCGTGAACCCGTAAATCTTATCGCTTAAGAAACGATCTTCTAAACCAGATTTTGTTATTGGGAATACGCGCACCATACTGTGCGGACGGTGCACCGTTGGAGCTTTAGTAGTTAATAGGGGGGATACACCGCCAATATTGGGATCAACATATTGAGTTATATCCTTAGTTGAACACGCAGTAAAAAAAAGGATTCCAACCAAGGAGACAATTCCTTTAATAATTTTCTTGTGAAGTTTCATTATGCTTCTCCTTGAGAAAGATTTGTGTTAATCCAGCAAATTACTTTTTCAATTCATTAGAAAATGAATAAGGAAAATCTTCTTTGCTAATTCCTCTTTTCAAATTCGGTTTGCCGCTCATCTCAAAAACCAATTTGCCGCCTTTCATCAAGTCGGTATGAGTGATAAAATTCTTTGTGTAGATCTTTTCGTTCAAAATTGCTTTCTCTACGTAAAAATTCTCGCTTGAATTATTCTTGCCAACAACTGTGAAGGATTTTCCATTCTCTAGATTAAGAGTTACTTTTTCGAAAAGAGGCGCTCCTAAAACATATTGATCAGTGCCGGGACAAACTGGATAAAATCCAGCAGCAGAAAATACATACCAAGCTGAAGTCTGTCCATTATCTTCATCTCCGCAGAGTCCATCCGGATAAGGTGTGTACATTAAATCCAAAGTTTGGCGAACATATTTTTGCGCTTTCCAAGGTTCGCCGGCATAATTGTATAAATAAATAGCGTGCTGAATTGGCTGATTGCCATGAGCATACTGTCCCATTCCGGCTATTAGCATTTCAGTAATCTCATGAATTTGTTTCTTGTAATATGAAAAATCAAATAACGGTTGAGAAGTGAAAACCGAATCGAGTTTGCCAACAAATTTTTCTCTTCCACCCATTAAATTGATTAATCCTTGCGGATCGTGGAATACTGACCATGTGTAATGCCAAGATGAACCTTCAGTAAATGCATCTCCCCATTTTTCCGGTCTAAATGGAGATTGAAAACTTCCATCACTGTTTCTTCCACGCATAAAATTTGTTGAAGCATCAAAAACATTTTTATAATTGAGCGCGCGTTTAGAGAACAAATCAATTTCACTTTGAGGTCTTTTCAAAGCTTGAGCTAGCTTCATAATCGTAAAATCATCATAGCTGTATTCAAGTGTGCGTGCAACATTTTCGTTAACTTTCACATTGTATGGAATATATCCAAGTGAGTTATAATACTTCACACCAAATCTTCCAACAGATTTAAGCGGTCCTTCGTTCTCCGAATTTTTTAGAATACCATCGTAACAAGCATCAATATCAAAACCACGAATACCTTTTAGATAGGCATCTGCAATAATAGATGCAGAGTTAGAGCCGATCATGCAATCTCTGTGCCCCGGACTAGCCCACTCAGGAAGCCATCCGCTTTCTTTGTAAGTATTAGCAAGTCCATCCATTATATTGCTGCTCAAACTAGGGTGCATTAGCGTTATGAGCGGAAATGCTGCACGGAACACATCCCAGAAACCGGCATCGGTAAACATATATCCGGGCAAAACTTTTCCATTATATGGGCTGTAATGAACTACTTTATTTTCTTTATCAAACTCATAAAATTTTCTTGGGAACAACATTGTATGATACAAAGCCGTGTAAAATGTTTTGGTCTGTTCTATACTGCCACCATCCACACTTATTCTGCCTAAACCTTCATTCCAGTTATTCTTTGCTTTCTCCATTGTCTGATCAAAAGAATCATTTCCAATTTCTCTCTGGAGATTCAGTTCGGCTTGTTCATAGCTTATAAATGAAGAAGCAATCTTTAACTTAACAACTTCGTTCACTTTAGTCTTAAATTTCAAAACCGCGCCAACATGCTCTCCTTCTTCTTCCAATTTACCGGCATGCAAATCTGTTTTATTCCAAGTGAAAACAGAATCAATTTCTTTATCGAAATAAATCACAAAATAGTTGTGAAAATTATCCGGCACACCACCTTCGTTGTTTCTGCAATAGCCGATTAACTTTTTTTCTTTTGGAAATACTTTAACATATGAGCCTTGGTAATAAGCATCAATCAACAAATAAGATTTTTCAGATTGAGGATATTTTATTTGAAATTGTGCCGCACGTTCTGTTGGAGTGAATTCAACCCATGTGTCATAATCGCCAAGATATACTTGATAGAAATAAGGCTTTACGGTTTCCCTTTTATGGCTGAACCAAGCCGCACGATCATCTTCGGAGAATTTTAACGCACCTACAACCGGCATGATTGAGAAAGCGCCGTAATCACCAATCCATGGTGAGGGTTGATGCGTTTGCTTAAATCCGCGAATTTTTGTCGCATCGTAAGTGTACTGCCAGCCGTCCCCCATTTTACCGGTTTGTGGCGTCCAAAAATTCATTCCCCACGGGACTGCAATTGCTGGATATGTATTGCCATTGGAAAGAATCCGTTCCGAATCTGTTCCCACAAGAGGATTAACAAATGCAGTGAGATCCCTTTTTTTAACACCGCCGGCTAGAATAACACTTGATAGAATAACAACAGCTAAAAAAGCTCTTTTCATAAATACCTTGCTTGAATTTTTTCGCTCTGAAATGTAAATATTATTTATTTTGAATAAAGGCAGCATAAACCCAAGTACCAGAGAAATGTACATATATACAATTCTTTTTTACCGGACCGGAGTATTATTACAATTGTTATTGCATGTATTAATTTGGCAACTACAATAATCGATTTTTCCTTAAGTCATGATTTCTCGAACAAAATTATGAGAAAAAGATGAGTACCAACATCCTCAAGAAAGCCTTTTTGACTATTAATTATTTTGCTCTTTTCGCATTACTATTTTTCAGTTTACTTGGAAAAGCTACAAGCGCAGCTGATAAGGTAACACTTTCTAACCTACGGACTGAATACAAACAAAATCCAATTGGTATCGACACGAAGATTCCAAGATTAAGCTGGGAAATCATCTGCAACAAAAGGAATTTTATTCAGTCTGCTTATCAGATTAGAGTTGCATCAAGCATATCAGATCTAGAATCTAACAAAAACTTGCTTTGGAATTCCGGCAAGATTAGCTCTGAAGAATCGAACCAAATTGAGTATAAAGGTAGAGTTCTTAAATCATCCGAACGAGTTTATTGGCAAACTAAAATTTGGGGAAAAGATGGAAGTCAATCCTCATGGAGCAGTCCGGCATATTGGGAAATGGGTTTACTGCAACTAAGTGATTGGAAAGCAAAGTGGATTGAACAATCGGAGAAAGATAATTTAACAAATTCGACTGCATGCCCAATGTTTAGAAAAGAAGTAAGTATCAATAAAGCTGTTAAGTCAGCTAGAGCATATGTTACCAGCCACGGACTTTATGAATTGAGAATCAACGGTAAAAAAATCAGCGAACAGCTTTTTACTCCAGGCTGGACAAGTTACAAGACTAGACTTCAATACCAAACTTACGATATCACACAAAATCTAAAAGATGGTACAAATGCACTAGGGGCCATTATTGGAAACGGTTGGTATAAAGGTCCGATGAAATGGGATTATACTCCAAATAATTACGGTTCAAAACTGGGGCTTCTATTACAAATTCATATTACATATAAAGATGGTTCAACAGAAACAATTACTTCTGATGAAACTTGGAAATACTCAACCGGACCAATCTTGATGTCGGAGATTTATGATGGTGAAGCTTACGATGCACGTTTAGAAAAAACCGGTTGGGATAGCCCGAACTATAATGACAATGCTTGGCAGAAAGTAACAACTGCCAATTATGGTTTCGAAAATCTAATTGCTTCAGAAGGTTCTGAAGTCAAAGTAACCCAAACTATAAGACCAATTAAAAAATTTGTAACACCGAACGGAGAATTAGTTTTCGACTTCGGGCAAAATATGGTTGGTTGGGTTCAGTTAAAACTAAAAGGCAAAGCCGGCGAAAAAATAACTCTTAAGCATGGTGAAGTTCTTGATCAAAATGGCAACCTTTACTTGGGAAATTTAAGAAAAGCCCAACAAAAGATTGAATACAGTTTCAAAGGAGAAAATGTTGAAACGTTTGAACCCCATTTCACTTTTCAAGGATTCAGATTTATATCAGTGACTGATTACAAGGGCGATATTTCGCTAAACGATCTTGCTGGAAAAGTAATTCATTCGGATATGACGCCGACCGGAAACTTTGAATGTTCAGATTCATTGATTAATCAGCTGCAAAGAAACATTCAATGGGGATTGCGTGGAAACTTTCTTGATGTTCCAACAGATTGTCCGCAGCGCGACGAAAGATTGGGCTGGACCGGTGATGCGCAAGTTTTTGCCCCAACTGCTTGCTTCAATATGGACGCAGCTTCCTTCTACACTAAATGGATGAAAGATTTCATTCCAGATCAGCTAAGCGATGGAAGAATTCCACATGTAATTCCTAATATTCTTCCAAACGAAGGTGGAGCAGCAGGTTGGGCTGATGCTGGAATTATTGTCCCGTGGACAGTTTACTTGAATTACGGTGATAAACGAATTTTGGAAGTACAATATGAATCAATGAAGAAATGGATTGAATACTTAAAAGTACGTGCCGGCGATTCATTCATATGGAGTAAGGCAGTTGGTTACGGAGATTGGCTCGCGTTTGCAACAACAAAATCGGATTACCCCGGCGCAACAACAGATAAGGATTTAATTGGTACAGCATACTTTTATTATTCAACAAGTTTGATGAGCAAAATAGCGATGGTACTCGGCAAAAATAAAGATGCCGAAGATTATTCCATTTTAATGACGAAGATAAAGAACGCTTTTCAAAAAGAATTTTTCACTTCAAGCGGAAGAATTGCATCTAACACTCAAACAGCTTATTTACTCGCGTTAGCATTTAATTTAGTTCCGGATAATTTCAAAGCAGAAGCAGCAAGAAGATTAGCCGAAGATGTTGAAAGATTCGGTCACCTAACAACCGGATTTCTAGGTGCCTCACACATAACTAAAGTCCTTACAGACT
>Ga0172380_10004129_pt1 | contig 19032 bp, 20 predicted proteins | sample Leawe162metaG_FD_119747 | JGI IMG/M metagenome (GOLD analysis project Ga0172380, IMG submission 119747) | Leachate microbial communities from a municipal landfill in Southern Ontario, Canada - Leachate well 162 metaG | ecosystem: Engineered > Solid waste > Landfill > Unclassified | place... | reverse complement strand
TGGTATCCACAACGTCAAAGGCGAATCGGGAAGCCGCTCGAATTCATAGCGCTCATACCACCCTCGCGCACCTTCGTCCTTTGCATCAACAACGACACCCGCCATCCCGATTTCGTCTGACAGGCGCAAACAACGTTGCAAGGCGTCTGCCAGAAGCAGTTCGCCAAATCCTTTTCGCTGATGGAGTTCCGCCACCGCAAGTCGAGCCAGACGTGCTACCGGCAGGGGGAAGTTCGGAAAGCGGTCGGCGTGTTTAACCGGCAGGTTGTCCCGACGAATTCCGGCCATGGCAAGACTGTAGTACCCACGTATCGTGGTACCGTCCACCGCGACATAGGTTCTGCTGATGTTGGCCGCCGCATGCTGACGCGCGAAGCGGCGTAGATACTCATCAAGAGCACCCACGCCACAAGCAAATGAACGTCTGTCGTGATCTGGAGAGAGCTGTTCGATGCTTCCCGTAAAAATCACGTTCAGCGCTTTCCCTGCCACTCGCGGTGACGCTTCATTGCTGCGGAAAGCTTCGGTCTGGGTTTGTCCGCGTTGTCCAGGGCATTGGCAAATGCATTCCAGTCGCGGGAGGACAAGGTCATCATCTCGGTATCGGCAAGGATCTGCCTGGCACGTTCCTGTGCCGTACCCAGCAGAAAAGCGCTGACCGACATGCCTGCCGCAGTGGCGGCACGCACAATCAGTTCCTTGACTTCCGGTGACGTCCGCAAATCAATGCGTTCGTGAGATTGAGTCGAAACCAGCATAACCACCACCTTTGTACGGAAGATTTACGGACCATTGTAATACCCGCTACGACCGGATGCAATATTCCGTACAAAAGACGTACAAGACTTTCAAAGAAAGCTGGCACGCAGCCCGAAGGTTGAAACGAAAAACCCCGCACAGACTGTGCGTCTGCCGGGGTATCCGTAACGGTCAGAGACCGTTTTGTGCCATATTATTTATTGGCGGAGAGAGAGGGATTCGAACCCTCGGTGAGGTATTAAGCCCCACGCTCCCTTAGCAGGGGAGTACCTTCGACCACTCGGCCATCTCTCCGTTTTGAGCAGGCGGAATCATATCGGCTATTCGACGCGAGGTCAATTCGGCTCGTTGCCGTCAATGGCTTTCTTGCCGGTGAAATGCCGCCTATCTGGACGGGGTGCGAATTTTCGCCAGAGCCTCATCAATTGCCCGATCAAGAAAAGCACCGTAATAGTCTGGCGTGGTCAGGCCGATCAACGGTTCGGAGAGCGAATTCCCTTTGGCATCGAACAGTTTGATGGTCGGTGTCAGGGTGATTTTATGCTGCCGGGAAAACCTGGCGGCAGTGGTGGCCTTGCCAGAGAAATCCACCAGCTTGCCCCGGCCCCGGTATTCGACCTGGCGCATGATGACTTTGTCCGCGTACTCGGGATTGCGCTGCATGGGAAGCAGAAACTCCTGTTTCACGCGCTCGCAGTAGGCGCACCCAGGGGCAGTAAAAAGAATCAGGATCGGCAGTTGCCTGTTTCGAGAGGCTGCCGCCTCAAGCGTAAGATCTGTTGCTGCGGGAATTTCATCCACCGGGGCTGCTGCGCCAGCCAGGCTGAACCATGTTAAACTAGCCAGCGCCAGGCTGAGCGCCATGGCCTTTGAAAATAAACGCTTAATTACCATCTTGAGCAGGAACCTGTTTTGAAAAACACACTCATCATCGCGTCACGCGAAAGCGCCCTGGCAATGTGGCAGGCTCATCACATCCAGAGCCGTCTGCAAGCATTATATCCGCAATTGGACGTGCAGATATTGGGCATGACCACTACCGGCGACCAGATCCTCAATTCACCGCTGGCCAAGATTGGCGGCAAGGGCCTGTTCGTCAAGGAACTCGAGCAGGCGCTGGAAGAAGGCCGCGCCGACATCGCGGTGCATTCAATGAAAGATGTGCCGATGACACTGCCGCCCGGCTTCATTCTGGCCGCCACCGGCGAGCGTGAAGACCCGCGCGACGCCTTCGTTTCCAACCAGTATTCCAATCTCGAAGCCCTGCCGGAAGGCAGCGTGGTGGGCACCTCCAGCCTGCGCCGCGAATGCCAGTTGCGCGCGCGCTTTCCCCACCTGAAAATCGAACCGCTGCGCGGCAATGTGCAGACCCGGCTGCGCAAGCTGGACGAGGGCCAGTTTGCTGCCATCATCCTGGCGGCTGCCGGGCTCAAGCGCCTGGAACTGGGCCACCGTATCGCGGCGCTGATCGAGCCGGAACAGAGCCTGCCCGCCGTGGGCCAGGGCGCGCTCGGCATCGAATGCCGCGAAGGCCGCAACGATCTGGTCGCTTTGCTGGCACCGCTGCATCACGCCGAAAGCGCGGCCTGCGTTGCGGCTGAGCGTGCCATGAGCCGCGCCCTGCAAGGTAGCTGCCAGGTGCCGCTGGGCGGTTTTGCCCAGATCGAAAATGGCGAACTGCGCCTGCGCGGTTTTGTCGCCAGCATTGACGGCCAGCGCATGGTACGCGACGAACTATGCGGCAAGCCCGAAGATGCCGAGCAATTGGGTTCACAGATGGGCCAACGCCTGATTGCACTCGGCGCGGACAAGATTCTCGCCGAACTCGCACTCTAGTGAGCATCGATTTGCCGCTCAAGGGCATGGGAATCGTGGTGACGCGTCCAACCCATCAGGCACAACACCTGGCACAACTGATCGCCAGCGCCGGTGGCGAGGCGATTCTGTTTCCGGTGCTGGAAATTCTCGACGCCGGGGATTTGCGCCCGCTCAATGCCCTGATCGCCCGTCTGGATGAATTCGATGTGGCGATTTTCATCAGCCCCAATGCAGTGAGTAAAGCACTCAACCTGATTCGCGCACAGCGTCAACTCCCCCGGGATCTGGTGATTGCGGCCATAGGCAAAGGCAGCAAAAAGGAGCTGGAAGACCGCGGCATCAAGCAGGTCGTCGCGCCTGAAAAACAGTTTGATAGCGAAGGCCTGCTGGCGCTGCCACAGTTCCAGGACATGCACGGCAAGCGAGTGATCATTTTTCGTGGCGAGGGGGGGCGCGAATTTCTGGGCGACACCCTGATTTCACGCGGGGCAACCCTCGAGTATGCCGAGTGCTACCGGCGCGCCAGGCCCGTTATGGATACCGCCCCCCTGCTGCACCGCTGGGCGCGTGGCGAAATTCATGCCGTTACGGCCACCAGCGGAGAGAGTCTGCACAATCTGTTTGATCTGCTGGGAAAACCTGGGCAACAATGGCTGAAAACAACTCCGCTCTTCGTATCCCATGAGCGAATTGCCCAGACAGCGCAGGGCATGGGACTGACACTGACTATTGCAACAGCGCCGGGAGATGAAGGTTTGATAACAGGCTTGATCAAATGGGCGAAACGCGGCAAACCATGACCCCCCCCGGCGCAACACCGTTGGCACAGGATGCTGCGGCCACAAAAAAAACATTGGGCTGGGCCAGCCTGCCTTTGCTGATCGCCATGCTGGCACTGCTTCTGCTCGGCTGGCACTGGCTCGATTCGCGCCAGCACGATGCGCAACTGGAGCTTAATCTGGGCCGCCGCCTGGCTGAATTCGAGGCAAGCAACAAGGAAAGCGGGATTCTCGTTCGCCAGACTCAGGAAACCGTGCGTGAAACGCAAGCCAAGCTTAGTCTGCTGGAGCAGAAAATTGCCGAGTCCCAGAGCCACCAGGTCGCACTGGAAGAGTTGTATCAGGAAATGTCGCGCAACCGCGACGAATGGGTGCTGGCGGAAATCGAACAGATGCTGCTTATCGCCAGCCAGCAGTTGCAGTTGGCCGGCAACGTCCGGGCCGCGCTGATCGCGCTGCAAACTGCCGAAAGCCGCCTGCAGCGCATGGACCGGCCACAATTTTTCACGCTGCGCAAGGCGATCAACAAGGACATCGAGCAACTTCAATCCCTGCCGCAGCTGGACCTGACGGGCCTCAATCTGCGGATCGACATCCTGGCGGCAGGAATCGATCGATTACCCCTGCTACAGGGCCGCGTGACCACCAGCATGGAAAAACCAGCTCCACGCCAGCCCCTGCCCGAAAATTTCTGGCTGCGGCTGAAGGAGGAAGCCTGGCAAGACTTCAAGGAACTGGTGCGCATCCAGAACCTGGAAAAAACCGAACTTCCCCTCCTCTCTCCTGACCAGGCTTATTTCCTGCGCGAGAACCTGAGGCTGCGCCTGCTCTCTGCGCGCCTTGCCCTGCTGCAGCGCAACGAAGCAAGCTACAAGGCAGACATCAAAGCCGCCGAAGACTGGCTAAACCGTTATTTCGACACCAGCGACAAAGCCGTCCGCGGCGCGCTCAATCATCTGAAACAGCTTGAACAGAGTCGTCTTTCCATCGATTTGCCGGATATTTCCGGCAGCCTGGACGCTGCGCGCGCCTTCAAACTGGCGCAGGATAAAGCCGGCAAATGAAAGCGCTGTTCTGGACTCTGGCCATCCTGCTTCTCGCCGTGGCATTGACCATGGCAGCAATACACAATACCGGTTACGTGCTGCTGATTTACCCGCCCTACCGCATCGAGCTGACCCTCAACCTCCTGCTGGCCCTGCTGGCAGCGGCTTTCTTTGTCATTTACAGCCTGCTGCACGTGGGTAGCCGCACCCTCCGGCTACCTGCCCAGGTTCGTGCCTTCAAGCAGCAGAAACGGCAGGGCAAGGCACGCAGCGCGATGCTCGAGGGCATGCGGGATTTCGCCGCCGGCCGTTATGCCACAGCCGAAAAACATGCCGCCAGCGCCCTGGAGCTGGGCGAATCGCCTGAAGTCAATGCCCTGATTGCAGCCCGTAGCGCCCATGCACTTGGGGCGACAGCCAGACGGGACGCCTATCTGGCACAGGCGGGCAAGAATTGCAGCGACTTTCCGGATGCGGGAATGACCGGATAAGCACTGACGGCACACACAACAAGTAAACCATTTTTTTCAGTAAAGGAAATTCGCATGAGCATTTCAAGCTACGAAGAGCTGTTAAAAGCCGCCGGACAGCAAGTGGAACCGCAACGGCTTCTTTTTGTATTCACCCAACCCGAGCTGCCTGAAGGCTATGCAAAAGAACAGATTGAACGTTTTCATGCCGGGCAGGGCGGCGTATTGACGCCCAAGATGTGCACCGACAAGACGCTTGATGAACTGGGCAGCTTTTCTGATCTTGTCGCGGAATCACAACAGACCGGGCAGGACTGGAAAGTCGTGTTTGTCGCCTGCCTGGAAGGGCGGAACGGCGTGATGCCGAGCTCCGAAGATGCACAGGAGCCGCTGAAAAAGATGGTCGATTACATCCAGAACGGCGCAATTTCGAATTATCTGGCTTATGACCGGGACGGAAATCAACTCCGGTTTTCCTGAAGATTCGCAACAGGGGAAAACCTTCATTGCCCCTGTTGCGTGCACTGCCGGCTCGTACTTTACTGCGCCGGTCAGGGTTGAACCCAGAAGTTCATTAGCCGTTTGGGTATCGGAAAATCAATGCATCGTAGGTCGGGTTTTAACCCGACATGCCGGGCTGATGCCCGGATCCCCGCGCTTACTTTGAAAATTCAAACCCATGCGCAATGGCAATGCCATCGGTGACAGACTTGACGCCGTAGTACTTATCGCCGGCCTTGAGTATGTACCGGCACCAGTTTTCAGGTTGTTTGGGCCAATCCAGCGTAACGCAATAAGTTCCATTGTCACCGACATGCCAGGTACCTTGAGCGGTTGATGATTTCCCCGGCTTGCCGGCATCACGGCTGACACCGCTTGAAGCCACGAGCTTGCCGCCGGGTTCGTTCGTCCAGAGGCGGGGGTTCCCCTCCTTCTGATAGCTGACGACCTTGGCGTTTGGCATCAGCTTCTTCAGCTCCTCTACGGATAACTGAACCCCGTTCTGCGCCCTGATGTCTTTTAAAATCAGGCCGTCCGCCTGAGCAGCCAGGGACAGAGAAAGCAAAACGGATGCAAGGATGGAACGAAGCATAAGACCTCCTGACAGTGACTGGCCGGACGCATGCGCCAGAGATGATCCGAACAACGCGAACGCAAATAATGCCATCCAGATCCTTTGCTACGCAACAGGATTCAAAATTGCCCGCTGGCCGCACCCCTGGCTGGCAATTTTTCAGCTGCCGTAGATTTTTTTCTCGCCCGGAGGGCGGGTCTTGAAGCGTTTGTGCAGCCAGAAATACTGCTCGGGCATTTCATTGACCCGTTCCTCGATGAACTGGTTCATGCGCAGGGTGTCAGCGTAACTGTCGCCGCTCGGGTAGCGCTCCCAGGCGGGATAGAAACGCGCCACATAGCCCTTGCCGCCGGGCAGCTGGCGCGTCACCACCGGCACCACCGCCGCGCCAGTGAGTTTGGCGAGACGCGGCAGGGCAGTGACGGTGGCGGCCGGAAAGCCGAAAAAAGGCACGAATTCGGCATCGCGCGCGCCGAAATCCATGTCCGGGAGATAATAGAAAGGCAGGCCCTGTTTCATCGCCTTGATGACCGGCTTCAGCCCTTCCTGGCGCGAAACCATGATGCATGGGTTGAAACGGGTTCTGGCATGCAGCAGAAGCTCGTCAACCGCCCGGCTTTTTTGCCTGCTGTACATGGATACCAGGGGGTGATCGGCGGTCAGGCGCACGCCGCCCATATCGAGGCCGACGAAGTGCGGCGCGAGCCAGATCACGGGCTTGCCCTGCACCGCCTGCCAATGCTCCAGCCCCTCGATTCTGACCAGCCGCCGCAACCGCCGCTCGGACGACCACCACAGGATGCCGCGATCGAGCAGGCTCTGGCCAAAAGCGAGGAAGTGGGCTCGTACCAGTTTTTCGCGTTGGGTATCCGGCATTTCCGGAAAACACAGGCGCAGGTTGATGCGCGCCACCTGCCGCCGCTCGCGCCCCAGCCAGTAGAGCAGCATGCCCATGCCTCTGCCGGCCGGTGCCAGCAGGGGCAGGGGCAGGAAATGCAACAGCCAGAAGATGAAAATACCGAGGCGGATCACTGGCTTTCCGCTTCTGCCCTGGAACCCCTGGGCGCCTTGTAGCGGTTGCAGCTCCACAGGTATTGCGCCGGGTTGCGGCGCGCCAGGTTTTCGACGGCTGCATTGAGGATGCGCGCGGCCTCCGTCGCGGACTCCGGCAATGCTTCAGGCAGCGGCTCGACCCACAGGTCGTAGCCCTGCCCCCCCGGCAGGCGCTCGGCGAACATCAGCACGATGACTGCGCCGGTGGAATGTTGCAGGCGTTGCACCAGGGTCATGGTATAGGCTGGGCGGCCGAAAAAATCGGCCCACACGCCGTCGCCCTTGCCGGGCACCTGGTCGGGCAGGATGCCGGCGGACTGGCCGCGCTTCAGCGCCTTGAGCAGCGCCTTGACGCCCTTGAGATCGGTCGGGGCCATGCTGACCTGACCGCGCCTGCGCCCCGTCAGCATGGGGGTTTCGGTCCAGCGCAATCTGGGCGGACGATACAGGATGGTGATCGGCATGTGGCTGGCGATAAACGGACCGACAATTTCAAAGCAGCCGAGGTGAGGGGTGAGAAAAATGATGCCCTGGCCGTCGCGCGCCAGCATTTCCACCTTGTCCCATCCCTCCGCCTTGCGCACCAGACCCAGGACATCTTCATAAGGGCGCAGCCATATCGCCGGCAATTCAAGCACGCTTTTACCTGCTTCGCCAATGGCCTGATGCAGCAATTGGCGGCAGGCGTCCGGCGAGGCGCACAAGCCGCTGCGGGAAATATTCTCTCGCATACGGGAGGCGTAGCCGGAGGAAGTCCAGTAGACCAGCCAGCCGGTGGCGATACCAAGCGCATGAAGCCATGACAGCGGCAGGCGCGCAAATTGTCTGAAAAACCATTGCATGGCTTGAATTATCGCATATCTGGCCAGAAGTTAAGCTGCGCGGTAGTTGACGCGGTGTTTTTTGGTTATCATCAAGAGTTGAATAGACTAAGGAGCAATTGACATGGCGAGAACGGTTAAATGCATCAAGCTGGGCCGCGAGGCGGACGGTCTGGATTTTCCCCCTTATCCCGGCGATCTGGGCAAGCGTCTGTTCGAGAATGTTTCCAAGGAGGCCTGGGCATCCTGGGTCAAGCAGCAAACCATGCTGGTGAACGAGAACCGGCTTAATCTGGCCGACCCCAAGGCGCGCAAATATCTGGCCGAACAGACCGAAGCGCACTTCTTCGGCGCTGGCGCGGACAAGGCGCAGGGCTACGTTCCACCCAGCAAGTAATCAAATCCAGACAATCCAGGCGAGGACCCATGACAACCAGCTTCAATGCACCGGAATATTTCATCAATCGCGAACTGTCCCAGCTGGCCTTCAACCGGCGCGTGCTGGAGCAGGCGGCGGATGACTCCAACCCTCTGCTTGAGCGGCTGAAGTTCCTGTGCATTGTCAGCAGCAACATGGACGAGTTTTTCGAAATTCGTGTTGCCGGCCTCAAGGAACAGATCAAGTACAAGAGCATCGTGACCGGGCCGGAGAAAATGTCGCCCCGCCAGGTATTCGAGCAGGTGAGCCGCGAAGCGCGCATTCTGGTTGAACAGCAGTACAAGCTGCTCAACGAGGTGATTTTGCCCGCCATGGCGCGCCAGGATATTCGTTTCCTGCGCCGCACGCACTGGAGCCCGGAGCAGAGCGAGTGGGTCCGGGCATATTTTTTCCGTGAAGTGATGCCCGTGCTGACGCCGATCGGCCTCGACCCGGCCCACCCCTTCCCGCGCGTGCTCAACAAGAGCCTCAATTTTGCCGTGGAGCTGGAAGGCAAGGACGCATTCGGCCGCAGTTCCGGCGCGGCCATCGTGCAGGCGCCCCGGGTGCTACCGCGCGTGATCCAGTTGCCCAAGGAAATCGCCGGTCACGAATATGGCTTCGTTTTCCTCTCCTCCATCCTGCATACCCATGTCGGCGAGCTGTTTGCCGGCATGCACGTCAAGGGCTGCTACCAGTTCCGCGTCACGCGCAATTCCAACCTGTTCGTCGACGAGGAAGAGGTCACCAACCTGCGCCAGGCGCTGCAGGGCGAACTGTCCCACCGCCATTATGGCAATGCGGTGCGGCTCGAAGTGGCAGACAATTGTTCCCCGGAAATGGCGGAATTCCTGCTGGCCCAGTTTGATCTTGGGCAGGATGACCTGTACCAGGTCAACGGCCTGGTGAATCTGGTGCGTCTGATCCAGATTCCGGACCGGGTCGATCGCCCCGATCTCAAGTATCCGCCCTTTATCCCGGGCTTTCCCGCTGGCTGCGTGGACGAGAAGCAGCCCGACATGTTCCAGGCCATCCGTAATGGCGATGTGCTGCTGCACCAGCCGTTCCAGTCTTTCAACCCGGTGGTGGATTTCCTGCGGCAGGCGGCGGACGACCCCAATGTACTGGCCATCAAGCAGACGGTGTACCGTACCGGGTCCGAATCCGTGCTGATGGAAGCGCTCATCAGGGCGGCGAAAAACGGCAAGGAAGTCACCGTGGTGGTGGAGCTGATGGCGCGCTTCGACGAAGAGGCCAACATCAACTGGGCAGCGCGCCTGGAAGAGGCTGGCGCCCATGTGGTGTATGGCGTGGTGGGCTACAAGACCCATGCCAAGATGCTGCTGGTGGTGCGGCGCGAGGAAAACGGGCTGCGCCGTTACGTGCATCTCGGCACCGGCAATTACCATCCGCGCACCGCCAAGCTGTATACCGACTTCGGCCTGTTTACCTGCAATGGCGACATCTGTAGTGACGCGTCCGACGTTTTTGCGCAGCTCACCGGTCTCGGCAAGGCGACCAAGCACACCCACCTGTGGCAATCGCCCTTCACCATGCATCCTCAGCTGCTCAAGGCGATTCGCACCGAGATCGGCCATGCCAAGGCAGGCCAGCCGGGGGCGATTATCGCCAAGATGAATTCCCTGCTCGAACCGGAAGTGATTCAGGCGCTGTATGAGGCTTCCTGCGCCGGCGTGAAGATCGACCTGATCATACGCGGCGTGTGCGCCCTCAGGCCCGGCGTGCCCGGCGTGTCGGAAAACATCCGCGTGCGCTCGGTGATCGGACGCTTTCTGGAGCACACGCGGATATTCTATTTCCGCAACAACGGCGCGCAGGATGTCTATCTGTCCAGTGCAGACTGGATGCATCGCAACCTGTTCCGGCGCATCGAGGTGGCCTTTCCCGTTCTCGATCCAGTCCTCAAGCGCCGCGTGATCAGGGAAGGGCTCGACCCTTATCTCAAGGACAATACCCAGACCTGGGAAATGAGCTCTGACGGCAGCTACAGCCGCAAGGTCTCGCGCCGTGCCAAGCCCGTATCGGCACAGCAGATCCTGCTCGCGGCCATGGCCACACCGCTTAAATGAGATCCATACTGGTAGCCAACCCCAAGGGCGGCAGCGGCAAAACCACACTCGCAACCCACCTGGCCGGTTACCTCGCCAGCCTCGGACGGCAGGTGGTGCTGGCCGACCTGGACCGGCAGCAGTCGGCCGCGGGCTGGCTCAGGCGCCGCCCGCCGCAGTTGCCGACCATCCACAGTCACCTGGCAAGCAAAAAATCACTCCGGCCGGACTGGATGGTGATCGACTCTCCCGCCGGACTGCACGGCGACAAGCTCACTGCGGCGGTGAAGCTGGCCGAACTGGTGATCGTGCCGGTGCAGCCCTCGGCTTTCGACATGCTGGCAACCGGCGATTTCCTGAACGTGTTGCGCGAGGAAAAGGCCGTGCGCAAGGAAAAAAGCCAGGTCGCGATGGTGGGCATGCGGGTGGACCCGCGCACCCGCTCCACGGCTGAGCTGGCCGAATTTCTGCTGGCGGTGGAATTCCCCGTGCTGACTTATCTGCGCGATGCCCAGCTGTACATCCAGTGCGCCAACGAAGGGGTGAGCCTGTTCGATTTGCCGCCCTCCCGCGCCGCGCGCGACGTGGAGCAGTGGCAGCCGCTGCTCGAATGGATTTCAGCGTACTGACAACGGAGCTCCTCTGGCATGGCGACTGAAGTCGAGCTCAAGCTTCTCATCAACCCGGCGGACATCCCCCGCTTGCGCCGCCATCCCCTGCTCAAGGCCCATGCTGCCGGGCGGGCGCGCTCCCGCGATTTGCTCAGCATCTACTTCGATACCCCTGACTTGACCCTGCGCCAGCAGCGCGTCGCCCTGCGCGTGCGCCGCATTGGCGCGAAGTGGGTGCAGACCGTGAAAGGCGGCGGCGGCGTGCGCGCGGGCCTGCACCAGCGCGGCGAGTGGGAAGACGAGGTGGCGCATGACTACCCCGACCTGACCAAGATCAGCGACCCATCCCTGCACAAGCTGTTTTCATCCGCCGCGGTGCGGGACAGGCTGCAGGCGGTGTTTACCACGGAATTCAGGCGCACCACCTGGGCCTTGCAGTGGGATAACGGCGATGCGCTGGAACTGGCGCTCGATCAGGGCGCGGTGAAAAGCGGCGGCAAGGCCGCTCCGTTGTGCGAAATCGAGCTGGAACTGAAACAGGGCGACCCGGCGCGCCTGTTCCAGGCAGCGCTGGAGCTGCAGCAGACCATCCCGCTGCGGCTGGAAAACGTCAACAAGGCCGACCGCGGCTATCGTCTCAGCCAGGCTGCGACGCCTCCGGTGGTCAAGGCCGCGGCGCTCGACCTCAAGCCGGAAATGAGCGTGAAACAGGCTTTCCAGGCCATCGCCTGGAACTGCATCAGTCACTGGACCGCCAACCAGGAAGGCGCGCTGCTGGGCAGCAACCCGGAAAACATTCACCAGGTCCGGGTCGCACTGCGCCGCCTGCGCTCGCTCCTGCCCCAGTTCAAAGCGGCCATTCCGCGCGAAAGTTATGCTGCCATTGCGGACGAGCTGAAGTGGCTGGCCAATGCCCTGGGACCGGCGCGCAACTGGGACGTATTCGTCACCCAGACCCTGCCGCCCATTCTCGGGCAGTTTCCCGCCGACCAGGGCCTGAAAGCACTTTACCAGGCAGCCGGCAAGGCCCAGGCGGCGGCCAGAAACGATGCGCACCTGGCTTTGCGCTCGCAGCGCTACGACCGCATGCTGCTCAGCCTGGGTACCTGGCTGATGGCGGACGGCTGGCATGTCCATGTCAGCGACGAACAGAAGCAGCGGCTGGAGGCCCCGATCCTTGAACTGGCGCAACGGGTGCTGACTCGCTGCCACAGAACCGTGCATCTGCACGGCGCGGCATTATTGGCCATGCCAGCCGAAGAAAGGCACGAGGTTCGCATTGCTGTAAAGAAACTCCGCTACGCTACCGAATTTTTTGCCTCGCTGTTTCCGGACAAGGCTACGCGCAGCTACATCCAGGCGCTGGCGGTGTTGCAGGATGAGCTGGGGGTGCTGAACGATGCTGCGACCACCGAATCCCTGCTGCAACACCTGGCCGCGCCAGACGCGGCAGCGCTTGGCACGGTTTCGGGCTGGTGCGCGCGCGGTGTAGCGGTGCATCTGCTCAGCATGGACGCGGCATGGCAAAAATATTACCGCTGCCGCCCTTTCTGGAAATAAACCCGAGGCCAAGGAGTTGCCGAGTTGATCAAAGATGAAACGATGAAAGAAAGTCCTTTCAAGGGGAAAACCGGTCTGCGCCGGGTTTGGAATGCCATGCATTACTCCTTTGCCGGGCTGAAGGCCGCCTACCGCCATGAGGATGCCTTCCGTCAGGAAGTGGCCCTCGCGCTGCTGCTGATTCCGTTGGCGCTGTTTCTTCCCGTCGCCGGGATAGGCAAGGCACTGATGGTGGCGAGCATCCTGCTGGTGCTGATCATCGAGCTGGTGAATTCTGCCATCGAGGCCACCGTGGACCGCATCTCGCTGGAAAACCACAACCTTGCCAAACGCGCCAAGGATATCGGTAGCGCGGCGGTGCTGCTGGGGCTGCTCAATGTCGTGACCGTGTGGGGGCTGGTGCTGCTGGGCTGACCCGCCTGGAGATTCCCTCGCTGGGGCCAGGAAGGTTCATGGTCAAGGAAGCTTGAGGCCGCGATTGCGGCCTCAAGCCATTTCAGCCTGACCAGGTGGCACTGAGGGGTTTTTACTTGCTGGATTGCCTGCCAGCGGCCTGGGCAAAATCAAACATATTCATCAGATCGCCAATTGCGGGGCGGTTGCCTGGAATATAGGGGTCTTTTGCACTGTGGACAGGGTTCGGCAGATTGTCCCGGCTGCGCGGGGAGAGCGGAGGCATGCCCCAGTTGCGCTGAATGAATTTGAGTATGGAGGCGTGATCGTAGTAGGTATGGTCGACATGCCCGCTTTTGGCAAAGGGCGAGATGGCGATCATGGGAATACGCGTACCGTCGCTGAAAAAATCAATCAGCTGGATATAGCCTGAATCGTAGTAACCCCCGCCTTCATCAAAGGTGACCAGGATGGCGGTTTTTTTCCACAAGGCCGGATTGGCTTGCACGCGTGCGACAACATCCCGCACCAGCTCGTCAAAACCGGTCTGCATGGCGTATCCCGGATGGCCGGATATGCTGTCATAGGGGGCGATGAAGGAAACGGCGGGGAAATACCGCGCCTCCTTGACGTCCACATGGAACTGCTGCAGATCCTGAAGCTTTTCCCGGTCCGGCCCTTCCATGGTGGAGGCGAAGAAGGTAGGGGTATCGCACATGCCGCAATATTCCTTGTCCACCGCCACCCCGTCGTTGCGCCCGCCGCTATACCACTTCCACGGCACCCCGGCCTTGCTCAGGGCGTCTCCGATATGGGGAATGGTCTGGGGCGGCAGCAGGAACTTGTCCGGGCCAAGGGGAAGCGGCTTACCCCCGGCGCTGTAGGCGGGGTCAAGATTGTTGACCATGTAGTAAGCGCCTGGATCGCAGTTGCCATCGTTGAAGGAGCGGTAGGGCAGGCTATCCAGCACGGCACGGACACCCGCCACGCCAGGCGCCGCAGGATCGGCGCAATGGACATAGGTGCCGCCCTTGTAGCCGTCTTCGGTATACCAGTTGTTGGTGCCATTCTGGGCATCCGGGTTTTCAATCTGCCCGGCGGGAGGTACGGCGGGTTTTCCATCGCTGGTATGGAAGCCCACATCCGCCGTGGCCAGTGCGAAATAATTGGCCGTGGTGCCGCCCATGATGGGCTGGTGATAGTTGTCGGCGATGGCGTAGCGGTCCGCCAGTTGCTTGAAATACGCCGCGTCGCCCCTTGCCATGTTGTAGAAACCCATGGCGACGCCGCCCTGGAAGGTTTGCCCCGGACCGAGTGCGGGATGGGCGTTGCTGGGGCCGACGCCCACCGTCTCCGCCGTCCACACGTACAGGTCATTTTTGCCGCCATTCACCTGCTGCCACATCTGGAAAAAACGATGCACCGGATCGCCGGTGTGGGCGCCGTAGCTGACGTGCCGGGTGATCTGGAACGGTCCGTTGGGCAGACCGGCGGGAAAGCGGGCGTCGGGAATGTCGCGGCGCTGGCCGAAGGCGCCAGCCGCATAGGGCTGGGGCAGGGTTTCATAGCTGCCCGTCAGTTTGGGCATGGCGCTGAAGGCGCCCGTATTCTCCGCCTTGCTCTGGGCGGCGAGGTGGAAATTGGCTCCGGGAGAGCCGTCTTCCATGACGATTTTCCTGGAAAGCAGATTCCAGACCGTCTCGCCTTTTTTTGGTTTATAGGTGGCGAAAAGATTGTCGAAGGTCCTGTTTTCCCCGACGATGACGATCACATGCTCGATCGGTGTTGTTGCCTGTGGCGCCGCCTGCACCAGGGATGGCAGAAGGGAAACGCAGGCGGTCGCGCCAAGCAATGCGGCATGAATGCGGTTATCGTGGTTCATTCAAAGCTCCGGTCGGGATGGATTTCAGCGGTGGGCAAGATAGCGCAGCGAGGCGCGCTTGATCTGCGAGCTCACCTGGTCGGCCTTGGCGTTGTAGAAGTTGTGGAACATGAAGGCGAACAGCGCGATGGCGATGCCGAAGGCGGTGGCGAACAGGGCCGTGCCGATACCGCGCGAGACCATGGCCGGGTCGGAGCTGCCCCCTACCTGGGAGAGGGCGTGGAAGGCGTCGACAATGCCGAAAATGGTGCCCAGCAGGCCCAGCAGCGGCGCCATGGTGGCAATGGTTTCCAGTATCCACAGGCGTTTCTTGATGGTTGGCGTGGCGTCGGCGTATTGGGCCTGGACCAGGTATTCCATATCGTCCTTGGGCAGATGCCCCGCCTTGATGACCCCGCACAGCGCGATAGCCTGGGGGCTTTGGGCGCTGGCAAATTCGGTCAGAATTTCCTCGCGCAGATCGCGGTCGGAAAGATGGGAGCGGATGTACTGGTCGAGGGCTTTGCCTTCGCGCAGCGCAGCGCCGAAAAAGATGCCGCGTTCGATGGCGACGTAGAGCATGAGCAGGGTCACGCAGACCATGGCCCACATGATGGTTTGGTGCAAAATCTCGTAACTCATGATTTGTAAGATCCATTCACAGGGGAAAAACCAGAACGGGCGGCGCTGGCGCGCCGCCCGCCCCGGCAGGGTTTAGAACTTTCCGGTAACGTTGAAGAAGAACTGACGGGGGGCGCCCACCATCAGGGTCTGAGCGGTGCCATCCGGGTCAGAATAGGCATAACCACCGGTGCCAACAGTTGCAATGTACTCCTTGTCGAACAGGTTGGTCACATTCACCTGGGCGCTCAACTCCTTGAGGAAGCTGACATTTTTGGTCCGGTAGCCCGCGCCAAGATTCCACAGCCAGCGCGCATCGGCGGAGTTGTCATTGGTGTAGGTGTAATAACGCTCGGAGGTGTAGTCCCCGCCAAGACGGGCAAACCAGGTTCCATCGTCGTAAGCCATCTCGGTCTTGAACATCTGCTTTGGAATCCCCACCACCTGCTTGCCGCTGACGTTGCGCAGCGTGGTGCCATCCATGTAATCCTCTTTGTACTCGGTGCTGTTGAAGCTGATGGAGTTGAACCAGGTCAGCTTGGGCGCGAATTTCCAGCTGATGCCCGCATCCAGCCCGTCGGACTCGACCGCGCCGACGTTGGCCAGAATGGTGGGGCTGCTGATGATGGCGGGGCCGCTGCTGATGGTCAGCAGGCGATCCTTGAAGTCCACGTGATAAATGGACAGCACGCCCTCGAACTGCTTGTTGTGGAAACGCCAGCCCGCTTCATAAGTCGTCGATGTTTCCGGCTTGAGGTTATCCTTGATGGCGTCAAAGCCGGCTTGTGTCGTGCCAAAAGGCTGGGTGTAGATGGCGCGCATGTTTTGCGCAATGCCGGCGAACAGCTCGTTGCTGCCGTCATATTTATAGACCAGTCCCAGCTGGGGCAGGAAGGACTCTTCCGAGGTGATGGTGCCGGAAGGCCGGTTCGCCCCGGTTTTTTCCGTACCCGTGATCTCGACCGTGGGGGACTTGAAACCGACGTTCAGGGTCAGCGCCGGAGACACGGTTATGGTGTCCTGGGCATACCATTGCAGGGTTTTTTCCTGGTAGTCGAAATCCCAGTCGGTGCGGAAAGCGCCGCTTGGCGTGTCATAAGGCGAAAGCGGGCTGGTCAGGGTGGTGGCGTAGTAGCGGCGTGCCTGGTTGAAATCGTCGTTTTCGTACCAGAAGCCGCCGTTGATTTTATGGTTGCCCAGGGTATAAGTCAGCGACGAGAGCAAGCCCGAACGATCCATGTCGTATTCGGTGGTGCGCACGGATGGCGTGCCGCTTACCGGCGACAATACCGCTGGCGTCCACCACAGGCCGGTGCCCTTGTCCGTGTGATTGTAGACAGTCGTTTTCCAGCGCAGGTTGTCGGACATCTTGGCGTCGAGGGTTGCGCCCATCAACATATCCTCGCGCAGGCCGGAAGCGGAATAATAAGCGTCCCATACCGAGGTTTCGCCGCTCGTCCAGACGCCATTGGCGGAGTTGACCGCCTTGTTCCAGTCCGGGTAGTAGTTGTCCCAGTCGTAGCCCAGGCGGCTGATCATTTCCTTGGACATATCCTGGTAATCGATTTCCTTGCGGTCAGACCAGTTCACGAAGGCAGACAGCTTGGATTCACCAAAGAACTGGACGTATTTGGCGTTGACCTGCTGATTGCGGTGCTCGCCTTCCCCGGTCCACTTCTCCGAATTCTGGTCCATCACGCTGATATTGAATTTGCCGCCATTGGCCAGATGCCCCGTATCCAGCTTGAGGAAAGTACGGCGCGCGGAATCGCTGCCCAGCGTCTGGCCAGCCGTCACGCCAAAAGTGTCCGCGGGGTCAACGGAATAAAATTGAAAGGTGCCGCCAAGGTTGCTGGTGGAAGCCGTATCCAGTGCGCCAGTGCCCTGGGAAATCTGGACGCGACCGATGTTTTCAGAAGAAATGGCGCGTGAAATATGCAGGCCGTTATGGTTGCCGTAGCTCAAGTCGCCGAGAGGAATATCATCCAGGGTGTAACCGAGTTGCCCGGAACTGAAGCCGCGCACAGAAATGCTGGTCGACCACTCATAGGCGCCATAGGCATCCGCCGACTCGAAATGCACGCCTGGAACCTTGTCCATGACTTTCAACGGACTGGTGCCCGGCGCGGACTGCTGGATGTCCTCGCGGGTCACCGTCGTGACCTGGCGCGTCTGGCCGCGGCCAAAGACGTTGACCGCCTCGGTTTCCACGGCAGCATTTTCCACGGCAACGGCAAGGGCGGGAACGAAAGCGCCGATGATGGCAGCCGTGAGTGCAGCATATTTAAAAGGTACTGGGCGAAACATTTTTCTCTCCTTAAGGTTTTATGACAAATTTTTAAAACGGGTTAATCAAGCGTAAAGGCGATGCGGGTGCGAAAACTCTGCTCCTTGATGCCGATCCAGGCATCCGCCGGCATCGCCTCGAAACGGGTGCGCTGCACCGCTTGCAGCGCAGCCTGGTCAAGCAGTTTGAAGCCGCTTGATTGCGCAATTTCGGCGTGCAGCAAGTGGCCGTCACGCGCAATTGAATAGCTCACCAATACGGTTCCGGTCATGCCCAGTTGCTGGGCTTCTTCGGGGTAGCGTTTCTGTTTGTCGATCTCGGACCTAGCCAGCGCCTGGTAAGCGCTCTCGGCAGCAGGGTTACTGCGTGGCGCCTGGGGCGGCACTGGCGGCTCCACTGTTTTCGGCGGCTCTACCGGCCTGGGGAGTTGCTGCGGCTGAACAGGGAGGGACGGCGCCGGATCCGCCATTGCCGGGACGGGTTTGACTTGCGGCGCCGGTTGCGGTGCCTGGGGTTTGGGCGGCACGACCGCCTTGGGTGGCGGCGGCAATGGTTTTTCTGGAACAGGCTCAGGTATCTCTTTCGGCAGTGGAATGTCGGCCAGCTCAATGGTCATCGGCTCCGGCTCACGGTCTGCCGGCGCGAGAGAGAGAAATTGCAGCGCCAGAAACAGAATGATGCCGGAGATGGCTGTTCCTGCCGTGGCGATCCGGTCACGATGGCGAAACGCCCGGGTGCAGAATTGCTCGCAGCCGGTATTCGATGGCGTCATGGCGCTAGCCAGGAAACCGAGAGTAAAAATGGGTTCCATGGGTTTACCGGCTCTACTGCGTGTGCCTGGCTGCGATGGCGACATGCTGCACGCCAACCTTGCGCACCATGTCCATGACCCGAACCAGATCATCGACGCGGGCAGTTTTATCGCCATTGAGCACCACGTCGAGCTTCGGATGAAGCTGCATTTGCTGGCGCAGCACGGCAGGCAGACCACCCGAGGGATAGCGTTTCCCTTCCACCTCGATTTCGCCTTCGCCGCCTATGGTAATGACGAGATGTTTGACCAGATCGAGCCGCTGTGCGGCTTGAGCCTGCGGGAGCTGGGTTTTCAGTCCGGAAACAGGAATGACATTCAGGCTGATCATCACGAAGAAAACCATCAGGAACATCATGACGTCAATCATCGGGATGATTTCGATGTGTGTGCGTTGCCGCGGCTCTTCATCAAAAACAACCATCATGCAGCTCCTGCCAAAAAGGGGCGATTATCGGCAGGGCTTGTTACATTAAAAAGTGATCCATGTAATCGTTTTATGACCGTACCATTACATGCGATTGACAGTGCGGAGGGGTAGTTCAGGAAGGAACGCTGTCACCTAAACATCATGCTCCGG
>Ga0172380_10004128_pt1 | contig 19035 bp, 11 predicted proteins | sample Leawe162metaG_FD_119747 | JGI IMG/M metagenome (GOLD analysis project Ga0172380, IMG submission 119747) | Leachate microbial communities from a municipal landfill in Southern Ontario, Canada - Leachate well 162 metaG | ecosystem: Engineered > Solid waste > Landfill > Unclassified | place... | reverse complement strand
AGTCCCACAGGAACATGCACAAGAAGCCCCAGTTGGCAAAGTACGAGATCATGATCACCGCGCACACGTCGTGCAGAATGAACGAAAGACCGAGGCCGAGCATGATGAATGCGTACACCAGCATACACCCGATGAGACAGCCGACCGTGTAGAACCGCAAAGCAAAATGGTGTCGCATGGTATACCAGCGGCCGAAAAACTGCGCCAGCAACAGCTGCGCGCAGCCGGTGAACATCAGCACCATCGCAAACGTGAACGGGTACCCGAACGGGACGTTGCTGTGCTCATGGTTGTCGGTGAGATAGAACAGAAAAAGCAAGTGTGTCACCAGCTGAAGTATGGAGAACCACGCGATGGTCGTGTGCACGATCGGTACCGCATACTGCTCGACCGCCATCGCGGGTAGTGTGATGTACGAATCAGCGCAACTACAATTAAAATCACGGTCTTTTCATTGGAATGGTTTATTTCCCTTGATAATGGTCACAAGATGGCGGCTAGACCGCGAAGCTGTTGGTCGACAGCTTCGCGACGCCGTTGTTCTTGCCCATGACCTCGTTGAGGTAATCGAGCGCCTTGAAGCTGTCGTTCGACGTGGCCTTGCCAAAGATCGGGTCGTCCTTCATGGGCTGGCCACCGGGCGTCCGGAAGGTGCCGTTCGATCCGTTGAACGATTGCTGGGAGTAGGCCGAGTTGGCGACCTGCTGCTGGGCCGGCGGCTGGTACGGATGCGCGCGCTGGGCAAACCGCGACGAATACTGCTGCAGAGCACGTGTGGCGTACTCCTCGCGCTGCGTGCGTGCGCGCACGGCCTCGGGGTTGGCGTGGTTCATGAAGCTGTAGGCGACCTGTGCGATGGCGCCCATTGCGCGGCCGACCTCGGGGTTGGTCTTGGCGACCTGTGCGCAGCTCTTGACGTCATCGATCGTGATGTCCTCGATCGGGGTTCCGCTCTCCTTGGCACGGTCCAGGATGTACTGGAGGGTGCTCTCGAGCGTTTGCGCATCGCGGGAGGCCACGGTCTCGAGCTGCTTACGCAGGCTTGCAATCTCGGCGTCTCGCTTGGTGATCTCTTCTTCGTCCTTCAGCAGGTTGCCGACCAGGCGCAGCGGGTCGAGCGTGTTCGCGTCCGTGGTGGCCCGGATCTCCTCGTGTGTGTACGCCATGAGATCGGGCACCTTTGCTTGTGATGTGGCATCGTGGGTGGGGATGGGCTGGGCACTCTGTGGTGCCGCCTCCGGGGTGGAGGTGGTAGTGGTGGTGGTCGCTGGAGGGAAGGCGCTCATGTTGCTCTGGCTGTTGAACACTGCGATTGGTTGTGGGGTGCTGTCGATCACCGGTGCTGGTTCCGACACAGTAACGGTATCGGGTGCGGTGGAGGTGGTATCAGTTGTCACGTCCGCGACGGCCATGGACTCGGCTGTGCTTTCTTGTTTTGTTTTTCCATACATTCGCTCGTAGTCGCCGAGAGCGGTGGTCATCTTTTGCGCCAGATCCTTGAGCTGCGCCTGGATGTCAACCGCGGGTGGTTGCTCGACCTCCATCGGCGCGGGCTCGGGTTCCGGTTCGGCCGCGGGTTCTTCCACAACCGGGGCCTGTGCCTTGTTGTACATCTCAAGGATGTCGGGCATCCGCGACATGTTGTCGGTCTCGAGGGCCGAGGACGCGAGCAGGCGCGCCGCCTGCTTGCTGTACAGGTCGGTGTTCTCGTGTTGGAAGATGCGCGTTTGGTCGGGCTTGCCGTTGACAAACACACCGAGGATTTTGGTGTCGGGCAGGTAGCCCTTGGCCGTCAGGCTCACGTGGTCCAGGTCCCATGCCACCGTGCGCGTGTCAAAGTTGGTGGTGTTGAACAGCCCGAGCGAGACGTCGGGCTTGAGCTCGGACGCCACCTTGTTGGCCTCCCAGATGCCGTCGACGGTGTTGTTGATCTCGAGCACGGCGATGATGCGGCCCGCCTCGTCGATTTCGCTGCGGATCACCTGGCCGACCACGGTCGGCTCCCTGGTGTACTTGCTGACCGAGTTGTCGAACTCCCCGTGGTCGCTCACAACCTTTTTGCCAACCAGCTTCGGCGCGAGCGTGCGCACATGCTCCTTGCTCAGCAGGCGCGACTGGTTCTCGACCGTGATCTCCTCGTCGTCGAGGCCGGCTGGATGGACGACCGCAACAATCAGGCGGCGCTCGGACTCTGGGAGCTTGACATCCTTCAGATGCTCGAGGAACTTGCGCAGCGAAATCCGCGACTTGCCCTGCAGGAGTGGCGCCGATGTCTCGGCCATTGATAGCTACTACCCGGTGCCACCAAACAATTGGGTGCGCGCGCGTCGCGCACCCGGTGTTCAATCCAAAGGGACTTTTCTTATTTTTTCACCATTGTGATAGCGGAAAGGGTCGGGGTCGTAGTGGAGAGTGTCAATTGGGATGTCGGGTATCAGGGCCTCGGGCGCGACGCCGTGCTCTTTGGCGAGTTTCTCGCGCAGCCCCTTCTTGAAGCGCTGATCGACCAGTGTCTGGCACGGCTCGGCCAACATCGGTATCAGGTTCTTGGTGGGCGCCACACCGTGGAACACGCACGCCATGAACAAGACCATGCGCGTCACGATCCACATCCACACGCGGTCGCACCAGCGGATGCGCCATATGCGCATGCACCGGCCGTCGTCCCAGTACATGGCGAGGTAGTTTGTACGCAGGTCCTCGACGCGCATTTGTATGTAGGTCTGGATCACGTACTTGATGGGTGGGTGCTCGTAGGGCCGGTAAAAGGGCGCCTTGCACTCGAGGAGCGCGGGACCGTCGGTGCCCGACAGTGTGTCGTGTGGTATGTAGCCATCGGGCGTCGCGCCCAGCCACGGTAACTCGCGGTCGGTCCGGTAGTAGGACTCTTCGACGGGCATCTTTGTGATCTCCGAGAAGCGTAGTATAACAAACGGCTCCTTGCGCCGGCCCTCGGACATGGCCTCGTTGTCGTCGGTCTTTGCCAGCGGGCATGTCGTGATTTTCCAGTAGAGGTCTTTCGGGTAGGCCTCGCCGAGGCCGATGGCCGTGGCCACGACCGACGCCGTCAGGCGGTATGCTCTCAGCAAGAACCATATCACACTCAGCCCGGTCACAGCCGTGGACACGGCGGTAACAGGCTTGTACGGCGAGTCGCACGGTTCCCCTTCGGCCTTGCGCTTGCCAAGTACACAGTTGGACTTTGCAACAACGACCGCCTGGCGTTTGTGTGGCGAGTCGAGCGGCTCGCCTTCGGCCTTGCGCTTACCGAGCACTACCTCGGCCATCGTGCGCGGGTGGTCTCCGACCACGAATAACACACAAAAACAATTCGGTCACCCGATATCAAAGCGGGGCGCCAGTATAATGCATATAGGTTACGCATCCGACCAACCATCCACGCGTCAGATGGCGCACCTCTGGGCCTCCAACCAGTACGTGTTCCGCGTCACGGTCTCGAATGTCGCGCTCAACATCGGCGATGAGAACGAGACCCAGGAGCACCACCCGGTGCTTGCCGTTGTCGGGACCTCGGGGCTGGAGCCGCTGCACATGCGCATGCTCCTGCCGATAACCGCACCGGTGACGCAGGAGATTTCGGCTTTTGTTGCGGACGTACACCCGACGCGTGGCCGCCGTGGGCGCAACACGAGGCCGCGCGCCATCTTCTTCCAGCTGCACACCATCAAGGCGGCCGACAACGGGGAGCCCGTCGAGTACATGGCGGCGCAGTCGGACGACTGCGTGTGGCTCGATGACCCGCACCTGGCCGATGGCCCGGTTCACATGACCACGAAGCTGGTTGATTTTCCGGCGCGGTACGAGGTCGACGTGTGGCACACGGTGAGCCAGCACGACCTGTCGGTGCGGGGTCCGACCGGCGAGGTGTGGACCACCAAGGCCACGGCCGACATCACGGTGCAAATGGTGCACCGGCCACCGGTGCTGGAGACCGAGGTCCCGCGCGCGTGGAGTCTCGCCTACTTCAAGGACGTCACCAACAAGAACGCCAGGGGCTACATCAAGGAGGTGATCCAGTACTACGTGACGCGCGAGTCCCAGATGCTTGTGGACGGGCTCATGAAGTACTGTGTACCGGGTTACATTGCCGGGCCGGGCCTTGAATTCCCGAGCGCCGTCATGCTCAACCAGCGGCTGTACGCGTACTCGACCGAGGAGGCGCTTTACCGGTCGCGCTTGTTGGATGTGCTACACATACGCCGATTCCCCGAGGAGGAGTTCACGCAGCAGGTCAAACTCCTGATCGCCAACCTGTTGCTTTTGGGCCGTAGCAAGGCCGATACCATGTGGTCGCGCGACAGCATGCGTGACCAATGTATGAGCGTCGTCATCGAGGCGCTGCTCACGCTGCCGATGAATGCCATGCCGTATGTGGTGGACGTGAGTAACATCCCCGAGAACCGCAAAACCATCGAGGTCGAGCGGATTGATAGCGACAAGTCGCTGCGCGACTTTGATTGCGAGGACGACTCGATCGAGATCTCGCAATGCTACATGGACTTGGTGTCGAAGCGAAACCAATGGCAAGACCCGCTGGTGCAGGCGTGCGCGAAGCTGCTCTGGTTTTTCGAGCTGGTGGTCTCGAAGACCGCGTGTAGTGTACAACACCGGCCCGATGGCTCCATCGCGCAGGGTACCCTGCACATTGTGCCGCTGCTCGTGCTGCGCCAGGAGCTATACCGCTGGTTGTATACCGGGCTGAGGCACAGCGGCAAGGAGGGCAGGACCGTTGTGGATCGGGCCGATTACCTGGCGGCCGAAACCATATGCTTCAAGCCCGAGTGGTTCTACGACCTGTGTGTACCGGGACACGACAAAACCGAAGACGACATCCACATGTACTTTCAACAGCGCCACGACGCCAAGTTGGTTTACAACGGCAACTATCCCTGTCGGCCGGTGTATGTGTGCGAGGGCACGGGCCTGACCAATGCGACGCTCGGTCCCCCGCAGATGACCATGCCCGCCGAGTCCGATGTGTATTCGACGCTGTTGCGCGAGCGCGTGGAATTTGGCAGGCGCGTCGTAAAGTTGATTGGCGCGCACCAAGACCCCAGTTTCTCGGTCCCGGTGCTGTGGGACGCCAACGCCCCGCTGCCCGAGTCGAACGCCTTCTACAAGTACTTTGTGAGCATCGCGGTGCGGAGCCCGGTTTTCCAGCTGGCCACGGCCTTTCCGAACGGGACGTTCGACTACAAGGAGATCGAGCGCACGTTCATCGACTGCACCTTCCACACGATGCGCGGCGACCAGTGTCCGGTGGGCGTGACCTACACCGACCTGTTTGCGACCGACCACCCGCCAATTTGCCTGATCCCGAACGCGCGCGTGTCGCCGGCGCTCATGCACATGATGTCCGAATCGCTGGCGATTATCGAGCCGGTAACACCGCTGCACAGACGCGAGCCCGACTTCTCGTTGCCCGACGTCGAGAAACTCAACTTTGGGCCGGACGACGCCAGCGACGTGTTCTGTGAGTTCCGTATGCACCCGTGGACCTTTGACCCAAAGGCAATACGGCAAATGCTGAGGACCCTCGGGACCGAGGCCAAGGCCTGTAGGGTGTATGTGCTGAACACCGGTGCCGCGCACACGGCTGTTGCAGACCGCTTTATGCCCGCCGACAAATTCGACGCGCTCGTGAGACAGATCACCGGGTCCGACATTGACATTACCAATATCCAGACGCTGGCGCGCGTCGACGTGTTGCGTCAACAGCTGGAGCACCACCACATACGGCTGACGCCGGCGCAGTTCGACGAGTTCTACCGCAGTCTGTACGAGTGGATCTTCGACCAGCCGTTGCTCCTGCTCCATATTTGTGTCTACAAAAACACTGCGCGCAAGTCCTCGTCACACCTGGCGTACTGATACCTTGAATAAACCGCCGACCGGCGGCTTTGTTAAATAGACTATAATGAATCCACGGGCTGCGGTGGGTATATATGTCTGTTACTTTGATTGTTTGCGGTACCCGCTCTTGCTTCCCGTCCCGACGCCAACAACCATGAGCAAGACCGCACGCAAGGCCCAGAAGCGTCCGCGCGAGAGCATCAGCCTCGGCGATGATGGTGTGTCCAGTGGCAGCAGCGAAGACACGACGACCATCGAGGACCTCAACGCCGACTTGGTCAAACACGCTGATGAGGCTCGTGAGCGAAACATCAAGGCGTTCAAGACCGAGCTACGCAAACTCGGCTGGGTGCCTGAGAACTTCCCCAAGAACGGGGATGAGGTCGAACCACTGCTGGATGCCATCACCACGATCTATGGCATCGGCTACGTGAATGCCGCAGACCTGGGCAGGTTCTTTTCGCCCACCACTCACGCGTGGTTCACCCGGTATGCGCCGTACGACATGACCTATTGGTCGGTGCTCACCGGCCCCGCGAAGACAACGAGCAGGAATGCATCGAAGGTCGATGGTAACGTGGTTGTCCGGTATGACCACCCGAACAAAGTCGAGCAGCATGCTGCAAAGCGACAAAACACCAAAGGTGGTGGTGGAGGCCCCACCTCTGACCTATCGCCGGTGCAGCTACCACCGCTGGTGGTCGTGGGTGCGAAGCTGCACGGTGTTGGCTACGGTGAGTTCAACGACAAGGAAACGTGCGATGACCCGTGGAGGAACACGTTGTATGTCCGTGTCTCGGTCGAGACGCCAGACATGGAATTCTACAATGCACAGCGTGCGCTGATGGGCAAGTTCTTCATGATCCAACACAAGGCCCTGCACAAGCGGGTGCTCAAGTTCGTGTTTGAGGATGAGACCATCCAGACCACGAAGAAGGAAGAAATCTTCAGTACCATCATTGGCATGTACGAGGACACGGCGCCTCCTGCAGAGTGGGGCTGGACCAAGAGCGGGTCGGACTTCCTCGACAAGCACGGCGACAAGGTCACGTACAAGACCGCCGAAATCGCGCCGATGGCCTTCAAGCGCTTCTGTGCCGGTGTTCACACGAGTGGCTACCGCGAGAAACAACCGAAGGGCTCGAACACAAAGCCAGACCCAAAGCGGTGGGCCGAGGATGAATCCGTCGAGCTCGCGCTGAAGATGAAGCGCTTCAAGATCCCGTATGGTACGGTGGCTGACGAGAGTGTGACCGAGAACAAGACCGGCTTCACTCTTCACAAGCCCGAGTTGTGGCAGCTGAAGACGAACGAGAAGATAACGCTCGAAGAGATGGCTGCGCGTGGGTGGGAGATTTGCAACCCCACGTTCTGGCGCGCCGACGGCAAGACCGCCATCGTGCCGACCGAGATCGATCCGCACACCGGATTCCTCAAGGTGCCTGTGGGCCGCCACAGCATCGTCACCCTGACCATGTTCGAGAGGTTTTCGTCGACGAACAACAACCAGTACGCGATGAAGTCGTACTTCCAGCGCAACATCATCGTCAACGAGTACCGTGACGAGAGGGACGAGCACGACACTGGTGTTGTCGGCATTGCCGGACCGCTCAACGACAACCTCGAGGCGTTTGGCTGCACGTCCACCGTGGACCAGCCACACGCGTGATGGCCTAACCAGCTTATTTGGGCTTGATGAAGTAATAAAATCACAGGCCCTTATGACACACGCGCGCAGTCTTTTCTTCTTACGCACCCGCGGATGTCTGCTATCGCTGGCAAGGGATCGATCGGCTCCCGTGTTGTGACATCGTACGAGCTCGAGAACGCCGTCAGCATTGTTCTGTCGCTCAAGGACAAGGGCTTTGTGACCTACGGCCTCGCGCAGCTCGCCAAGGGCCACCGTGTTATCGTCGCGTGCAACGCCAACACCCGCACACAGGAGGTCACCGCGGCCTTGCACGAGCACAAGAGGTGTGGGCGGATTTTGGATTACTCTGTGAACACCGTCGGCAAGGCGCTGTTCTGCAACTTCACGGTACCCAGCCGGCCTCCGACCGAAGTCGACACCAAGACCGAGGTCACCAAATCCGAGGACTCGTTCGCGTTCTGGTTCCTGGTGTTGGTTGCCGGTCTATCGGGCGCCGTTTACTGCGGCTCGTCACTCTACCAGCTATCATGAACGAGCACACCATCGACGGTCTGCCGGACCAGTTGCGCACGGCGCTGAAGACGCCCGAGGACATTGAGGAGGTGAGCCGCATCTACCACCAAGTCGGGACCTACTACACCAACACCAGCGAGATGCGCTCGAGCGTGCGCGTCGACCCCAACGACCCCGGGTCGTACGCGTTCGTGGTGCACAACTTTCCCAAGACCCTGACGCGCACCGTTGTTTTGGCGCTGCGCTACTACGTCACCGACAAGGCGTTCGTCAACATTGTGTTTATGGGCACCAAGAAGAAGCTGATCTCGGTGACCTTCAACCTGCGGTGTCACGACAGTGTACAACGGCGGCTGGCGCTCCCGGCGCCCGGCGACGTGCCGTACTCGGACGAGGCCTTCTCCCTGAACCTCGAAGGCTTCGATGACACCATAGAGCGCAACACCGTGGAATTGATCATCCACGATGCCTACCACATGCACGCGAACCCGGAGGCGCTGGAGTACGACTGTACCATCTACGAGGGCAACATCTCGGTGTCCCTGGGCGGGTACCACAGTCTGGCCCTGGACGAGCTCGACCAGCTGTTCTCAAAGCACAACATGATTCGCGACTGTGCGATCTCGTGCCAGGGAGGCAATGCCGACGTACCCAGTAACCTCATGCTCTCCATGCGCATCGACCGCCGCAAGCTGGGCCTCGGCAATCGCATCAACCGCTCGATCTTGGGAACGAAGCGCGCGCGGCAGGAAGATGGCAACGACGACATGAACGCCAACAAGAGGCAAACTAAAGCAGTGTAACGGCCAAACCATACTTTACTGAGGTGGGGAACCATTGTACGAGCAGGGCGAACCCAGTGGGCTGCAGAGATGGCGGCGGATGTCCGGGACGCGGTTGTCGTGATAACCAGGCCCGCCACCCAACACGCGGCTCACCGGCGAGCCTTGGCACGGGGAGGTGGTGTAGGGGCTACCCCGACTGCGCGGGGTCGAGTACGCAGACCCACCGTCCGCGTAGTCCATGTCCTTTTGGTAGGGCCGACGCTTGTCATCCAGGTACTGCGCGCGCAGGCTGCGTGCAATGTTGTGTGACCGGTCGAAGGTCTGCATTTGGGTGGAGCTGAGGCTGATTTGCCCACTCAGGGCAATGAGCGCCTGGCCCGATAGCGAGCGCTCGCTCGCCTGGCGGTCAATGTTCGACCGTATGGTGTGTGGATAATCGATGAAGCCCCCGTCCTGTGCGGAGCTGTACGCGTCGAAGCGCAACTCCTGTGCCTCGCACCAGCACAGGTACTTGAAGGTCTCGATGTCGGCACCGATGAGCTCGCGCACCGACACCATCTGCTTGGGGTCGTCGCGCGACGGCACCATGAATTGGTCATCCGGCACGTCGATGTCGCGTTCGTTGTCGTAGCGCTCGAGCAGCGCACTGTTGGGGTCAAAGGTGCGGTTGAATAGCGGCGAGCGCTCGTCCACCAGGCCGCACTTTTTGCCAAAGGTATAGAATACACTGACGACGTCGCGCATCGTCACGGTCTCACCGCACATGTATAATTTCTTCAGGTGCGCGTCGGCGGCGTACAGGTCGAAGGACTCGTCGAGCACGTACTGCGGACTGGTCCAGTACTTTTGCTGACCGGCATCCTCGATTTGCTGCTGGTCTTGGTTCCACTCACTGGCGTCGCGCGCTACGTTTCTTTCGTCGGGCGCATGTAGAAATTGGTGCTCGATATCGCTGATGCAACTGAGGTTGGGAATATGCAGCAGGGGCCGCGTGTCGACCTCGTGGGGCGGTGCTTCGACCTCGAACACATCGTGCGTGCCGTTGTATGCCGAGACCGAGCTCGGTTCAGCAACGCACTTGAACGAGTCCTGGTGTCGGTGGTTGAACAGGTCGCGCAGCGCGTCGTCGATGATTTGCTCGGTGCTGCGGCTCTCCGGGCTGTGTAGCCAGTAGCTCGAAACAAACAACCCGACGTTGGTGCGCTCCATCACCGGGATGCGGATCGGTTTGTGGGTGGTGCAGTCGGCGTTTTGGCCGACCGCGCACAAGCACGTGTCTCGCTCGGGGTCGAACTTGATTACCGTGGCGTACTCCATCGGGTCCGACTGCGGGTTGCGCACGTAGCGCTTGGCCTCGATAATGCGGTGGGTCATGCCCTCGATGATCGAGCCGATCATTTCGGTCGAGACCTGCTCGGCGCCGTTCATGCCCTTGATCAACATGTGCAGGCGCTCGCAGAAGCTTTGCAGACCGCGGCCGAACGGGTAAAAGTGGTAGTTCCAGTCCTTTTCACAGCCGACCATCTGGAACGCTGTGGGCACCGAGTCCGAGTCCGAGTTGCGCGGGCCACCGCGGGCCTCTGGCCCGGCCCATGCACCGCGGCTGCCGTCGCGGTTTGCCGCAGCATAGCACGCGTCAGCGCTGTGGGTGGTACGGCGCTTGTTCTCGGACAGCTCCATCAGAGCGGTGCGGACCAGGCCCTCGCCGTGCATGATCATAAGGCGCGACGCAATTTTGATGGTCTGGACCGCGTGGCGGCGCGCAACAAACAGCCTCGGCGCCAGAGACAACAACGCATCGCACGTGACCGGTTGGTTGTAGAAGCGGCCACCCGCATAAAGGAACTCACTAACGATGGCATCGATGATGCACAGATTCGACGCCATTGCGCACATTTTCATAATGTCGCGCGGCCTGAACGTGCGCATGCCCTCGTCGCGCAGTCGGCGATTGATGTAGAAGATGAAGATGGTCATGAGCGTGGTGGACGGCGCCGGCATGCAGCAGGTACCGATCAGCATGCATATGTCATGGTGCACCGCCTGGATAAAGCGGTGGATCCACGAGAGGTCCTGGTCGAAGCGCCGATCGCCCTGGCGCTTGCTGAACTCGGACAGCAAACGGTCGTTGATGTTGGGGTTCTCGGGTAGGCAGATCTGGATCACGCGGTCGTTGACCGAGTCGTGGAAGTGGTTCAGGCCGTTGAAGCACGCGAACAGGACACCCAGCATCTCTTGTTGGCGCACGCGGTTTTCGACGTTGCCGGTTATCGGGTCCCAGTGCGCGGCCAGGGTCTTGGTGCGGCCGACATCGAGCACCTGCTTGAGGACCGGGTCGCCCACGCCATCCTCGCCGTCGCCCATCAGACTCTTCTTGGGCATCTCGTTCTGGATGTGCACCATGTAGTTGTCCTTGGCGCGGGCGTTGGTGTTCATGGCCTTGTCTGTATGGCTGGTTTCTTCGCGCCACGTACCCTCGATCAGCAGCTCCTCGCACGTAATCTTGAAGTTCCACGACTTGGACACACCGCCCTTGCCAACAAACAGGATGTTGGTCTTGAGCGCAAAGTCATGGCGACTGGCGTCCATGGCGCACAGGAACGACATCTGCACCAGGTCCGGCCGCGCCGCGTTCAGCGTGATCTTGTAGTGTCCGAGACACCACGCCATGAAATTCGACAAGGTGTCCATCGAGGGGTCAGTTTTGCGCAGCACGCGCGGCCGCTTCGACGGGTCGTACAGCCCGGTGCGCTCGACAAAGTCGTAGATCATGCGGGCGGCGTCCGGGATCGGGGCCAGCGGGCCGTGGGCCGTGGCCTCAAAGCGCTTGGTCGCCTGCATCTGGTAGATGCGGTAGATGGCGCACCGCTCTTTCTGCGTCAGCCCGTTGTTCTGGTTGTCCAGTACCTTCTTCTTGAGGATCGACAGAAACTGCAAATTCTCGGCGCGCAGGATGCCAATCTGCTCGTGGTGGTCGATGCGGTTCTCCGGGTCGAGGATGTAGTCGCTGATCGAGAACGGCTCGACCTCCTGTGCGCAGTCGCCGCGGCGACTGGCCGAGTGTCCGGGCTCGTCGTTGATCATATCCATGAATTCCTTGCTACGTCCCTCGAAGAAGACCGACGCCGCGGTCTTTTGCGTCTCGCGCCACAGCGTGTAGTCCACTTTCTCTTGCTCGTATCGAACCAACTCACACTTGGCATTATCGAGCTCATCCATTGGGATGGCGAAAACACGGCGCTCGTGCGCGCGACCACTGGCCAGGTGTCTCTCCATGCTGTTGATGATCGTGCGCAAAACACCAGAGTCCTCGTAAGTGGTCCCATTTACCGTGGGCAGCTGGGGCGCTTGTATGCGTCTGGTGACGGTCTTTTGGCGGTCGACGTCGGGGTCAGCCATGTTCACCGGGTCGAGTGACGGGTACTCGCGCAAGAACGGGTTGTCGGTCATCATCACATGGTCGGGAAAGTGGCGAACCACAAAGCGCGCCGGGTCGAACGTCAGCGCCGATACGCGGCGCACGCGGTTCGGGTTGGACGGCTTCCATAATACAAGGCCCATTCTGGTGCGCAGACGTGCATCTTGGTAGCTGGCCAGCGTTTGATCCTGTGGTATCAAATCCGCCGGCCGGTTCTTGATTGCAAAGAACTCGGAAAACAGGTTGTTTGCGTTCATTGGGCTGTCGGTCGACAGCGACGGGATTTCAATGTTGCGCTTGGTGGACATGGCACCACACACGCGCGTCCCCATGTACAGGTCGGCCATGGCCGCGAGCTCCATGTTTCCCACGCGGTGGTACGCGTTCCACGGGAGGACCTCGAGCCGCTTCTGCTCCTTGCTGCGCAGCGCACTGTTGAAGCCCCCGCGGCCGCCACCGCGCATACTCTTTGGCCGGGTGCCGACACCCAGAATGCGGTCGGGGTTCACCCTTCCCGAGATCACCATCTCCTGGCCGCTCGACAGCGACGCGCAGCTCTCGGGCTCTTCGAGCTTCTTGAAGAGGTTGATGGCCAACAACCGATTGAGGCCGTGGTTAAAGTCAGCCTTGCTGAGCGTCTGGAAATGCAGTGTCCACGACACGGCGCGCTGGCGCAGCAACAGGTTGTTGAACGACCGGAACGGGTCGTCGTCATTGAAAATGTCGTAGATGAACGAGCGCTCGGGCTGCTCGGCCTCCTTGCACGGGACGTACTCGAGGTAGCAAAAGATGCGCAGCGCGTCGTCGTGTATGTCGGTTTGCTCCTCGATGTCGCCCGCCAGCTTCTGGACGATGCCCTTGACCGAGTCGCTGATGTCCTCGAGGTCGATCTTGCTGATGTCAATGTCCAGCTGTTTGCAACACAACAGTATGGACGACAGCTTCTCCGAGGCCGTGGCCTCGTTCTGCGGCCTCTTCCTGGGCTTGTTGGTTGTCTGGCGCTTGCGCTTCTTCCCGGTCGGCTCGTCGTCGAACATCTCATCCTCGTGCTCGTCGTCTTCGTCCTCGTCGGCAGGCGGGTCAGGCACCATCAGCTGCGGTGGCGGACGCGGGTACACCACGTAGGTCCGGAACTCTGCGCAGAGATACAAGAATATCAGCAGCAGCTTGTAGTTCATCTGCGCCTCGCGATTTCCCATGATGATCTGGTTGATCTGCGTCGCGGTACGCGGGTACATGGCATCGAGGTTCATGTTGAAGCTGAAGCATTGGCTGATGTAGCTGCCCTCGCTCTGGGGCGGGCTGATGCCCCAGCTGTTCTTGAAGGTCTGCCATGCGCGGCGGCGGATCTCGAGCGCACGGTCGTACACCACGTCGCTGCTCATGCTGAAGCGCTCGGTGTGGATGTCGTGCCCAGCCCCCGGATGTATGCACAAAAGTCCCGACCTGCGGATTTTGGGAGGTTACTTGTTTGGCGCCGCCGTTTTAATTTCGGGGTAACCGCGCGCGTGGAACAATAGGGTGTTTATCACATCAGATGTACAGTGGTTGGGGCGCGGCGTCGGCGCCCAGAGAGACAACCCGCATGCGGGAGGAGTAATGGACATGAATGGTGCCGGTGCCGGCGTGAGAACAGATGCGCGCGAGCTCCAGGAGCGACGCGCCGTCAGGGGGCATCAGTATGTGCATGTTTTCAACGGGGGCGCCGGTGTACTGGAATACATTTAGACTGGGGAATTTCTTGTTGGTCAAGGGCACGAGGAAGTGCATTGACATCCGTACGACCGGCTGGCCTCTGCTGCTGTGGCACGGGAAGCGTTGGATGAACCGCCCCGGGTACACGTCCAATGGATACAGGAGATTGGATGCGTATCGGTTTTCGTGTCCGCAGAAGCGAGCCATATGGCTCCAACACATACACAGCGCGTGCAGATGGACGCCGGGTGCGCGGGGCCGGTGCCAGATGGTATCACCCACATCCTGGATGTGGTAGGCCCGTTCTCCGGCCTTTGCGTACGTGCCCTTGTCGTACGAGTGTTTGGTCGAGGCGCACGGGTAGAATGCCGGCGTGAAACCCGGCGTCTGGGTCGTGGCCTCGATTGTGTTGGCCTCGAAGACCGAGGCAAAGTCGGCGAGCGACTTGCCAACGTGGGCAGCGTGCGCCGCGCGGCATATTCTATACGCCGGTGTGTCGACCGAGTCGTATAGTATGCGCGTGCGCTTCTGAAAGTCGGGGCGCTGGAGCATTTGCGCAAACACATGCCCGACGCCGTATCCCACGGATGGGTAAGTCTCGGGACGCGGTATGGCCACCGGGTGCACGCCAAATGCCGACCCGACAAAGATCAACCGGTTGTTGTCGTGTTCGGGGTCGGTCGGCCGCCCGAGCTCCAGACACTCGTTCCACTGTTGGATGCCGTACATGTCGGCCCACAGGAACAGGAACGACCATGACTTTTGGAACGAGGCAGACTCGCCAAGTGTCCAGACCTGCCTGGGGTACACGGCGTCGGACGCCCACTTCTTGAGCGCCTGGTTGGGACACACCACATGGCACTCGGGATAGTCCATGACGATGGACCGTATCTGGGACGGTATGTGAAATGCCACTACCAGCACCATACGAGGGCCCGAGGCACATATGTGCTCGACCTTCTTCTGCAGCACGACGCGCGCGTCATCGAGGTACGGGTGCAGGGTCGGCGGATTCGAGAAGCGTATGTAGGGTGTGTCGAACGCGACACAAAACGAGAGCTCGTCCAGCTTGTAGTAGAGATCGCGCGCGTACTCGGCGAACCCGGGTCTTTGGTGCATCGGCATGTTGGCATAGCACAGCACTGCCAGCGAGATGCGGCTGCGTTTCGGTATGCCGGAGATCCAGGTCACACCCGGGCCGTCGTACACAAAGAAGTGGGACTTGTTTGCGGTGCGCCACACCCTGCGCATGTCTGCTTCGTCCATGGCGAATACCGACTGCAGTTGGGCAATACCGAATACCGCCACCAGTTTGCCGACGATCGGCTGTGTGTCCTCGGTACAGGCCATGGCCTGGGTCTTGATGATGAACGTCGACAAACCCCTTTGTACATCGGCGTTGGGCGACCCACTCAAACCGTGGTGACACAAATTTGTGTCGACCCGGTGGTAGTCCACCCCACATACGGAGCCAATAAGGGTGTTGATTGCCGTCGATATGGCAGAGGCCGATCGCACGTGCAGGTGGCCACCGGCCACCAGTGTCGACAGCAGCTCGGTGTAGGTGATGCCACACCGTACAGGATACGTGTCCATCAAGGCCACGACGTGTAGTTCTTCCGACGCGTGATTGCACGTTGCGCACACGACGTCGGTTACGGTGGTGCGAAGCAGGACCATGACGGCCGGGCCGTATAGGTTACCCATAAAGTGGGGTGCATCGAACATGGTCAGGGCCGCCGGTATGCGGGCGGTGATGGTGGGCCGCATGGGCGTGTCCGGTACCACCTGGTCGACCGCGATGTCGACAAATTCGCCCAGTCGGCGACATCCTGGATGGTGGTAGAGACGTTTGCAGGTCCCCTTGATGGCGTACATCTCGCCCGCCATGCCCTCGTACATGAGGCGCGCGGCCTCCAGCAAGCGCTCGCCTTGCCCCGGTTTCATCACGGCGCCCGGGAAATAAACCGCACACCGAACCATGTATGATCTACAAAAGCGTTCACAGGGATTGAACAGTGTATTTTACCACGCGCGGCAGGTCGACCGACTCGGTGCGCGGCATCATCATCGCAAGAGCGATCCCATAAATTACGGCATACAGTATGGCCACTGCGACGCAGGCCACTGCGATGTTGGTCGAGACGTGGTACACCTTTTGGTAGTTGTTGGTGACCATGTACAAAAAGACGTAGGCGATCGGGGTCGCGTAGTTGATGACCACGTAGCGTATGAAGCGGATGCCGTATTTCCCGTTGTCGCACATGGCGCCCATGACCTCGCCGATCTCGGCGGCGCACGTTGCCGCGTAGATGATCACAATCACGAACGGGATCACGTGTACCACACGGTCGCCCAGCAGCATGCTCGAGACACTGTACTGTTTGGCGGCGGTCTCGAACAACTTGGCGTCGACGCCAATCACGACCATGACCAGAATGAACACCGCAGTGACCGTGAGAAACAACGGCCACCATAGGATCATCAACAAGTAGTAGTGCGCGCACCGAGTGCTGTCAATGTAGAACAACAGATCGAGCGTGTAGTAGATCAACTGCAGTGTCCAGCTCCAGTTGGTAAAGTACTGGATGTAGTCGTCCAGGCCCCACACCACGACCTTGTCGATGGCGGCCGCCCACAGGATCAGGATCCAGAGGAAAAGCAAAATAGCCAAAAGATAGCGGCCCTTGGTCGTCCGCAGGTACTGGATAACCTCTTCGGTTTGCACGTGTTCTGTCGGCTTCGCTGCTTCACCGAGCGTCTTCTCGACAACGACAAAGCCGGCAATCTCCGCAATTTCATCGCTGGTGTACGTGCGGCGCTGGGTCAGCTCGGACGACTTCAACAAGGGTTGTGTCTCCGGGTCCATGGTGGTGCGGTCGCCCCGGCTAGTGCAATTCCAATCTCGTTCGACGCCGCCACCGTGCCCGCTCATATCATCGATCCAAACTATTTTTCTTTGATGATCATCCATGGCGGTGGTGGAGCGATATAGCCTGGCGTCGTTTGTTGAGCGCGACGCGTTCGTCGACATCTACGATCAGGTCGTCGGCGGCAACGAGGTCCCGGAGGACCAGTGTGAGCCGGTGTTCGTGCCCACGAGGCCCGACGCGCGCCCGCTGTTTTTTGTGCACGAGGCCGCACAGGAGCACGGCGATAGGTGGTTGTTTGTTGTCGGCCGGTATTCGGACGATCAAACAATCGTCGTCCAGTTTCTCGGATGTATGAACACAAGGTCGAGGGCGTACGTGTACGCACAGGTCCTGAAGCCCGGGTCGGAACTGCCGTTCGATGGCAGGATCTGCCAACAATCAACGCGCGTCATACCAATCGATGCTCTTTTAGCAAGACCGGTAGAGGAGGGACACACGGGGACCGGCGCCGTCGTCGCCGTGGATGTACCACTCACTCTGCCGATTACCGCCGTGTCCCTGACTTCCTCCGACACCTGCTGCCTGGCCGACGCCAGCTTCATGATATACCTGTGCGCGGTGTATGCCAAACAAAAACAACTCGAGGATGTGTCGATCGGCGGACTGGAGCGCACGTGCACTTTTGCGCTGGCACACCGGCGCGATTTCACGATCGCGCAGTTGGTGCTGGTGGTCTACATGGCCGTCACGCCCGGCGAGTACGACCGCATGGTCGGCCCCCTGGTGGACATACACCGACAGTTGTACACAATGTCGATCACATCACACGTGCACGCCGAGGCGTTGTTCAGTGTCCACAAAATGGAGCTGATGGCCAGCGACGACGCGTGCGATATGTGGCTGGGATGCGTGCGCGACAACCTCGCCGGTGCCGTACAACGACTGCGCGCGTCCCTGGTGGATACGGAAATCACCTTTGATGCCCTACAGGCCAAGACACCCGTCCCACATCAGTTTGCAGTGTTGTATAAGTATTTGGTTTACTTGATGGGCAAGATCACTCATTCTGCCAAGTAGTAAACACTTCCGTTATCGGTGATGTCGAACTTGACCTTGTTCTCGTCGATCTCCTTGTCCTTCATGCGCACCTTGAGCTTGGCCAATTCCGCGCGTGTTTTCTCGAGCGCGCTGCGGTAGCCGTCCTTCATCAGCTGCACGCCCGACTGGATGCGCAGCGCGTCGACGCCCGAGAAGGTTTCGACCACCACGTTTTTGCCCGGGTGCGGGTACGAACGGAACCGCACCTCGATGGCGGAGAAGCGCTCGATCTCGATGCCGCGCTCCAGGAACCCAAAGCTCAGTAGCTTGTCCAGAGCAAGTATGTCGTGATCTTTGCCGCTGGTCACATGCTCGACCACCACGGGGTTGATCATGTGCTTGGTCACGCCGGACTCGAGCACCACGGACAGGACGCACGGGTTGAAGCGGCCCTCGGCCATCAACTTCGCGTCGTTGGCGTCGGTACTGTTCCAGATTTTCGGGGTCATGATCGTGCTCTCGTAGAAGCCGTTCGGCTCCAGCAGGTGCTCCTGCATGGTAATGACATTTGCCAGCGGCACCTGGATCGTGCGTTCGTCCTCGGCGCCGATCTCGATGATTTCGTCGATCAGCTCGACATCGCTCAGCACGCGACACGCGCACGAGAAATGGCTGTCGACCTGGCCGACCAGGGCATAGATCTTGGGGCTCGAACTCACGGGCACGAACACGTGGACGTTTCTCGCCGGCATCAGCACCGAGAACGGGTGTTGGATGTGATACACAAAGAGGGCGCACATGAACACCAACAGGATCACGATCCCCGCAAACACGCCGATGGCCTTCAGCAGGCGCGCCAGGTACTTTTTGATCCACACGCGCGCCTTGTCGATGGCCGTCTCCTCGCTTGGGACCGTCGCGGCCACGTAGTGCGTGCGATTGCCAATCAGCATGGCGCAAAACAGCTCCACCATGTTCCACGCCCGCCTCAGGCGGTCCTTCACGATTTCGCGGTAGGGGATGATTTTGCGAAGCGGGTCTTCGAGCGAGACCGCCACGGTCTCGGTTTCCTCGACGTCGCCCATTCCGTGGGAGCGCCGTTGGCGAATTCCCGCGTCCGCCATAAAAACAAAAAGCCGTACCAATGTACGCGCCGCCGCAGACGTGTGTCGATTTGGTGGTTGGTTT
>Ga0172380_10004127_pt1 | contig 19036 bp, 37 predicted proteins | sample Leawe162metaG_FD_119747 | JGI IMG/M metagenome (GOLD analysis project Ga0172380, IMG submission 119747) | Leachate microbial communities from a municipal landfill in Southern Ontario, Canada - Leachate well 162 metaG | ecosystem: Engineered > Solid waste > Landfill > Unclassified | place... | reverse complement strand
TATGAAGGCCGACCGTATGAAAAAGTTAATGTTGCATTTCACCAGGTTATTAAAACTATTACAAATAAATGGATTGGGAAGACTGGGCTATCTGCTGAGTTTGCTTTTATTTGTTGTGAATTGGTAGGTACTATGTGCCACCATGTAAGAAATTATTGGTTCCCAAATTGTGCGGAATTAAATGTAATGGAACTATTTTTGGATAGTGAATTAAAAGACGCTGTGATATGAAAGATTTCATTCTATCAATATTAAAGAAGCTAACAAAGAATCAATTAATAACATTAGTTATGATATTGGGTACTGCCTTCGGAGGCAAACTTTATATCGACAATAAGAAACCGGAAGTTATACCAGTTGATAACACTATTCAAATCCAGTTAAAAACTCTTTCCAGCGAGTTCTATCGTTTCAAAAAATATGAGATAGAGAAAGACGCTATTAATAAAAGATCGCATGAAATTGACATCAATAATTTGCAAAAAGAATTTGATGCAAAGGTGCTATTGGTTGCTGATCATCTTGAAACTGTAGAAAGCAAGCGGGTAAAGGATATGTTGGAGTTTGCTGAAAGCGTAAAGCCGAAAGAGAAAATTGGTCCCGGACCAGAAGAAATTTATACCGAAAAAGAAATAGATAGGACCATGCTGAAATCATTGCCAGATAATGGGACCGTTGAAATTAATGATACATTAGGACCAGGTCCAGACACTTTAGTTCAGGACCAGAAGAGACCATTTTTAAAAAGGGTATTTGGAATATTTAAACGAGACACTTTAAAATAAATAGATATGAAAAAATTATTTTTATTTACAGCATTATTAATACCTATGATTTGTATAGCATCAGAAATTGATTCTACATTTATAGGTGTTGGGCAATCATTTGGTCTGAGCGGATATGTATTAACTTTTTTTGGCATTATAGCGACCTGGTTTGTAGGCCAGAAAATACCATTAAAATGGACTAGTTTGTCTTTATGGATTGAAAAAATTCTTTATAGCCTATATATTGTTTTTCATAAGCTTAATGAAAAGACAAATAATGAAGGAAAGAAAACCGGTAAAGTCGTTCCACCTCCACCACATTAGAATATGAGCTTAGTAGCAAAAATATCAGCCTTATATTTGATTTCAATAATCGCTTTTACTGAATTTTACAAAGGCAATTCAGTTTTATGGGATTGTTTTTATCACATCTATGAGGCTGCTTTCATTATATTTTGCTGCTTTTATTTAATGAATCACATTAAAACATCATACGAAACGCCTTTAATATTAGGTGTTATGATTTATAAGAGCATTATAGTTATTATTCAATTGATTTCTGTTTATCTATTTGCTAGGATGAATAAGTATGATGAATATAGAGATTTTATGAGCAATCAATCTCTTGTATTAATATTGACCCTTGGATTTTTAGGCTTAATGCTAGGCTTTGAGTATATTGTTAAACGAGTAAAATAAAACGTTATGGCTGATTGGAAATTAGTATTAAAGTTTTCGCTTTCGATACTTTACGGATTGTTCTTCGGTGTATTTATGTACATCATAATTGATACTTTAATGGAGGATTATATGCAGAAAAGCTTTAAACCAATTATGGCTATAGCGTTATCAGGAGTGGGAGTACTCGTAAAATTTCAATGGGATAGGATGATAAAAAGATTTGAAGCGAAGTTGGATAAAGTGATATTTGACAATTATATTGAACTTGAAAAAGAGCGATACGAGGAGACAAAGACACTTATTGAAAATATTAGTAAACAAAACTTGCAAATACTAGATAAGTTGAACTAAATTTGTAAAATGAACGAGCGCGATAAAATAGATTTACTCATTCCGGAGGCAAAAGTAAAATGCTTGGAAATTGAGGCTAAGTGCAAAGAAAAAGGATTTGATTTATTGATTTATTGTACTTATAGAAGCTTTGAAGAGCAAGCAAAGCTATTCAGACAAAGCCGTACGCTTCATAATATTGTTTTAAAGTCAGATGAATTACGATCAAATGGATTTGTATTTCTTGCTGAAACATTAGTTGAAGTTGGCCCTCAATATGGTAAATGGGTAACAAATTCCGCACCAGGTGAAAGTTGGCATCAATACAAGGAAGCGTTTGATGCTGTTCCAATGCTGGACGGTCAAGAATTATGGGCTATTGAAGGAAATGAAAAATATTGGGAATCTTATTTCGAAATATGCAGCAATGTCGGCATGCTTAATGGTCACAAATTTGGAGACTCTCCACATTGCCAATTAAGACCATTAAATATTAATCCTTTAGACGTATTAAGTCCCGCACAAGTAAAAATATATTGGTTAAATTCTTAGTTCTCTTCATAGGTTTTCATAGTTAAAGTTTTTAGGTTAGAAGGCCGGATTAATTTCCGGCTTTTTTATTGTAATCCACTTATTACAAATTGAACACCTCCAATAATTATGTTAGGAATCTTTTCTTCTGAGATCATTAATTTTATTCCATTATAACTTTTGCCTGAGTGCTTTGCATAATCTGTTATTGTCATCAATCTATATCTTTGACACATCACTTCAAAAATTTGCAGTTCATCTGAAAAATCTAAAGTCAAAAAATCACAAATAAAAAATATTTTATTATAAAAATCATATACATATGTATTATATATAACATTGTAAAAAATATATCATTTTATTTGCATTTATGAAAAAAATGGTTTTACTTTGTTGCATGAAATTATTACTTCCATATGAAGTTAAAGTCAAAACGCCTATTAAAGACAAGGCTGATAAGACTATTGGGTATAAGCATGAGTATTCAATTGAAGACGAAGAATTTTCTTATTATTTTCGTCCAGTATTTATTAATGAAATTTTCTTAAATTAATTATATGAGTAAAAAAAGAATCTTCATAACTATATATGAAGATGGTCTTTACGACCAAGCAAAAAAAATAGCAAAAAAAACTAATCCCTCGTTCAATATGTGGGTTAATTATTTGATTAAAGAAGCGGTTAAACAATCTAAACAATAAAACTATGAAGACAATATCAAGATTATTTGCAAAATTATTTGCAAGAAAGAAAACTCAAACTACGCAAGTAGTTTCAGAAGTAAAGAATGAGCCTAAGCATAGCATTAGGCCAAATAAGCAAACAGTTAAAGCTTATTTCTCTCCTAAGGTACAATGGAATGGATTTTCAGGTACTAACGAAAATAAGAAAAGGCATTGTAATAATAAAAGACATGGCCGGTTTCTTAAAATCAAACATCGAAAAGCCGTGTAACTATGAAAGAAGAGACATTTGATCAGCACGAAGCACGCCTAAAAGCATTAGACGAAATGCATGAGATTAACTTAAAAATTATCCAAAAGAATAATCTCAACCCGATGTTCCAGGGATTATTTGAAACCATCTTTCCAAATCTAAAATAATATGAACAAAAAAGAAGCACAAAACAGACTATCTGTAATAGAAAAAGAAGTAAAAGAACTTCGTAAAATAATTCAAGAGCCAGAGATCGACAAAGAAAAAGAGATGAGTGATTTTCTTTTTTCGATGCTGAAAAAGACAATCCGTGAGATTACAGATGAAAAAAATGTAACGCTATTCAGGCCGGAAGACAACGAATGGCTAGTACGGTTGGATTACAAAAATGGCATCTTGTGGGTTCAATACTCATTAATTTGGGAGGTTTTAGAAACGAAATTTGGACTTAATTATGATCAGATCAGAGACTTCATTGCAGGTTGGGTAGAAGTGAACACCGAATGGAGGGGATTGGCACCACATAAAAATATAAACATATGACACTAGCCGAACCAAAAACAGCGAAAGAAAAAGATAAAGCTGAAGAGACGCTTAAAAAGAATCAACTAGCGCAACGTAAGAAAGAAAAGAACCTTGCAAAAATAAGAGTTGATAACCGAACTGAAATCCTTATAAAGAAAGGAGACAATCCGGCTAAAAGGATTGAACTATTTAAGGAATTAAACAATCAGTTATGATTGGATACTTAATAATATTATTTTTGATAATCGCTTTTTGCTTGAGCGAACTAAAAATTAAAGACTATGAGTGATAATAAAAAGAATTTTGAAAAAGCATGCGGCTTTCTTAAATGCACTTCATAAATTCTCTCCTACCTCTAATGCGGAAGAGTTAATTTCGATAATAAGAATAGTTTCAAAACTATTAGACATAGACACTGGATTTAATTTTAGATAACTATGAATACTGAAAGGACAATACTAAAGAAGATTCGCCAGGCGTTTTATATTTTTGTTGCTTGTTTCATTGTGTTTTTTATTATAATCTATATTGTGTTATGGCTTATAAATTAAAGTTCTGGCTTTTTGGCCTTGCAATGTTTATTTTATTATTAATAGCATTTATACTCTGGTTATGACATACGATATAGACGATGATTTATTTCAGGATATTCTTGAGTCACTCAGGAACGAAGCGAATAGACAAAAATCATATTATAATAATGAAGGCTATAATCATTTTATGAATCAGGCCAAATCATTAATTATTCAAAATGCAGTTAAGAAAAAGATTGAGCCTATTAGCGCACGACCGGCAAAGAAAAGTAACTACGTTCCGAAAACTTACCCTAATCCTTTGAAAGTCGAATTGCCTGAATCTTTTAAAACTCAGAATTTTGATATGATTGACAAAATAGAGGAAACCAAAAATGAGCCTGAGATAATTATTGAAGATAAGGTATTAAAACTTTCTAAATATACAGAGTCAAAAGCTAATCAGAATAACGAATTTATCTATAATGCATTTTAATACTAAAAATATATTCAAAAAAGTATTGTAATAATTGTAGTATTATTTTTTATTGTCAGAAATAAGTATTACTTTTGGTTAATATTAATACATGAATTATGAACGTAGGAATATCAATTAGGAAAATACGTCAAGAGCTCACTCCTCAGCTTAATCAAAGCGAGTTTGCTAATTATATAGGGATAAGCCAAACATATCTAAGTCAAATTGAAACTGGCAAAAAAATCCCAGCAATAGTTATATTAGAACGCATTTCAAAATCGTTTGAAATACCGTTACCGGTTATCTTCTGGTTTGGAATTGAAGAAAAAGACATACAAGATAGTAAAAAGGGATACTTTAGATTTCTTAAACCAACAATTGATAGCATGATTGATTCTATAATCTAAATAAATCATTATGGAACAGCTAATAAAAATCTCAGATTACAACGGAAAGAAAGCAGTTAGTGCAAGAACGCTTCATGCTTTTTTAATGGTTGAAACTCGTTTTGGTGATTGGATGCCGAGAATGTTTCAGTATGGATTTACAGAAAATGTTGATTACTCAAAAATGAGTATTGATAATGACTTATTTAGCTTTGATTTTGCGCTAACTTTAGAATGCGCAAAAGAAATTTCAATGTTGCAAAGAACCGAACAAGGCAAAAGAGCAAGGTTATATTTTATTGAATGCGAAAGAGAACTTATAAAACCAAAAGAATTATCACGCAAACAATTAGCTTTGATGGTTATTGAAGCTGAAACCGCTTTGGAGCTTGCAGAAAATAAAGTAAAAGAACTTACCCCAAAAGCCGAGGTCTACGATCATATAAGTGATTGCAACAATCTTAAATCTATTGGAACAGTAGCCAAAGAATTAGGGACAGGCGTTAAGAGATTATTTCATTTTATGCGATCAGCAAAAATAATAATGCCGTCACCCTCAACTATCCCGTATCAGCAGTATTTAGAATCTGGGTACTTCAAAGTTCGTACCGCGCCAAAACCAGGCACAACCAATAATTATACAACATCATATTTTACTGCAAAAGGCGAATTATGGATTACTGAAAAGTATAAGAAAAGAAATCCGATAATTAATGTTGCTCCTGAAATTTAAATCATAATAAATAACTATAAAACTAATTAAAAACAAAAAAGATATGATTAACGCAACAAATGACAGTAAACATCGCGAATTAGTTCCATCAGGTACTCATCTTGCGAGATGCTTTTCAATGGTTCAGATTGGCACCATTTTAGAAGAGACTAAATTTGGTAAAAAGAAACAAAGTAAAGTTAGAATTACGTGGGAATTGCCACTTGAAAAAAGAGTTTTTGACCCTGAAAAAGGTGAACAACCTATGGTTATTTCAAAAGAATATACACTTTCAATGTATGAAAAAGCAAATCTAAGAAAAGAACTAGAGGGATGGAGAGGCTTAGCGTTTAAAGAAGAAGAAGCTAAATCTTTTGATATTACAAAGCTTCTTGGAGTTCCATGTATACTTTCGATTATTCACGACACACAAGAAAGCTCTGGTAAAAAGTTTGCAAAAATAAATAGTGTTTCTGGATTGCCTAAAGGAACTACTTGCCCAGATCAGATAAATCCTAATTTTGAATTTAATTTTCAGGATAAATTTGATTTGTCTGTTCTTGAATCAATGCCTGATTTTATTAAAAATAAAATTAAGATTTCAGACGAATATAAGGCTATCACTAACCCGCAGGAACAGGATTTAACTCACGAGGAGGCATTTTCAAATAATCCAAACAATAATGATTATGATCCAACAAATGATTTACCCTTCTGATATGGCACTAACTAAACAAATATTTCAAGAACAAAGAGAAAACGAATTAAGTAAAAACTTAAAACTTATAAGCGATGAAAATATTATCACTAACTATTCAGAACATAGGGATTATCAAAAAAGGAACTTTAAAGCTTGACAATCCATTAACCATAATTTACGGTGAAATAAAACAAGGAAAGAGTACTTATTTAAATGCTATCCGTTGGGCTTTTGGAGGCTCTTTTCCAAAAGATATTATAACACATGGTGAAACAGAAGCCTCAATAATAATTCAATTGGATTCCGGCATGATTATGCGTTCTTTTTATTTTAATAAAGATGGCGAAATTACCTCAAGGCCGCAAAAGATTATTCTTAACAATCGCCCAGCAAGCGTTAACGACCTCAAGCGCTATCTTAATCCTTTCTTATTAGACCAAGAACATTTAGTTAAACTGAAAGCCGGTAATGAAAGAGCGCAATTTATCAATGAAATATTTCAGATAAATACTTCTGAGATTGATAAAGAACTAATGGCTTATGAAACAAAAGCTCAAGGGATGAGGGCCACAATAAAAGCTTTTGGTGATGTAGAAGTTAATCCTGTCACAGAGCCTAATATTGATGCACTTTTTGAAGAAAAGAAAAAGATAGAAAAAGATATTCAGGAACAAAAACAATTATCTGAACCTGAAAATAAAAAGATTAGGGAAGATCACGAAAATGAAAGACAGTTATTGCTTGACGATATTGTCAAATTTAATAATGAACAAAAGTTAAGAGATATTAAAATTAAAAATAGTACTGATTTATTTGAATCGCTTTTGAAACAAATTAAAGGTTCTATTTTTGAAAAATGTTTTGATATTGATTGCGCTAAAAGGCTGTTATTAGAGCTTCCAAAAGCACAACCTGAAAAACAATTAAAGGTTGATTTGCCGGAACCTACATTTATTACAATTGATGAATCTGGGTTGATTGATATTGATAATAGAATCAATGAGGCCAAAACTCAGAAGATACTATACGATCAATATGTGAAAGATGAATCCAGGAAACGTGAAAAGGAAATAATGCAAGGTCAGCTAAGAGAAATTGAAGGAATTATTAAAAGAATGCGATTGGAAAAGCAACATGCTCAAGAGGAAATTAACGGTATAATTGAAGGGCTTGAGTATAAAGATTTTCAATTATGGTATGAAAATACTTCATTTGAAATGCTTTCTACATCTCAATTAATGACACTGTCCAGCAAGCTCTCTTCTATGTATTCAGAATCCTTAGGAATCGAACTAATTGATAAAGGTGAAAGTCTTGGTAAATCAGTATTTGATTTAATCAATAAAGCTGAAAAAGAAGAAAAAAATATCCTTGTTACAGTAGTGGGCGATAAGCCTGCCGAAATACCTGAAAATATTGGAGTATTTGTTGTTGAAAAAGGAGACATAAAATGAGTGAAATAATATTTATACCGGCAATATACGAGGGTTCGCGTGATCTTAAAGACAAGACTAAGAAACTAATCTTTAATACAAATGAGACTACCCCTAATCAGGCCGCTGAACTTCAATTATGTGTTCAAAATTATGTGTTTCTTGCAATTAAAAGAGAAGAATTTACTAAAGATCAAGTCGAATTAATTAGCAATTTAAAAACTGATTACGAGGATACCGGCAAAACTCCTTCTCAAAGATTAAGGGCAGTCTTATACAGATTATGGGAACAAAATAACGAAGGATATAAGGATTTTAATCGTTTTTATGACTTTAAAATGGAGGGTTTTATAACTCATTTAAAAGGTAAACTTACTTAGCGTTATTATTCCTTATCCAAACGAAATAATTGACTAAAAATAAATATCATGAAAGAATTAAAAATTACCGCACCTGAAGGTTATGAAATCGACAAAGATAAATCGACTTTCGAACATATTATTTTCAAAGAAAAACAAGACAAAGAAAAAGAGATGTCGGATTTTCTCTTTTCAATGCTAAACAAGACCATCCGCGAGATGACGGATAAAGACAAGGTGACATATTATCGTGCATCGGACAATGAATGGCTTTTTCAATGTGATTGCAAAAATGGCATATTGTGGGTTCGCTACTCGTTAATTTGGGAAGTTTTTGAAACAAGATTTGGACTTAAATATGATCAGATCAGAGACTTCATTGCAGGTTGGGTAGAAGTGAACACCGAATGGAGGGGATTGGCACCGCTGTAGCTCCATTAAATTGGACAACTGCAGGTAGAAGTGAACACCGAATGGAGGGAATTGACACCCACTCACAAAATTGTTGCGAAAATGTATCGGTAGAAGTGAATACAAAATGGAGGGGATTGACACCATTTTCTGATCAAAGAAAAAGCTTAAAAACGGTAGAAGATGAATAAGCAAAACGAAACATTAACTAAAATACTTGACAGATCAATGGTGCAATTGCTTAGAAAGCATACCGTTGAAAGGTTTACAAAAAATATGATTAATGATAAAATAAAGCATGAAAAAGCACACTAAAATATACATGGATTTTTTTGGTTACGGAATAGATGATTTTATTCCTAGCGAATTGTCTAATTTGCTTGCTGTAGATATTAATCATATTGATTGCAAAGGTATGGGAGGCAGTAAAGAAAAAGATTTTATTGAAAATCTCATAGCATTAACCCGATCAGAACACACTAAATATGGTGATAAAAAAGAATATATGGTTTACCTTTACGTCAAACATTTAAAGTTTATTCAAAATAAGAGGCCTGATTATCATATTCAATTTGATCGAATACCAGAGGCTTATAGGAATGAATTAATTTCTAAATTAGTTATATTTTGATGACAATAATAGAAAGGTCAGACGCAATAAGGTTACTTGAAGCTTATTCATTATTCCTTGAGAAAAATGGATATATGGATACTGATTGGAGAACAGAAGAGCCTTTTGCGATTGATGAGTTTTTAAAAGATAAGTAAAAACGCTGATTGAGGATTGCGTGAAAAATCCTCGTAATATAAATACATACATATATGTTTATTTTAAGAAGAATTACACCAAACAACATCGAAATTAACACTTGCCTTGGTGATTATTATGTGTTAATTTCAAAAGAAAGAAATGAAGATGAATTTAAAAAAACCATTAAATTATGGAGCAAGGACGGAACGGATGACATATACGCTCTTATAACATATAACGATGGCGAAGACATTATGCCATTGTATAAAAAATCTTATTACTATGTAATGGCTAGTGATGGGAGAACATTTTCAAATATTTCTTTAAAGTAGTTTTAATAGTTGTTAGTTGAGGCGGGAGTAGCTTAGTTGGTAGAGCGTGCGGGGGACTGCAAAGGTCGAGGGTTCGAGTCCCTCCTCCCGTCCAAGTTCTTTTAGTTTTCATAGGTTTTTGGTTTAATCAAGGTGCAGGGTAGTGCGGTACTACTCTGCTTTTTCAAACAATATTTATTTAAATGGCAGATATTATTATTTAGGTATTTTATCTGAATTTCATAAATAAAATAATTGTTCAATAAAAAATACACATCATGACAGGTATTGAATTAATTGCTCAAGAAAGAAAAGAGCAAATTGAGAAACATGGTAGAACAGTTGAAAAAGATGTAATTGAAAATGATTTTTATCAATTAAAATTAGCTGCAATTATGCTGCTAGGTGGCGGTTATCGTTTAGATCATAAAAATGAAGTGCCATTTTGTTGGGATGAAAAAATATGGCAACATATGATTTCAAAACCTATAAAAGAAAGACTAATTATTGCAGGTGCTTTAATTGCTGCTGAAATTGATAGATTGCAAGCAATTGAATAATCTATGGAATAGCTAAGAAAGTACTCACTTAAAAATATATAATATGTTTAATCCAATGACAGTAGCATTTAATATTAATAGCCCAATTAAAATAAATGGCCACAGGGATACATTGATAACGATATGGCACATTGATCCATGTAAAGACAACACGGATGATAGTTGTGGATGGTTTATGCGGTCAAGGCATGGCGATGAAAATGTCTTAGCTGAGATAAAAAAAGAATTTGAGTTCAATTTTAAACACAATTATTGGTTTGACAAAACTGGTAAACAAAAATTTAGTACAATTGGTATTCTTGTTCAAATGTATTCGCATGCTTCATGGATTTATTTTAAAAGGAATCGTAAAAAGAAAAATAAATTTATGAGGAAATATCTTTTTGACATTATCGCATTTGCTGAGAACCCAATTGATTGCGGAGGCGATTCTATTGTAAATAGATGGAATGTCTCTAATGAAGATGAAAGATTTAGTGGATTAGCATCTATGGTCTATTCCGATATCTTAAATAAAGAACGGAAATGGTATAAACATCCAAAGTGGCATATTCATCATTGGAAAATTCAATTTTGTTTTTTACAAAGATTTAAAAAGAAAGTTAATACTAATTGTGATGATAATCTAAGAGATACTATTTAATTAGTTATTCACTAAAAACATAGACATGAAACTATTGTTAACTATTTTGATGACATTCATAATTTTTACGGCAGAGGCGCAACTAAACCAACGCCAAAAGAACGTGAAAAATGAGATCAAAAAAACTTGTATAAAATACGGGTTAAATAATAACCAGATCAATATTCTTTATTCCCTGGCCTTACGCGAATCATCTTTTGACCCAGACACATTTAATAGGAAGGATAAAAGCGCAGGATTATTAGGCGAAAGAAGAATATTTGTAAGAGACGCAAATCGAATTTTAGGTTATGATAAATTTGTGTACACTGATAGATATAGCCTTTATAGATCAATAGAAATGGCTATAATAGTAATAAATCATTACGTGCCCGATTGGAACCATAAGAAAATATGCAATCGTTGGAATAAGGGTTCTAATTATTGGAATTTGATTCAGAAAGAAATTAATATTGCTCGCGAATGAAAGAAACCGAACTTGCTGAAAAATTTATAGATTATTTCTCAGACTTTGAAATATATAAAGAAGTTACGGACTTCCAAAATCCAACTATTACCCTCCTGAGGGCGGGAACGTACCCAAGAGTAATATCAGGCAGTATGTACGATTGTGCTTTTAAACTAAAAAATACTAATATGAAAACACTTTTTGTAATTCAAATTTTAGCCATAATTTTAAAGTTAATTGGAGTTTTAATAATTAATTGGTGGCTGGTATTTACTCCATTATATATTTTAATAATTCGAATTATTTTTGATGTGATAAAGCCAGATGATAACGATTATTACGGAATTTTAGAATAACATTTTTTTATTACAGTTACTTGTTTGAATAAACGGCCGCAGCGGATAAGCGGTTAAACCGACAATGCCTGGATGGTTGCCAGGCTTTTAAAAAAATACGATATATGGAAGTAGAATTATATTACCGGTGGTCAAAAGTAGACAAGCAGCACGAATTCAGCCTTAGATGTGAAGACGACGCATACTTAACGTGGATATTTTTTTATCTCGGAACTCTTTCTTCACACGATAAAAAATGGTTTATGAACATTTACCCATACTATATTCGCGAATCTAAGCATATTGCAACATATAAGGTAAACGACGCTGACTTGGTTGCAAGATTTATTTATAAAAGGATTGAAAAATTAATAAACGAAAAGAAATAATGGGGATGTTTTACTAAAATTAGCGAATAAATGAAACCAAAACAAACTATTATCTTAGAAGTAGGGATGAAAGTTAAGATTAGGAATGATCCTGAAAACTTTGCATTCGATGCTGGCAAAATAAAAACAATAACTAAGCAATTACCGAATTTTGGAAAACTAAAAGCTTTTGCGTTAGATAACGATGAAGGTATCTGGTGTATTGAAGATTTTGATTTCTGTGTTGATTATCCAAAAGCTATTATGTCATGAAACCAAACATAAACCTATCAGAAATCTTGGAGCGCGAACAATCGAACGAACAAAAGACAAAAGTCGTCTTGACAAAACTTGTCCCCAGGCGGCGTAATCGAAAGATTGCAACGGCCAATGGACTTGAATATAAAAATTTCACCAAAGATTTGTGTGTGAAATTGGAAAAATAGTTATATTTGACAATCCAAAAAATACGACAATGAACGTACGAATAGCCATAATTAATAATATTACCCTCACGGGTGAGAATAGCAATCAGTCAGGTGTCGTAGCCTTGGAGCTGGTTGCTTTTTCATTTTGTGGGGGTATTTTTTAGTATAATAAACTAATGACGTATAATGAATTTATAGAAAAGAAAAAACATAATTCTATCAACTATGGAATTGATACTAATTTCATGTGTGATTCAATGTTTGATTTCCAGAAATACATTGCTGAATATGCAATTAAAAAAGGAAGGTGCGCAATATTTTTAGATACCGGACTCGGTAAGACTATTATTGAATTGGTAATTGCAACAAACTATTTAAGGCACACAAATAAGCCTGTTTTAATTATTACACCTTTGGCGGTTGCAAACCAGTTTTTAGTAGAGGCTGAAAAGTTTGGAATTGATGAGGTTGAACACACAAAAGACGGTAAGTTTACTAAAAAAATAGTGTTAATAAATTATGAACGATTACACTATTTAACACCGGATTTATTCGATTGCGTAATACTTGACGAAAGCAGCATATTAAAGAATTTTGACGGTGCAATAAAACAACAGGTAACCACATTTTTAAAGAAAGTAAAATACAGATTTTTAGCAACCGCAACCCCTTCGCCAAATGATTTTATTGAATTAGGTACAAGCTCAGAGGCTTTAGGTTATTTGGGATATGTTGATATGATTGGTAAATTCTTTAAGAATAACCAAGGAAGCGTACAAAAACAAAACCAAATAAACAAAGGTGACGAATACTATTTAAAACCTCATGCAGAAAATGATTTCTGGCAATGGGTTGCAAGTTGGAGTATTTCAGCTAAAAAACCAAGCGACTTAGGTTTTAATGACGAAAAATTTATTTTACCAGAACTCCACGAAATTGAAACCATTTTAAGAAATGAAAATCCTTTAGTTATAAATGGACAAGGTAGCTTATTCGCATTGCCGGCAATTGGTTTTTCAGAAATAAAGCAGGAAGCAAAAGCAACAATTAACCAACGGTGTGAAATGGCAACAGAAAAGGCATTAAAGCATAAAATTTCTGTTTATTGGTGCAATTTGAATGACGAGGCTAAAGCGTTGTTATCATTCGATAAAACAGCTATTGAAATAAATGGAAGTATGTCAATTGATAAAAAAGAGGATATTTTAATTTCATTTGCTAAAGGCAATATTCCGAAATTGATTAGTAAAACTTCAATAACTTGCTTTGGTTTAAATTGGCAACATTGTAACCATACTACTTATTTCCCGACATACAGCTACGAACAATATTACCAAGCAATAAGAAGGTTTTGGAGGTTTGGGCAAAAGAACCCTGTATTTGTAGACCTTATACTTTCTGATGGGCAGGAACGAATAATGCAAAGCTTATTAGTAAAGAAAACCAAAGCGATACAAATGTTTGAAAAGCTAACAAGACAAACTAATTCAGACTTTGAAATAAAAAATAAAGAATTTAATAAAGAAATTATTTTACCAAAATTTATTGTATAATAAAATAAATAACTATATTTGTAGTATTATACAATTAAATGAAAGTGACTTATAAATGTGTTGTTTGTGGAAGTATAGTAAGCAAACAAAGAAGCCCGGCAAATATTAAAATACCTCCTAAATTTTGTTCTCAAAAATGTAGCGGACTTTTTAAACATTCATTAAAAAAAGGAACTACACCAAATTTTACAGGAATTTGTGAAAATTGCGGAAAACAGTTTACTACATATAGAAGTCCTTCTAATATGTCTAAATTAAAACCTCGTTTTTGTTCCTTAAAATGTATTGGAGAAAGTCAAAAAGGAAATAAAAACCCTGCTTATAATAGCGGTAGATATTTTGATTCAAGCGGCTATGTTGTTTTATTTATACCTGAACACCCTTTTTGTGGAGCAAAAAAAACAGTTTTGGAACATCGTTTTATTATGGAATGTAAATTAGGTAGGTATCTTAAAGACGAGGAATGTGTACATCATATTGATGGGAACAAAGCAAATAATAATCCGAATAATTTAATGTTATTCAATAATAATTCAGAACACATGAAATATCATAATAATCTAAAAAATAAAAACAATGGTTAAAGAACAATTAATCACAGACAGATACGCTATTTACAATAGCGATAATATGTTTGTTTTGCCTACTATTCCAAATGAAAGCGTAGATTTAGCAATTTATTCCCCACCCTTTTGCTCAAAAGAAGGAGGTGGATTATATAACTATTCTTCAAGTCCTAATGATTTAAGTAATTGCGATACCGTTGATGAGTTTTTTATTCAATATGGATTTTTAATTGCAGAAATGGCAAGGGTAACAAAAAAAGGTCGTATAAATGCAGTTCATGTTTGCGACATTCATACAAATACCGGAAGGCTTTGGGATTTCCCTGGCGAAGTTATTCGTTTACATGAAAAATATGGATTTGAATACCATAACCGTATTACAATTTGGAAGGAACCATTAAAGGTTAGAATGAGAACAATGGTTCAAAGTTTAATGCATAAATTTATTGTAGAAGATGCTACCAAATGTTTTACAGCAATGCCTGACTATGTTCTTATTTTCAAAAAAAAAGGTGATTCGGAAATTCCTGTAATTCATCCTAATGGGTTAAATGATTATCCATATTTTGGAGAAACTCCATTTTTAAAAGCACATGAAGAAACTTATGGTAATTATTCAGACTTTAGAAAAAAATGGAATAGCTTTACTGGAGATCAAAAAGAAAACAAACTTTCTCATTTAACATGGCAAAGATATGCTTCAAGTGTTTGGGATGATGTTAGAATTGATAATGTGTTACCTTTTAAAGATACAAAAGAAGAGGATGACGAAAAGCATGTACATCCTTTGCAATTAGATGTTATTGATAGAATAATTTATCTTTATTCTAATAAAAACGAAACTGTATTAACTCCTTTTATGGGAGTTGGTAGTGAAGTGTACAGCCCGTTAAGCATGGGTAGAAAATCCATAGGAATAGAGCTAAAAGACAGCTATTATAAACAAGCAATCGCTAATATTAAAGAAGCTGAAAAAAGGTTTGTAAAAATTGAACAAAAACAGTTATTTTAATGCAAACGCATAAATTTTCATGGTTTGAATCTATATCAAATACTTCAATAGGATTTATAATTAGTTTTATAATACAAATAATAATATATCCAATATTGAATATTGACGTAAAATTTAGCCAGAATATAATTATAACAAGTGTATTTACAATCGCAAGCATACTTAGAGGATATATTGTCAGAAGATTGTTTAATAAATTTGATTTAAAGCATTGAAAGAATGTATTCATCCATGATGTGAGCGTTGCAAACATTTTTAAATAAATAACATGGCACTAACCGATCAACCATATTTACCTCTCTATGTAAGAGACTGGCTTTCTAATCTAAAATTAAAAACATGTAAAGCTGAATCTCACGGAATAATGATAAATATTATGGCTCTAATGCATTTATCTGATGATTATGGTAAACTTTTGCTAAACCAAAAATACAAGCAAACAGACAACCAAATTAAAAATTTTGCTTTGCAGCTAGCTAAATATTTGCCGTTTGATAGCGATGAAATTGATCGCGGAATTAATGAACTTTTGAATGAAAAAGCCATAAAAATTGAGGGGGATTTATTGATTTGTAACCGTATGGTAAAAGATGCTGAAATAAGCATTACCAGAGCTAAAGTAGGTAAAGAAGGTGGGCTAAAAACAAGTGCTATAAAATTTGCTAAAGCAAAAAGTAAAGCAAACACTGCAATTGAAAATGAATATGTAAATGAAATTAATTTATTAAAAGGGTACTGTAAAAATTATTTCGATGAAAAATATATTACTGAAAATAGTTTAGATTGTTTTGATAAATTATTAAGAATTGATAATTATTCAATCGAACAAATTAAAACAGCGATATCAAATGCTCGGTCGGATGATTTTTGGGCAAAGAATTTTTTAAGTCCAGCAAAATTAAGAGACAAGGATAAAAATAAAGTAAAATATATTGATAGATTTTTAGCAATAAAATCAACTCCAAAACAAATAAATAATAATCCTAAAGACGTAAACTCAGCATGGAATCAATAAGACAAATAATAAGCAATATTTCTGTTGACGATAATTCAGGAATAAAAAGGATTGCATATATGCCTTATCAGAAAGAAATAGCAAGAACTACATGGAAAGCAATAGCTGAAAAAATTGTTGGGAACGTAGAATTTACAGAAAGCAATAAAGTTCTTTATGCTGAGTTAATTCAGTATGTACACGGCGATCCAGCATATTGTTATGACTTGAATAAAGCTATTGGAATTATTGGCCCAACTGGAACCGGTAAGACTAAATCAATGGAAATAATGAACAAATATTCAGAGATTGATGATGTTAAATATTATTTAAATGGTAAATCCAGGCCTTTTAAATTTTATATTTTTAATAGTCGCGATATCTGTGAAGATTTTGCAACTAATGGATATGATGGCCTTTTAAAATATTGCAATTACTCGACTATTTGCATTGACGATTTAGGAACAGAAAATCAGAATGTCCAGTACTTTGGTACGAAAGTAAATGTGATTGAAGAAATTATAGAAGAAAGATACCGGAAAAAATTGTTAACACATTTTACGAGTAATTTTAAAAAAGAAAAAATCAATGAAATATATGGATCACGTGTTAATTCAAGAATTCTTGGGACAACGAATATTCATATTTTAGATGGTGAAGATTTTAGATTATTTAAATAACAGAACCAAGACGAGATGAACCGTTTTAGTTAAAATCTATACATGTTTTTAAAATATGTATAGAAAACTAAAAAAATCCGGGCGAAAAAGTGTTCCAACGCTCCAACGCTCCAACAGACTTAAAAATAAGAGGTATAATAATGATAATATATAGTTAATAATCAATAATATATATAATATGAATTTATTTTATTTTTTGTTGGAACATGGTTGGATTTTGTTGGAACACCAATTTTAAGATTTTTTTGTTGGAGCAGAAAAAAGCTGTTCCAACTATATAAAATTTTACAACTATAATAAAATGAGTTCTTTAAATTTTTGTTGGAGCGTTGGAACGTTGGAACAGAAAAATAGGATCCAGTAAAATAAAAATTGATTTTTTGAATATTTATACAGTATGCATAAATAATACGAGTTATTTAATTAAAAACAGCAATTATGAAATTAGAATTAGACCAATCAACAGCACGGAAACTTTTTCCTGATGTACCAGGATGGTTTCAGAAAGTATTAACCGAAACATTTGGCGAAAAGGCTTTCAAGAAAAAAGATTTCAGAGATATCAAAACATTTGAAGATGCTTGCGAGGAACTCGGCATTGATCCTGATGATGTTTATCACAGTGATGATACAGTTGACGAGAACTCTTACAAAAAATTAAAGGTAATTGTAAAAGCAATTAATCAAGGTTGGAATCCTGATTGGGACAATACAGATCAAAAAAAATGGTGGTCCTGGTTCCGTCTGTCGTCCGGGTTCGGGTTCGATGGTTCGGGTTACGACTACGGTTGTACGGATACGCTTGTCGGCTCTCGCCTTTGCTTTGAAACAAAAGAAAAATCAGATTATGCAGCACAACAATTTATTGATTTATATAAATCATTTTTAAAATAATATAGTATGGCAACAAAAGGTAAAAAATTAGCAAAAAGCAAAGAAGTGTTTGATTTTAGAACAATCAAAACATTTGAAGATGCTTGTAAAAAGTTGGGTATTGATCCTGCAAAATTACCAGGAGAAAATATACCTAAAGAATTTAGTAAACCAACGGTATCAGCCTATAAATTGATGGTGATTTATAAAGCCATCAATAACGGATGGAAGCCTGATTGGAGTGACCACAATCAATGCAAGTACTATCCTTGGCACGGGGTTCTGTCGTCCGGGTTCGGGTTCGATGTTTCGGATTACTACTACGCTTATACGGTTGCGAGTGTCGGCTCTCGCCTTTGCACTGATACATCAGAAAAGGCATTATATATAGCCAATCAATTTGAGGCTGAATATAAAGAGTTCTTTCTTTATTCTGAATAGATAAAACAGGTTGTATGCTGTTGTGCTGTCGGTTCTGTCGTCCGGGTTCGGGTTCGATGCTTCGGCTTGCTACTGCGATTTTGCGGGTACGCTTGTCGGCTCTCGCCTTTGCTTTGAAACAAAAGAAAAATCAGATTATGCAGCACAACAATTTATTGATTTATATAAATCATTTTTAAAATAATATAGTATGGCAGGTGGATATGATTTGTACGGAACTTATTATCCGAACATAAACGATGCGATAAACGCTGAAATGTCGCAATGTAATGAAATAGATAATCGTTTTAATCAAAAGAAAATAAACGAATT
>Ga0172380_10004126_pt1 | contig 19037 bp, 22 predicted proteins | sample Leawe162metaG_FD_119747 | JGI IMG/M metagenome (GOLD analysis project Ga0172380, IMG submission 119747) | Leachate microbial communities from a municipal landfill in Southern Ontario, Canada - Leachate well 162 metaG | ecosystem: Engineered > Solid waste > Landfill > Unclassified | place... | reverse complement strand
GACCTTGAGAGATATTGCCAAGGTTGTTCAGGGCGTTCATACGGTTGGAGTTGAAGTTCTGTTGGTCTTGGAAAGCCAGTGTCTGAGCATTGTCAGACTGCGACTGAGCCAATTGACCACGAGCCAGACCCTCGGCGATCCCGTGTCGGGACGAGCCGTACTGACCCGCACCGGTTGCACCTTGGCGGATCTGAGGGTTTACCTGAGTCTCGAAGTTGAAGTTAGAACGGTTGTTGGCTGCGTCGATAGCACCAGTCAAGCCGGTCTTGCTGGGATCGTAAGTCCCAAGATAGTCTTGGAGTGCAGCTTGGCCAGATGTGTTGAACATACCCTGAAGGTTCTGCCCCACACCGGATTGACCTGCAAGTCCAGCCTGTTGATCACCGGTAAGGTCAGCCACTGAGTCCTGACCACCGAAGTACGTCTTATCAAATCCACCACTCTGCATCCACGAATCAGCACCAGCCAATAGGTTTCTATTCTGGTCTTGCTGGAACGGAGTAGTGGTCTGATTGGACGTGGTAGATTGCTTAGTACCGCCGCCACCACCTGACATGTTAACCTCCTAGAGATTTAGCGTATACCCTACAGGTATCTGAGTAGCCAAGGGGAGTACCGATCTTGGCCCAACCGGGTCGACCATCGCAGATGATCCGGCCACACCCAAGCTCCTTACCCATGTGAGTCAGGAAGCTATCCACTTCGGCGTGGTCAATTGGAACCTTGTTCGTCTTATCCTTGCCAACCCAGAAGCAATTCAGGATCTTCATCTTAGGAGCCTCTTGAATAGAGATGACTCCTGCGAATGCAGACTCATGCTGGTAGAAGGCGAATACACTGAAATTGACCACATGGTCGTAGAGTGCTGGGATATCCCATAACTCTTTGAGGGTACTCCTGTCGAGTTCACGTTGCAGCCCGGGGGTGCACAGCTCCAACAGTTCAATGTTGTTGCGAGTAATAGGGGTAATCATGAGTCTCTCCTCAAAGCCTATAACTCTATTATACCATTTATAGGTTGTCAATGGGTACGGTAATTGTGGCACGGATACCCAAAGAACCAGAAGGCACTTGTAGGATATCAATGTCGCCATTAGTACGAACCCTAACGAGAGGAAGTGCGCCGATGTCACCAAGGGTATTGGTTGTCAAAGGGAACCCACAGTCGATCGAAGGTCGGAATCCTACTGGCAGTGAACCAATCACAACTGGACCCGGATCTGCATAAGTACCAGCAGTAAGGTGGATGATGATGGTCACGTTGTAGCTCCACTTACGATAGTGGAACGCTGAGTTGACCGTCCATCCATTGGTTGGGGTGATTGGAGTCCATGCAGTAGGCACTGGGTCAGGCGGTGGAACATACTCCACAGCTTCAACATAGTGCCACGCATTGTCGGTGCCCCACCGGTATACACCCTCTTTGCCAGTGCCTAAGGGGTCAGCGTTAACCCCGTCGAAGTAACAAAGCATGCCGGGTTTGTACTTAGAGGGGATCTCGTGGCGTACTTGCCACTCCCCATTCTGTAAGGCGTTATACTCGGCAGCAACCCTCCCGAACTCATCATTCAAGTACGGGAGGAGTTCCTCCGGTTGTTGTGGTGGAACGAGAGGGTTGAATGCCATTAGCGTTTACCTGCGGTTGGTACAAACTCAAGGGTGTATCCATTGAACGTCCATGGGATGGTTGAATCCATCTCCATGCGTAGACCAACGTAGCGTCCGAAGATCCTACAGTCGATCTTATGGTCAACCCCTACTTGGTAGAGATACGGGCCTTCCCACATCGTTGGGGAGTCTTGTAGCATACTGTGACCGACCCAGAATTTAGCCACGCCACCACCACTCATGTGAGGGGTTACAGAGGTGACTGCTTTGATCTTCAGGTCGTCGTCCATGTAGATGTCTGACTTCTCGACGTAGCTGGTGAATGCTGCCCCGTTGAAGGAGTTGACCTCCCCAACCACGTACATCCGGTTGGTTACGTTAGAGCCGAACACCATCTTCATCTTCGACGGGTTGTAGGTCTGGCTGCCCCATACGGTAGCGTCCGAGTCCCACGATGCAGTGTCACTGTCCCAAGTGTCAGGCTCTTGTGGATCAACCACACCAAGCGCCGCGGTGATGATGTTAGGGAGATCCCGAATGGTCCACTCATTGGTGACCCAGTTCCAGATGCACGCCTTATCGCAATACCCCGGGTTGTCTGAGCCAGATGCCTGCGGGAAGCACACCCACATCTCAGTGTTGTTGTAGTCAGGGATCACGAAGCAGTTCTGAGGGTTGTCATCACGGATAGAGTTGAACAGGAAGTCCTTCATATGTCCATCAATAACCGAAGCCTTGGAGACACCATTGTGGACGTACACATCCCCACGACCCACGACGAAATGCTTACCATCAAACTCAGCTGCGCAATTCGTACTAATCATCCCGATGTCATCGAAGAGTTGCTGGAACTGCCAGACAAATGCGCCACCGATATAGCGCATGGCATACACCGAATCTTCTTTGTAAATAATGAAAGCATCGCGGAGCTTCTTACCGTCTACAATCGCACCGGGAGTATCAGCGAGCGGATTCTCGCCAGCATCGTTCGTAGGGTCAGCAGGGTCCCAAGTGAATGGCACTTCCCCCGGATCTGCGGGCGAAGACCACTTGACGACGGTTGGAAATGGCACCGAGTCGACTTCGAGGTTGAGAGCAATCAGATAGTTTTTGAATGGTCTTACGATCTTTGCTCGATAGCTCAATGGCCAATTTGGCAGGTTCGTGAAGTTGTTAGCGCCGGGGAGGAGGCTCTGAGGAACATCACTGCCGTTGTTCAGGACTCCTACTCCAGCCAAGAACCCACCGTTCCAATTGTTCGTATTGGAGGCTGTATAGGCACCGCCTACAAGCCGAGAGTAGTCAACCCAGCCACCAACACCAGTAGTGATCCTGATAGTTGTAGCTGAGGCTGCTAACCAGAATGGAGTGTTCAGAGATAGGAATGGCATGATATGGAGAAGGGGCTCAGGGGGTGTATCGTACACCGCCGAGAACCCATCCGCCTGCATTACCTTCCCGTTTCTGAACCGGACGTTGTTACCAAAGGACCAAACCTTTGCGGGGAGATCAGATGGCTCCGGGTCGGTCATGATACCAGTAGGGTTCTTAATCTCAACCCTTTGAAGATCCATCGCCATAAGTCACCTCAAGATTTGATAATGAAACCCAACGCCATGAACGGAGGGATATGGTTCACTGCTGCACCCAAGGACGAAGAAACTCCATGGGTGTGAGCTGCACCAGAACCAACCGAGTCGGTAGCCTTAACCTCAGTAGGTCGAGCCGCTGGGGAGTAGTCAGGGACTACCGCAGAGTGACCCGAGGACCCACCGTCAAACGTGGTACATCTGTTCACGATGCTGTGGTTGTGAGACGGGATCTGGCTGATGTCCAGAGCCGTTGGGGTGATCGACACAGACAGTGTATGGGTGTGAGTGGACGTACCACCTACAGCCCGTACAGCAGCCGATGCGCCAGCCCCAAGGATGAACCTGTCTCGCAGGTCTGGCACGGAGAGACCACCAGTGATGGTGCCTACGCCGTTGCACAACAGCCAACCTGCTGGGAGAGCGTTGAGTGGGCCAGACCACATCACAATCATACCCGGCATCACGAACAGGTCGGGAGTAGCCAGTTGGTTGAGCTGAGCCTGAGTTACGGTGATCGCACCAGTGACGTTCGGGAGCGTAGCCTGAAGCACACGCTTGAGCATACGGATGTGGTCATCGCCAGCCCCCTTAGGATCAGCCCCCGTGGGGTTAGTCGCTACGAGCTGGTTGGGGTAGGTTGCACTTTCAAGAGCCATTGCGGCGCTCCTTATCTAATTCAGCTCGGAGCTGCTCCCATGTGATGAAGCGCTCTCTGGAAACCGCGGAGTCAATCTTTAACTGGATCACCGCGGCGGTTAGGTCTTTGACGGCCTCAACGTTCTGCTTCAGTACAACCTCCTGCTTTTCACCCTGAATCACTGCACTCCCTGCCACCATAATGGCAGAGAGCACGAGGGATACCGCGATAGTCTTTACCGAGTCCATTAATGCCATTATACCACTCCTTGGGACAGCAAGAACACTGTCTCAGCTGGCAGGGTGAATACACAGGTTTGTGCCCCGACGTTGATGGTTGGAGAGATTGTACCGTTGGTGCCGTCTGGGTTGAACACTCGGCATTCTACGCCGGATGTACCCCAGTTGAAATCATTGAGGTTGACGGTGTAAGAACGCTTCGACTTGTTCACACCCATGATGAACTTCCGGGTTACAGAAGCTTTAACGTTGGTGAATGCACACAGCTCCAGCTCGATCTGCGGGTTGTTGATCTTGTACGCAGTACCGATGCCGTTACCCTTTAGATGCTCACCCAACCACCCTTGGAACTTGGCTACGATCTTCGGTTCGAAGAAGGTGTAGTTCTCGTCCGTCAGGATCAGGCCTTTAGGGTGACTCACTTCGTCTGCAAGCAGGAAGTAGATTAAGTCATCCAAGTGGCCAGTGTTGGTTGCCACAGCGAAGATACCGGCCCACCACAAGGTGATGAACTGGGAGTTCTGCTGGTACAGGGATACCGAGGAACCACCACCAGTGTTCGTCTGCTCAATGCAGAGGCGACGTGCACCATTGTTCGACAGAGCGTAAGCTTTCTCGATGGTGTCTGCGTACTGACGAAGGTTTAGCAGCCCGTGTACAGTCCAGTCGTGCCACACAACGGCGTCTACGAGGTCTGGGCGCTCGGCAATGATCTGGGTAGCCCAGTCCTGCCCCTTACGTCCATTCTGCTCGCTAGTGACCCCATGATCGAACCGAGAGCTGCATGGTGCAGCAATCTTGATGTTCGCTGGGACCGACTTAGGGTTAGCCCGGATGTGCTCTGCAAAGGCAATGAAGTTCAATCTGAACCACTCATAATCAGGAGCTGAGAGGTTGGCCTCGTCAGTCGCTGAGATGATGTGTTCAATGCCGTAGGCACGGTTGGTGTACATCAGATCGATCCACGCATCCAGTGCAATGGCGCACTTGGGCTCAAGGTCGAACCTAAAGAGGTTCTCACGAGTACCAGCGTCGAAGATCGTGTAGTCTCGCTCTGCACCGAAGACCGAGGAGAACTCAGTCTTGAACACATCCTCGAAGTGAGGGTCGGTGCTCATTGGCTGCCAGAAGGTGTAGGAGTTGAAGGTCTGACCCTTGAGGTCGAGAACCAACGGCCTAACATCCACAGGGACAGTCGTGTAGTCCATGTAGTGCCCGAACTTCGGAACCTTACCCAGAGGGGTCAGGAACGACGGAGTGGATACTGTGATGGAGTTATCAACTGTTGCAGGGCGCCAGTACGTCGAGGCAGACTCAGCGAACAGGTTCGGGATACCATCCAGCCAGATAGCTGTACGGCCCTTACCCTTCAAATCTACGCGCCAGACCTGATCCAGTGCGCCATCCACAGGGATAGCCACGGTGTCATACTGGTAGAACCACTGCTTGATCTCAGTGTCTAGGTTGATAGCGAAGTCATCAGTGATCCGCGTCAGGGTTGCACCGTACGGACCTTCGATGGCCCCACGGTTGTAGTCCTTCATGCAGAACGTTGCAGCTTCACCAGCCAGCACCTTGAAGTAGAAGCGACCTTCACCACCAAGGGATCCGAAGAAGTGAACCTTCACTGGCTCGATGACCCACTCAAGAGTACGCTCGAAGGTGACGCTGTAGTTGCGATACGAGTAGCCCGGAACCACCAGCTTGTACTCTTTACCACCCTCTAGTGGGATGTTCACAGAGCCGTCCACTTGGTTCTCGTAGATCTTGATCTCTTGGAGCAAGCTGCCCTTGTTGTCTTGCAACCACAAGGTTTCCTCGTTCACATCAGGCATGTAAGCGCCTTCCCACGAGACGGTGATGTTGTCATCCACCAGTGGCTTCAAGTAAACGTCACACTCACGCAGCAATCCAATAGTTGTAGTCAAGATCTTGTTCTCCGAGAACAGGGGGCCGTAGTAGGTTTTAGGTTCGTTGAACATCTCGGTGAACTGGTTTGATGGAACGATCTCCTCGAAGACCTTAATGTAGTTACCCAATGGGGTAGCCGCACGATCCAACAATGCTGTAACAAACGTACCGCCAGTCCGCTTCTTCACCTGAACGGAGAAGAACTCGTTGTCGGTCATATAGTCGAGACATTTGGATGCCAGCGACGGGTCAGCGTTAGAGTCACACACTGGGCCGCTGGACATCCAACCAGTTGCGCTGCACTCACCGGTGGTGTTGTTACGCAGCAATCGGAAGTGGAAGTACAACTGATCGTCTAGGTTGAGTGGAATGTCCACTTTGGTTGGGAGGCCATACTTCTCTACGAGGGTACTGCCGGCCATGAGTACCGCAGCGCCCACACCGGTGTAGCCCGCAGGAGCCAAGGTAGCCAGAGCCGAAAGGCCATAACCACTGAACAGCTTTTCGTTGGGTCGGGTCACGCGGGACACCGTGGTACTCATGGTTAAACTCATAGGTATAGTCCTTGTGCTTCCTTCCAGTAGCCACAGGTAATTGGGCTCTGCTGGGTGGTAGTAAACTCCGCCTTAAACTCCCCAGTCAGCAAGTCATAGACTCGATACCGATCAGGGAAGAATACAACGAAGGCCCGGCCATAGATAGACTCCTTCGTGGTGGACGACGAGTTGTCAGTCTCCGAGAAGGCAATAGCGAGTGGCTTTTGATCGACTAGGATGTCCCATTGTTTGGAATCGTAGAAGTCGAATGAGCCAATCCTAAATGGTGCAAGCTTCCACTGAGTCCCTTGTCGCAGCCCCATAATGAAGTGGGGATACGGGGTGACCTCATCTACTTCCCAGTTCCACTGGAGGAACGACAACTCATCCCACGTCATGTCACCGATGTAGGGCATGTTCCTACCGGTGTTGATCTGAGTGAGTTGAGCCACAGTGCTAGTCCGTGCAGCCAAAGCATACATAGAGCTGAGGCACTCGTACTGCTTAACGTCTCCAGTGATGGCCACCTCAGTTGGAGTGATCAGTCCAGTCTGAGTATTCAGAATGAACCCACCCGTTGAGTGACCCACGAGGATGTAGCGGTTGTTCACTGTGTACCGCACAGAGTTCAGTGATGTAACCCCACCAATGGTGGCTAGGTTCCACTGACGGGAGAAGGTCATCGCTGGATAGTCATACTCATTGATGAGCCACTCACCCTCAAAGAATAACCCAACGATAAACTTGTCTGCCTCTCGGTTCCAACAAATCCCCTTAGATTGGAGGCCAGTTGGCATCTGTGCTAGGAATGCACCGTTCCGAATGTCCACTACCTTGACTACATTGTCGGTGGTCAGGTAGATGACCCATTGCCCAGATCTTTCCGTGGAGATGTTTTCAGGGCCACTAACATCATCCCCACGGGACTGAGAGTTAATCCGTCGCGACATAAGCAACTGATTCATCTCAACACTTGCAGCCGACTCGGCAGTACCACCAAAGGTAATGATCGTGTCGATTGGACTGGGCTGTCTTACTTTAGCAATAACAGCGTCGGATCAGGCTCGATCTCCCAGACGAGGTGCATGGTGACGCCCGTAGGAGCCACACCCGGAACTGGGTTAGGGACAAGCTGCATACCCCACGTAGACGGCAGAGCTTCAACAGAACCAGCGGTGAAGTAACCTTCGCTCTCGCCCACGTTGAGTGTAGCAGTCGCTTTCCAAGTAGAACTCGGATCGGTCGACTTCAGGTCAACCACAAGGGCTGCCGTAGTCGGGCCGTCACGTCTGATATAGCACTCTGTTAGAATAGGACGAGAGAGGTTCTGTCGAGGGTAGATCTTACACATGGCACCATCAGGACCGTAGGTCACGGTGTCCCAATAGAGATCCGCGGTGTAGAACTGAGCCTCAGTCGAACCGGTTACCCACTGGCCGTTGTTACGGGAGTAGGACTGGCCATCGTGTGGGGCGTCTTCGAGGACCACGTTGGAGATCGCTTGGGCTACAAAGGTGGCGTTGTTCTGCACCTCAATGGCCTGAGCATTCACCTCAAGGCGGTCATCCTCGACGGAGATCTTATCGTTAGCCACTTGGAGAGCGTCAGCAGCGACCTGTACAGCATTAGCATCGACTTCGTCAGCTGCTGCAACAATCTGATCCTTAGTGGCAATTGCGAGGTTGAGTACCTCGTTGGCTGCTCCCCGGGTGGAGAGCTCGCCATACATACCATCATACGCCATAACCGTAGTCTCCCGGGTTGTCTTTGTTCTGGACCGCGAGTACGGTGCCTTTGTACAGCGAGGACTCGTACATCATCTGGATGCGATCGATCTCGCCAGCCATCTTAGCACGCCAGTACTCAGCTCGTTCCTCATCATACACAAACAGATGCAGGAAGTGCAGCACCCCATAGAGGTACGTCAGGGGGCTCAGTTGGATCAGCCAATTGGTTTGGTTAGCAGCGTCGATGTCAGGGATGGTACGGAAGTAGTGACAGGTTACCGCACTGGGCTTAGCGAAGTCAGGGGCCGGGCTGAGGAACCAGAAGGGTCCTTGCTGGGCGAAGAACTTGGCATCAGACTCTTGCTGCTTGGTAGCAGCATTGCGGTAGTTCACGAATTGGGTCCATGATACCTGCTGGAGTGGCACACTTGTTTCACTGTCGTAGGCCCAAGTCAGAGACTTGAGTTCGTAGAAGTCTGGAGGGATAACCACTTGGCCATCCTCCCCTACGTCAATGATAGTGGTCCACTCCATAGGCGCGACCCTGAGAATCTGACTTGCCATACTGCCTGTGAAATAGGAGAACGAGTGGTACTGGTCGTCGGTTAAATCCGTACGGCCTGACCAATTCTTCGCCTCCGTAATCAGTTCATCATAGGTCGAGATCTTCATGGGTTAGATCCTAGAGTTGTTGGTACGAAGTTTCTCATTAGCAGAGTCATTGAGGAAACGAGACAATCGCAGCTTATGCTCAATGTCTGTGTTCACAAGGGCTAGGTCAATCGGACCTCCCTCGCTCATTGGACGGGTCTTGAGATACTCGACCATGACCAATGGGATACTTGCCACCTTACGGAACTCCGACTTCTTGTTGTCGTGTACACCACTGTTCCGTTCGATTGTATTCTGATCAAGAATGCCTTGGGCATCTTGGGTGTCTCTACGGGTGAACACACCGTTTTCCATGGTGTACTCAGACTGGATACCGTGATCAAGATTAATCATTTGTCTCTCCTCAGAAACAAGAAAGGGGCCCGAAGGCCCCCTCAGGGTTACGCAGGTTGCACGTCGCGGATCAGTGCGCCCGACTTCTCGTTGTTTACACGCAGGGTGTACTCAGCGAGCATCTGACGTTTTTCCGAGTCGCCGGTCTTCGCCAGTTCCCAGTGTTGGAACGGACGCAGATAGCACAGGGCGTGCATCTTCGGATCGTACATGAAGACTGCATCTTGTTTGAACCAACGGTTCAGTTCGATGCTGTAAGTACCGAAGTCCGACTCGTACACATCAACAGCTTGGCTGATGCGATTGTCCGAGGCGTTCAGGTGGATCTCAGTAGCACGACCTACGAAGCTAGACGAGATGTACTTCTTCAGGGTGGAGTTGGCCATCAGTTTGTTAGCTTTGCCACCTTCACGCCAGATGTTCTCGGCAGCGGTCAGGATCATGTCTTCGGTCAGGGTACGCAGAGTACCAGCGACACCGGCGGTTGCGCCGTTACCGGTTGGCAGGGTTGCGCCAGCGCCCATCGAGCCGTTGGTCTTGTAGTAGCTGTAGATGTTACCAGCTTGACCAGCGACAGACGAGGAACGTTGAACCTTGGCCAGAGGGGTGCCGACCAACATGTGTTCCATGTCGAGACGGATTTCCTTACCTTTCTTAGCCAGTTGGTAACCCATTTCCTTCGCACGACCAGCCTTGTTGACAGCGTCAGCAGAGCCAGTGACTTGCAGAGTCTCACTCACGATCTGACAGATGTTGTCATTCATCGTGGTGAAAGTACCCGGGTTGATGGTCGCGTCTTCACCTTCGATCTTGGTGTTAACGGCTGGTGCACGCAGCTCGTCGGTCTGCCACTGGTGCTGGAGGGCTGTTGCAGTACCCTTCGGAATACCAGACAGGAACGGGGTGTCGTACGGTTCGATGTTGTAGATGACGTCGATCAGATCCTCGCGCTTACCATTGATAAGCACGGTACTGACGGCATTGACGGGAGTAGCCATGGTTTAGTCTTCCTTATTAGTCAAAGGACGCTGCGAGGAGTGCAGCTGCTGATTCAACAGATTTGTCTTGTTTGAAACGTGCCAGCTTAGCTTTGCTCGCTGCGCGGTCAGCATGGTTCTGAGGGACCGAAGCCGCCGATTTGTTAACCGGTGGTAGGCCTTTCGTCACCTTCTTCTCAGCAGCTTCTTTCCGTCGCACAGCTGACTTCGAATGTTGCAGAGCTGTGTGCAGTAGCAGGAGATGCCGAGCATCGACGATACCGTAGATTTCCTCTGCGGTGTAGCCAATGTCTTGTGCATACTTGGCCAGCGCCACCTTGGTTTCATCCTTGTCGAAGTCAGGGATCAACTTCGAGGCCATGGTGAGTTGCTGTTCAGCGTATGCTTTAAACTTCAGTTCACGTGCTTTGTTCTGGATAGCAGCGATGTTCTGGCGACGTTGCTCAAGAGCCTGCGCCTGTTCCTTCGCTTCCAGTGCCTGAACACGGAGCCGTGCGTACTCGTCTGGGTTCTGAACCTTCAGGGTTGCCCAATCGATCTGATCAAACTTGTTTGTGTCGGACTTGACGATGGTGGACGCTACGGTCAACTCTTGGAGCAGAGCGTCTCGGTCAGCCTCAACCTCATCGAGTTTGGTTTGGAAGTCAGCCTCAAGCTGCTGAGAGCGAGCCATGAAGTCTTCGTTACGCAGGTAGCCTGCACGAAGCTCAGCGAAGTTTACTTCATACTCTTCTTCGCCGATCTTGATGTCCACAAGTGTGTCGTCATCAATCTCAACGTTCTGAGTTTCTTCCTCGCCGTCACCCTCTTCCTCATCACCTTCCTCAGCCTCGTCGCCTTCTTGCTCGTCAGGATCTTGCGATTCCTCCTCAGCATCAGGTTCGTCATCAACGGCATCAGGGTCAACTGGAGCTGGTGCTTCTCGTTCGTAGTCAAGCTCATCACCTAGGCCCTCAGCGATTTGGTCTGCCAGAGCGTCAAGCGAGATTGCGCCTTCAATCGGATCCATCATTCTCTCCTCTCTGCCATATACAGATCGTTGATCACGGACTTAAGCCGCAACTGTAGTTTCTGCATGGCAATTGTTTCGTGGTATAACATCTCACGAGTGGCTGAATCAAGAGGGGCTGTTTGGAACAGCTCCCCCTTAATCTCTTCAGTCACTTGGTTTAGGATCTCATCAAGCGTTCCTTCGTCCAGAAGCTCCTTGATGCGGATGCTTAATGAGTAATCATATCCAAGTCTCATAATTCCATTATACCTCAGTTACATTACGAATTGGAAGGTTTTCTTGCAGGTTTTTTCGACGCTGGTACTTTACCGTCACCAATAGCCGCAGAACGCTGCTGTTTAGCCTCCAACATGAACTCAGCTTCATCGCGAGCACGCTCCCACTGGAACTTCTCACGTTCGAACTCAAGCTCTTGCTCCTTGAGAGACATCTCGCGGAGTTTGACTGTAGCTTCTTGTTTCTTGAGTTCCAGCTCAGCCAGTTTGAGTTGAGCCTCAAGGTTAGCCGCTTGGGCGTCCGCTTGGCTCTTCATTCCACCAGATTGAGCAGTGATGAGCTGGGCCTGAGCCTTAATGTCATCCGGTTTAGGTTTAGCGTCTGCTTCGGCCTTAGCCTGCATAGCTGCCTGACCTTCAGGACTGTTAGGGTCTTGCCAGAACTTGGTCACGTCTTTGTAGCCAGCGTTCTCTGTGAACTCCTTGAGCAAGTTATAGATGGTCACTGGGGTAACGAGTACGCCCATACCACCTGCACCGACCACAGTCTGTACCAGCTCGAACATCCGAGTAAGGTGCAGCAGTTGTTGGTCCTTGTTCATGTTGCCCACGCCGACCATTACAGACATGTCGGTACGGTTACGCCAGCTTGCTGGGTTAACACGGATGTACTGGCCACGAAGCTCAAAGACTTCTTCCTGATCCTGATACTTCACTGCATGCTCATGGAGCAGCAGCATCAGGCGCTTGAAGCCAGTCTCAGCGAACATACGAGCGATCAGGTCGATCTGTTGCTCTGCTGCGGTCATCAGTTGGTTGACTGAGGAGGCCGCTTGGTTCGAGTGCAGAGTGTTCTCATCGAGGCCTTGTGAGCGTTCCGAGACACCAGTACGTTTGCTACGGTCACGCTCCAAGCGGTCCAGCATATCGTAAGCCTGTTGGCTCAACTGCGGGGTCGGCAGGTCTTGGATCATGTTGATCCCTTTGACCCGGACGATACCCGACTGCTGGTTCGTAAGCAAGTCTTCCATGTTCACAGCACCATCAACTACAGCCATACGGCCGTTGTTCTGACGGTAGATGTTGTCCAGCATTTGACGCATCAGGACAGAGCGGATCTCTTGGATGTCTTTGATCTTGTCGTACATCGACTGACCGAAGAACTTGTGAGCGATCCGGTGACCAGTCAAGTCAGCGAACGGGATGCTATCCCAAGTGTCATCCCAGAGGATGTGGCTACCGGCCGTAACGATACGACGCAGCTCAGCGTACCCATCACCATCCGCATCCAAGCGGACATACGACTCAGTGACCCACACCTTACGGTTGGCCTCTGCATTGTCGCTGGAGTGGTAGGCAACATCGCCTGAGCCGTCGTAATTGTCACGTACGAGGCCTTCTGGGGTGCTGTCCGAGTAGTCCCACTCATCAGATGGCAAGTCCTCTAGAACGTCCTCAGGGACGCCCTTAGCACGCAGGTCGCTGATGGTTTGCAGCTCACGGTGTGCAGTGAAGAGGGAGTCATCGAAGCTAGTAGCGTAGCGGTCGATGAGGAAGTGCTCTGGTGGGATAACACAGACCTTAATGTTCTTCTTCTTGCAGTCCGTACGAACCTTGATAGCAAAGGTGCCATCACCATTGTCGGTGCGTGCAATGATTTGTGCGTCAGGCTCAGAGAGTACCTCGGTTACCTGCTCGTCAGTGATGCCATCGTAATAGTCGAACTTCGGATAGTTCTCTTCCTCAGTGTAGACCTTCACGACACCATTCTTCATCATCAGGGCGTCTTGGAACCAGTCGTAGGTAATCTCGAAACCTTTGTTCTTACGCATGAATAGATAGTTGACGTACTCCGTCTCCTGCTCTGCGTAAGGAACATCCTCAGCGGTACTCGGGTTGAACTTGCAGACCTGACTGCCGTTGAAGAACACCTTCATCATCGAAGGCATGATCCAGTCAATGGTCTCTTGGACGTCACGGGTAACGACCTGAGACTTGCCCCGGACCTCATTACCCAGTGGCTCACCGAAGTAGTACTTCAGGGCTTGGGAGCGTTGGTCCGAGAGCTCACTAGTGTTGTAGTCGAGGGAGTCCTTGATGAGCCGGTCTACGTGGGCAAAGACCTCATCGGCATCCATCGGCTTGATTTGTTGTGCTTTCGCTTTCTTAGCCATCAGACGATTCCTTGTAACCAAGTAGGGTTGAGCGGCTTGTTGCCAGACCAGTAGGCGTCGTTGCCATTGAGGCTGCCTTGACGTGCATGACGACTAGCCATAAGCATGGCGTACCGGGTAGCAGAGATCATGTCGTCGTTCTTATCCACGATCTTCCCATCCAGACGGTGGTAGATCTTAGTCTCTTGGAGGAACTTCTGGCAGGTGTTGAAGACCTTGAAGCGGTCCTCTTCCATGGCATTCATCATGTACGCGATCCCTGTTTCGACCGAGTTACTAGTCTTCCCATCCAGTGTTGGTGGGTTAGAGAACGGTTCCATGACGATGTTCAGTCCATAGTCCTCTTGGAGGATCTTGATGAACTGACGACCGGACCCCGCACCATCACGCTTGAAGGCGTCATGGGGGACAACCACCGGGATCTTAGCACCACCCTTACCACGAATCGCAGCAGCGAAACTGGAGAAGGTATCACCTCGTTGACTGTACTCATCATATAGATAGTACTTGTCGGTCTCGTTGTCCCAAGCGATACACGCGATACCGTTGGGGTGGTCGAAGCCAAGGTCGATACCAATGATCCGCATCCAGTGATCCGGGATCATGAAGGGGTCGCAGATGATCTTGTTCTCGGCCACAGGGAATACAACACCAGAGCCAAGAGTTGGTTGCCCGGACACACGCATTGCTCGCTCAGCTTCGGTGTAGACAGACATGAGCTGCTCCTTCACCTTATCATCCAAGTGAGGGGCGTCTTCCCATGAGGCTGTAACCAAGTGCTGACCGGGCTTCAGGTGATACATGAAGTTCTTCACGATCTCCGTCAGGCCGTGTTCTGGGGTAAAGGTAAGCATTACAAGGCCACCGGTGGTAGCCGTACGGGTGATACATTGGGTGAAGATGTTGTTCGGGCATTCTTCGTCAAGCCAGATCAGGTCCACTGCCTTACCCATGAACTTGTCTTGCGACATTTCGTAGGACTTAAAGTGGCAGATGGAGACGCCGCCCGACACGTGCTTTACAAGCACAGCCTGAACAGCACCGGGGATCTGAGGCTTGTTGATTACATCGACGATCATCTCTTTGGGGATGGAGCCAGTACCAAACATGGCAGGGTCTTCCCAGTCCCCCAAGAGGGCCGACTGTAGGATGTCCCTAGTGGTGTCCGTGGAGATACCCGCGGCCCATGCTAGAACTGGTTCTTCAAACCGACGACCTTCCCACCAATCCGGGTACAGACCCGTCAAGTGGACACTCATGGCGTAGGCACCGGTGTACGTCTTACCGCATCGGTTACCTGTCATGGCCAGTACTTGCTGGCAGTTCGAGGAGGCCTTAAGGAACTCCTTCTGCCAACCGTATGGGCTATAGAACTTGAATTGCCAGAACTTCTCGCGCTCTTTGAGCTCTCCAAGAAGCTGGACTAGTCTCTCCTCAGTGCTGTCCATCAGTCTCTCCATTCCGCCTCAAGGCGCCTCTTCTGGAGGGTAGCCGACGGTTCTGTTACATTGAAGGTGATCCGGTAGGAGCAGACAGCCCCATAGATCATCCAACGTTGCAGAGTGGGAACACCCAAGTTCTGCATCGCCTGATTCAGTACCTTATCACACTCGGCACGGGTGATCCTCACGGGCTTCCCATCGCGCACTACGGTAAGGTATTCACATAGCAAATCGTGCACCACAGCGGCTTGCCCATAGGCACCCCACGGTGGAATCATATTCCAAAACAAACGAGGCACACTGGCCCCGTCAGTTAGATATCCCCTAGGGATAGTGATGTGGCTCTCCGGGTCGATCATGTAGCTAAAAGGGGTGAGGACACGCCAATGGTCGTGACCAAGTGTCCGACTAGCGAGGGCATCATACCGGGTGTCTAGTGGCTGGTCGTAACTCATGGCGCGTCCTCATAAAGGGGCCCCGAAGGAGGGAGGAGAGGTCCTCCAACGGGGTATGTTGCTCAGATAGCCTGATATTGAGTCTGACAGTCGATCGTATGGCGGATAGCCTCGACTAGGTCTTTGACTCGGGTTGGTGTTTGGCGGGCCCACAGAGTGTTCTGGAAGCCCTTGATTGCAGCGTGGTAATCACCCTTCTCTAGTAACCCGAATGAACCCGGGAAGTCAGTGTCGAAGTCGTTACCGAATTGGAAGTTGCATGAGACCAGCGCATCATACAGTGCTTGGGTCTGGTAGGGCAGTTTGTTGAGCTGCTTAGTGGCAGCCTTACGAGCCCCTGAGATGTCCTGCATGAGCCACGCATTGGACTCATACTGCCCGAAGGCATCAGGATCTCCTTTACGACGGAGGTGGCCTACACCGCCTGTCCACTTGCCCAAGCTGTCCTTGTACCAGTGAAGCTTCTCACCTTCCCTTAGCTTCACCAGCTCGATGTCACTCCCCCGTAGATTCTTCTCGATTGAGAATCGCAGCAACGGTGGGGTTTTCTCGGATAAGGCGCCTAATTTCATTCTCAAGTTCCTCGGTGTTCATCTCTGTGGCGTCCTTGGTGACCAGCTCAATGGTCTGCTTGGCGTTGAAGCCACCGCGGTCCATGATGTCTTGAGCTGCTTTCAACCGGATACCAGCCTTTTCGTCAGGGTTTGTAGCGATCTCAAGGATCACCCTAAAGGCGGTAGGGACGTGCACCCCAATGTGCTCACTGAGGTATAATTTGATGTAGTCAGCGTTCTGACGGTAGTACTTGTGGGCGTTTGCCCTGCAATTGTGACCCGAATAGCCAGCCTCTACATAGGCGTCCTCGCGGGTTTTACCGTCTGCGAGGGCCTTACAGAAGTCATCAAGCTTCTCTTGCTTGTTCTTCGGGGCATCGGCGATGTTTGTGACGTTGCTCACGGTGCCTCCTCGGCTGAAATCAGCCTATAGTTCTATTATCTCAGGGTGGGACCCTAAGGTCAACCTATGATTTAAAAGCTTGCTGGAAAAGCAGTCTACGACGGCCTCCGCTCCTATAGGTCTACCCTATAGATAGTTTATAGAATAGGTTTTAAGAAGAAGTAAAGACCCTATAAGACCATTATACCCATGCCAGTAAGACCCTGTCAACCCTAAGGTAAGCTTTAGATACTCCTTAGGGTCTACCCTTAGGGGCTTCTTCAGCTCCTATGTCCTCAGGAGTCCCCTACGGGTCTACTAAAGGGAAGGCCTAGACCCCTGAAGTTGAAAATAGCCCCCGGTGTGTATTAGGGATATCCGCTTGGGACACTCAAGGAGTTAAGTGGGGGTGGCCCCTAAGGATTCCTCCTCATGTACCTCATAGGGATAACCAATGGTGCAACCCCCTCCCCCATAGAAAAAACCTATGGGGTTGCACCTATAGATACCCTTATGGACATTCCTGTACAAGTATACAGTGCTACCTGTAGTAACCCTCATGCATACCTCATGCCAACCATAGGTGCTACCTTACTGGACTACCTACCACTACAAGGGTGTTACCTAAAGGTGATACCCGCTGATACGCCTTAGGATGCGTTAGGAGACGCTTTGCTTTGTACCCCTAGGCTAACCCCTAGTGATGCGCTAAAAGAGCAGGCTTGCTAAGTCACTGATACATAACACTTTATTCACACTATCTTGACCGATCGATCAGAAGCTGACCATTCGATCAACTTGTAGTGTTACTACATGACCAACGGTAGTTGGCAGATACTATGACTTCGTGTATCACGCGCACCCCCGTTTCGTTTACCTATAGGCACTCCCCCATGCTGCCCCTTGAGATACTATGACGGTGCCTTGATGCGTACCCGACGAACGGTATTTGCACTATCCCAAACCCCAACTAGAGTTACCAATAAGCAAGACGAACAACGAACAACGAAGTAAAGAAGCAAGGCGACGAACGGTAGTATACAGGGGGATTCAACATCCCTTACAGTTCGCCTACGGTTAACCGAACGGATGTCACGGGTAGGTTGGTCGGCTTCTAGTAGTATCTCAGGCCCGCGTTAGGCCATATGTGTAAGGCACCGTAAGGCGTGTAGTCATTAGCCCGGATAGAATGCCCACCACTGGTTATCCATACAGTAGTGAGAGCCCTAGAGGGATCGTGATGAAAGCTGGTGAAAGGGGACGCGCTTAGTCTGTTAGCCCCTTACTTCCTGAATTGTGCTAAGTGTGCGAGAGCTACGGCAAGACGCACCCTAACCCTAATGCCAATGCCAAGGTTGGGTTAGGAGATAGGTCTAGAGAATAGGCTTATGTCCTAACCCAATAGCATTGGAGTAGAACATGAAAGACGATCCAGATAAGAAGGCTACGCCACCAGCTAAGCCACACACTGCCAAGTACAAACAAGGCAGTAAGAATGCAATCAATAAAGAAGGTGGCAAGGTATGCCGCAAGAACGCACTATTTCAGCACAATGCACACGATGATAATCCATTGTCTGCCCTGCTGAAATCAGAGACCAAACCACGCAAGGATAAAACCCCAAGGTTAGATCCTTTCATGGTACGTCAAGCTAAGCTCAAGGCCCGCGCCTGAGATACTATGACGCCCGCTGTACTCCCAACCAAATGTAACTAGAGGTAACAAATCATGGCACTTACAATCGCAAACCTGATCCGTGGTCAAGGCAAACTCATGGCCGCCTCGGTTGACTTTTACAATGCAAGCAAGGACTGGCAAGCCAAGTCGCAAGTTATGGCAGCCTCGGCGGCATACCATGCACACGCCACTGGTGACATCCGTGCAATCAACGTGGTCGTTGCATCCATGCCAAAAGGCGCCAAGGTTAACAGCCTTCGTGACTACTTCGCGGCCTTCGCCCCGGTCAAGTGGAACGAAACGGCCAAACGTTTCAAATTCGACAGTACCAAGGTGGTCACACTCGTGACTGGCGACGGTGTGGAACATGAATTGCTCGGCAAAATGCTGGCCAAATCATGGTGGGAAATGCGCGCTGAAGAAAAGGCCGACACCTACAAACCATTCGACCTCGGCGCCAAGTTGCTCCGTCTGGTAAAGGACTCCAACAAAGTGTTGGAAGAGGGCGACAAAACCAAGGAGGTTATAACTAAGGCCGAAGTGGCAGCGCTTGAGGATTTGGTGCGCCGCTTGTACCCTAATGGCCTGAGCAAAACTGCTTAATGGCGAGTGCTATCAACAAAGTGTGTTGGCTTAGGTCAGCACACTTGATTGGTATCACCCATCAAATGTAACAGAGGTGTAACATGAAAAGTATTATCATTGGTGTGCTGCTGTATATAGTGGTCGTGTGTCTGTTCTTCGGGTTAGTTGCTCTGTTTCTGGTACAATATGGTCCCGGTATGTGGGGTGTTGTATTGGAAGGTACAACTGAAATCACAAAGGCAATCACGGCTGGCCAACTGGCCCGCTAGATACTGTGACGGGTCCGTG
>Ga0172380_10004125_pt1 | contig 19044 bp, 16 predicted proteins | sample Leawe162metaG_FD_119747 | JGI IMG/M metagenome (GOLD analysis project Ga0172380, IMG submission 119747) | Leachate microbial communities from a municipal landfill in Southern Ontario, Canada - Leachate well 162 metaG | ecosystem: Engineered > Solid waste > Landfill > Unclassified | place... | reverse complement strand
TTTCCGGTTTTGAAAATGCGGTCACCGGCGATCTTTCCGGGGCGTTCCAGCAGCGCCTGGCGCTGGGCTGCGCCATCCTGCACGAGCCGCCGGTGCTGTTCCTGGACGAGCCCACGAGCGGCATCGACCCGATTTCACGCCGCATGTTCTGGGACATCATCCGGAAAATGGCGGCGCGGCAGATCACCATCCTGGTCACGACCCATTTCCTGGACGAGGCCGAGCTCTGCGACCGCCTGGCATTCATCTCGGCGGGCAGGCTGATTGCGCTGGACCGCCCGGCGGCCCTTAAGCAGGCAGCGGTGCGCGAGGACCTTTTCGAGGCGCTCCTGCCGGCGCCGGGCGAGGCGCGGGAGAAGATCGCGCACATCGAGGGCGTGCTGGAAGTATCCTATTTCGGGCGGAGTTTGCATGTCTTTTGCCGCCGGGGAGCTTTCGGGGCGGAAACCCTGGCGGCGGCGATGCGCGCCGCCGGCCTTGTCCCGGCGGGGGTGCGCGCGATCGCCCCGCGCCTGGAGGACGCTTTCATCCGTCTGGCGGCGCGCCCCGGCGCTCCGGGGTGAAAATTCAATAAAAGAGAAACGCATGCGAAATACGCTTCACGATCCACGAGGAACGTCTTTATGATCCGTCTCTGGGCGATATTCAAAAAAGAGGTGCTCCAGATAAGGCGCGACCCGCTTTCGCTGGGATTGCTCGTCGCCGTGCCGGCGCTTTTGCTGTTGCTTTACGGCTACGCGCTCTCGTTCGACGTCAAGCACATCCGGGTTGCGGTGCTGGATGAGGACCAATCGCAGGAGAGCCGCTTCCTGCTCGACAGCCTTTTCAAAACCCCGTATTTCGCCCGCACCGGCACCCTTTCCGCGCGCTCCGAGATCGACGGCTGGCTGATGCGCGGCCGGGCCGTGGTGGTCCTGATAATACCGGTTGATTTCAACAAAAAAATCGCGCACGGCGCTTCGGCGCGCCTGCAGGCGCTGATCGACGGCTCCGACGCCACGACCGCCAACGTCGCCATCGGGTACCTGGATGCCCTCGGGGAGCGGGTATCATACCAGCTTTACGCCCGCGCGCCGGGCGGCGCCGGCTCGCCGCCGGTCCTGATCGAGCCGCGCATCTGGTTCAACCCGGAGCTGCAGAGCGCCCACTTCCTTGTCCCGGGCCTGATGGGAATGCTGCTCATGATTTCGGCGGTCATCGCCACCTCGCTTTCGATCGTGCGCGAAAAGGAGCGCGAGACGATCGAGCAGATAAACGTTTCCGCCGTCAGGCCGGAGGAGCTCATCCTCGGCAAGATATTGCCATACCTGCTGATCTGTCTTGTCACCACCGTGACGGTGCTCGGCATCGGCTGGCTGGCATTCGGCGTGGCCGTGCGCGGGTCGCTGCTCCTGCTGGCTTTTGCCGTGTTTGTTTTTCTATTTGCCGCCCTTGGGATGGGGCTCCTGATCTCAACCGCCACGAAGTCCCAGCAGGAGGCCTTCCAGATTGCCATCATTGCCACGCTCCTGCCTTCGCTCATCCTTTCCGGGCTGATTTTTCCGCTGAACTCCATGCCCGCGCCCATCCAGGGCATTTCGATGCTCGTTTTGCCGAGGTATTTCGTCGCCGCCATGCGCGGCATTATTTTGAAGGATGCTTCCCTGGCCATGATCTGGCCCCAGCTGGCGGCGATGGCGGCCATGGGCGCGGTGTTCAACCTGCTGGCCGCGCGGCTGATGGAAAGGGATAGTACCTGATACATGAGAAACCGCTATGAAAAACAAGAATGTCACCACGGATATCATGGATTACACTGATTTTTGTCATTCCCATGAAAATGGGCCTGCCCGCCTATGCCCGAGCGCCGGCCAGGGAGCGTCGGCCAGGAAATCCAGTTTCGTATTTTCTGGATTCCCGCTTGCGCGGGAATGACAATAAGGCGGGCCTGGCTTGAGACATTAATGAAACGAATCCGATAGGGTCAAAGCAATGAGAATGCAGAGAATAAAATGCATGGTGGCCAAGGAGCTCGCGCAGCTAAAGCGCGACCGCAACCTCGTGCGGCTCTTGATCGTGGCGCCGGCCATCCAGCTTCTCATACTCGGGTTTGCGGCCACGACCGATATTCGCGAAATCCGGCTGGCGGTGCGCGATGACGACCACACCTGGCACAGCCGCGAGCTGGCCCGGGCGCTGGGCGCCTCGGGGTATTTCAAGGTTTTCAGCGCAACCGGCCCGGCCGGCAGGGATGCCGACCTGCTTGTTTCAGGCCGGGCCGGCCTGGTCGCAGTGATCCCTCCGCGGTTCGCGGAAAAAATCCTCAGGCAGGAGCCGGTTGCTCTCCAGGTGCTCGTGGACGGCTCCGACAGCAATTTCGGCGTCCAGGGCCTCAACTATCTCCAGAAGGCGCTGCGCCTTTTCAGCGCCGCCCTGGCGGGGCAGCGCGGGGTCCGCGCCGGCGCGAGTGCCGTGAACATCGAGAGCCGGGTCTGGTACAATCCCGGGCTGGTATCGCGCGTTTTCATGGTGCCGGCCATCATGGCGCTGCTGCTGCTGGTGACGACCATGATCGTGACCAGCATGGCGCTGGTCAAGGAGCGCGAGAACGGGACGCTGGAGCAGCTGATAGTGACACCCCTGCGGCCCGGGGAAATCATCGCCGGCAAGCTGCTGCCTTTCGTGCTGATCGGGTTCATCGAGCTGGCCGTGGCCGTGCTGGTCATCCGGTTTGTTTTCCAGATCCACATGCGCGGCGGCATCCTTGATCTCTTCATTGTGTCCGGGCTGTTCCTGCCTTCGACCCTCGGGATCGGGCTCTTCATATCGACCCTGGTGAAGACGCAGCAGCAGGCGATGCTGATTGCGGCATTTTTCGTGATGATGCCCTTTGTGCTGCTCTCCGGCTTTGCCTTCCCGGTGGAAAACATGCCGGCGCTGATGCAGGAGCTGACCGTGCTGATCCCGCTGAAATACTACATCACGGTCCTGCGCGGGATTTATTTGAAGGGGCAGGGGTGGGCCGAGTTCATGCCGCAGGCGCTGGCGCTGGCGGTTTGGGGCGTCTTTATCCTCGGCGTGGCCGCGGCCAGTTTCCGCAAGAAGCTCGACTGAGCTTTTCCCTTTGTGGCCTGGCTTCCCGCGGCCGGGGCTTCATCCTTGAGCAGCGCCTGTAAAAATGTAGAATATGCACATCGGCGCGGAATGACTATGAGCAACGGACCTAAAACCCTGATCCATGGCTTGAGCCGGGCTCAGCTCGCGGAGGAATTGGAAGCCCTCGGCCAGCCGCCTTTCCGCGCGCGGCAGGCCTGGCGCTGGCTTTATCACCAGTATGCCCAGGATTTTGACGCCATGCGGAACCTGCCCGGCGACGCGCGCGCGCGGATGGCCGAACGCTTCTGCATCGAGCCGCTCCGGGCCGTGCAACGCCAGGATGAAAGCGGGTCCGGCTCGACCGCCAAGGCGCTCCTGATGCTGCGCGACGGCGAATGCATCGAGATGGTGTTCATCCCGGCCAAGGGCAGGACAACGCTGTGCGTTTCTACCCAGGCCGGCTGCAAGTACCGGTGCGCCTTCTGCGCGAGCGGCCAGGGCGGCTTCCGGCGCGACATGGAGGCGGGCGAGATCGTGGGCCAGGTCGTGCTGGCGGCGCGCGAGCTCGGAAGCGCCCCGGGCCACGTTGTTTTCATGGGCATGGGAGAGCCCTTTGACAATTACGACAACACCCTGGCGGCGGTGCGGATCATAAACGATCCTGAGGGATTGAGCATCGGCGCGCGCAAGATAACCATCAGCACCTGCGGTATCATCCCGGGCATAGAGCGGCTGGCCGGGGAAGGCTTGCAGGTGGAGCTTTCGGTTTCGCTGCACGCTCCCGATGACGCTCTCCGCTCCAAGCTCATGCCCGTGAACAAAATTTATCCCCTCGCAAGCCTCCTGGCGGCCTGCCGGGGCTACGCGGAGCGGACCGGCAGGCTGATCACCTTCGAGTACACCCTTATCAGGAACGTCAATGACTCGCAGGAGCACGCCCGGCGCCTGGCCGCCCTCATTGCTCCGGTCCATAGCCGGGTAAACCTGATCATGCTGAGTCCCGTGGCGGAATACGGGGGTTGCGCACCGGCCCCGTCCGCGGGGCGGATGTTCGTGGAAACACTGGCGCGCTCTGGTATCAACGCCACGGTTCGCGCCTCCAAGGGCGGCGGCATAAGCGCCGCCTGCGGCCAGTTGCGCCACACAGTCCTGAATACTCCGGCGCCGGCATCCGCCGGGGAAGAGAGGTAAAAATGCTGTCCAAGTTAATGAGCAAATTGCAGGCCATGACCAGAAAAACCGTGCCTTTTGACGCGTCCCGGTTCAACGATCCCGTTGCCGACCGCACCGCCTGGGCACCTCTCAAGAGCGGAGGGAGCAATTTCCGCGCCCAGAAACTGGTCCGGGCAACGCCCTACCGGATTGAAATCAGGGCTTCCGCCGAGGCTGTTTTCTTTTACTCAATATTTCTGCTCGGCGGCCTGGCGGCCCTGGCCGGCATAACTTACGTCAACTATTCCCAAGGCAGGCTGGGATTAAACATGAATACGATTATGCCGATTGTTTTCGGGACGATATTTACCGCCGTGGGCGGCGTGATGCTGTATTTCGGCACGATACCCGTGGTGTTTGACAAGATGCGCGGCCAGTGCTGGCGCGGCCGCCGTGGCCCCACCGGACTCGGTGGCGGCGGCCGGCCGGTTATGGAAAATTATACCGCCTTGGACAGGGTTCACGCGCTGCAGATCATCTCCGAGCTGTGCAGCGGCAAAAACAGCACCTACTACAGCTACGAGCTGAACCTGGTCCTGGAGGACGGAGAGAGGATCAACGTGGCCGATCACGGCAAACTCGACAAGCTGCGCGCGGATGCCGTTGCGCTCTCCCAGTTCCTTGGCAAGCCGCTCTGGGACACCACGGTTTGATGCAATGAAGCAAGCCATATTACTGATCCTGGATTCGGTAGGCATCGGTGCGGCGCCGGACGCGGCCGGGTACGGCGACACCGGCGCCAATACCCTATTGCATACCGCCGCGTCCGCCGGGGGTCTGCGCCTGCCCTGTTTGCAGAGGCTGGGGCTTGGCAACATTCCCGGATTGCTGGACAAGGGGAATGAAATCCCGGGCGTTCCGCCGGCGGCCGCGCCGGAGGCTTCATTCGGCGTTATGCGCGAGGTCTCGAGAGGCAAGGACACCACCACCGGCCACTGGGAAATGGCCGGCCTGGAACTCAAGGAAGGCTTCCGGCTTTTCCCGGGCGCATATCCGTCTTTTCCAGCGGAGCTGATCAGCGCTTTCGAGGCCGAAACCCGCCGCAAGGTCATCGGCAACAAGGCTGCCAGCGGCACGGTGATCATAGAGGAGCTCGGGCCGCGGCAGATGCGGACGGGCGAATGGATTGTCTACACCAGCTCGGACTCGGTGATGCAGATTGCGGCGCACGAGGAAATCATCCCGCCGGCCGAGCTCTACCGGGGCTGTGAAGCCGCGCGCCGGCTCGCCGACCACTACCGGATCGGCCGGGTAATCGCCCGGCCGTATCTTGGCCGGCCGGGGGGCTTCCGGCGCACCGCCGGCCGCCGCGACTATTCTTATCCTATGCCGGAGCCATCGGTGCTGGAGCGCCTGGAGGCGGCGGGCGTGACAGTGACGGCGGTCGGCAAAATAGAGGACATATTCAACCGGCGGGGAATCACGCGCTCCTTCCACACCGCCGGCAACGCCGATACCCAGGCCAAACTGCTGGAGCTGGGCGGCCCGGCGCCGGCGGAAGAGCTGGTCTTCGCCAACCTGATAGATTTTGACATGCTCTACGGCCACCGCCGGGACGCGGCGGGCTACGCCGCGGCGCTTGAGAAGACAGACCAATTTCTTGAAAAATTCATAACCGGGTTAGGTCAGGAGTCCATCCTGATAATCACCGCCGATCACGGCAATGACCCCACCTTCAGGGGCACGGATCACACCCGGGAATTTGTGCCGTTGCTTGTGTTCAGACCGGGCCGGCCGGGCGAATCGCTCGGGATTCGCAATGGATTTTATGACGTCGCCCAGTCGCTGGCGGTGTGGTTCGGCATAGGCCCGATGCCGCGCGGGCAATCTTTCCTATTCGGCGGATGAGTTGTCCCCTGCGGGGGCTTCCCCTTCGGAATTTTCAAGGTGATTGTCCAGCATGTTCTTCAGCTGTTTTTCCACCTGGAAGGCCTTATCCTTCAACGGCTCGACCACCTGGCGCACGATTATCCTTTTCCATGGCGTGAGGATATCGCGCTCGTACCTGATGCGGTTGAACCAGTAGTAGACAAGGAAGGTGATCAGTACGAGCGAGATGACCATGCGCAGGTTGCCGGCCAGCTGCGAGCGTTTTTTTTGCGGAACCCAGGGCTGCGCATTTTGGGCCGCCTGCTGCTGGGGAGGCTCGTTGGGTGCGCCGGGGCTTTTCGGGCCCGCCACGGCAACCGGCTTCATGCGCAGCTTCACCGAGGACTTGTTGATGTATTTTCCGCAGTAACGGCAGAAGATCGCCTTTTTGCGTATGGGCTCGGCGCAGAAGGGGCACTCCTTGAAAAGGTTTTCATCGTCCGCTTCGGACTTGGCTGTCCCGCTGGGCTCAGGCGCCCGCTCTTGCGCCTTTTCCCTGGCGGGTTTTGACTGCTCGGCTGCGGCGGAAGAGCGCTGGCGGTGCAGGAGGAAAGAATTGGCGGTCAGGACTTCCGACCAGCTCTGGAAGCGGTCGGCTTTGTTCTTGGCCGTCATCTTCAGGATCATGTTGGTGATGTCCGGCGACAGCTCCGGGTTGAGGACCTGCGGGCTTTCCAGGGGCGTCTTGACCTGCTTATCCAGTATGGCAAGCATATCGCCCGTGCCGTAGGGCAGCACGCCCGTTACGATGTGGTAAAGCGTCATCCCGAGCCCGTAAATGTCGGCCCGGCAGTCAAGGTCTCCGGTGCCTTCCGCCTGCTCAGGCGACATGTAATTCGGGGTGCCCATGACCATGTCCTTGTCCAGCCCGGCTGGAGAAGCGCCCTTGGCAAAGACGATGTGGGCCAGGCCGAGGTCCATGACCTTGATGGTGCCGTCGGAGTCCACCATGAGGTTGTCGGGCTTGATGTCGCAGTGGATCACATGCGCCTGCTCCCAAGCGTATTGCAGGGCCTCGCTGACGTGGTAGGCTATGACGATGGCATCCGCCTCTTTCAGCCTGCCGCGCCGCCGCACCCATTCGCCGACGGTGTAGCCTGCCACAAGTTCCATGACCAGAAAATAACGGCCGTCGTTTTTCGTCCGGCCGAAATCGTAAACCTGGACGATGCCGTTGTGCCTGAGCCGGGCGGTGGTCTGGGCCTCCGAGATGAACATCTTTATGTCGTCCGGTTCCTGGGAAAGCTTGTCGGACAGGACCTTGATCACCACGGGCCGGTCCAGGGAAATCTGGTGGGCTTTCCAGACAACCGAGGTGGCCCCCTCGCCGATTTTGGAGATGATCTTATAACCTTCTATGACCGGTTCAGAATGCATGGGGTATTGAAAATATGACCGAACAAATTCCTGACATGATTGGTTCCGGACAATATATTTATTCGGGCAGAGTAATCAAGTTTTTTTCTGGCCATTCTGCCAGCCCCCGCAGCCGGCCTGGGGCGCGCGGCCAGCGCCCGGGCTTGCGGGCTTATCCGGCGCTCCCGGCTTGCGCCTCCAGGGCAGGAAGGAAAACAAGCGGGAGTCGGAGAGGTTCCTGGCGCGCTGGAGCAGGATGCGTGCCCAGGAAAACTCCATCGCCAGGATGGCGAGCCCGGCCGGGATGACGAGGAAGGAGGGGCCGGGCAGGAAGATCAGGATAATCCCGAAAAGCAGCACGGTGCCCCGATGATAAAGACCATGATTTTTTTCAAGCGCCGCACCATTAAGGAATTCATGATCGGCATAAATAAGCCACCCCGCGAGAATAGTTTAAATTCAGGAATAATGGACCGCCCCGTAATCCAGAGTATAAGGCCGGAAATAATCTCAATTTTGAGAATATAAGACAAGATAAAAATATAATTTTATGGACAATCAGGATAATACTTATCTAATATCATCCGTAAAGGTTAAATAATCAATTGGGATTACCGGAATTACAACGCAATTACATCGCGGCGAGGATGGCACAGTAGTTGCTTCCATTAAGAGGGGGGATATGCGCATGGCAGCGGTAAAAATACAGTTTGGCCGGAAAGAAGTTCCTGGCCATCCGGCGTGGCGCGGCAGATCCCGTGGCGAGGAAGGGCTAACGCTGGTGGAAGTTGTTGTGGCCTCGGCCCTGCTGGTTCTTTCGCTGGCGGCGTTTATTGTATCGTTTGTCCAGTCCAGCCGTTCTTCGGCGATTGCGGAAAATCGCATGGAGGCGATCCACACCGCGCGCCAGAAAATGGAGACTCTGGTCAACTATTCATACAACGCCGCCGAACTGGGCGCCGGCACGCACAATTTTACAAACGGCTATTACACGGTCAGCAACAATACCGCTGCCGGCGTGAAGGACATTTTCGTGGTGACGCGCTGGGTAAACCCCGTGGGCCGCGTCACCTCGACCGTGTCCCTGGCCGGATCGGTGAGCGAGGAACTGCACAAGTGACGGTGCGGAGAAGGCAAAATGGCAGACAAACCTGAATGCGGCTCGAATCCTGGAGGCAACGGCGCCGGAGTGACCGGCCGGGCGGAGCATTCCGCCTACACGCTGGTTGAGATTATGATCGCCGTGTCCCTCTTCGGCCTGGTAATGGCCGGGGCGATAGAGGTTTACATGATGTGCAACAAGCTGTGGCACGCCACGGAGCTCAAAATGGATGTAACGCGCTTAAGCTCGCTGGCCGCAACGCGCATGGTATACGGCCTTGAAACCAACCACGGCCTGCGCGCGGCGGCGGTGTGTGCTTTAAACACCAACGTGCACGGCCACTGGGACGGGGTGAAATACTGGGAAACGGGCGCCGACCCGCTGCCGCCTTCCAGCGCCATGCAATACCTCTGCGGCTCCGGCGGCCTGGGCGACGGCAGCTGGCGGCTGGGATATTCCAACAGCTTCTGCGAAATGAAATACATTGATTACAACAGCCAGGAAAGGAGCCTCCTGTTCCTCCCGCGGTCAAATTCCATCGCCGATAGAATGCTCATTTGCAATTACGTCAAGTCGGCGCGGGTAACCACCAACCTGTCCGGGACGATCGGCATCGAGGTTGCGGTTGAAAAGCGGGACGGAAATTTCCTGGCCAGCAACACCGTAAGCACTTTGGTTAAAATCAGAAACTAGGCACGAACGGCCGGCGGCGGAAAACCGCTCCGGCCTGAATGTAGCCGGAGGGAGTTGGCATGAATCAGAGGCAAGAAATATCGGGCAACGAGTCCGGGGTGGTGCTGGTGGCGGTGATATGCTTCACCGCCGTGGCCGCCATCCTCGCAATAGGCCTTATGAACGAGAGCGCGTCCCAGCTTAGAAGCGCGGGCAAAACCGTCAATTTCGAAAAAGCGTTTTACGTGGCAGAGGGCGGGGCCGAGCGCGCGGTGGCCTACCTGCGCAAGGGCGGCGCCGCCCCGACCAACCTTACCGGCGCCATCGGCGGCGGTTCCTATGAAACATACGTGATGGCCACCCCGGATACCGTCGGCGACGGCAACACGCATGCCGTTGCCGGCACGATCAACATCAATCCCAACAACAGCCCGCAGAACGAGTTTTTGCTGGTGACGGTTGACGGCCAGACCTACGACCGCGAAAGCCTTCAGGACCAGTCCCTCCAGGATTTCACCGGCGCGGCGACATTGATCCGGGTCAAGCCGAAAGGCAATTCGGACCAGACCATCACGGTGGATGGCGCCAATTACACCCTCGACCGCAACACGGCATATAATTTCACCGGCGACGCCATCCCGGTTGTGCTCACCAACGACAACCGCAACACGAACGGCCTGGCCATGGGGCAGTGGCAGCTCCTGATTGACGGCTCCGGCATATCCTTAGGCTCAAATCCCGAGGAAAGCGGCGGCGCGACCGTTTATTATTCGATTTATTCCTTCGGCACCGTCGAGGGCACGCGCCGCGCGGTTTACATGGACGGCGTGCACCAGGCCAGCTGGTCCAGGTATGCGATGTGGTACAACTCCGGCCCCGGGGCGATCTGGTTCAAATCCGGGGAAGTGTTCAATGGCCCTGTGCATGCCAACACTTTCATTTATCTTGACGGCAACCCGGTGTTCAATGCCCTGGTCTCCTCCACGCGGAGCGCGTGGGGGCCCGGCAGCGATGATTCTTCGGTCACTTTCAACCAGGGCTTCCTGCTCAGCGCGCCTTCGCAGTCCATGGCCTCGGTCAGCTTCAATGCCCTGAAGTCCGGCGCTTCCCTCGTGATCACCGGCAACACCAGTATCACCCTCTCCGGGACGAACATGCTCGTGTCCAACGCGCGCATGGGCTGGACAAACAGCACCGTACCCATTCCTTCCAATGCCGTGATTTACGCCGTCGACGCCTCCAGCGGATCAAAAAAGCCGGGCACGATTAACGTCGGCGGCACGCTCGACGGCCGCCTGACGATCGTGGCCGAAACCGATATCCAGATCACCAATCATCTCACCTACGCCGCGCATCCCACCAACAGTTCCGACGACGCCCTCGGCCTGATTGCCAGGCGTGACGTGGTGGTTATGCTGGGAGCCCCGGACGACCTGGACATCTTTGCGCACATCATGGCCGTGGGCTCGGCGACGAGCGGCTCCGAGGACGGCAGCTTCAAGGTGGAAGATCATGAAAACCGCGATCCCTCGGGCCTCCTGAACGTCTACGGCGGCATTGTCCAGTTTTACCGCGGGGCGGTAGGCACTTTTAATTCCTGGACCATGCAGACCGCGAGCGGGTTTGCCAAGAACTACACCTTCGATTCCAGGTTCGAGTCCACGCCGCCGCCGGAATATCCGCGCCTGACGAACGAATACACCTGGACGAGCTGGCGGGAGAAATAAGCATGAAGCCCCAAAAGCAGGAAAAGAAATGGCCGGCATTGCTGATGGCCGGCGGCGCCTGCGCCGCCGTCCTGCTGGCGCTTATTTTCCGCGCTCTGAACGCCATTTTCACTTCCTCCCCGGCCGTCGCCGGGCCGGCGGCCGTGGCGGCCGCGGCTGGCGCAAGCCCGGCGGCGGTTCAAGCCCGGGCGGACGTGCAGCCGAATCCGGCCGCGATCTCCGTTTTCAGCGGTCACCAGGTCGAGCTGCCCGGGCCGCGGCCGGTTGCCCGGTCCGGACAAGCTTTGCAGCAGAACCGGGCGTCCGCCGGGGCGGTCTTTAATACCGATGCCCAGAAGATCCGCGAAAGAGAGCTGGGCCGGCGCGCAACCATTGAGAACATGCGCCGTTCCGCCCTTGAAAGCGGCGACACGAACGCCGCTGCCCAACAGGAAAAAAAGCTCAAGAAGATCGAGGAAAGCGGCAGCTCGTTCATGTAGAACATAATAAGCTTGCGAGGAAGGATATTTTATATTAAGTTACATCTGTTGAGGCCTTATACGATGGCAGGTCCAGTCCTTTGCAGCAAGGGACCCGAGGGGCGGGGGATTGGGTAAAAAATCTTAATGCAGTTCGGGGGAATACAATGCAGAGGGCCGGTTACACCGAGATTTTCCCGCGCCGGCCGCAAGCGCGTCGCCGGGCGGGCTTCTCGCTCATCGAGGTCATGGTGGCCGTAGCCCTCTTCGGCCTGGTCGTGGGCGGGATGATCGAGGTCTACATCATGTGCCAGAAGTACTGGCAGGCCTCGACCCTCCAGATGCAGATGACCCAGATGGCCGACATGTCGCTTTTGAAAATGGTGTTCGGCACAGGCACAAATTCCGGCCTGCGGCAGGCTTCTTCAATAAGGCTTGACCAGTATCCCGAGACAGTTGCCAACAGCGCCTACGTGCACGACCATCTCAATCCCTCGACTTACAAGTATTGGGAGAGCCCCGACTTGAGCCCGCCGACTTCCCCCGACACGCGCCTGGACATGACCTGCTCGTATGCGACCACTTACGATGGCGGCAGCTGGCGGCTGATGTTTTCAAACCAGTTTGCCGGGGTGCAGTATATCGAGTACAACTGCCCGTTCCGGACGATCTCGCTCGGATCAAGCTCCGTCTCCCGCGTGGTTCTGGCAACTTATGTTAAAAGCGCTGTGGTAACTACCAATACCCAGGGGCTCAACATTCAAGTCACCACCTGGCGCCAGATCGGCAATTTCATCGGGAGCAACACCGCTTCGGCCTTCGTGCTTTTAAGGAACATCAACAGCATTGGAGAATGAAAGATGGCGAAACCCGCACAGGCAGCCAAGCCGGAACAAGGGCCCCTGGGCACATGGGGCATAGTCCTCATGGTTCTCGTTGCCGCCGGCCTGGTGATTGTCTCCGCCATGGCCCTGTCGCGCGCCCTGAAGGGCCCGGCCGATGAAGACAGGGCTTCGTTGCCGGAGAAGAATGCGGCCGCGGCGGCAGCAGTCTCCAAGGCGGTTGAATATCCCCCGCTCTCCCAGGAGGAGCTTGACCGCGAGCATGCGGCCAATTACCGGGCCCCGATAGTCCGTCCGCCGGCGCCTCCCAAGCCGGCGCCTCCCAAGCCCAGCAAGGCCGTCGTTTTGCAGCAGACCAAGAACAGTGTGAACGAGAAGCTTGTCGAAAAGCTAAGGCAGTTTGCCCGGGAAAATCCCCACCGCGACAGCCGCGAGCTTCAAAAGCAGATCGAATTGAGGGAAAAGCTGATCGTGCCCGTGCCGGAAGAAAAAAAGCCATGAACTCTGACCAGACACTTGCCCGGGATCCGCAAGCTTCCTTCACCCTGACGGAGGTGGTGGTGGGGGTGATGATTTTGCTGATCATCTCCTGGGCGCTGCTCTACGCGTTTGTCAGTGCCAAGCGCAGCGACGGGGTGACGCAGGCGCACCTCGCGGCCCAGCAGATCATCCGCAGCGAGGCGGAGAAAATCCACACCAACTCGTATTCCAACATCGTGTCCTTTACCAACATCGCCCTCACCAACACTTCCCTTGCGAGCCTGGGGGGCGTGTTGAACTGCACCGTGACCGATTCGAGCAACACCTACAAGGACGTCAGGATCACCGTCCAGTGGATGGAGCCGGCTTCATCCAGGCGCCAGACAGTTACCAATTATTTCAGCATATGCGACCCGGATTAATGAAAGGAGAAACAGCCATGAATAACATTTATCATGATTATTGTCCGGCTCCCGGCGCAGCCAGCTCCGGCTCCTCCGGGATGGTGCTGGTGACGGTGGTTATTTTTGCGGCGGTGGCCACCGCGCTTGCGGCGGGCCTGTATTCTGCCGGAGGAACAAGGGTCAAGCAGGGCCAGCGCGAAATCCGTTTTGACAAGGCTTTTTTCGTGGCCGAGGCCGGCGTTGAGCGCGCCAAGGCCTACCTGCGCAACCGGGGAACAAACAACAGCGTGCTTTTCGGCGGAACCACGAACTTCGGCGACGGAACCTTCCATGTCAGCGTCCGTCCTAACGCGGTCGGAACCAATGAATACGTCATCATCCGCTCCACCGGCACGGTTGAGCTGGCCACGCGGGTGCTCGAGGTCGAGGTCCGGGTGATCCCGCCCACGCCCTTCGTGCCGGGCATATCCGATGGCTCAGTGTGCTTCTACGGCACCAATTCCAGCCTTTACCTCAAGAACGCCAATAACCATGTCAGCGGCTACGACTGGGCCGTGCCGGTCAATTTCACCGGCAACGGCGCGGCCTGCGACGGCACATTGACCACCAACGATGGGACGGCGGGCGTGTATTATTATGACCCGGCCACCGCGATCACCGGCACCGGCGATATCGAAGGCAACCCGGCCACAACCAACTGGGCCGGGTTATATGACGAGACCTACTGGTATGATTTCGTTGATGAGCTGCTTCCTTATTCACACGTTTATTCATCGGTAGCGCCCGACTGGGGCACCCGGGAGGCTCCGTCGGTGACGATCCTGCCTTCGGGCCTGACCACGATAAGCGCCAATGCAGACGGCGCCGGCGTCCTCATTGTGCCGGGCGGCGCGAATTTGAGGATTGTAGGCACTTTCCATTTTGAAGGCATTCTCGTCATCATCGGCGACGGCGTCGTGGACAACGCTCCCGAAGCGGAATTTAAAGGAACGTTTGACATGTTTGGCTCCACAGTCTGCCTGGGCGGAGCTTTGAATATTGAATCCACGGGCAGAGCTTGTCTGAAATACAGCACCGAGGCCCTGGCCAACCTCTCCAGGCTGGCCATCAACGAAACCCTGGCCCAGCTGGACGTGGTCTACTGGCGGGAAGTGAAGAATTAGTTTTTTTAATGCAGCTTGAAGAGATATTGAACGCCGCCGGCGCGCCGGAACTTGCTCAATTCCTGAAGCCGCGCTGGGCCGAGTCCATGGCCAGTTTCCCGGAAGGCGGGCCCGATTTTCTTTGCCCCGCTCAAATCCGCGACAACCTGCCATGGTGCGGTTTGGAGGAAAGCCTCGCGCCAACCCTCGAAGGCGTAGCCGCGTCCGTTCGCGCCCGCGCCGGACTGCCGGAGCTGGCCTGGCATTATTTCCGCGTGCTCTGCGACTATCACGAAGACTCCATTCCCGTCCAATTTGCGCCGCTTGAAAAGATGCTTGGCGAAAACGCCCCGGCTTTTTACCTGCTGGTGGCGCTGGCACTCGCGCCCAGGATGCGGGCCTGCCACCTCCGGCTCGGCGTGCCGGAAAGCGTGACAAGAGAAACCAGTCTGCAGGTCGGGTGTTTTTATGACAATTACAGCCGCGCCCATGCCGGCAAGCCCGGCATCTTTCCCGGGCAGTTCGACTGGCTTAAAAATTACGTCAACGGCTCTCTGTATTTCCGGCTGGGCCGGTTTGAGTACTGGAGCCAGCCTTCGCCTTATGACTGCAAGGTTTACCGCCGCCGCTCCGATGGCCGCACCTTGACCCTCGCCGGGCCGGCCTGGCGGATCAATGATTCCGGCTGGCTGGAAGGCATCGGCGCCGGCGCGGAAGAGGCATCCTGCCGGCAGACCAGCCTGAGGCAGGCGCACGGGGGCGTATCCGGCTTTCCAATCAATCCGAAAGGATTTGTCGAGCCCGAAGCGGTTTTACTGCCGGAGCCGGAATGGGAGTGCGTGCTGGAAAAGGGAGCGCCGGTGCTTTCCATGCACATTCCGGCGGGCGGCGGCATGACGCTCGAGAAATGCGCCGGGTCTTTCCGGGCCGCCCGCGATTTTTTCAGGCGCCATTTTCCGGCGCCGGCGCCGCGGGCGATTGTCTGCAGCTCCTGGATGTTCAGCCCGATTCTGGAGCGGATCCTGCCGGAGAGCTCGAACCTGGCAGCCTTCATGCGCGAGCTTTACCTCCTGCCCAGCAACTGGCGCGGGAACGACTCGCTCTGGTTCGTGTTCCTGCAAAAACCCCTGGATCCAGCCACGGCGCCGCGTGAAACCAGCCTCCAGAGGGCGATCCTGGACTACCTCCAAGCCGGCAATACCTGGCGCGCCGGGAGCATGCTTTTCATGCTGGATGACCTTGAGCATTTCGGCGGGCAGTGGTACCGCACATCTTATTCTATTGCCGATTTATCTTCCTCAAAAAGATAAAATGCTTGCTTTTCAGCGGAAGCATTATAAAATTCTTACAGTTAAAGGTTGGCATTTGTCTTCAACGGGGAGGAGCACGCCATGAACGAAATAGAAATAGGCAAGGTAAAGCATTTCTTTGACAAGATCAGCGTAGTGGTCATCGAGCTCACCGCGGGCGAGCTGGCCATCGGCGACACGATCCACATCAAGGGGCACACCACCGACGTTACCTCCAAGGTGGAGTCGCTCCAGATAGAGCAGGACAAGCTCACGAAAGCCGTCGTCGGCCAGAGTGTAGGCACCAAGATTGCCGGCAAGGCGCGCGAGCACGACAAGGTGTTCAAGGTCGTGGCCTGAGAGCCTTTTCCTGTCCGGCTGCCCGCCGGCGCAATACGTTTTGATCTGGCCCCCTAAGGCGGCCTTTGGCCGCAACCAAATTATTATATGCCCGTCCGTCAGCTGACGGGAGGGCATTGTTTCCGATCCTGCCGCGATACCCCGCCTGCAACGGAATGAATCATAACCTGTGGGCCGCGATATCCGTTTGCACGCCTTGCTCTGCCAGCGCGACGCTCGAACCATGCTCCGTGCCAATGTTGAGATAGGTTCCAGAATCTCTTGATTTTCAAAGAATTTCAGGCTTTTGCGCGCTTTATTGCCTTTTGTTCAAAACCCGATTACCAGCGGGTATTTTTAAAACCATTACGGGAAGTTCCTGTTCCTGCATTGACATTTCCGGGCGCTGTGTTAATCTGCGTGGGTTTTTTTCGGATGGGTCAATGCAAAGGATAAAGGAGAATTATTATGTCACCTGCCAAGGCGGCCAAGAGCGGTAAGAACAAGAAGTATGTCTATCTCTTCGGGGCGAAAAAGAAGACCGAGGGCGATGCCGACATGAAAAACCTGCTGGGCGGCAAGGGCGCCAACCTGGCTGAAATGTGCCGCCTCGGGCTGCCGGTGCCGGCCGGATTCACCATCACCACCGAGTGCTGCGTGGATTATTTCCGGAACAGGATGAAATTTCCCGTCCCGGTCAAGCCGGCTGTGGAAAAGGCCCTGGCTGAGACCGAGCGCCAGATGGGTCTGAAATTCGGCGACCCGCAGAACCCCCTCCTGGTTTCATGCCGCTCCGGGGCCAGGAAGTCCATGCCCGGCATGATGGAAACGGTTTTGAACGTCGGGCTCTGCACGCGCACCATTCCCGGCCTGGTCCTCAAGACCAGGAACGAGAGGTTCGTGTATGACTCCTACCGCCGCCTGATCATGATGTATTCGGACGTCGTCATGGAAAAGGCCGAGGGCATCGAGCCCGAAGAAGGCAAGGGTATCCGGGTGCAGCTGGACGGACTCCTCCAGGAAATGAAGAAGGCCAAGGGCTGCCAGAAGGACACCGACCTGACCGCCGAGGATCTTAAAAAACTCTGCGAAGATTTCAAGACGCGCGTGCGGGTCGTGCTGGGCAAGGAATTCCCGGATGAGCCCATGGCCCAGCTATGGGGCGGCATCGGCGCGGTCTTCAAGAGCTGGAACGGGCGGCGCGCGAACGCCTACCGCAAGATCGAGGGCATACCAGACGACTGGGGCACCGCCGTCAACGTGCAGTCCATGGTGTTCGGCAATATGGGCGACACCTCCGCCACCGGCGTGGCCTTCAGCCGGAATCCCGCCACGGGCGAGCACAAATTTTACGGCGAGTGGCTGATCAACGCCCAGGGCGAGGATGTCGTGGCCGGCACCTGCACCCCGAGCCCCCTGAACGAGGCCACCAAGTCCGAGCACAACGCCGCGCTCGTCTCGCTCGAGAAGGCCATGCCGAAAGTTTACACCGAGCTCGACGCCATCCAGAAGAAGCTGGAAAAGCACTACAAGGACATGCAGGACATCGAATTCACGATTCAGGAGGGCAAGCTTTACATGCTCCAGTGCCGCGTGGGAAAACGCACCGGCACGGCCGCGCTCAACATGGCCATGGACATGGTGGCCGAAAAGCTGATAGCCGACAGCGCGGCCGTCATGCGCCTGGCGCCGGCCCAGCTGGACGAGCTCCTGCACCCGATCGTTGACCCGGCCGCAGAAAAACACGCCAAGCTGCTGGCCAAGGGCCTGCCCGCCGGCCCCGGCGGCGCGGTCGGGCAGATCGTGTTCACCGCCGCCGATGCGGTGGCCTGGGCCAAGGAGGGGAAAAAGGTTATTCTCCTGCGCGAGGAAACCAATCCCGAGGATATCGAGGGTATGCGCGCGGCCGAGGGCATTCTCACGGCCCGCGGCGGCATGACCAGCCATGCGGCGCTGGTGGCACGCGGCTGGGGCAAGTGCTGCATCGTCGGCGCCGGCAGCCTTCACGTCGACGCCTGCTGCAAGACCATGACCGCGGGCGACAAGGTGCTCAAGGAGGGCGATTTCATCACCCTGAACGGCACCCGGGGCTACGTTTACGAGGGACAGCTGGCCATGATAAGCGCCTCCGAAAACCCGCGCTTCAAGAAGTTCATGGCGATGGTTGACAAGCACCGCACGCTCGGCGTGCGGGCCAATGCCGATACGCCGGAAGACGCCCGCAAGGCGCGCGAATTCGGCGCCGAAGGCATAGGGCTTTTCCGCACCGAGCACATGTTCTACGGCAAGGGCAGCGACCAGCCGCTGTTCATCCTGCGCAAGATGATTTTGAGCCGGACCACGGAAGAGCGGCGCAAGGCGCTGGACGAGCTTTTCCCGTTCGTGAAGGCCTCCATCAAGGCCACCCTGGAGGCCATGGAAGGCCTGCCGGTAACCATCCGCATGCTCGATCCGCCCCTGCACGAGTTCGTGCCGCAGGATCCGGCGAAGCAGGAGGAACTGGCCCGCGCACTGGGTATTTCGGCCGAGGATATCCGCCGGCGCGGGGAGCAGCTGCACGAGTCCAACCCGATGATGGGCCACCGCGGTGTGCGCCTCGGTATAACCTACCCGGAAATAACCGAGATGCAGCTGCGCGCCATCTTCGAGGCCGCGGGGGAACTGATCAAGGCCGGCAAGAAGTGCCACCCCGAGATCATGATCCCCGTCACCTGCGACGCGCGCGAGCTCAAGGACCAGAAGGTGATTGCCCTGCGGGTCTACGATGAAACCCTGGGCAAAATGAACATGCGCGCCATACCTCACATGTACGGCACCATGATCGAGATCCCGCGCGCCTGCCTGACCGCAGACAAGATGGCCGCGGAGGCCCAGTTCTTCTCGTTCGGCACCAACGACCTGACCCAGATGGGCTTCGGGTTCAGCCGCGACGACATCGGCGGCTTCATGCCGGACTACCTGAACAAGAAAATCATTCCCGCCGATCCCTTCCAGACCGTCGACCAGGAAGGCATCGGCCAGCTGGTTGAAATGGCCGTCAAAAAAGGCCGGTCGGTCCGCAAGGACCTCAAGATCGG
>Ga0172380_10004124_pt1 | contig 19044 bp, 23 predicted proteins | sample Leawe162metaG_FD_119747 | JGI IMG/M metagenome (GOLD analysis project Ga0172380, IMG submission 119747) | Leachate microbial communities from a municipal landfill in Southern Ontario, Canada - Leachate well 162 metaG | ecosystem: Engineered > Solid waste > Landfill > Unclassified | place... | reverse complement strand
GCCAGCAGAGCCGCGCCGCCCGCGTAGATCGCCTCGCCGCCGAGCAGGCTGGTCAGCACGCGCTTGCCGGCCAGCAGCGCGTCGATGAGTTGGTTCAGGTCATCGTAGCTGAGGCGATTGCCCGTGGCCGCGCGTACCGCCAACCCCGACCGCGCCGATAGAGTGCTCATAGCACGTCGCTCCCGTCCAGTGTCGAATAGTCCAGCAGGAACCCCAGGGTACCGTCCGCGTTCATGATCGCCCCGGCGCCGACCGCGCCGGCCAGCGGCTCAGCTACGCGCCCGGCCGCGCCGCGTGCCCAGGCCGAGGTGCGCACGGCCGAGCCCGTGGCCGCGCGCTGCATGGCCCGTGTGGTCGCCTCCGCGAGTCTCGTCTGCCGTGCGTTCATGTGACCACCGTCCAAGTTCCGCCGGGCGTCGCCGCGCGGTAGATGACCCAGGCGCTCGCCGTGCGCCAGCCGATCTCCCACTGGCCGGCGGCGGTCTGGAGCGCGTAGGGCGCCGTGTCAACCGCCACCGTGGCAATGTCGGCAGGGCTTGACCAACTGGCCCCATAGCCAGTACGCCACATCGCGCGGACCTTGCCATCGGTCTTGTGGTAGCCAGCCAGCAGATGCGAGCCGTTGCGCCCGACCCACAGGCAGGCGTTCGACCACGCGGCGGTTGTGCCAAGGCTTTGCGCACTCAGCTCGGACCAGCTTGACCAGGTGCTACCCGTGCGCCACTCGCGCCACGTTCCGTCAACGAGCGCGCCGACGTACCACCGGCCCTGCGGGTCGCGACCAACCACCGGCCCGCCGACCGTGGCGGTGCCAAGGCTGGCGAGTGTGGCCGTCGTCTGGCCCTGTAGGTAGACTTTCAGCGCGCCCGTCTCCACGCTGGCGCCGAGCACCTTGCCGTTGGCCTCGCTGACCAGCAGGTCGCGCACGCCATCGGCACCGCGCGGCCAGCCGGCCACGTCGGTCGGCAGCACGCTCGTCGGTGGGGAGGTTGTCCAGCCGGTGCCCGCGCTGGCCGACTGCACAGCCGCGGTGTCCAAGCACACGGCGTTGCCTACGCGCGCCACGCCCGGCAGGAGCACCGGAGCGCTATCGGTGGCGGTTCGGGCCGCGGCCCATGCCGAGGCGGGAGACAGGCGGCGCCACACGCTGCCGGCGCGACTGACCATCTCAACGCCGTTGGCGAAGCGCAGCACGCGCGGAGCGCTGGGCAGCGCAACGGCTGGTTCATCAACCTCGACTCTGATCAGCCACTCGAACCCGTTCTCGTTCTCATAGATCAGCGTCGCCGACCCTTCAAGATCCGATGAGAAAGAGCACGACTCGATCACGCCGCCAGTCAGGTTGCTTGTGTCGATCCAAATCTCGTGACTCAGTGGGTTGGTTGTCACCTCGTAATCAGTGAACACTGCAACGCCGTCAATGAATATTGTCCACAAGAACGTAGACCCACCTGGCTCGAATCCGACCACAAAGCGAATTGGCCAGGATCCGCCAACCGAGTACGGAATCTCCCCATGCCATCCAACTTCTGTTACCTTGTACGGACAGTCGTCGTCAATCGGGCCGCCATACCTTGCGTACCCAGGAGTTGGGTCCACCCACGGCCCTCCTCCTCCGGTTGACATCAGCCCGGCATCGGTGTAAATCAACCCCTCAACAGGCTCTCTGCCGAGTGCCATCCACGGATACCCTAGATCCCAAGCAGTGTTTACCGACGTAGCGAAGTCGAATGTGAAGCTGACCTCGTAGCTATAGGTGCTCAACCCGGCACCTCCCCGACCTCATAGATCGTCTTGTAGCGCTTCGATGCCTCCAGCGTCAGGCTCACCACCTCCGTGCTCATGCCCTGGATTTCGAGCACCTTATCGGTCGCGTCGGGCTCGGTCCCGGCGTCGATGGTCACCAGGTCACCCGGGTACAGGGTCGGCACGAAGCCCCCCTGGAACTGGCCCGCGTTGGCGAAGCGGTGGAACCGGTCCACCATCTGCCGTAGGTTCAACTCCACCGCCGCTTCGGTGTTGAGCTGGAGATTGACCCAGGTGCACGTCTGTTTAGTGCCGGTGTAGAGCAGGTTCGGCGCGCCGCCGATCTCGGCCACCTTCCACGATGACGGGTCGGCGTAGTACCGCACGATCGGCGCCCCGCGTTTCAGCTCGCCCGTGGCGCCAGAAGCGGTGTCGGGGATGGCTGGCGCTGGTGCCTCGCCTTGGACCGTGATTTCGTTGAAGAACTCGCTATCGTCCCGCGTCAGGACCAGCGCCCTCAGCTTGTCGCCGCGGATGCACTGCGCGGGGACTCCAGCAGCGTCGGCCTCGGCCTGGGTCCGGTAGAACGTGGCCAGTGACGCCGCGCTTGGTTGGTCGATGACCAGCGCGGGCGTGCCGGACACGTCGCGGAACATCAACCGATCCTTCGGCCCCATCATCTCCTGCAAGCTGAGGATCAAGCTGGCCAGCCGCATGCCGATCTCGGGCTTCCACAACGGGCCGTCGCCCCGGCGCCCGGCCGGCAGCACCTTGTCATCGGGTAGCGCCGTCGGGATGCTCACCTCGGTTGTGTCCAGCGGGATCAGGCTGAACAGGCTGGCATAGGCCGTGCTGCGTAGCGCCCCGTCTAGGGCCAACTGACCGCGGTACATGACCATCTCGGCCTGCCGCCAGCGGGTGCGAATGGAAACCTGCGCGGTGCCGATCCAGTTGTCGTCCACGTCGGTGTAGCGCGTGGGCTCGGCGCCGTCGCGGATGCCATCGAAGCGAATCAGCAGGTCTTCGGGCTGGCCGTCCGCAGCTTGGTCAATGACCCACTGCCAACGCTGGCCCGGCGCCGTGTAGTGATCCAGGTCCGCCACCGGCCCGCGTAGCGTGACCACCAGGTCGGCTTGGTCATCGCGGTAGCTGCGCGACTCCCGCAGGCTGTCAACCCGCACCGTGGCGTGGCCAATCAGGTCAACAGCGGTCGAGCCATCGCTGGCCAGTGTGCGCGGCCAGTGGATGAGCAGCCGATCGACGCACACGCTGAGCTTGCTGAACCCCGTGCCGGCGTCCTCTGGCCCGGTGACGGTCAGGCGCCAGCCGTAGGCCGGCTTGCCGCCCGCGTCGGCCGCCCATTCCGCCGGGTCGTCACCGACCACGGGTTCGCCCTCGTACACCACCAGGTCGACCACGTAGTCGCTGCCGGTGTCCTCTTCGGCGTTGTAGACGCGCTTGCCGTCGGGCAGCCAACTGCTGACCGTGGAGGTACACGCTTGCGTGCAGAGGTAGCCAAACTCGCGTTGGCCCTTGGTGGCCACTGACCAGGTGTGCGGGTAGGTCAGGTCACGGTAGACCACCCACGCGCGCCCGGTGCCCGACAGCGCCAGCGCTCCCGGCCCCCACGGCACCCGCGCCTCCGGCTCGGCGTCGTCGGTGTCGCTACTGGCGTCGGGGTCGTACACGTAGGGCCGCTTGGTGCGCACCAACACGCCCATGTCGCTGACGTCGCGGTTGCTCAGCAGCCACTCGTCTTCGTCCAGCGGCTGGAACCACAGGCGGTGCAACGAGTTGAAGAACGTCCCGCTCAGCAGCACGCAGGTGCACACGAGCACGTAGTCGGCGCCGTCGTGTTCCAGCACCTCGGCCATGCCCGGCCCGGCCTCTGACGGGATCAACCTGACCAGCCACTGCCCGTGTTTGGTGGAGTCGGCCCCGCCCCACGAGATGGTCACCGGGTCCGTGAACGCCGCGACGCTGGCCGGCTCATAGCACCACAGGTCGAGGTAGAAGCCGCGCGCCATCTCCAGCGGGTCAACGCGCTTCAGCCGCCATGACTCGGCCGTCACCTCCACGCCCGTTCCGCCGCTGGCGAGCAGGCTCATCTCGACCGTGGTCGTGCCGGTCCAATCGCTGGAGCCGCTGCCGGCGCCACTCTCGGCCGGCTTCGCCATCCAGCGGCGCGACAGGCGCTCATAGTAGGCGTCCACGATGGTCAGGTCGGCCGCGCTGGGCTCCATCGCCTCATCGGCGAGGTGACCCTGCTCCTGCTCGACCAGGCGCGGCACGCGGCAGTAGAGGTGGTCAGCCATGGAAGCCCCCGATTGACACAGGCCGCCACAGTTGCCAAACTGTTGGCAGGGGATAGTCCATGTTGACGATCTTGTGTGCCCTGGCCCTGACCCAGGCGCCCGCCGACGCGCCCAACTGCACCGCTGTCGCCAAGCTGCCGACGCGGCTGGCGCCGGTGTGGGTGTACCCAACGTACTTCGGCGTCACGCCCATCGCATACGCGCAGGCGCCGGCGCCGGTTGACCGCAGGAACTGGGGGATCACCTCATACGCGCCGGGCCGTGTTCCCGTCGAACTGCAACGCCTGCTTCGTGCGGCCGAGGCCAATGGTGGCCTGCTGGCGCGGCCCGGCCTCTCGCCACGCGACAGGTATCTGAGGGACCTTGGCAGAGCCATCGACGACGCCAGAGCAAAGTAGGTCATCCCACACCGACCGCTCTGGCCAGCATCTCGCCACTGCGCACGCCGGCCCGGTAGGATGCCTGCCCGATGGGTCCGAGCATGGTGCTGAGTCCGGCCACGAACCCGTTCTCAACATCGGTCGCGGTACTCGGCACGTCGCCCCGGTAGGGCTTATCGGCGCTGTACCGCGCGAAGTCGAACATCGGCCCGTTGTCGCCCACTTCTCCGTAGCTGCCGCCGTGCGCCTTGGCCCAACGCGCCAGCCCCTGCCCGCCGCCGAGGCTGGCGTGTAGCAGCTCCTGGCCACGGGTCAGGCGGCCGGCCCGGTCGTCCTCAATGCGCTTGATCTGGAGCATCAGTTCGTAATACTGGCGCTGCTTGCCCACCACGCCCGCAATCCCGGCCGCTTGGTTGCGGAGGAAGGCAAGCTGCTTGTCGGTCCAAGCCTCAGACTCTGCCTGGGTTGGCGCCAGTTGGGCACGCATCCCGGCGATGTCGGCTTGGTCGCCAAGCCCGGTCCACATCTCCTCGCGCCTCTTGGCAGCCGCCTCGGCGGCATCCTTCGCTTCGTCCGCCTTGCGCTTGGTGATGTCGGCCAGCACCTCATCTAGCGAGGCCGGGTCCTTCCTCCGCGCCTGTTCAATCATGGCTCGATCAAGCTCATTGACGGCGCTCACGATAGTCTCGCCAACGCCCCAGCCGCCCTCGCGCAGCCGGCCGATCATGGTCATGTCTCCGGCCTTGCCCGCCTCGATAGCAGAACGAACGCGGCGGATATACATGTCGGTGAGCACGTCGCGCCTGCGAAGCTCATCTTCGGCCTTCTCGGCGGCCAGAGTCGCAACGGCAGCGGCGCCGCCGAGCTTCGCCTCGGCGGCCTTGGCGACTGCGAGTTCACCGGCAAACGGGCTCGTTCCGCCACCTGACACTGAGGACCCAGAACGGATCCAATCGCTACCCGTCCCCATCCACTGAGGCAGGCCGGCCGCCCGAGCCGCACGGTTGGCCAGGGCCGCGCACTTGCCAGGGTCAAGCAGCTTCCCGCCTGGGTTGCGGGCCAGCCACTCGGCCTCATTGGCGAAGCGGCCGGCCGCATTGGCATCGTCATAGACGCGGTATGCGCCGTACCCCAGTTGCTGATACGAGTCCATCGGGATCCGCCACGTGTGCGGGCCAAGCTGCTCGGCGCCGCGCAGGCGACTACGGTTGGCTGACGTGTTTTCGTAGACAGCGCCATCCTTTCCGACTACCGCCACATGCCCAGCTCCATCGTCGGCCCGGCCCATGATGTCACCAGGCCGCACGCCACCGGCGCCGCCGTGCTTAGCGCGCCACTCGCGATCCTTGGCTTCCAGGAGCTTCACGCGCTCAGACGCCGCCGCCTTGGCCGCCGCTGCTTCCGCTGCCTCTGCGGCCTTCTTGCTAAGGCCAGTATCCGCATCTGTCTTCGCCGCCTCGGAGAATTTGGCCATGTCCGCTTCCCAGTCAAAGCCTGGGCCAAGGAGTCCCGACATGGTGGTCTTGATGGGATCCTGCGAAGCAATCGTGCCGTACTTCGCGGCCAACCGGCGCTCATGGCCAAGCTGGATGAGCCCGCTCAAGTCGCCGCGCAGCCCGGCCGCGAACTGCTCTTTGCGAGTCGTGTACTTCTCGACTGACCAGATACCCAGCAGTTCGTCGCCAATTCCAGTCAGTGTTCGGCGGACCCATGCGCCGACCGAACTGGCCAGCGGCTTCAGGTCTTCGATGGACTTGGCCAGCGTCGTAATCGACCCCTGCGCTTTGTCGCCGATCAGCGCCTCGCCAAACGATGCCTTCAGGTCTTTGGTCGCGTTGTCCAGGTTGAGCAGTGCATTGGCCAGCGCGTCGGGCGCCTTGGGCATCATGCTGAAGACCTGCATCCACTTCTTGGCCAGGTCATCGGCCGACTTGATGCTCTTGTTCATGGCCTCGCCGGTCTTGGCCCCGAACACCGCGACGATCTTGGTTCCCAGCGCGGGCATGGGCTCTAGGACCTGGTTCAAGTCCTCCTGCTCAACCTTGCCCTTGGCCAGCATCTGCGAGAAGCCGAGCATGGCCTGTTCCATGCGCTCGACGCTCACGCCGGACCCGGCTGCCGCGTTGCCGAACAGCTCGACCATCTTGACGGCGGTGCTGAGGTTCATGCCCGTACCGAGCATCCGCTGTACGCCAGAGGTGGCCACGTCGAAGGTCAGGCCCGGCTTGCTGCCTGCCGCTCGAATGAGCGACATGGCCCGGTCTGCCTCTTTGGCAGATCCGAGCATAGACTTGAACGCCTCGCGCATGGTGTCGCGGGCAACGGTGATCTGAAGGGCCGACTTCCCAAATGAGGCAGCCGCGCCAGCCGCCTGCCCGGCCGCATTCGCCAGCAGGTTGCCGCCGAAGCTGGCCGCCATCGCCGACATGCCGCGGCCCGAGGCGTGCATCTGCTTTTCGAGGTGCTCGCTCTCCTTGGCCGCGATCTCGCTGGCCTTGGCGAACGCCGCCAGCGCGGCCACGCCCTCACGGCTGTTGACATCGAGCCCGAACTCAGCGCGGTTACCCACGGCCGCCCTCCATCCTGCGCTTGGCGCTGGCGGCCAGGATGCGACCGACGCCGATCTCGTCCTTGGCGCTCTTGCCCAGCACCGGCCGCGCGGGGATCTTGATGGTCCAACTCAGCTTAACCTTGCCGCGCATGGCCGGGTCACGTTTGACCATCTGCGCCCGGCGGTACTGAGGCAGCAGCGAGGCCGCGCCGCGGCGCCTGGCGTTGGCACCCTCGCGCAGTGCGTCAACGTGCATCTGGCGAGCCCGCGCCGTGCTGCCGGCGCCACGCTGGCCGTAGATGGTCCGCAGGCGCTTGTTGTGGGCATTGGTGCGCCTGGCCATGGCCTTGAGGAACCGCCCGCGCGTGGCGAGGCTGCTACTGCGGCGCGTGACGTGGATCGTCGCGCCATCATGGACCGCGCCCGAGTAGGGCGTGTTGATGATCCAGCGGATGGAGGTGACAATGCCGCGCTTGACGACCTGGCCACCGGCGCGCAGCTTGCGCTTCGACTCGCCAGACCATTGCCAGAACTTGGCGTGTCCGCGCTTCTTGGCCTTGCGCTGTGCGTAGCGCTTCGACAAGGGCTTGAACGGCACGCCATCGGGGCCGACGCCGCTATCCATGCGCCGGATAGCGGCACTGGTCAGCAGCGAGTCAATGCCGGCCAGTGCTTCGGCGTCCACCGGCACGGCGCGCAGTCGGTGCGCTCGCTCTGCCCATTTGCGTAGCTCGCGGACACCGTTGCCCAAGTCATGCTCCCGTCAGAGCCCCCAGCACGTCAATCAGCGCGTCTTGCTTGGCCTGGCTGGCTTCAAAGGCGCTCAGCAGCGGCCCGATAGGTTCGTCGTTCTTGGTCAGCGGCACCCCGCAGATGACCCGGCTCAACACGTCCAGTGCCGTCCAGATGGCGCGGTCGGCCAGTGCCTCGCGCAGGTTGAGCCGCTGGCCCGCGCGCCCCGGCTTGTCGCTCTTGACCGGCACGTAGCCGATCATGCACAGCGCGTCAGACTCGGCGCACACCGTCTCCACCCACGGGCCGGGTAGGTGCTCCTGCAACGCGGCGAACGCGAGCTTTTGCGCGGTTGAATCCACGCGGAAGTAGGCCGGGCTGCCAGCCTCCTCGGTCTTGCGGCAGCACCACACCACCTGCGCAATTCTGAGCGCCTCGCGGCTCGGCTCCTTGTCTACCTTCAGGCCCTCGAACCCCAGCGCCAGCCGGCGGATCTGCTCATACTCGCCGAACGTGTAGCCGTGGATCCAGATCGTCACCTCGCCGCCCGGCAAGCAGCGCTCAACCGCGGGCGTGCGGCACTGATCCCAGAATGCCGGGTCGGTCACGAGGATCTGCTGCGGCTTGTCGGCCGGCTGTTCAACCGCTGGGGTAGCCATATGTCACCTCTACCCAGTCGTCGGCGCGCCGTTGCTCCGTAGTGAGATGCTCTGCTTCTGGTAGGCCCCGAACGCCTGCGCGTCGGCGACGCTGGTCACGATGCAGGCGCCATCGAACAGCGTCGATGGTGTGTCCTGCGCGCCGAGCACCTTGGCATAGCAGGTGTCGCCAATGGCCAGCATCCCGGTCGTCGCCGTGGTTGGCACGAACACCGTCGCGGTGATCTCAAACGAGCGCCCGGTGATGGCATTCTCGGCGTACTTATCGCCGATAGCCTGCCCTGACGCGCTGGTCGTGCTGCGCGTCAGGTTCACATTCTCGGTCTGCGTGCCGTCGTACAGGTCGGAGGCGCCGCTGGTCGAACCGATCAACAGCGTCCCCGCGTTCTCGACAAACTGCTTGGCCATGGTCTGAGCCTCCTACCACTGCATCGCGACGGCCACGGGGATCGTGATCGTCCAAGCCACCCGCGCGTTCTTGCGCTCGGTGTCCCGCTGGAGTGACCCAGGGGCCAGCTCCCAAGAGTCGATCTGTGCGTCCGTGACCGCCGCCTTGACGGTCGCCCGCGCGGCCCGCAGGGTGCCCGCCACGACTCCCTCATAGGCCAGCGCCTCGGCCTCGCTGCCGTCCATCTGCACCGCAAAGAGCACGTCCAGCGCCTCGCTGGTCACCGTGTGGTTGCCAATGCCCTCGGCCTGTCGCGCACGCTCGCCGGACAGGGTGACCACGCAGCGCGGCCAGGCGTTGCGCCCGGTCTTCGGGTCTTCGTGTGCCTCCACCATGTCACGCAACACGGGCAGGCTGGCCGTGGTCAGAGCGGCGTTGATCGCCGTCTCCAGACCCAGGCTGGCCGCCAGTAGCTGCGCCATGTGCTGATAGGCCACGGTGTCTCCTAGAGGGCGATGATGCGGTCGGGCCGCGCGTAGAGGTTGACCGTGCCGCTGCCGCTCGCGCCGCTCTTGTAGGCCACTGAGCGGTACAGCGGGATCACAATAGCGTCGGTCGTGAAGGCGTTGACGAGCGCGGGCACCACGAGCCGCGTCGGGCCAGTGCCCAGACTGGACACGAGGCAAACCTGTTGGAGCGCGTCCGACTCCCATACCAGCACCCACTCGCCCGCGGTGAACGCGGCGGTGCTGCTGACCTGGAGGCCCACATCGCCCACGGACACGCCCGCGGCGAGCGCCTGCTGGCCGAGGATGGTCTGCGTGTACTGGTTGGCGCCGGACAGGCTTAGAGCGATATCCTTGGTGGTGGCGGCAACCCAGTTGGTGCACGTGAACGTGCCGCCGACCGTGGCCGCGGAGCCCATGTTGACCGCCATAATGGCCGCCGGGCCGACCGTGGTCGGTAGTGCCGTCACGCTGGTCAGCGCCGCGCCCGCGAAGACGCCCAGCAGGTGCATCCCAGCGCTGGATGGGTCCGCCTCGTTGGCCGGCAGCGTCCCCTTGGGGAACACGCTGGCCGGGGTCAGGCGAGCCGAGGTGCTGTCAGAGCACAGCTCGTTGGCCTCATAGGGCACGCGGATGCCCTTGGCGATGAGGTACGCGCCGAGGCTGGCATAGCCCAGCGTGACCGCGTAGGCGTTGTGCAGGGTGAACCAACGGGCGAAGTAGCTGTTGGTCACCCGGCCGGCCGCAAGACTGGCATCCAAGGCGGTGATATCCGCGCCGAGCACGATATCCTCATAGGTGAAATCGGCGGCATCGTCGAGCCGCTGGCGAAAGACGCCTCCGCCCGCGGCCCAAGTGGCGAGGCTGGCCTGCCGGCCCGCGGCCATGCGGTCAAGCTGTCCTACAATGGCGCTCAGTGCTGACATGTCGCCTCCTACAGCAGCGCGTCGAGCGCTGCGGCCGTGAATACTCGCGTGGCACTGCCGGCGGCCGTGGCCTGCGTGGGCGTCACGACGGCGCTATCGAGCGCGTCAACGCCTGCCGCCAGCGCGGCCAGCTCGTTGTCGAACTGCCGCTGTAGCTCGTCTGGCCACGCCTTCTCGTCCTCTTCCAACTGCCCGAAGGCCGCGAACATCATGGCGGCCTTGGTGCCCTTGGTGCACAGCTCTAGCAGGTCGTCGCCAAGCGGCGACGGCAGCGCGCCGTAGCGAGGGCGTAGCGCCCGTTGCATGGTGGCCAGCACGGAGTTCCCGTGCACGGCGACCTGCTCGGTGACGGTGGACGCCTCGGGCGTGATGCCTTCGGCGTCCATAGTCACCTCGACCACTTCGACGATGCTTGCAATGTCGGCGGCCGACAGGCCCATCAGGGCACTCCCTACGCCAGCATGGCGGTCAGGCGGGCGGCGCTCAGGCCCTCCAGGACGGCGATGTCGAACCACTGCGTGGCAATGACGTTGGTGCCGCCGCCGGTGCCTCGACCGAACGGGGCGACGCCCATGGGGACCTCGACCTCATCGATCTTCACGCCCTCGGTCGCGCCCTCCGGCCCGGTCCAGATGACCGTGCGCCCGGCCGCCGCGTCCATCTGGTCAGAGATGACCCGGCCGTACTCGTCGGCGGTGATCTGCGGGCGGTACTCCAGGAACCCGGTCTTGGCCGTCCAGCCGTAGGCCCGGCTCACCGTCTGGCCCTTGTTGGCCGAGTCATAGGCCACGCGCGGGACGATGATCTCGTCCAGGTCCATGAGGTCGGCAACGAGTTCCTGAGTGACCCTCGCCACCGTGCCGTAGTTGGCATTGCCGGTCACGCCGAGCGCCTGGAGGATCGGGGTGTTCTTGCGCACCACGTTCCACACGGCCGGGGCGAGCACCATGACGTTCGGCAGGTAGCCGGTCGCCTGAGCCCGCGTCTCGCGCCACGTTGCCACATCGCCGAGGATGTCCACGGTCAAGCTGTTGTCCCACTTGACCGCAGGCGTCTCGCTGGCGGTGAACAGCGAGGCGTTGTGGCAGGCTGCATAGATCGCCATCTCGCGCACCAGGTCAACGCCATCCTTGACGAACTTGGCCGCGTTGATCATCGCCTTCATGGCCGGCGACGCCTTGGAAGCGTTGGGCACGAAGGTGGACTGCATGTGACCGTCAGCGTCAATCGAAACGCTCGTCCAGTCGAACTTGCGCTCGGTACCGCCGCCGTCAACGGTGGCCTTATCGTCCACCACGCGCAGCCCCTCCTGGCCGAACTTGGGGACGCGAGCCGGCAGCTCATCGGTTGGGTAGATCGGGAAGATCCGCGTTCCGACGTGCTGCGCATTCTGATAGCCGACCGCGATGTTGGTCAGAACCGGGTTGGTCTGAACAGCGCTCTGGCTAGGCATGTCGCTTGTCCTTTCTGCCAGCCTACGCGGCGGCGTCGTTGAAGAAGACGGTCATCTCGGGCTCGGCGATGGTTCCGGTATCGGCCCCACCGACGAAGGCCAGGGTGATCACGCTGCCGGCTGCCACGAGTGGCGTAGCAATCACCGTGATCGCCGTGACGGTGCTCGTGGTCAGTGCCACGGGCGCGGCGAGAACAGAAGCCCCGTCAACCTTCAGGTCAACCGTGCCGCCGGCCGCGCCGATGGCGCCGTTGTAGACCTGCACCTGCGTCACGGTGAACGCTCGGCCCGCCGGAACCTTGGCGATGAACGCCGAAGCCGTAGCGCCGGCAGCGACGTTGGCGAGCGGACCCTTGCTGAGCTGGCCGAACTCGACGTAGGCCGAGCTGGGCACCACCTCCACGCCGGGGTTGATCTCGATGCTCACGATGTCGCCGTCGGCGCCGGCCGCCGCGCTGGAGTTGTGCATGTACCCCACGCGGTAGTAGGTGGCCGCGGCCACGGGGAGGGTCTGCACCTTGCCACTGGCGGCCATGTACACAGCCGTCGGCTTGGAGTTGGTCAGGCGCGGAATGACGCCGGCAGCGGTGCACTCCAGCACGCCCTTGGTGGCGACTGAGCACGGGTCGTTGGTAGCAGTGACCGCCTCTTGGGTCACGCCGTAGAAGTGCAGAGCGGCGGTGCCGATCTTGGCGCCACCGGCAGCAGTGCCGGCCGCGACACACAGGTTGGCCGCGATGCCGCCGGCCGTCTCGATGGTCGTGGTTTCCACGCGCTCGATGAGCAGGATGCCATCAGCCATCACTTCACCTCCAATGCGGCGCGCTCATAGGCCGCGCTCTTGCTCAGCGTCGGGTTGGCCGCCTGAATCTCGTCAGCCTTGGCCGCCACGCGGTCGTTGAACTCGACTTCGTGGCCGCTGGCGTCGTTGCTGGGCAGGATGCGCCCCATCGGCACCGACCCGGCCAGCCGCTCCAGCGCGAAGCGGATCGCCTTGGGCGCGTCCATCTCGCCCGGCTTGTCGGCGTCGCTGAACGTCACCTCGCCGGTATCCGCGTGGCGGGCCAGGGCGTCGATGGCGAACTGCGGAACGCCCTTGGTGGCCAGCGTGGCGGAGAAGGCGGCGACCTCCTGCTCGCGGGCCTTGGCAGCCGCGGCGTCGGCCTTGGCGTTGGCAGCGTCGATCTGCGCCTTGAAAGTCGCCTCTTGCGCGGCCAGCTTGGCGTCGATGTCGGCAGCGGTGAACGCCGGGGCCGGCACGAGCGGGGTCGGCGCGGCTTCGGCCTCCGGCTTGTGACCGAGTCCGAGCTTGCTCAGCACGGCTCCGACGATGCCAGCGATGCGAGTTTCCTCAGCCGGGGCCTCCGGCGGGGTCGCAATGGGAGTCTCAGGCATGAGGTACCCTTCCGCGAACGTCGGGCCTTCGCCCGGCTCGCTGTTGAATTGCGCCCCAGGGACTCGGGGCGTTGCGGTGACCGCGACTTTGGTAATCGCGTCCAGGGTGCGGGGGAGCGTCACGGATAGCCCGCGCGCGGTCAGGTGCCGCTCGACATCCTGCTCGACTTCCACCTCTCCGATGACCCAATCGCCGGGCTGCCCGCCGGGAGGCGCGCTGTAGCTGCGGCGCACCGTGTCGCGGAGCACTCGCCCGAAGGGGAGGATCCCCTCGGTCTTCAGGTGTTCGATGTCGAACTTCGGATCGGCTTCGGCCGCGCGAGTGCCGGCCACTAGGGCGTCGAGAAATGCGGAGTCAGCAGTCACGCCCTTGTCGGGGTAGTGACCGCCCTGGAACAAGTAGGCTGTGCGCCTGACCTTCGCCACTCGTCTCGCTCCTACCAGCACACTACGCGAGGCGGGATCAATGAGGCGAACACGGCGGGCACGCGACTAGCATGTGTTGGTCAGGCGGCCAGAGCCAAGGATTGACCGAAGCCCTCGGCCGGGCTCGGCGGCTCGGTCAGCAGCGTGCCCTCGGGCGCCGGTTCTTCGTCGGTCACCCAGGCAGCCATGACCGCCATGACGGTTGTCCTGCAATTGAAATGGAACGGCGGGTAGTGCTCCATCTCGCCCTTGGGCACCCGCTTGCCGACCAGGTGGCGGCAGATATCCGTGGTGTGGAAGTCCTCAATCACCACGTACTCGTAGCCCCACACGGCATCGCCCGCGTCCTCAATGGCCTGCGCGCGGCCGGCGGTGTAGTACCGCGTGGTTTCGGTGCGTGCCCAAGTGCGGGCATGGGCCTTGCTGGCGAACAGGTCGGCCTCGTGGATGTCGGCGCCGATCTCGCGGTCGGTCTTGCCCTCGCGCAGCCCGCCGATGATGACCTCTTTGAGCAGCTTGTATTGGTCGGCTGCCATCTGCTCAGTCAGCACGCGCGCCAGACGGCGGTAGGCGTCGATATCCTGCTCTAGCACGGGCTCGGGTTCCGGCCATGGCACCGGCTCGGCGGCGAAGCGCCTCTGCCCCGTCGCCTCGCGCATCTCGGCCCGCGCGTCGCGGCTGCCCATGGTCAGCAGGTCAAGGATGGACTGCTCCACGCGGGCCTGCAGGGGCTTGGGTAGCTTCGGCTGGTGCCAATGGCGGCTGCCTTGCTTGGCCGCGTGCTCGGCGGCACTGGTGACCACCGACTGCACCTGCATCAGCACGCGCGCCAGCTTGGCCTCTGCGGCGTTGACGCCAGCGGCGCGGTGTGGCGCCAGCCCGCTCACAGCGGCGGCCCGACCTGGCCCTGACCCACTCGGGCCAGCAGGTCATCCACCGGTAGTCCGAACTTGCGGCCAACCCAGCGCAGTTGATCCTCGCTGGCGGGGTCGAATGCGCCGGCCGTGCTCAGCGCCATCAGCACGCGCGACATCACCTCAAGGTCAGGCTCGCTGCTGGCCGTGACCGGCAGGCTGTGCGCGCCCTTGCTCTTGCCAAAGCGCAGGTAGACCGCGGGCTCAATGACCTGGTTGAGCACCACGTCGGCCAGTCGCTCGGCGTGGTCCGTCTCGGCCATGACGTAGGCCTCAAGTGCCACGCTGGCCTGCGCGCGGGTGCCGAAATTCGCCTCAACGACGGTCAGTGGCGGGAGCCCGAAGGCGAAGCAGATGTAGCCGTTAAGGCGGGCAATGGCTGGCGAGTACGGGGAATTGACCTGCCAGCCAGGCTTCTCGATCGTGTACTCATCCTGCCGATCGATGCCGAAAGCCGACTCGCTGCCGGCGGCCACCCAGTCAGCCACGTACTGCTTCAAGCGGTCGGGATCGTCGCTCTTGAAGAACGCGGTGCCAACCCCGTGCTTCTCCAAGCCGATGCCCTCGAAGCCCTCCAAGCGCTTGCGAATCCAGTAGGCAGTGTAAGCGGTACGCGCCGCCGGCCTACCCCATGGGCTGCCAAAGGCGTCACCACTGGCGTAGTGCACGATTTGGCGCACACCCTGCGCGTTGTAGAACGGCACCACGCCGGGGCCGTCAATCTGGACCGTCTCCAGCTCGCCTGTGTCCGCGTTGCGCTTGAACCGCTCGCCGCTCCAGAATCGCTGTGGGTCGCAGCCGACCAACTCCAGCAGTCCGAGTTCTCCGTCCACATCGCCGTAGCGCGGCTGGGCAATAGCCAGGCCATAGTAGATCGCCGACTGGATGCAGCGCAGGTCACGGCGCACAGCAGGCATGACCTGGCGGTTGACCCACTCGGCCACGTTGTCGCGGTCGTCCACGTACTCGCCGATGCGACGCGCGACCGAGCGGGTGACGAAGTTGTTGGCGAATGACACGGTTGGGTCACGCAGCAGCATGTCTTTGTAGGTGCCTAGCTGTACGTCCGTCGCCTGGTAGCGATCGGTCATGTACGTGCTGTAGGCAGCCAGGGATCGGAACTCGCCACCGTCGGCCATGCGTGGGTCCTCACCCACACGCTACGCGCCGCAGGCGCGGGCTGGCCATGCCGGGCGCGACACGACTAGCATGTGTTGGCCGCTGGCCGCAGTCGCTTATTACAAGAGCCGTTGGCGGAAGCTATCCGTAAGCGCTGCGCGCCAGCATCGCCGAGCGGTCGCCGCCGTGCACGGGCTTGTCGATGCGGCGCTTGCCGACGATCTCACAGAGCAGGTAGCGCAGCATGTCGGCCGCATGGTCTTCGCCGTCGGTGTCCAAGTCCTCAACCTGCCGAGCGTCGAAGATAAGGCCCGGCAGCGTGCGAATGAGGTTGTGGCACGTGCTGAAGACCTGGAGTCGCGGCGGCCCCGCGTCGGCGCGCAGGCACTCGTGGACCACTTGCCAGCCGGGCAGGCGCGGGTTGTACGCGGGCGACATCTGGAAGCCGTGCTGGCGGCATTGGTCAGCCAGTGACCCCGCCTCGTCCGGTCCCTTGGCCCACATGCTGGGGTCGCCCATGCTGGCCTTATACCGCTCCTGCCCCGACAGGTGGATCACGTGCTCGCAGTTGGCCCGCAGCAGCGCGCCGGCCTGGTAGTGCTCGCGGTAGACATAGATGCGCTTGGTGTCGGGGTCCATCGCTCCCCATCCGGTGCACCACGGCGCCGATCCGCCGTAGTCAGTGGCCCGCCAGCGTGGCCAGCCGTCGGGGATGGCGAAGGGCTCGCACACGTGCAGGTCGGCGCTCCACTCGGGGAAGTACTGGCCCTCGAAGATATCCCACGCGCCTTCGAGGTACGCCTTGCGCTTGGCCGGCGGCAGCGCGTCCAGCCTGGCGCGGTAGGCCGGCGTGTCAACGATGGGGTTGTCGGATAGCTTGGCCTGGATGAAGGCGTAGCCGGTCAGGTCAACAGGCGTTCCGTCCGACTTGACCGCGCGCCCGTCCAGCCAGCGCGACTTGACCCACAGGTGGCCGACGCCGCCTGGGTTGGTGCCGGCGATGGCACGGGGTATCAGGTCCGGCCGCGTGGTGCGCAGGCGCGAGCACACCATGTCGTACATGGTCTCGGTGAAGGTGGTCAGCTCGTCGAAGTAGACGCGGGCGTACTCCTGCCCGAGATAGCGCATCACGTCGGCGTCGGTGTGGCAGTGGCCCATGATGACCCGCGCGCCGTTCGGCCACGTGACCACCTTCTCCGATGCGTTGAACTTGGCGCCGTCCGCGTGCCATTCGAGCATCGCCGGCTGCCAGTGGTTGTCGCGTAGCTCGATGTGGGTGCGGCGCAGCAGGAGCACGTTCTGCCCGGCCGCCTCGGGGCTCAGGCAGAAGCGCCGGATATCCTCGCGGAACCCGCGCGACTTGCCACCACCGGCCGCGCCGCCATAGAGGAGGTTCAACGCCAGGCTGGCGTGGAGGAGTTGCTGCTTGGGGCTGGGCGTGTATCCTGCGGTGTAGCCTGGGTCAACGTCAAGCGCGACTAGCCCGCGCGCCCACTGGTCAAGCTCGGCGAGCTGGCTACTCCTCGTCTCCGGCCGCAATGATGGCCGCGATGGCACTGAGCTTGTCGCTGCCAACCAAGTCTCCGATCATGGCGAGCGCCGCCGTCAACGGGTCGTCGCCGAACTCCTTGGCCAGCCCTTGGTTGGCCCGGTCGAGCGCCGCCGTGACCTCGCCCAGCTTCGAGTCGCCCGGCCTGTCGCGCACCGACTTCAGGTGCTCCACCGCCACGCCGCGCAGCATCTCGTAAGTGCGAATGCGCTCGCGCCGGGCCTTCAGGCGTTCGGTGATCTCGGCCTCAGCTAGTCGTTTGCTGTAGGCCACGTCCAGGGCTTCGACGCGGGCTTGCCAGGCGAAGCGGGTGGACCAGCCCTTGAGCGTCCGCAGCGGTGTTGGTTTGGTGTCGCTCTGGTACCTCGCCGCCAGCCGGTCCAAACTGCGCGCCGGCCCCATGGCGTGGTAGTCGCGCAGGGCCATGTTCGCCGCGTGCGTCTCGGGCGCTACGCGGGCCAGCGGGTCGCGGCGATCCCATGGGTGGTCAGCCACCACGCGCCGCCTTGTCCAGCACCGTCTCGCGCAGGTGCCCGTCAATCAGGTGGCCGGTGCGCCGGTTCCAGATCAGCGCGCCCAGCCATCCGACGCGCTCAGCAATGGCCCGCCACGCGGTGCGCTGCCCGTCGGGGTGCACGCGGAAGTTGGCTGGGTTGGCGCCGAGTTCGTCGGGCGCCATGCGCTCGAAGCCGACGATGTGGTCGGAGTAGATCACGACACGCCCAACTCAGCCGCCAGCTTGGCCCGACCCTCGGCCGAGCCGAAGCAGACCAGCGCGCCGACGGTGCCCATGGCGGCCGACGACTCGCCGATCCAGCCGCACCACTTGCCGTCAACGCGCTTGGCCACGCACACGGCCACGATGGTGACCATGGCGAACCACACGCGCCGGCTCAGCACGGTCGCGCGCACGCTCAGCACGTCGTCATGCTGGGTCGCGGCTTGGTAGATGGTCCCGAGTGTCATGCCTTGGCTCCCTGCGGCGCGAGGTGCGCGGCGAGCTGCGAGCAGCCGTCGGAGTAGATCGCATCGATGCGGTGGCCCTGCTCGGCTTGGGCAGCTTCGATGTCGTCGAGGCGGTGCCCGTGCACGGCCTGAGTGCTGACCACGCCGTCCACCTTGGCGCCGATGGTGGAGATGCCAGCCACGTCGTCCCGGCCGTGGAGGATCGTGTTGAACATGCGCCAGAAGACGAACCCGACGAACACGACCGCGGCTCCGCCTGCCACGATGGCGAACCCAAACATGGCTTGCAACGCCCCGTAGTCTCCGACCAAGCGGGTGCTGCTCTCAACCAGCTTCTGCGCGTCGGCAGGTGTCATGCCATCTGCTCCTACTCGCAGCCTACGCCGGCCGGTTCGGGCTCGGCCACGTCGTCGGCCACGCGACTAGCATGTGTTGGCCCACTGTTACCCAGCGGCAGAGGCTTGACGCCTTGGCGCACCGCCACGATGAGCAGGTCGCCCACGTCGTGCAGGTCTTCGTGTAGGCGGCAGCGCATGACGGCCAGGGCGCTTTGCAGGTGGTAGCGCACGGTGACCGGCTTGATGCCGTAGTGGTGCGCGATCTGCTCGTTGGTGTGGAGCGCCAAGCGGTGGCGCACGGTGCGATAATCGGCCGGTGACATCCGCGTCGGCTTGCCCATTGCTCACCTCTTCCCCGGCCGACGATCCAGCCGTGGCACCCTTGCATCCTCACCCAACAGCGCGTCCGCCGTGCTGGCGTTGACCACGATGACGTTGGGCCTGCGGCCGAACTTGTCGCCGAGTCGCTTGGCAGCGCCAGACACCTCGCCGTCAACATGCACGTCAACGGTCATCTTGGGGTCTGCGGTCACGACAACCTTGCCCATGCTCCTACCCTCCCCGCCGCGTCCAGAACAATCCGTGCAGCACCGCGGCCCACAGCAGAAACGCCAGCAGGAACCCAACGCCCGTGTTCTGTGGCCTTCCGTGACCGACCCAGTCGGCCCAGATGATGAATGG
>Ga0172380_10004123_pt1 | contig 19050 bp, 14 predicted proteins | sample Leawe162metaG_FD_119747 | JGI IMG/M metagenome (GOLD analysis project Ga0172380, IMG submission 119747) | Leachate microbial communities from a municipal landfill in Southern Ontario, Canada - Leachate well 162 metaG | ecosystem: Engineered > Solid waste > Landfill > Unclassified | place... | reverse complement strand
AAGCAAGAAGTTTTATGAATTTATGTCGCGGTTCAAGCGCGTCCCGTTAGTTGGTGAAGCGGCTTTCGGCATTTATAATAAACTTCAAGCAATCCCCTCGTTTTATCCCAAGCGCGATCTTTCCGATCCGAGTGTGCAGATTGAGCAGACAGCGGCCTTAATCAAAAAGAGAGAATGGGGGAAGCACCTGATCCACACCTTGAATAAGAAAAAAATTCCTTTGATTACAACCTTTTTTATTCCGGCTTTTATGGCCGAGGCCTGGGGATATAGCGGAGATATTTATTGTGTAATTTGCGATGCTGATATTTCCAGAGCTTGGGCGCCGCCCGATCCGACTCAAAGTAAAATAAAATATTTTGCTCCTAATTATAGAGTTGTCGAAAGACTGAAGTGTTATGGTGTTCCGGCGGAAAATATTTTTTTAACGGGTTTTCCATTGCCTGAAGAAAATACGGGAGGAAGGTATCTTGGAAATTTACGCCACGATTTAGGGATAAGGCTTACCCACCTTGATCCGAAAAAACTTTATACTTCAAAATACGCGCTGACGATCGATGAACACTTGGGGACAAAATGGCCGCCGCCAAAAACAAAGGGCCCACCGACCTTAATGTTCGCAGTTGGAGGTGCCGGAGCGCAGCGGGAACTAGGGGTAGAAATAGTAAAAAATTTGGCGCAAAAGATTAAAGCGAAAAAAATAAAAATAGTTCTTGTAGCCGGTATCAGAAACGAAGTGAACCAATATTTTAAAAGAAGTATCAGGCGTTTTGGTTTAGGGAGTTATCTTGGAAAAAATATTAAAATAATTTTTGGGGAAAATACTGATGATTATTTTAGAAAATTTAATCGGGCTTTACGGGAAGTTGATGTTTTATGGACAAAACCTTCCGAACTTTCTTTCTATACCGCCTTGGGCTTGCCCATTATTATTTCTTCGTCAATCGGTTCGCAGGAAGATTTTAATAAAAAGTGGTTGATAGCTATTGGCTCTGGGATTGAACCCGAAGATGTAAAGTATGTTGACCAGTGGTTTTTCGACTGGATTGATTCAGGGTGGTTTGCTAGAGCAGCCATGCAAGGATTTATGGAGGGAGGAAAATATGGAACTTACAACATTGAAAAGTTTATCAAGCACAAGATAGCGGAAGTTAAGGCCATGAAGATGGTTTTGCAGTATTAATTTTTTGGTTGATGTACTCCCTTTTTAAAAAAATATTGATTGCCATCGGCGCCACGATAGTCGCGATGGTTTTGTTTCTCGCAGTTTTATGGTTGCCGTCTTTTAATTCCCCAAAAGAAATTGAATTTGGCGTAAGTTTTAGCAAATCTTACGCTGATTATTTAGAATTGGACTGGAAGGAAACTTACCTTGCAATTTTGGACGATCTTGGAGTCAAGTCAGTGCGGCTTCAGTCGGACTGGGATAAAACGGAATTATCTGAAGGAATTTTTGATTTTTCCGTGCTTGATTGGCAAATGGCCGAAGCGGAAAAGAGAGGAGTTAAAGTATTACTCGCGGTGGGGAAGCGCCAGCCGCGCTGGCCAGAATGTCACATTCCTTCTTGGCTTGCCGAAACACCTGAAGTTGAAATTCAAGATAGGGCGCTTGAGTTTATAAAAACAATGGTTTTGAGATATAAGGATTCGCCCGTTCTGACAATGTGGCAAGTGGAAAACGAGCCGCTTTTGAATGCTTTTGGGGAATGCCCTCCGGGAGATATAAATTTTTTAAAACGAGAAATCGCGCTTGTAAAATACCTGGATGATCGTCCAATTTTAATTACCGACAGCGGAGAATTATCAACCTGGCGTAAAACGGCACATCTTGGTGATTATTTTGGCACAACAATTTATCGGCGCGTGTATAGCACCTATTTCGGGTATTTCCGCCATTTTTTTGCGCCAGCCTTTTATCGATTAAAAGCTAAAATGGTCGGATTATCTCCAGAAAAGGTAATTATTTCCGAATTACAAGCCGAACCGTGGATGCCGGACGGAAAAGAAAGCAGAGGAAGTCTTGAGGATCAAAAAAGCGTAATGGATGATGAATTTATAAAGAGACAAATTGAGTTCGCCCAAGAAACAAGGTTCTTTAAAGCCTATATTTGGGGAGTAGAGTGGTGGTATTGGGCAAAAACTCAGGGGGATGAATCAATTTGGGATATTGGGAAAAATATCTGGCAACCTTGATTTTCCTTTACAATTATTAAAAAAGTGCTATAATTAGATAAAAGTTATACACACCCTAATTTTTAACTTTTTAGACTATGGCCAATGAACCAGTAGTAGCTTATTGCGTAAAATGCAAAGCAAAAAAAGACATGAAAGACCCACAAGAGGTGGAAATGAAGGGAAAAGGCGGCGTGGCACGAAGAGCCATGAAGGGCACGTGCCCGGTCTGCGGAACAGGCATGTATAGAATTCTGGGAAAAAAATAGTTGAATTTGATAGTTTTGACTAAAAAATGCTGAAAATTAATTTTTCGGCATTTTTTTGGTGGTTTAGGGGCGGCGTCGTAGGCTAATTTAATCTTTCTTTAATTTTTCTCTGTTATATTATTAGGTGAGGGGCAATCGATTGCGAGAGGTTCGTCTTTGGCGAACCTGCAAATCAAAATTTGCATGCAAAGCAGTGGATTGTCTCTCGCCAAAAGATTCCCGGGTCAGTGGGAATTTTTTGTTTTTTGTGGTAAAATAAAGCAAAAGATAATTTATCTCATATATTTTATTATGCCTTTTTTCAAAATAAAGAAATTGGATTTTAAGACCGGTGGAAGATGGATTGTAGTTTTACGTGAAAAGGAAGCGCAGGCCTACGGTATCAGAATGGGCGATAAGTTGAAATTAAAATGGGATGGCAAGGAAACCGTAGTGACGGCTAATTATACTACTTCTAAGGTTGGCGAGGGCGAAGTGGGCCTTTTTAAAGAGATTTGGCAAGGGCGCGCTTTTCGGCCTGGCGAAATGTCTGAACTTACTCTTCTTGAACGGCCGGTTTCTATTGAATCAATCAAGAAAAAACTTTTAGGCGGAGAATTGAATTATAAGGAAATGCACGCGGTCGTAAAAGACATTGCGGATTATGTTTTGGGTGATCTGGAAATAACTTATTTTGTCGCTTCGGGTTTTGCCAGAAAATTTTCTAATCGTGAGCTTTACTATCTTACGAAATCTATCGCGGAAACTGGTGATACACTTCGTTTGCCTGGCGCGGTAGTAGATAAGCATTCGGTCGGCGGTTTGCCGGGAAATAGAACAACAATGCTTGTGATTCCAATTATCGCGAGCTTGGGTTTTAAAATTCCGAAGACTTCTTCGCGAGCCATTACTTCGGCCGCGGGTACGGCTGACACAATGGAAGTTTTGGCGCCAGTAACTTTCCCAATGAAAAAAATAAAAGAGATTGTCAGAAAAACCGGCGCTTGCATTGCTTGGGGAGGGGGAACGCGCATTGCTCCGGCCGATGATCGGATTATCAGAGTTTCTTATCCGCTGTCTCTCGAGCCGTATACAAAAATGATTGTTTCCGTGCTGGCGAAAAAAGTAGCCATGGGAATAAAATATTTAGTGATTGATCTGCCGGTTGGCCCGACTGCTAAAATTCATCGCGTCGCTGACGCAAAAAAAATTGAACGGATAATGAAATATCTGGCTAAACGATTTGGCATAAAAATAAAAGTGGACACGAGCGAGGCCCTAAAACCGATCGGCCGAGGCGTTGGCCCGTCCCTTGAGGCGCGAGATGTTTTGCGCGTGCTCCAAAGAAAAGAACATCGGCCGCTTGATTTGGAAGAAAAATCCTTGGAGCTTGCCGGTGAACTTTTGGATTTAGTTGGATTTTCTAAAAAAGGAGACGGCTATGATCGGGCGATGGAGGCTCTCCGAAGCGGCAAGGCCTGGAAAAAAATGCAGGAAATTATTCGGGCGCAAGGCGGAAGAGCAAATATTGACTCAGAAGAAGTTGTTTTAAGCGATAAAATTTTAAAAGTTAAGGCAAAAACTGCCGGCCAGATAGCAAGTTTTGATAATAAAGCTATTGTCGCCATTTGCCGAATTTTGGGGGCGCCCACTTGCAAAATTGCGGGAATCTACTTAAATAAGGTGATGGGCGACCGGGTAAGAAGGGGAGATGTGCTCTTTACGATGTACGCAGAAAGTAAGGATAGGCTTGATTTAGCGGAAAAGGCGTTAGAAAAGAATGAGGTTTTAAAGATAAAATAAAAGGTTACAATAATCATTTATGAGTATATTTAAAAAAATATTTAAAGGGAATACGCTGTATTATCCGGGATGTCTTTCTAAGTTTGTGGCGAAAGAGTTGGTGGAAAATTATCGTCGGATTTTGCGCGAAGCCGGAGTTGATTTTATCGAACTTTCGGATCTTGAAGTTTGTTGCGGTTCGCCAGCGCTTAAGGCTGGCTATGGTGATGATTTTAAAAAATTGGCGGAAAAGAATTTACAAGTTTTTAAAGATCATTCGGTTGGTCGAATTGTCACGCATTGCCCGGCGTGTTTTATGATTTTTAAAAAAGAATATCCAAAAGTTTTGGGTGACAAGTGGGACATTGTAGTCGAACACGCGACAGAAGTGTTAAATAAAAAAATTAAAAAGTTGGAAAGCCGTAAGGGTGATGTAACATATCATGATCCATGTCATCTTGGCCGGCAGATGGGAGTTTATGAGCCGCCGCGGGAAATTATAAAATCTTTAGGCTACGAAATTAAAGAAATGGATTTAGTTGGCAAAGAAAGTTTTTGTTGTGGCGGAGGCGGGGGAGTCCAGTCCAATGAATCGGAGCTAGCGGATAAAATCGCGAAAGACAGAATTGCTATGGCGAAGAAAACCGGCGCGAAAATTTTAGTTACGCCTTGTCCGCTTTGTTATATGCACTTAAAGAAAAACGCCGAGGGAGAAGATATAGATGTTAAAGAACTGTCGCATTTAATGTAAATATGCAAAAAGAATTTTTACCGAAAGAAACAAAAGAAAATATTTGGAAAGTAGTTTTTGAGTATAAAGCCAAGCGGGAAAAAACTTTGGCTAATTTAGGTTTGGATCCGGAAAAATTCCGTAACGAATTTAGAAAGATGAAAGAGGATTCTTTTCGCGATATGGAAAATTTGCGAAAGACAGCCATCGTTAATTTAGAAAAAAACGGGATTAAAGTTTTTGAGGCGAAGAATATTGCCGAGGCACAGAAAATTTTAAAAGATTTAACCGCAAGTGAGGAAGTGATTATAAAATCCAAAACTTCCGCTGCCGATGAAATAGAAATTGATAAAATTTTGGGCGACAAACTCGTGAGTACCGACCTGGGAGATTTTATTATGAGCATTGCCGGGGCGCGCGACATGCATCCGGTTTTTCCGTCATATCATTTATCGCCAAAACAGATCTCAGAAATTATTAAACAAAAATTTGGTGAAGATGTCCCAGCTGACGCCAAAAGCATTGCCGCTTTCGCGAGAAAATATTTGAGAAAAAAAATGGCCGAGGCAGGAGCGGGAATTACGGGCGCGAATGTTATTACTGCCGACGGCCGGATTGTGGTTTTGGAAAATGAAGGAAATATTTCTTTGGTTTCCCGCCTGCCGGATAAACATATTATAATTTCCGGCTGGGAAAAAATCGTGCCGACCGTGGAAGATGCCATGAAAGTCGTCCGGGCCGCCTCCGTTTGGGGTACGGGTCAGGACTGGCCGGTTTATGTTTCCATAATTTCCGGGCCGTCTAAAACCGCCGATATTCAAAATGAACTTGTGGTTGGAGCACAGGGCGCGAAAGAAGTTTATTTGATTTTATTGGATAATGGCCGTAGTCAAATGTTAAAAGACGGATTTGAAGAACTTTTATATTGTATTAATTGCGGCGCGTGTTTGAATTTTTGTCCGGCCTATCACCAGTTAGGCACAAAATACGGCGATAAATATTTGGGAAGCAAAGGAATTATTTTGTCGGCGTTTATGGCGGAACTTTTACGCGCTAAAGAATCAGGCTGTTATTCTTGTACTTTATGCTCCGCTTGCCTGGAAAATTGTCCGGCAAAAATTGATTTGCCTGGGATGATGAAAAAAATTCGCGGCAAATTAAACGCGGAGAATTTAGAAACAGATGAAAATAAAAAAATGATTGGAAATACTAGAAAGTTTGGCAATCCGTTCGGCGAAATAGGAGATGATGGCACGCCAAAAGAACTTTATTGCTGCTAAAAATTTGGATAAAAAATCAGGGCGGTATGAACGCTCTGATTTTTATTTATACTTTTATGCCAAGGATTTTTGATTATGGTTTGAAAAACGAAAATAGATTAATTTAACAATTTCCGTAATGGCGAAATAACAAATAACAACGCCAAAAATAATCAAGAAATGGCTAGGCTTGGGCTTTACGAAGTTAAATATTTTTTGTCCGAACGAAGTAAGCGGAAGAGTGATGGTAATCGCGATTGTCAAAACCGCAAGACCAATCAAGAATGATGAAGCGCGTTTGGCCGAGAGAAAAAAGAATTTTGTCCGGACGGAAAAAATTAGAATAATTTCCGTAAGGACGCTGCCGATAAACCAATTTGTTTGGAGTACGCCAGGCGAAATGCGGTAGAATAATCCAAAGAAAATGAAATCAAAGATAGTGCTTACTACGCCCAAGATTGTTGCCAGTAAAACAATTTCTTTGATGTTATAGCTTTTTGGTTTTTTTAATTCATCTTGATCGACCGTGTCCGTCGCGATAGAAATCATGGGAAAATCGGAAAGCAAATTTAGAAGAAGAATTTGAATCGGCAGCATGGGCAAGAAGTCGATCAAAAGCGATGCCGTGGCTACGGCAAAAAAATTGCCGAAATTGGAGGATAAAGTCACTTTAATATACTTTGAAATATTGGCGAAAATTTTTCGGCCCTCTCTGATTCCTTCAATAATTACCGATAAGCTCTTTTTTAGGAGAATAACGTCGGCGGCGTCTCTCGCGATATCGGCTCCGCTTTGGACAACAATGGCGACATTCGCAATTTTCAACGCCGGAGCATCATTAATTCCTTCACCCAAAAAACCAACTTCATTTTTTTCTTGCAATAATTTGATAATGTTATATTTTTGTTCCGGAGAAACGCGGGCGAAAACAAAGAAACGTTCTGCGGCGCTGTGTTTTTCCTCAATTGTCAACGCGTCAAATTCTTCACCAGTAATTACTTCGTTAGGAGAATTAATCAGATCTATTTTGTAGGCTACGGCCCCGGCTACTTCTCGGCTGTCGCCGGTCAAAATTTTTATTTTTACTCCTAATTTTTTAGCTTCTACGATTGTATGAGCTGCGGTTTTTTTAATCGGATCTACAAAAGAAATGATACCAAAAAATTCCAGATTGTTTTCCTCTTTTTCCAAATCAGAATTATTTTTGGCGGATATTTTTTTTCGCGCTATGGCCAGAACCCGATGACCGTGCGCTCCTTCCGCGGCCATCCAAATTTTTAGTGAATTTTTCAGAGACTCGTCTAGTTTTGGACAGAACTTAAAAATAATTTCGGGCGCGCCGCGTACGATAAGTTCCGCGCCGTTTTTGGTTTGAACAAGAACGCTGTTACGCCGCCGCTCGGGGCTAAAGGGAATTTCCGCCAGATGTTTATATTGGTTTATTTCTTCACGGACGGCCGGAGAAAGTTTTTCCCAAAGGGCGACATCAAAAGCGTCTGTTGGTTTTTTTTCTTTAGTATCTAAAAACGAAGAAGCCATGGCGGCAAAGAAGAGGCAGGCTTCTTCGCTATCAGATTTTATTTTTTCCACGGTGAGTTTATTTTCGGTCAGAGTGCCGGTTTTATCAGTACAGAGAACCTCAAGACTACCCAAATCTTCAATCGCTGAAAGCCTCTTAACAATCACTTTACTTTTTGCGAGACGCAAGGCACCGCGGGAAAGGGAGATCGTCGTGACGGCCGGTAATGGTTCAGGAATAACGCTGATAGCGAGAGCGATAGAAAATATAATTAGTTCGGGGATATTGGCTTTGTCTCCGCGGACAATAATATTAGCTAAAAATACAAGAACAATAGTAATTAAAATCAGACGTAAAATAAATTTGCTGAAACCAAAGATTCCTTTTTCAAAACTGCTTACGCGTTTTGTTTCCGCTGTCAATTTAGCAATCCCGCCCAGACCCGTATTTTTTCCGGTGGCGATAACAACACCCAGTCCTTTTCCGGCAACTACTGTTGTGCCGGAAAAACCCAAATTTTCCGCTTTATAAAAATCTTGGGCCGGCTTTTCCATGGCAACAGAAATTTTATGGACCGGAACGGATTCCCCAGTCAAAATTTCCTCATCAACCATTAAATTATTTTCTTCAAGAAAACGAACGTCGGCGGGAATTTTATCGCCGGCTTCCACAATAACAAAATCGCCGGGAACGAGGTTTTGACTTTCAATAGTCAATTCTTCATTCGCTCGGCGAACTTTAGCGTGAGATAATATGTATTTTTTAAGAAGTTTTAAATTTTTTTCAGAATGATATTCTTGGAAAAAGCTAAGCGTTGCGTTTAGCGCCACAAAGACCAAAATCATTATTGCTTCAGTCAGCTCGCCAAAAAAAGAAGAAATCAGCGCCGCGGCAAAAAGAATGTAAATAAAAGGAGATTTCAATTGGCGAAAAAATATCTGCCACCAGTGGGTTTCCTTAGCTTCAATTTCATTTTTGCCGTATTTGCCAAGGCGAAGGGTTGCTTCCTCAAGGCCGAGACCCGTTGAAGTTACCCCGAACTCATTAAAAATTTCCTCGGCGGTTTTGGTAGTGTATGAGGAAAAATTCATTTTAGTGTTTTTATGGAAAAATTCTGGTCGGGGTGGAGGGATTCGCACCCTCGATCTCACGGTCCCGAACCGTGCGCCTTAGACTACTGGGCCACACCCCGTAGTAGAACTTCGACTTGAAATAATACTACACTATTTTTTCAATTTTTGACTATGCACCATAGCGAATCATTGACGGATATTTTTGTTCGCCGCGAGCGAACCGTCGAAGTTTCACTACGGGGCACACCCCGTTAGAAATAAAAGACCGCAAAAGGTCTTAAAATTATTATACAAGATAATCTTTTTTTCGTAAACCCTAAAAGTTAGCCCCTTCACTAAAAGCAGAAAAAGGATTAAAATATATATACTCAAATAATTTTATGCAAGACCTCTTCGACGGAAAATTAAATAAAGACTTGGCAAAAAACGCGCCGCTCGCGGATCGTTTGCGGCCGGAAACGCTTGATGAATTTGAAGGCCAGGAAGAATTGATCGGCCAGGGAAAAATGCTCCGTAATTTGATTCAAAATGATGAAATTCCTTCCATGATTTTTTGGGGGCCGCCGGGATCAGGGAAAACAACTCTGGCGCGGATTATTGCCAAAATGACCAAGTCGGAATTTATCCAGATGTCAGCGACGGCTTCCGGCCTCGCGGATTTGCGAAAAATTGTTTCCGCGGCACAAAGCGGACGAAAGTTTAATAATCGCCGGACGATTTTATTTATTGATGAAATTCATCGCTGGAATAAATCCCAACAAGATTCGCTTTTGCCGTACGTGGAAAACGGAACAATTACTCTAATCGGCGCGACTACGGAAAATCCGTCATTTGAAGTTAATTCCGCTCTTCTATCCCGCTCGCGGGTTTTTGTTTTGAAATCCTTAACCGCGGAAAATATTAAAAATATTTTAAAGCGGGCGATTTCCGACAAAGTTCGCGGTTACGGCGCGCTTGACGTGCAAATTCTTGACAAGACACTTGACTATCTATCGGGAGTGGCGAACGGCGACGCACGGATTGCCTTGAATGCTCTAGAATTTGCGATTAAAGCCTCTCGAAAAGAAGGCCAAAAAATGATACAATTAAATCAGGAAACAATTCGCGAGGCTTTGCAAAAAACTCATTTGCTTTACGATCGGGCCGGAGAAGAACATTATAATATTATTTCCGCGCTTCATAAATCAATGCGCGGTTCGGATGCCGATGCCGCTCTTTATTGGCTCGGGAGAATGCTCGAGGCCGGAGAAGATCCGCTCTATGTTGCTCGCCGTTTAGTTCGTTTTGCATCGGAGGATATTGGCCTCGCTGACCCGCAAGCGCTCGTGCAGGCGACAACTGGCTACACGGCTTGCCATTATTTGGGAATGCCAGAGTGTAATGTAATTTTGGCGCAAGTTGTGGCCTATCTCGCTCGCGCCCCGAAATCAAATGAACTTTATACGGCTTACGGCGAAGTGCAGCGCGACATCCGGGAAACGGAAAATGAGCCCGTCCCGCTGCATCTTCGAAACGCGCCGACGGATTTGATGAAAGATTTGGGCTACGGAAAAGGATATAAATATAATCCAAATTTTAAAGAGCCGGTGCAGCAAGATTATTTTCCGGAAAAATTAAAAGGAAGAAAATATTTTAAAAAATAAGTTGACGCATATGACTGATGAAAGATGGTTAGACACAATTTCCATACTCAAAGATAAATTTCCCGTTTTGGAAGAAGGAAAGGAAGATTTATTGGAAGAAGAGGGAAGGGGCTTCCGGGAATTTGTAATTTTCAACGGTCCGCTCGGAAAAATGAAAATTGAACGTACAACCAAGGCCGTTGTCACCGGTAAAAAAACCATTGGCTCAAAAAGAATGGGCAGCCAAGCCTCGGTTGAATATCTTTATTCTGAAACGGAAAAAAGCCATAAATTTAAAGCTTACAAATGGGATGAAGCGCAAAATGATTGGATAGAGATTACACTAGAGGGAAGTTTATGAGTAGATTCAGAGAGAGAAAAAAATTTAGTGAAAAGGCGAGCGACGGCGACCGTCGCTTAAAGCTTATTAAGCTGATTATTTTTTTATTCGCGGGGATTATTGCTCTCCGCCTTTTTAGTTTACAAATTTTAAATAATGATTTTTATTCCGCCCTCGCCGCCGGCCAACACGAAATTTATAAAGCGATTTTTCCCGAGCGGGGAAGAATTTTGATGCAGGAAGTTGGCGGAAGCAGTGCCACGCAAGACGAAAAATTATATCCCCTGGCCACAAACCAATCATTATATCTTGTGTATGTTGATCCTCGTAAAATAAAAAATGCCGAGGAGTTGGCAAAAAAATTAGTTGATATTTTATATGTGAGGGAAGAAAAAGAGGGAGAAGAATTAACTCCAGAAGAAATTGAAGATATAGAATTTGTTGATAAAAAGAATTTGGAAGAAGAATTTTTGGCCAAATTAAAAAAAGAAAATGATCCTTACGAACCCTTGCGCCATGGAGTGCCCGAGACAACGGTTACAAAAATTAAAGATTTGCAAGCAGAGGGGATTGGCTATATTGAAGAAGAAGCGCGTTATTATCCGGAAAATAATTTGGGCAGCCATTTTTTGGGATTTGTTGGAACAAAAGATAATAAAAAAATAGGGCAGTACGGACTCGAGGGTTATTTTGAAAAAGAGCTGGGCGGGGTTCAGGGATTTCTTTCCTCGGAAAAAGATGTGGCCGGCCGCTGGATTCCGATTTCCGGACGGGAATGGCAAAAAGCCGAGGATGGCGGGGACATAGTTATCACAATTGATAGAAATATTGAATATTTTGCTTGCGGAAAATTGAAAGAAGCAGTGGAGCGTCATGACGCCGACGGAGGAACAGTAATAATTATGGATCCGAAAACCGGAGCGATTCTCGCGATGTGTTCTTACCCAGATTTTAATCCAAACGAATACTCCAAAGTAGAAAATATAAATGTTTATAATAATCCGGCGATTTTTAATCAGTACGAGCCGGGATCAATTTTTAAAGCCATAACTATTGCCGCGGCGTTGGATGTGGGAAAAATTAGCCCAACAACAACTTATGTTGACGAAGGGGAAGTAAAGGTTGATGATAGAACAATTAAAAATTCCGACTTGAAAGCGTATGGCGTGCAAACGATGACGCAAGTTTTGGAAATGTCATTAAACACCGGCGCGGTTTTTGCCGCGGATACGATTGGTCCGGAAATTTTTAAAAAATACGTCGAAGATTTTGGGTTTGGGACAACAACAGGGATTGAGTTGGATTTTGAAAATTCGGGCAGTATCAGTTCTTTGGATAAAAAAGGAAAAATTTGGAGCGCGACGGCTTCTTTTGGTCAAGGAATTTCCGTCACGCCGATTCAGGTTGTAACCGCGTTTTCAGCAATCGCGAACGGCGGGAAACTTATGGAGCCTTACATCGTTGACCGTGTTATAAAAAGTAACGGCGAAACAATTAAAACAGAACAAAAAGTTATCCGCCAGGTGATTACGCCAAGAACTTCAACTCTTTTGGGCGGCATGCTTGTTTCTGTGGTAGAAAATGGACACGGCAAGCGAGCTGGCGTTCCGGGATATTATGTGGCAGGAAAAACCGGTACGGCGCAGGTTGCAAAAAAAGACGGCAGCGGTTATGAAAAAGATATTACTATTGGTTCATTTATCGGTTTCGCGCCGGTTGAAGATCCGAGATTTGTTATGTTGACAAAGATAGATCATCCAAGATCAACGATTTGGGCAGAGTCTACGGCCGCTCCGTTATTTGGCGAAATTGCCAAATTTATGCTAAACTACTTGAAAGTGCCTCCGAGCAGGTAATCTGTGTTTACATATAAATTAATTTATGAAAAAAATAGTTCAAAAAATTTTATACGTTTTAGCCCGATCAATTTTAAAAAAATATAAGCCCGAAGTTATTGGCATTACGGGCAGCATGGGCAAAACTTCTACTAAAGAGGCGATTTTTGCCGTGCTGTCTTCTAAATTCCGCGTGCGCCAGAATTTAAAAAATTATAATAATGAACTTGGCGTGCCGCTTTCTATTTTGGGAGCGGAGTCTGGGCGGAAATCCATTTTGAGATGGCTTGGGATATTTTTCCATGGCATAAAATTAATTTTATTTCGAGACGCCGAATATCCGCAGATTTTAGTTTTGGAAATGGGAGCCGATCACCCGGGTGATATAAAATATTTAACAGAGCTCGCGCCATGCAAGGTCGGTGTTGTGACAGGAATCGGTCCGGCGCATTTGGAATTTTTTGAAAGTATTGAAAAAATTATTAAAGAAAAAAGAGTAGTTGTGAGCCATCTTCGTCCGGAAGGTTTCGCAGTTTTAAATCGTGATGATGAGAAAGTTTTTGAGATGAGAGAAAAAACGCGAGGTAAAGTTTTGACTTATGGTTTTAACGCGGAGGCTGAAGTTCGGGCCGGGGAAGAGGGGATGATTGGAGATGGTGTGGAAATTTCCGGAATGAATTTTAAATTGAGTTATGCTGGCGCGGTTGTTCCGATTTTTTTGCCCGGAGTTTTGGGGCGGCAACACATTTACGCGGCGCTTGCCGGCGCGGCCGTGGGAATTACTTATGGAATGAATCTTGTTGAAGTTGCTGAAAGTTTAAAAAGATATATAGCGCCGAAAGGCCGGATGAATTTGATCCCCGGCATCAAGAGAACTTTGATTATTGATGATACTTATAATGCTTCGCCAATTCCCGTGGAAGCGGCGCTCGGAGTTTTACAATCAATAAAACTTCCGGCGGAAGATGATAAAAAATTTGCCGTGTTGGGCGATATGTTGGAACTCGGAAGCTTCAGCGAAGAAGGGCATAAGCAAGTTGGACGGGCTGCGGCGGCGAGCGGAGTAGATTTTCTCGTGACGGTTGGCGAGCGGTCGCGCGATATAGTTCGGGCGGCAAAAGAAGCCGGAATGAGTGAAGATAAAATTTCTAATTTTCCAACACCGGAAGAAGCAGGAATTTTTGTTCAGGGAAAAATGAAACAAGGGGACATAGTTTTGATAAAAGGATCGCAGGGAATGCGGATGGAAAAAGTTGTTAAAGAACTTATGGCTGAACCCCTGCGGGCATATGAATTTTTAGTCAGGCAAGACGCGTCGTGGGCGCGTAAGAGAGAATAAGTTGTGATATTTTAGATTTAAGATTAAAGCGGGCCATGAAAGGCTCGCTTTTTGAAACCCCCATTGATGCTTGACAAATTCGTTATCATGGTTTATAAATAGAGAGCCGCTGACAGACCCGTGGGCGGCATGCCGGCCCGAAAGGCTCGGCGACGGAGGTTTGTTCGATGTACAAGTCAACGTCTGTCGCACAGAGATCGCGCTCTATGCGGCTACATGGGTCACTGGCTCTCGATCGAAACGACCGAGAGCCACTTTTTATACATACAGCGAGCCGCTGATTTTTTTGTCGACAATTTTTTCTTTTTTTGATATACTAAAAATCAGTTTAGAATTTGAGGCCTCATCGTCTAGCCTGATCTAGGACGCCTCCCTCTCACGGAGGAAACTCGGGTTTAAATCCCGATGGGGCTACCAAAATAAATTAGAAATTAAATACAAACTAGCAAAAAGAAATTACCGCGAATTTATTGCGAAGGATTTAAACCAGGGAAGGGTCGGAAACCGCTAGGTTTCCGTTCGCGGAAATATTAAAACCGCAGGGTTTTAAGGAGCGAAGCGACGTTTAATTTCCCGATGGGGCTACCAAAAATAAATTAGGAATTAAATAAAATAGTCTATGATTACAAAAATTTCCGAAATTATTTTTTTGGTAGGGTTATTGGTATTCGTGGGTGCCGGTTGCGGTAATAAAAATTCTGCTGATAACGAGGAACCGGTAGAAAGTGATTCAGCAAGTCTTTGCGACTCGGCCAAAGAAATGAAGTCGCCAAGTGATTTTGCAAAAGAATTAAAGGAAATTTTTGAAGAGGCCGGCGGCAAGGTAAAAATAACAGACAGTACGGAACAAGATTCGGCGAATGGAGAAATGTTTACTTTTGTTTGGGAAAATACACCTACGGCCAAGGATTTGGAAGATGCTTTTAAAAAACACGGTTATAAAATAGAAGTTCCGGGTACGGCTATGGTGGTTTCAAAAAATAATATTATTTTTGAGTTCAATTTGACGGAGGGATCTGAATGCGCACAAGTTATTGTCAAAAAAACAGAGGGGCCGTTTAATCGAGCCAGCAGGGTAACAATTAGTGAATGTGCGGAAATGAAGGCGTTAGCTCTCCATGCCGATGTAAGAAATCATGATTTAGGTACTGCTATGATTTGGGCTAAAAAATTATTCGACAGAATGGCCGTGATTGAGGCAAAATATGGCATATCGGAAAAACAACTCAAGACGATTTGTGAAGGAACAAGAGCCAAGGAATCGGGATTTGACGCCTTGGTGGATGAATGGGTGCGGTTATTGGAGTAAGTAAATAAGGTTTATAAATTTCTATTATGTTTCATCAAGTTTGGCATGATGTTCTATACACCCCTCTTTTGAATGTTTTGATTTGGCTTTATAATGTTCCGGCTTTTGGAAATTTGGGCGTAGCGATTATTTATTTAACAATCATTATTCGCGTTGTTCTTTTGCCTTTTACGGTTGTTTCCGAACGCAGCAAAATTTTATACGAAAGATTGGGGCAAAAGATAGACAGAATCGGGCAAGATTTTAAAAACGATCCGATTCAGAAAAAAGAAATGATTCGCAAGGTCATGCGCGAACATCGAGTGAGCCCTTGGGCAAAAGTTATGGTTTTAGGCGTTCAGGCTTTAACCTTGGTTCTTTTGTACCAAGTTTTCATTGGCGGAATTAATGGCAAGCTCGGCGACCTATATTCTTGGGTGACTCATCCAGATTTTATTAATACGGATTTTTTGGGATTTGACTTGGGAGAGGTGAGAAATTTATTTTGGAGTGGGCTGGTCGGCGCGGTTTTATTTTTAGAAATTTTTATTGACTACCGCGGCAAGTCAACCGGACTCACTAAATCCGAAGTGGCTTACATGATCTTTTTCCCCGCTGCCGTTTTTCTGACGCTCTGGATTTTGCCGATAGCTAAATCAATTTTTATTTTAACTTCAATTTGTTTTTCTTTTATTGTAATTTTCTTTAGGCAGATATTTAAAAAGAGATTTGAAGCGGCGCCCGCAGAGTCAAAGAAATAAAGATATAAAAATAAATTTTTGAAACCGGCCATAAAGCCGGTTTTTTTAAATCCCTTGACTCGCTATCGCTCGCTCAGAAAATAATTATGTCCTGAGTCTGTCGAAGGCCGGGGATTGACAAAATTTTCATTCCATGATATAAAGATATGTGCGGGCAAACTTTCGTAAATTCAATCCGGGAGGATTAAGACACCGGTAGGTGATTGCCTCTCCAACAGGCCCGCCTTGAAAGATACGAGCTACCGCTCGTTGGAAATATGACGCGGCAGATAACTGCCGTAAGCCGCTGTAGCGCAATACGGGTATGCGTTTCGGAGCAATACCCTGAAGTTGTGGAGGTTCAAATCCTCCCTAGCGGCTCTACGAAGGTTGGCGGCCGGCGGAAGATCTCAGCCGGGTACGTCAGCAGCGGCCAGCGCGCTTGGCGCGTGTGGCTTAAAAAAAAGCCCAGTGGCTAAGTCCAAGGGGACTAGAATTGGGAAGTGTGCTCTCCCGAGCCACAGGGGAGAGCGCCAAAGCTTCCGCGAGCCGAGCTCGCGTTGGCAATAAGTTGCGGTCGGTCTGAAAGCGCGAATACGAGCGTGGTGTCGGGTTTCCCCCGATGGCTCTGGGCGCTTGCCGGCCGCGACCTGCGCTGTTCCAAAGCGGCTGCCAGAATGCGGTCGTTGAACGCTCGCCGCCAGAATGCGGTGGGCGGAATGGCGCAGATCTTTGCTCCCCGTGGTTGCCTGGATGGTGGTCTGGGCATGGGGCATTAAGGTTTCCCGACGCCACTTGGGAAATCAGGAGGAACCCTGCTCGTCGTTATCCGCCTTAGGCGGACTGCGGCGGGTATAAAAATCTCGCGGGTGCCATCACACACTGCGAGATGGGGGCGGCACAATCGGACTCGGTGGGGTGGATCCTCCTGAGGAGGAGTTCCAGCCGAGATCGGTTCCGGGCCAAGGGAGGCCTGCTGTGTCGCTTTCTCTTAATCACGACCCATCGGGTTTGTCGGGCTTGCTCGGCAGCACGGTGGGTTGGGGCCCGGCGGTTGTCCAGGTGGTTCTGGGCAGGGCTTTAAAGGACGCTCTCCGCCGCTATAAGAGAGGTCTAGGCGTTCCTGTCGTTCCGCAAGGGGCGAATCCCGATACTGAAACCACACCAGTAAAGGGACATCAGGAAGCGACATAATCATGTTCCCCTCCCTGAGGAACACATGATTCCGGGCTATTTCCCGCCGTGGTATGCCTGCGATGTCGCAGTTTGCTCAGTACTTCCAAGTGCGGAATCCCGCGCGAGGAAGTCGCGATACTGCGCCGTGATGATTCATTCGTCACGGCGCCCTTTTTTATCGATGACCTTGACCCCGTAGTAGAATTTCGGAATGTGAAACGGCGTTATGCAAACAAGCTTTGTGACAATTTAAAATTTTTTTAAAACAAATTATTTTTTCCGGCTTTGACGGAAATCCGAAATTTCACTACGGGGTTGACAAAATTGCTTTTCAGAGTTAGTATTAGCCATAGGGTAGATTTAATTTTTAAATCTAAACAAAACAAAATATGGCTGATTCTTTAGACAAAATAATGTATTCGTTTGTCGTGGAAGACGTCTTAAAGGGCTTTTTTATCACTGTTCCGCCGGGTTATGTTGCCTGCGTTTACGACCTTGGCAGGGGAGTCCTGAAAAAAGTTTTGCATCCCGGTTTGCATTTAAAAATTCCATTTTGGCAGAGAGCAAAATTGTTTAATACTCAAACTTTGGAATACAATATCAGCAAGGATTTTAATTTGGATAATATCAGGGCTTTGGGCGACACGCCGATTGGTTCGGTAACTTTGGACAGCAAAAATATTGCGATTGAAGGGACAATTCTTTTGCGGCTGGATGAGGAACAAATCCCATACATCTGGCAAAACATCGGCGAAGATTTTGTGGAAAAAATTATCCGGCCGACGATTAGAAGCCGGCTCCGCATGATCGCTTCGCTCTATTCCGCCCAGGACATTGTTTCGCTTCAGAGAAATCAGATTGAAGTGGCGATTACAAACGAATTGGACAGAATTTTCCATCCGCGGGGAATCCACGTGGAAAACGTTCTTCTCTCGGAAATCGGACATCAATTCAAGAAAGAAGGCAACGCGTAAATTAAAATTTAATTTTATGCAAAAACAATCAGTGTCGATTATTGTGGCAGTAATTATTACGGCGATTGTGGTTGGTGGCGGAGTTTATCTTTGGCAAAGACAGCAAGCGCCCACCCAGGAATCTTCCGAATTGAGTAATTTGGAAAACGCCCCGTCTGTATCTGAAGAAAATCAGGTAAGTCCGGGATATGTTAACCAAGATTTAAAATTTTCTCTTGAAATTCCAAATGGCTATATTGTCGACAAAACAAGTGAAAACACTTTTCAAATTATAAGCAGGCCAACACCAGAGAATGAAACGCCATTACCGGAAATCAATATTAAAGTAGGAGAGTTAGATGATATAAAATCAGACACTATAATCAAAGAAGAAAACGTTGAAGTTAATGGCATTGCCGGGAAAAAATTTACTGTCTCTTACGGAGAAGGACAATGTCCGGTTTACAGATTTGATTCGCAAGGTAAGATTTACGAATTCAGTTTGTATGAATGTTTGGAATCAGCTATTTTTGAAGACGTAGCGAAAAGTTTCCGCATAATTTCAGAGTAAATATAGAAATAAAAACACGAATCTCTTGACCCCCACACCTATTTACCAATGACTCCGCCGTAAAGGCGGAGTTTTGTTTTAGATTAATAAGTTTAGAAGTAAATTATACACAAAGAAAATTTAGGATAATTAGTGTAATACTTTTGGTAAATAGGTGTGGGGGTTGACCGGGGTTCGTGTTTTGTTATAATGAAGTTAGCAGTCTTGACAGGAGATTGCTAACTGGTGTAAAATAGATTAATATGGAAAAACGAAAGGAAAAATTGCTTTTGTCGGTTATCCACGAATATATAAAAAAAGCCACGCCGGTTGCTTCAAAAATGCTCGCCGGGCGGGGCGGTTTTAAAATAAGTTCGGCAACATTACGAAATGAAATGGCGGATTTGGAAGAAGAAGGATATTT
>Ga0172380_10004122_pt1 | contig 19054 bp, 20 predicted proteins | sample Leawe162metaG_FD_119747 | JGI IMG/M metagenome (GOLD analysis project Ga0172380, IMG submission 119747) | Leachate microbial communities from a municipal landfill in Southern Ontario, Canada - Leachate well 162 metaG | ecosystem: Engineered > Solid waste > Landfill > Unclassified | place... | reverse complement strand
GCCGGATCGGCGGGGCTTTTTTATTGGAGCAGGAATGCGCTACTTCTTCTTGAGCGAGTGCATCAGGGCCGCAGCGGGATCCTCTTCTTTCTCTTCCTCCTCCTTCTCGGCGCCTTCCCCACCCTCCATTTTCTCGCCTTCCGCCTCGGCCTGTTCCTGTTCCTTCGCCTCGGCATCGGGATCGACCGGCATCTCGATTCTGATGTCGTCGAGATTGATGTCCGCCTTCTTGTCGAGGCCGCCGAGCACGAGATTCGGGTAGGCGATGACCAGCGCGATCATGAATATCTGGATGAAGATGAAGGCGATGGCGCCCCTGTAGATCTGGCCGGTGGTGACCGCCGGGATGCGTGCGCCGGTGATGCGGTCGTTATAGTCGTTGCGGGCGGCGACGCTGCGCAGGTAGAACAGGGCGAAGCCGAAGGGCGGCGTCAGGAACGAGGTCTGCAGGTTGACGGCGATGATGACGCCGAACCAGATCAGGTCGATGCCCATCTTTTCCGCCACCGGCACCAGCAGCGGCACGACGATGAAGGCGATCTCGAAGAAATCGATGAACATGCCGAGCACGAACACCAGCGCCGTGACGAAGAGGATGAAGCCGAGTTGGCCGCCGGGCAGCTTGTCGAAGAGATGCTCCACCCAGACGTGGCCGTCGGCGGCATTGAAGGTGAAGGAGAACACCGTCGAGCCGATGAGGATGAACATCACGAAACAGGACAGCCGGGTGGTGTTCTCCAGCGCCTGGCGCAGCAGGCCCAGGCTCAGGCGACGCCGCGCCAGCGCCATGATGAAGGCGCCCAGCGCCCCCATGGCGCCGCCCTCGGTAGGCGTGGCCAGGCCGAGGAAGATGGTGCCCAGCACGAGGAAGATCAGCACCAGCGGAGGGATCAGGACGAAGGTGACGCGCTCCGAGAGCTTCGACAAGAGGCCGAGCCGGGTGAAGTGGTTGAGCAGCGCCAGGCCGAGCGCGGTAAACGACGAAACGGTCATCGACAGGATGATGATCTCGTCGGTGGGCGCCTTGCCCTCGCGCCCGACCCAGACGTTGACGATGCCTTCGTGAAATTGCGACCAGACGTAGCCGGCCGTCGCGGCAACGGCCATCAGCACGATCAGCGAGCGGTGTCCGCTGCGGCCGTTGGCCTCCTTGTAGATGCGCGCCTCGGCCGGCAGCGCCGGCACCCATTTCGGACGTACGATCGCCACGCCGACGACGAAGGCGGCGTACAGGCCGACCAGCAGCAGCCCCGGCATCAGCGCGCCGGCATACATGTCGCCGACCGAGCGGCCGAGCTGGTCGGCCATGACGATCAGCACCAGCGAGGGTGGGATGGCCTGGGCCAGGGTGCCGGAGGCGGTGATGACGCCGGTGGCGACAGTGCGGTTGTAGCCGTAGCGCAGCATGATGGGCAGCGAGATCAGGCCCATCGAGATCACCGCCGCCGCCACCACGCCGGTGGTCGCCGCCAGCAGGGCGCCGACGAAGATCACCGCCAGCGCCAGTCCGCCGCGCACCGGGCCGAAGACCTGGCCGACGGTCTCCAGCAGGTCCTCGGCCATGCCGCTCTTTTCCAGCACGATGCCCATGAAGGTGAAGAAGGGGATCGCCAGCAGCGTGTCGTTCTGCATGATACCGAAGATGCGCAGCGGCAGCGCCTGGAACAGGTTGGGAGGAAACAGGTCCAGTTCCATGCCGATGAAGCCGAAGAAGAGGCCGGTGGCGGCGAGCGAGAAAGCCACCGGGAAGCCGGTGAGCAGGAAGGCGAGCAGGCCGCAAAAGAGCAGCGGCACGAAGTTCTGGGTGAGGAAGGCGGTCATCAGCGCACCTCCTCGTTGGCGTGGGCGGCGTGTTCCTCGATCTCGCGCTCGAGTTCCGATTCATCCGGATGGCTGGCGTGGCCGTGGGCGAGCGGATCGGGAATGAGGCCGCGCAGGAAGGCGACGCGCTTGATCAGCTCGGAGGCCGCCTGCAGCAGCAGCAGTCCCATGCCGACCGGAATCATCAGATACACCGGCCAGCGGATCAGTCCACCGGCGTTCTGCGACATCTCGCCGGAAGTCCACGCGTTCATGAACAGCGGCCAGGAGGTTGTGATCAGCATGAAGCAGAGCGGACCGAGAAAAGCCAGGATGCCGAGGATGTCGATCCAGTTGCGCATCCGGGCGGAAAAGCGGTTGGAGAGGAAGTCGATGCGCACATGGGCGTTCTTCAGGAAGGCATAGCCCGCGCCGAACATGAACACCGCGGCGAAGAGATACCACTGGATCTCCAGTAGGGCGTTCGAGCTCATATTGAAGGCCTTGCGCACGATGGCGTTGCCGGCGGAGAGGATGACCGCCGCCAGGATCAGCCAGATGATGGATTTGCCGATGAGATCGGACAGGACATCGATCAGCTTGGAAAATTTGAGCAGGTAATTCATGGGGCTCCAATTATGACGGCAGCAGCGAACGGGCTTGAATTCAGCGGCGTAAGAGTAATCCGGAACAACTTCCTTTTCCAGTCGGATATGCCCCGACTGGCGCAAAATGCAGGTAAACCCTAACATGGCGGCCTTCGTGAGCCCATCCGCCCGATCGTGACTGCCACCCGCCTTTGCCTCGTCCGCCACGGCGAGACGGCCTGGAATGCCGAACGCCGCATCCAGGGCCAGCTCGACGTGCCACTCTCCGCCGCCGGCCATGCCCAAGCACGCGCCGCCGCCAATGCGCTGACACAGGAATCCAATCCCGATTCTGATTCTTGTTGCGCGATCTATTCGAGCGATCTCGCCCGCGCGCTGCACACTGCGGAGGCGGCGGCCCACCTGCTCGGCCTGCCGATCCGGCGCCTTGCCGGACTGCGCGAGCGCCACTACGGCGTGCTGCAGACACTGACTTATGCGGAGTTCAAGCAGCGCCATCCCGACGCCCACGCCCGTTTCCTGTCGCGCGAGGAAGACTTCGCCCTGCCGGGCGGCGGCGAGAGCCTGCGCCAGTTCGCCGAGCGTGTGCATGCCTGCGTCGACGGAATCGTCGCGGCGCATCCCGGCGGCCAGGTACTCGTCTTCACCCATGGCGGCGTGCTCGACATCCTGCATCGGCGCGCCAGCGGCAAGCCATTGGCGGCGCCGCGCGACTTCGATATCCCCAATGCCGCGCTCAACTGGATCGGCATCGAGGCGGGTCGCTGGTCGGTGCTGGCCTGGGCCGACTGCAGCCATCTCACCGAAACGCTCGATGAGCTGCCCGGCTGAAGACACTGCTTCGCGACTGCTGCGCGTGACCGCGCAGCTGGTACAGGAAACCCATCCGGGCCGGCAGGCACCGGTCATGCTGGATAGTCCGCTGGAGCGCGACCTCGGGCTGGATTCCCTGGCGCGCGTCGAATTGCTGCTGCGTCTCGGCCGCGAGTTCGGCGTATCCCTGCCCGAGGCGGCACTGGGCGAGGCGGAAACGCCGCGCGACCTGCTGAAGCTTCTTGGCCACGCTGCGCCCGCCGCCGCGCCGTCCGCCGCCATCGAACTGCCGCACGGCGCAGCGATCCCGCTGCCCGATGCCGCGACTACCCTGGTCGAGGTGCTGGAGTGGTACGCCGCGCGCTCGCCCGAGCGCACGCATGTCCTGCTCTACGGCGAGGGCGAGCAGGCGGAGGCGATCACCTACGCCGACCTGCTCGCCGCCGCCCGGCGCATCGCCACCGGGCTCGTCTCGCGGGGCCTGAAGCCGCAGCAGGCGGTGGCGCTGATGCTGCCGACCGGCCGCGACTACCTCGCCTGTTTTTTCGGCGCCCTGCTGGCGGGCGGCATTCCCGTGCCGATCTATCCGCCGGCGCGGCTGGCGCAGATCGAGGATCACCTCAAGCGCCACGCCCGCATCCTCGACAATGCCCAGGCCGTCTTCATCGTCACCGTGCCGCAGGCCAAGACCGTCGCCGCCCTGCTGCGTGAACAGGCGCCCGGCCTCAGGGAAATCGTCACGCCGGAAGAGATCGATGCCGAGCCGATGTCGCTGCTCTATCGTGCGACCTCCGACGACATCGCCTTCCTGCAATACACCTCGGGCAGCACCGGCGATCCGAAGGGCGTCGTGCTGACCCATGCCAACCTGCTTGCCAACCTGCGTGCCATGGGGCCGGCGCTTCGGGTTACCAGCAAGGACGTCTTCGTCTCATGGCTGCCGCTCTATCACGACATGGGCCTGATCGGCGCCTGGTTCGGCTCGCTCTATTTCGCCATGCCGCTAGTGCTGATGTCGCCGCTCGCCTTTCTGGCGCGGCCGGCGCGCTGGCTGCAGACGATTTCGCGTCATCGCGGCACGCTCACGGCGGCGCCCAACTTCGCCTATGAATTGTGCGCGAAGAAGCTCGACGACGCCGATCTGGCAGGCCTCGATCTCTCTTCCCTGCGTCTGGCGCTAAACGGCGCCGAGCCCGTCAGCCAGGCGACGCTGGAGGCTTTCATCGAGCGCTACGTGCCGCACGGCCTGCAGCCCGAGGCGATCACGCCGGTGTATGGCCTGGCGGAGTGCTCGGTCGGTCTGGCCTTCCCGCCGATCGGGCGCGGCCCGCGCATCGACGCCATCCGGCGCGATGCCTTTGTCGGCGAAAAACGCGCCGTGCCGGCCCCGGAAGGCGAGGCCGGCACGATGCTGGTGCCGGCCTGCGGCCGGGCGCTGCCCGGGCATGAAATCCGCATCGTGGACGAGGCCGGCGACGAACTGCCCGACCGCCAGGTCGGTTGCCTGCAATTCCGCGGCCCTTCGGCGACGCGGGGCTACTTCCGCAACCCCGAGGCGACGGCGCGCCTGTTCCGCGACGGCTGGCTCGATTCGGGCGACTACGCCTACCTGGTGGAGGGCGAGGCCTATCTCACCGGCCGCGTCAAGGACCTCATCATCCGCGGCGGTCGCAACCTCTATCCGTATGAGCTGGAGGAAGCGGTCGGCGAGATCCCCGGCATCCGCAAGGGTTGCGTCGCCGTCTTCGCCAGCACCGATCCCGCCAACGCCACCGAGCGACTGGTGGTGATGGCGGAAACGCGCGAGCGCGACGAGGCGGCGCGCGAAGCCCTGCGGCAGAACATCAACGAAGCCGCCATCGACGCCCTCGGCATGCCGGCCGACGAGATCGTCCTGGCGCCGCCGCACGGCGTGCTGAAGACTTCCAGCGGCAAGATCCGCCGCGCCGCCTCGCGCGAGGCGTTCGAGCGGGGCGAAGTGGGCCGGCGGCAGGCGCCGGCCTGGCTGCAGCAGGCACGGCTGGCGCTCGCCGCCGTAAAAGTCAGTCTCGGCGGGACGGCGAAGCAGACCGGCCGCAAGCTCTACGCAGCGTATGCCTGGCTGGTCCTGGTCGCCTTCGCCGTGCCGGTCTGGCTGGCGGTGGCCATCCTCAACCGTCCCTCGCTGGGCCGGATCATTTCACACCATGCGGCGCGGCTGGCGTTTCGCGTCGCCGGCATCGGCCTCGATCCCGTTCCGAACGACCGCCTGCCCGAAATCCCGCATGTGCTGACGGTCAACCATGCCAGTTATCTCGATTCGCTGGCCCTGGTTGCGCTGCTGCCGCCGCGCTACACCTTCATCGCCAAGCGCGAGCTGGTCGGGCAGTGGGTGCCGCGCCTGTTCCTGCGCGGCTTGGGCACCATCTTCGTCGAGCGCTTCGAGGCGGCCAGGAGCGCCGCGGATGTGGAAGAAATGATTGCCGCCCTCGGGCGCGGCGAAAGCCTGGCAGTGTTTCCCGAGGGCACTTTTTCCCGGGAGTCGGGCCTCAAGCCTTTCCGCATGGGCGCCTTTGTCGCGGCGGCGCGCGCTACCACGCCGATCGTCGTGGCCGGATTGCGCGGCACGCGCGTCATGCTGCGGGCCGGTACCTGGCTGCCGCGCCACGGTTGGCCGGAATTCGAGCTCGGCGCCGTACTATGGCCGGAAGGCGGGGATTGGGCATCCGCAGTGCGTCTGCGCGAGGCCGTGCGTACCGAGATGCTCCGGCTTTCCGGCGAGCATGATCTGGGCGGTTTTCTGCCTGAACTGCCCTCACAGTAGGGCGTGGTAAAATCGTGCCTTTCTTCAACCAGTTAAGCCTTTCCTCATGTTTTCAAAGAAAAACACCCTGGCCAAGGTCGATGCCGAGTTATTCGCCGCGATCGAAGCCGAGAACCGCCGCCAGGAAGAACACATCGAGCTGATCGCTTCCGAGAACTATGTCAGCCAGGCCGTGCTCGAAGCGCAGGGCTCGCAGCTCACCAACAAGTACGCCGAGGGCTATCCCGGCAAGCGCTACTACGGCGGCTGCGAATTCGTCGACATCGCCGAGCAGCTGGCCATCGACCGGGCGAAGAAGCTGTTCGGCGCCGACTGCGCCAATGTGCAGCCGAACTCCGGCTCGCAGGCCAACCAGGCGGTGTTCTTCGCCTTCCTCAAGCCGGGCGACACCATCCTCGGCATGAACCTGTCGATGGGCGGGCACCTGACCCACGGCATGCCGCTCAACATCAGCGGCAAGTGGTTCAACATCGTGCCCTACGGCCTCGACGCCAAGGAGGAGATCGACTACGCCGAGATGGAGCGGCTGGCGCACGAACACAAGCCGAAGCTGATCATCGCCGGCGCCTCGGCCTACGCCCTGCGCATCGACTTCGAGCGCTTCGCGAAAGTGGCGAAAGCGGTCGGCGCCATCTTCATGGTGGACATGGCGCACTACGCCGGCCTCATCGCCGCCGGCGTCTATCCCAATCCGGTGCCGCACGCCGACGTCGTCACCACCACCACGCACAAGACCCTGCGCGGCCCGCGCGGCGGTCTCATCCTCATGAAGGCCGAGCACGAGAAGGCCATCAACTCGGCCATCTTCCCCGGCATCCAGGGCGGCCCGCTGATGCATGTCATCGCCGCCAAAGCGGTGGCGCTGAAGGAGGCCATGACCTCGGAATTCCGCGACTACCAGGAGCAGGTCATCGCCAACGCCCGCGTCATGGCGCGCGTGCTGTCAGAAGAGCGGGGGCTGCGCATCGTCTCCGGCCGCACCGAGAGCCACGTCTTCCTGGTCGACCTGCGCGCCAAGAACCTCACCGGCAAGGAAGCCGAAGCCGTGCTGGGCCGCGCCCACCTCACGGTGAACAAGAACACCATTCCGAACGATCCGCAGAAGCCTCTCGTCACTTCCGGCATCCGCATCGGCTCGCCGGCCATGACCACGCGCGGCTTCACCGAGATCGAGGCGGAAACCGTCGCCAACCTGATCGCCGACGTGCTCGACCACCCGAACGACGAGGCGGCCATCGCCAAGGTGCGCGGCAAGGTGGCGGAGCTGTGCAAGAAGTTTTCGGTGTACGGCTAAGAAGCCATGAAGTGTCCCTTTTGTTCTGAAGCCAATACCCAGGTGATCGACACCCGGGAGAACGAGGAAGGGGATACCGTGCGCCGCCGTCGCCGCTGCCTGGCCTGCGACAAGCGCTTCACCACCTACGAGCGCGTCGAACTGCGCATGCCGCTCATCGTCAAGAAGAACGGCAGCCGCACCGACTACGACCGCGACAAGCTGCTGGCCAGCCTGATGCTGGCCCTGAGGAAGCGCCCGGTCACCACCGAGAGCATAGACGCCGCCATCGAGCGAATCGAGGAGCGCCTGCTCGCCTCGGGCGAGCGCGAGGTGCCGACCGAGAAGGTGGGCGAGCTGGTCATGCGCGAACTGCGCAAGCTCGACAAGATTGCCTACGTGCGCTTTGCCTCGGTCTATCGCAACTTCGAGGACGTGGAAGAGTTCCGCGAAGCCATCCGCGAAGTGAAGAAGCCGCGCGCGCCGCGGCGCCCCCGCAACGCCTGACTCCCCAGCCGGCATGTTCAGCGCCGCCGATCATGAATTCATGGCACGTGCGCTGCAGCTGGCGCGCAAGGGCCTGTTCACCACCACGCCGAATCCCCGCGTCGGCTGCGTCATCGTCAAGGACGGCGTCGTCGTCGGCGAGGGCTGGCATGCGCGTGCCGGCGAGGCCCACGCCGAAATTTACGCACTGAATGCCGCCGGCGAGCACGCTCGGGGCGCCACCGCCTACATCACCCTCGAACCCTGCAGCCATCACGGCCGCACGCCGCCCTGCGCCGATGCGCTGATTGAATCCGGCGTGGCGCGTGTGGTGGCGGCGATGCGCGACCCCAATCCGCAGGTCGGCGGCAACGGTCTCGGGAAGCTGAGTGCCGCGGGCATCGTCTGCGCGGACGGCTTGATGGAAGCCGAGGCGCGCGAGCTCAACATCGGCTTCGTCTCGCGCATGACGCGCGGCCGTCCTTGGGTGCGCCTGAAGGTGGCCGCCAGCCTGGACGGCAAGACGGCCTTGAACAACGGCAGGAGCCAGTGGATCACCGGGCCCGAGGCGCGCCGCGACGGCCATGCCTGGCGCGCCCGCGCCTGCGCCATCCTCACCGGCGCCGGCACGGTGCGCGACGACGATCCGCGCCTGACCGTGCGCAATGTGGAGACCGAGCGCCAGCCATTGCGCGTGGTGGTGGACAGCCATCTGGAGACGCCGACGACGGCGCGCATCCTCGAAGGCGGCAACGCGCTGGTGGTGGCGGCAAGCGAAGACGCGGCGAAGGCCGCTGCCCTGCGCAAGGCCGGCGCCGAGGTCATCGTGCTGCCCAACCCGCAGGGCAAGGTCGACCTGCCGCGCCTGCTGCAGGCGCTGGCCGAGCGCGGCGCGAATGAGCTGCACGTCGAGGCCGGCCACAAGCTCAATGGCTCGTTGCTGCGCGAGGGACTGGTGGATGAATTGCTGATCTATTTCGCGCCGACGCTCCTCGGCAGTGGACGAGAGATGTTCCCGCTGCCGGAGCTGACCGACCTTGCCGGCCGCCGCGACCTGAAGATCGTCGACCTGCGCCGCGTCGGTGCGGACATCCGCATCCTCGCCCGGCCGCTTTACTGATGGGCAAGAAGGAACCGCAGCGAGACTTTCCCGGCAAGCGCCTGGTGATCAACTCGCTGCGCGCCGCCCATCTGGTCGGCGTAGTCGGTGTCGGCGCCGGCGTGCAGGCCGGCTGGCCGTTGCCGCAGTGGCAGCCCTACGCCTTCACGCTGCTCGGTTCCGGGCTGGCCATCCTGCTGCTCGACTGGTGGTCGAACCCGCGCCATCTGGCCCAGGTAAACGGCCTCTTCGTGCTGGCCAAGCTGGCCTTGATGAGCTGGTTCGTACTGCAGCCCGGCCAGCGCGAGTGGGTTTTCTGGAGCATCCTCGTCTGCTCGGCGCTGGTCGCCCACGCTCCGGCCAGCCTGCGGCACCGCAACGTTTTTTCCAGGCGTTAGGAGTTCTTGGCGCACACCGCGCAGCCCGGATCCTTGCTGAGCTGGATCGAGCGCCATTCCATCGCCAGGCCATCGAGCAGCAGCAGTCTGCCTGAAAGCGATTCGCCGCAGCCGGCGATGAGCTTGAGGGCCTCGGCCGCCTGCATTGTGCCGATGATGCCGGTGAGCGGTGCGAAGACGCCCATCACGGCGCAGCGTACTTCCTCCGCCTCCTGATCTTCCGCAAACAGGCAGTTGTAGCAGGGCCCCAGCGGCTCGCGCAGGTCGAACACCGAGACCTGGCCGTCGAAGCGGATGGCGGCGCCGGAGACCAGCGGCTTGCGGTGCTTCACGCAGGCGCGATTGATGGCGTGGCGGGTGGTGAAGTTGTCCGAGCAATCGAGCACCACGTCCGCCGCGGCGATCTGCTCATCCAGCGCGGCGCCTTCCAGGCGCTGCTCCAGCGCAATAACTTCGACCTCAGGATTGACCAGGGCCAGGGTGTCGCGGCCGGATAGGGCCTTCGGTTTTCCGACCGAAGTCGTGTGGTGGAGGATTTGCCGCTGCAGGTTGGTGAGGTCCACCGTGTCGCCATCGCACAGGACGATGGTGCCCGTGCCGGCGGAAGCCAGATACATCGCCGCCGGCGAGCCCAGCCCGCCGGCGCCGACCACCAGCGCGCGCGCCGCCAGCAGCCGTTCCTGCCCTTCGATGCCGAGCTGGGGCAGCAGGATGTGGCGCGAGTAGCGCAGGAGCTGCTCGTCGTTCACGACTATCGATCTTCCCGCAACTCCGCCGGAGTGTCGTCGCGGTCGCCGTGCGGATGGTGCTGGTAGGCCTTGATGTAGACCTGGTTGGACTGCTTGATCAGGCGCGCCGGCGCCTTGAGGTTGCCGAGCTGGGTTTCCTCGGTGAAATAGACCAGGGCGCGGACGATCTTGCAGTAGAGGGAGTTGTCGAGATGGTAGCCGAGGTTGCGCAGGGCCTTTTCCAGCCCCTGGTAGGTGTAATCCATCAGGTCGTAGCGGATAGTGATGCCCCGCGGGTGCGGCCCGCTGGATACTTCCAGGTATTCCAGGCCGGCAAGCAGTTCGGCAGCCTTTTTGGCCTGTTCGGGCGGCAGCTTGGTGAAACGGATTTCGCGGCGCTTGAGGCTGCCGTGCTGGGGCACGGCAGGGGCATGGCCCTGATGGGGAACGCGGTGGGCCAGCTCACGAGCACGCTCGGGAGTCATGGCCCTTCACTTTGCCTGCATGATCTGCAGACCCTTGAGGAGATTGAGCGCCTGGTTGAGCTGGTAGTCGTTCTTCGAGGCGATTTCGAAACGCGGCTTATCCTCATCCTCGGGCTCGTCCTTCTGCGGCTTGCCCTTGGTGGCGGGCGCCTTGGTCTGCGGCTTGGCGGCCGGGGCAGGTTCCTTGTCCTTGTCGTTCTCCAGGTGGCGCTCCAGATCGGCCTCGCGCAGGCGGGGGCCGGAACTGCCGTTGGCGGTTTCCTCGACGACGATGTCGGGCACGATGCCCTTGGCCTGGATGGAGCGGCCGCTCGGCGTATAGTAGCGCGCCGTGGTGAGCTTGATGGCCGTGTTGTTGGCGAGCGGCAGGATGGTCTGCACCGAGCCCTTGCCGAAGGTCTGCGTGCCCATGACGACGGCGCGCTTGTGGTCCTGCAGGGCGCCGGCGACGATTTCGGAGGCGGAGGCCGAGCCGGCATTCACCAGCACCACCATCGGCACCGTCTTGATGCTGGCGGGAAGGTCCTTGAGGAAGTCGGTCCGCGAGCCGCGCAGGTAGTCCTCCGGACTGGCGAGGTATTTCCGTTTGGCGTCCTCGACGCGGCCGTCGGTGGAGGTGATCAGCGCCTTGGGCGGCAGAAAGGCGGCGGAGACGCCGACTGCGCCGTGCAGCAATCCGCCCGGGTCGTTGCGCAGGTCGAGGACGAGGCCTTTCACCGGGCCCTGCTTCCAGAGCTTGTTGATGTGCTCGACCAGCTTGTTGGCAGTGTCTTCCTGAAATTGAGTCAGGCGCACGTAGGCATAGCCGGGCTCCATCACCTTCGATTTTACGCTCTGCACCTTGATGACTTCGCGGGTGAGGGTAACGACGATGGGCTTGGCTTCCCCCTTGCGCGCGATGGTGAGCGTGATCTGGGTCTTCGGCTTGCCGCGCATGCGCTTCACCGCGTCGGAGAGCGTCATGCCCTTCACCGGCGTGTCGTCGAGCTTGACGATGAGGTCGCCGGCCTTGATGCCGGCCCGGTAGGCCGGCGTGTCCTCGATGGGCGAAACGACCTTGACGAAGCCGTCTTCCATGCCGACCTCGATGCCCAGCCCGCCGAATTCTCCATGCGTATTGACCTGCAGATCCTTGAAGGCGTCGGCGTCGAGATACTGGGAATGCGGGTCCAGCCCGGTGAGCATGCCGGACACGGCCTGGGTGATGAGCTTCTTGTCCTCGACCGGCTCGACATAGCCCATCTTGATCGCGTTGAAGACATCGGCGAAGGTGCGCAGCTCCTCGATGGGCAGCGGTGCGACTGCTTCCTTCTGGGCGATGGCCGAAATGTTGAGGCTGATGAAAATACCGGCGACCAGCCCGAAAAGAACGAGTCCGGCTTGTTGCAGCTTGTTGCGCATTAGAGCTTATCCATGGGTAATTCGCGGGTGCGACGGGGGTATCCGGCCCGCAGGGCAAGGCGCGAGGAGCGCCGTTTGGTTATTCCAAATAAGCGACGAGCAACGCCGCCATGTGGGCCGGATACCCCCGTCCCGAAGGGTTGCGGCCAGAAGGCCCGACTGCGGCGTTGCGGCTCCTGGCAAGGCAATAGCATTGCTGCGTCGCCGCGCCTTGCATTCGGGCCTTCTGGCCACAACGCATCCCGCGAATTATCCATGGATAAGCTCATGCTCCGTAGGGGAGGGTCAAACTATCTCAGGCTGACCCATTTCAGGGGGTCGAGCGGCTGACCCAAATGTCTTAATTCAAAGTATAAACCCGTTTCCGGATTGCCGCCGCTATTGCCCACCGAGGCGATCGCCTCGCCGGCTTTTACCGGCTGGCCGACGGTCTTGAAGAGGGATTCGTTGTTGCCGTACACCGACAGGTAGCCGTCGCCGTGATCGACGATGGCCAGGTTGCCGAAACCGCGTAGCCAGTCGGCAAATACGATACGCCCCGGCGCGATGGCTTTGACCTCGGCGCCGTTGGCAGCGCGGATGAACACCCCTTTCCACTTTGTGCCGCCCTCATCACGTAGAGTGCCGAAGCGATTGGCAAGTTCCCCGCGTGTGGGCAGGGAGAGGCGGCCTTTCAGCAGGGCGAAGGCGCCTCCGGACAGCGAGGCATCCGGCGTACGCTCGTTGCGCAGGGCCGGCCCCTGTGCCTGCGGCACGCGTTTCGGCTTGGCGACGATGCGGCCGAGGCCCTCGATCAGCTTTCCCAGGCGCTTTTCGTCGCGCTTGAGCTTGTCCACCTCGCGGCGCTGCGCCTTGATCCGGTCGGACAGGCGGGCCAGGACGACTTGGCGTTTTTTCTGCTGCTCGACCAGGCCGGCGCGTTCGCGTTGCTGGCTTTTCTCGATTTCGGCCAGTTCCTCGTTCTTGTCCCGCGCCAGGCCGGCGAGGCGTTTTTTCTCGGCGAGGATTTCGCCCAGGTTGCGGATCAGGCCGGCCTTGGCGCGAGAGAGCAGGTTCAGGTAGTGGGCATCGCGGGCCAGCTGGTTGGGATCGTCGCCCGAGAGGAGGTGGCGCATGGCATCCGTCTCGCCGGCGTAATACTGCCGTGTGAACAGTCGGCCCAGCTGGGTTTGCTGGGCGGCAATGCGCGACGACAGTTTTTGCGACTGGGTGTTGAGATTGTCCAGCGTGGCCTGGGCGTCGGTGCGTTCACCACCCAGTTCGCGCAGCTTGCGGCTGGCCCCGGAAATGGCCTGTTCCGTCTCGCGCAGCTCCTCGGCGGCATCGGCGCGCGACCCCTCCGTTTTGGCGATGTCCTTCTGCAGCGACTGGATGCGGCCCTGCAGGCCTTTCAGCTCCTCGCGCTTGACGTCGACAGGGGCAGCGAGGACACTCGCCGCCGCGCAAAAGACGAGGAAAAGAAGTTGTTTCAGTTTTTCGCCTTGCCTTGGCTGGCGACGGCCTGCATGGCGGCGGCGATGGCCGACTGGTCGCCGAGGTAATAATTCTGGAGCGGCTTGAGGCCATCGTCCAGTTCATAGACCAGCGGCACGCCGGTGGGGATGTTCAGTTCGACAATATCGGCGTCGGAGATATTGTCGAGGTACTTCACCAGGGCGCGAAGGCTGTTGCCGTGGGCGGCGATGATGACGCTCTTGCCGACCCTGACCGAGGGGGCGATGGTCGATTGCCAGTAGGGCAGGAAGCGGGCGACGGTGTCCTTCAGACACTCCGTCGGCGTGGCGGCGGCGGGATCGGCGGCATAGCGCGGGTTGGCAATCTGGGCGATCAGGCGCTCGTCGCCCCGATCCAGTGCGGGCGGGGGCGTATCGTAGGCGCGGCGCCAGATCTTCACCTGGGCCTCGCCGTACTTCTCGGCGGTTTCCGACTTGTTGAGCCCCTGCAGGGCGCCGTAATGCCGCTCGTTGAGACGCCAGGAGTGCTCCACCGGGATCCACATGCGGTCCAGCTCGTCGAGGACGCTCCACAGCGTGCGGATGGCGCGCTTCAGCACCGAGGTGTAGGCGATGTCGAAGGCGAAACCGGCCTCCCTGAGCAACTGTCCGGCCTGCTTCGCCTCGGCGCGGCCCTTGTCGGTCAAATCGACGTCGGTCCAGCCGGTGAAGCGGTTTTCCTTGTTCCAGGCGGACTCGCCGTGGCGCAGCAATACGAGTTTCTTCATGATTTCAGTAAGGTGGGGTGTGTTGCGGAAGATGGACGGGCGACGTATGGTCAATAGAAAAGTATTTTATAATATTAGCCGCTGTAATTGAATTTGGGCCAAAGTGGACATCATCACCGATCTGATCGAGAAGCAGGAACACATCGAGACCGCCGCCCGTGCTTTGAAGGCGATCTCGCATCCGTTGCGCCTGAAGATTCTCTGCGTCATCGGCGACCAGGAAGCCTGTGTGCAGGAGATCGTCGACGCCGTCGGCACCTCGCAGAGCAACATCTCGCAGCACCTGGCCATCCTGCGCGACAAGGGCGTGCTGCTCACGCGCAAGGACGCCAACCGCGTCTACTACCGTGTCGGCGACCAGCGCACCCTGCAGCTCATCGTGCTGATGCGGGAAGTCTTCTGCGGCGTTCCCCACCCGAAAAAATAGACGGAGCATCAATTGGAGGCTTTCATCAAGGACAACCTGCCCTGGGTCGGCCTCGCCGTATTCAGCGGCGGCATGCTGCTCTGGCAGACCTGGCAGGCGCGTGGTGCCGGCGCCGGGGTTTCCCCCATGCAGGCCACGCTCATGATCAACCGCGAGGATGCCGTCGTGGTGGATGTGCGCGAGGCGGCCGAGTACGGCGGCGGCCACATCCCCAACTCCCGCCACATTCCGCTCTCCCAGTTCGACAAGCGCCTGCCCGAGCTGGAGAAGTTCAAGGAGCGGGCGGTCATCGTCAACTGCGCCAGCGGCAACCGTTCGTCCTCGGCCTGCGGCGCATTGCGCCGTGCGGGCTTCGCCAAGGTGTTCAATCTCAGCGGCGGCATTTCCGCGTGGGACCAGGCCGGTCTGCCGATCACCAAGAAATGACAGCCCGCGTTCTTATGTACTCGACCGCGGTATGCCCCTACTGCGTGCGCGCCGAGCAATTGCTCAACAGCAAGGGCGTCACCGGGATCGAGAAGGTACGCATCGACCTCGACCCTTCCCGCCGCGAAGAAATGATGCAGAAGACCGGCCGCCGCAGCGTGCCGCAGATCTACATCGGCGATACCCACGTCGGCGGCTGCGACGATCTGTATGCACTCGATCGCGCCGGCAAGCTCGAACCGCTGCTGCGCGGCGAATGATTTTCCTTAACCTTTGTTACCCGGTTCCACGCCATGTCAGAGAATGATCAGCCCGTTTTTTCCATCGAAAAGATTTACGTCAAGGATCTCTCCCTCGAAGTCCCCAATGCCCCGCAGATCTTCCTCGATCGTGAGCAGCCTGCCGTCGAGGTCGGCCTGCAGTCCGAGGCGAACGGTCTGGGCGACGGCGTCTTCGAAGTGGTGCTGACCGTCACCGTCACCGCCAAACAGGGTGAGAAGACCCAGTTTCTCGTCGAGGCGGCGCAGGCCGGCATCTTCCAGATTCGCAACGTGCCGGACGAGGAACTGGAGCCGGTGATGGCCATCGCCTGCCCGAATATCCTCTTCCCGTATGCGCGCGAGACCGTCTCCGACATCATTAGCCGTGCCGGCTTCCAGCCGGTGCTGCTGGCACCGGTCAACTTCGAGGCGCTCTACCGCCAGCGCCTGGAGCAGGCGCAGCCGCAGTCGGGCGAGATCCCGATCCAGTGATGAGCGCCGCCCGCCGGGCAGTCCGCGCCCTTGCCGCCGTATTCTGCGGACTGACTTTTATCGCGGCGCCCGCCTGGGCGCTGGAGTTCCTTTCGGTGGCCGAGGCCGGGGCGGTGATGTTCGATGCGCCCTCGCAGAAGGCGAAGCCGCTTTTCGTCATCTCGCGCGGTACGCCGGTCGAGGTGGTGGTCAGTCTGGAGGGCTGGATCAAGGTGCGCGATGCCGCCGGCGATCTGGCCTGGATCGAGAAAAAGGCCTTGGCGGAAAAGCGCATGCTCATCGTCACGGCGAGGAGCGCCGAAGTGCGTGCCCAGGCAGAAGCCGGCGCGCCGCTGGTTTTCGAAGCCGACAAGGATGTCCTGCTGGAATTCGTCGAAGCCGGACCGCTCGGCTGGACGAGAGTGCGCCACCGCGACGGCCAGTCCGGTTTCGTGCGCGCCAATCAGGTCTGGGGTTTGTAGGTCGGGCTTCAGCCCGACATCGGCCGTCCTATGGGTTCGGACCGGACTGCCCCCATGAAAATTTCCATCCTCGGTGCCGGCGCCTGGGGCACGGCGCTTGCCATCGCCTTCTCACGCTGCCACGCCGTTTCGCTCTGGGTGCGCGATGCCGCACAGGCGGCCGCTATGCAATCGTCCCGCGAGAACGCGCGCTACCTGCCGGACAGCCTCCTGCCGGAAGCCCTGTGCATCGAGGCCGATTTCGCCGCCGCGGCCGGCGCCAGCGAACTCAACATCATCGCCACGCCGCTGGCCGGCCTGCGCGAAACGCTGCGCCGTTTGCGCGCGGTCGCGCCGGCCACACCGGTGATCTGGGTGTGCAAGGGGCTGGAGGCGGGCAGCCAGCGGCTGCCGCATCAGATCGTCGCCGAGGAACTGGGCGAGCGGGCTTCCAGCGGGGCGCTCACAGGCCCCAGCTTCGCCGAGGAAGTGGCGAAGGGCCTGCCGACCGCAATCACCCTGGCCGCCGCCGACGGCGACTTCGCCGAAGCCGCGGCGCAGGCCCTGCACAATTCCCGCCTGCGCATCTACGCCAACCACGACGTGATCGGCGCCGAGGTGGGCGGCGCGGTGAAAAACGTCATGGCCATCGCCACCGGCATTTCCGATGGCATGGGCTTCGGCCTGAATGCCCGCGCCGCGCTGATCACGCGCGGACTGGCGGAAATCACCCGTCTCGGCCTGGCGCTGGGCGGCAAACGCGAGACCTTCATGGGGCTGGCCGGGATGGGCGACCTCATCCTCACCTGCACCGGCGACCTCTCGCGCAACCGCCGCGTCGGCCTGGCGCTGGCGAAGGGACAGGCGCTGGAGCAGGTGCTGCAGGAGCTGGGCCACACCGCCGAGGGCGTCTCCAGCGCCCGCGAGGTGGCCGCCCTGGCGCAACGGCTCGACATCGACATGCCCATCACCCAGGCGGTGAAAAGCGTCCTCTTCGACGGAGTTGCCGCCAGCCAGGCCGTCGAGCAGCTTCTCAGCCGGGATACCCGGCCGGAAAACGCCTAGCCGCCACCCGCAAAGCCGTTCTGCCGCCAGGCTTCGAACACCAGCACCGCCACGGTATTGGACAGATTCAGGCTGCGGTTTCCCGCCACCATGGGCAGGCGGATGCGCCGTTCCGGCGGCGCGCTCTCCAGCATCTCCAGCGGCAGGCCGCGCGTTTCCGGGCCGAAGACGAAGGCATCCCCGGCCTGAAAGCGCGGCGCGTCATGGCGGGTGCCGCCGCGGGTGCTGACGAAAAACAGCCGGCTGTCCTTGAGCGCAGCCAGGCAGCCCTGCCAATGCTCATGCACCCACACTTCGGCCAGATCGTGGTAATCCAGCCCGGCGCGGGCCAGATGCCGGTCCTGCAGATTGAAGCCGAGCGGCTTGACCAAATGCAGTTTCGTGCCGGTATTGGCTGTAAGGCGGATGACGTTTCCGGCATTGCCCGGAATCTCAGGCTGGAATAGAACGATATGAAACACTTGAATCCCTTCCTGAATAAGGGTAATTTGCAATTAATCAGGTATGTTACGTGCTTTTTTGCATAAACGAGTTTAACTTTCCTGGAAGCCCATGGCCCGTCCTGAAAAATTTCGCTTAGGGGAAATCCTCGTTCAGCAGAGCCTGCTCAGCCAGGAGCAGTTGCAGGCTGCGCTCGACGAGCAGAAAAAAACCGGCCGCAAACTGGGGCGGGTTTTCGTCGACAAGGGCTTCGTTACGGAAGAACAGATTTCCGAAGCGATCGCCAGGCAGATCAACGCCCCCTATATCAATCTCAAGTACTTCAACATCAAACCGGCCACGGTGCGCTTGTTGCCGGAAGCCCAGGCGCGCCGCTTTCGGGCGTTGGTCCTGGAGGAGCGGGATAGCGCCGTCCGCGTCGGCTTTGCCGATCCGACTGATCTCTTCGCCTATGACGAAGTGGCGCGCATCCTGAAACGCGACATCGATATCGCCGTCGTGACGGAAAGCCAGTTGCTGGAAACCGTCGATCGGGTTTATCAGCGCACTGAGGAAATCTCCGGCCTGGCCAAGGAACTGACGGCTGAACTGGGCGAGGGCGCGGTCGATCTCGGCGCCCTGGCGCTCACGCCGGGGCTGGAGGAGGCCCCGGTCGTCAAGCTGCTGCAGTCCGTCTTCGAGGCGGCGACCCAGGTGCGCGCCTCCGACATCCACATCGAGCCGCAGGAGCGCTCCTTGGTGATCCGCTTCCGCATCGATGGCGTGATGCACGTGCAGACCGAGGCCGACATGAAGATCGCCTCGGCCCTGGTGCTGCGCCTGAAGCTGATGTCGGGCCTGGATATCTCGGAGAAGCGCCTGCCGCAGGATGGTCGTTTCAATGTCAAGGTAAAAACGACCGCCATCGACGTGCGCATCTCGACCATGCCGACGCAGCATGGTGAATCGGTGGTGATGCGCCTGCTCAACCAGGGCGCCGGCATGCTGCGGCTGGAGCATCTCGGCATGCCGCCGGGAATCCTGGAGCGACTGCGCGAAGCCATCCACCGTTCCAGCGGTATGGTGCTGGTGACCGGCCCGACCGGCAGCGGCAAGACGACGACGCTGTATGCCGCCCTGGCCGAGATCAATACCACCGAGAAGAAGATCATCACCGTCGAGGACCCGGTCGAATACCGCCTGCCCGGCATCAACCAGGTGCAGGTCAACGAGAAGATCGAACTCAGCTTCGATCGCGTTTTGCGTTCCGCCCTGCGCCAGGATCCGGACGTGATCCTGGTCGGCGAGATGCGCGACCAGACCACCGCCGAGATCGGCCTGCGCGCCGCCATCACCGGCCACATGGTGCTCTCCACCCTGCATACCAACGATGCCGCCAGCACGCCGAT
>Ga0172380_10004121_pt1 | contig 19062 bp, 18 predicted proteins | sample Leawe162metaG_FD_119747 | JGI IMG/M metagenome (GOLD analysis project Ga0172380, IMG submission 119747) | Leachate microbial communities from a municipal landfill in Southern Ontario, Canada - Leachate well 162 metaG | ecosystem: Engineered > Solid waste > Landfill > Unclassified | place... | reverse complement strand
TGCGCTTCGAGATCTTTATGGTCTCTGCGCTCCTCAACCCGACGGTTTAAATAATCCAGAGGCGAAACGAAATAGTGCTTGACAGTAGTCGGCTCATAGAAGGAGCGGGCCATGCCCGCGATAACAGTGTCTCGCAATGCCAATAGCCGCGGGCATGGCCCGCTCCGACCCTGCGGAACGTTGTTTTTTATTAAAAAAACAGGCGGATCATCCTGATCAGCGTGGCTGATGCGTCTTTATGAATCACCGCATGTCTGATTGAATTGATCATGTAATCCGCGCCGCTAAATCTGCCGAACAGACCGAATTCCCGCAGCGGGTAGGTGGTCAGAGGCATAAGCGGCGCGGGATAGCCCGGGGCCAGGATTGCCGTGATCTGCAGCCTGCTGGTCGGGGCCGCCACCTCGTTGTTGTCTTCGTCCAGATAGGTCATGGTGAGACTTGCCGCGGCAATGGGCGGATTGTACGGCGCCACCAGTGCCGTGGCCGTGGGATCCGGCGCAGGCACCCCGGCGCTGTCCCAGGTTGCCAGCCCCTGGCCGAAGGCCAGGTGATGAATGCCGTCGGTGGGGTCGTTGCGCATGAAACCCGCCAGCAGGATGCGGCACCGCTCGACAATGGTATTGCTGACCCAGCCGCTGTCGTGGATCACGCTGCCGTCTGCCGTTTTCAGGATATCCCGGTATATGCCCTTTAACTGATTGCCGATATGTTCCATTACTCCTCTCCTTCTGTTACACCGACATGCCACGTCCTGAAGCGGGTGCTGACCGGCGCGGCGGCAAAATCAACGCTGCCGCCCGCGGGGTACTCCGTGCTCCAGGAGCGCAGCCAGCGCCATTCCGGAATCCGGTCGGCATAACTGTCGGCGGCTCCGCTGTAAACCTCGGAACTCACCGTTGTCAGGCTGTCTGTATATTGCTCTTCAATGAACCGTGCGCTTTCCGCGGTGGGGAAATCGTAGGTGTAGATCTGTTCTCTGTAGATGGCGGGCTCGATGACAAAGACATAACGCACCTGGATGGGCAGAAACTGGTGCAGCACCCCGCGCAGGAGTTTCTGGTTGCGCAGGATCAGCCCCGGGTCCTCGGTATCCGGGGTGAGGTAGATGCCCAGCGTCTGGCGGGAGTACCAGTTGCTGTCCGTCATTTTGCCGTCCACCCCGACATCATGGGTGTAGGCCTGGAAATCGGTGAATTTGCCGCGCAGGGCGTTTTTGGCAATGTTGCCCGCCATGCAGCTGACGCTGCCGGCATAGCGCATATCCATGGTCTTGGTGGCCTTGTACACCTCGCTGCTGTATGTGAGGTTGCGGTTGGCGCGGTAGAGGACCAGTCTCTCGCCGCTCAGCAAAAGCGGCAAGGGATAGCGTTCCGTATAGGGCGAGCGGCTGATCTGCTCAAAGGCGCCCCAGGCGCTGGCTGCGGGATCAAAATCGGTGCGCCACAGGGACCAGCTGCCGCTCTGGTCCGAGCTGAAAAAGACCTCGACACTACCATCCGGATTGGCCTGGGCCACCGGGTCGCTGTCGCTGATGTCCGCCGTATCCTTGGGCTTGAGCAGGACGTTTCCCCAGTCCGCGCCGTTTGCCGGATCGACGGAGCCCTTGACCCGGCAGGCCACCGTCCACCTGGTCTGGCCGGGCAGGGCCGCCGGCTCCTGGCGTGACCACAGCACCATGAGCCGTTCCACCGCCCCGCTGGTAAAAGCGAGCACAAACGGCTCGCCGGCAACCCTGGGGTCAGCACCTGCATCCTGGGGGAACAGGGCAGGGGAGGCCAGCTGCCAGTCCGTGCCGTCATGGCGGTTGTACTTCATCTGCCAGCGGCCGGCGTCCAGCTCCAGCCAGCAGAGCCAGAGGCCGCCGCTGCCGTCCACCGTTGCCGCAGGCGCCCGGCGCTGAAGCAAATCGGAACCGAAGGTGGCCGCCTCCGACCACGCCCCGCCGCTTCTGCGCCGGTAAACAATGCGCCAGGTGCTATCCTGTTCGCTGTAGGAGCTCCAGAAGAGCCACAGGGTGCTGCCCTGCAGGGCGGCGGTGGGATGTTTGTCAATGTTTAAGCTTTCCGAAAACGGGCTGCTCGGCGACCAGCCGCCGGCCGCTGACCAGGTTTTGTGCCAGATATCCCAGCGGTTCATTTTGCGGGTATGATAAAAAAGCCAGATGGTGCCGTTCGCCTCGGTGACTGCCGCGGGCCGGCCCTCATAGGCGAAATTCAGCGAAAAGGGCTCATCCGCCTCCTGCCACTGCCCTTGCTCATCAAGGCGCATGGTCCACAGGTTGAGCCTTTCCGGGTTGTTGCTGAGAAAGATGTTGTGGACAAACTCCTTTACCCTGCTCTCCCAGTTGGTAAGCCGCTTCACCGTGGCTTCCACCGTGGGGATCAGCCCCACGGTTTTATAGAGATGGGGGGCGTTGCGGATCTCGTTGCGCTGGGCGTCGATTTCCAGCCGGTAGTCGATCTGCCAGGCGATCCACTGGGCCGGCAGGGGCAGCAGCCGGCCGTCCATGCGGTCCGTGTTGTGCAGATCGAGTGCAGCGCCCGCATGGCTGTAAAGCAGATCGAGGATGCTGCCCGGCACCTCGAGAAAGCGCCGGAGCTGGCCGGCCTGGCCGAGCTCCGCCGGCACCTCCGCCGGATCGGCGGGCGGCACCGTGTCATAGCGGTGATAGATGCGCGGCAGCTGGTCAAACATCCGGGCTCCGAACCCGTAAGCCTGGGTGGCCATGGCCACGCAGCGGTTATGGTAATCGAAGGCAAAGACCGGGGGCTCGCCCTGGTAGGGAAAGAGGGTGTAATAGTAGTGGGTCTCGCCCTGCAGATTGCCGTCGATGATGGAGTAGAGCGCCTCGCCGTCGGCATTGAAGCCGGTGGCAAGCTCTGTTCCGTGGGCCACGATGACGCCGTCCGCAGGCGACAACGGAAAGGTCTTTTCCCGGCGCACCACCCTGATGCCCGGAAAGCCCGCCGGGTCGGGGTTGGTCCAGGAAAGCGCGATACGGTTGCCCTCAGGACAGGCTGCTGCGGTTATCACTGTCAGACGCATGGTCAGCTTTCACCCTCGATAACGATTCTGATGCCCTTGGCATAGGCCGGGACACCTGCGGGAATAACGGGGATCTCATTTTCCTTCATGGTGATCTTGCCGGCCGGTTCGACATAGCCGGCCGGCTGATTCTGGCGCCTGAACTCGCTGATGGTGACGTAATCCACCCCTTCCACCGCCTCGATCGCCTCGTAGAATTTGGACAGATAGATGGTCTGGGCGAAATCGACATTGGCAAAGGCCAGCAGGGCGGCCGCCGCGGCCATCACCTTTTCCTTCACGTCCTCCGGCGGATAGTAGCTTTTCACCCCGATGGCGGCGGTAATAAAGAGCTTGACATAATCCACGTCCTCGATGGTGATAATGGTGGTTACCGGCCGCTTGTCCTCGAAATAGGCCAAGAGCCCTGCCTCCAGCACGTCGCTCACCCGGCCGCCGCCCTCGGGCGCGACAAACAGGGTGACCCGGTTCCAGCTCCCGGACACGGCCCGCACCTTGCCCACCCCCTTGAAGTCCAGGGCCAGGGCCTTGTAGTCATCCTCGGTGACCGCCCGTTTAAGGGAGCGGAACACGGACGGGGCGTGCATGACCGCATGCTTGATGCTCTCCCGTTCCGCCCCGCCGGTGGCGGCCTCCGGGTTGGTGGCCTTGATGCCGTTTAACACCAGCTGCGCGGCGTCGACGATGGTCTGGATGGTGCCTGCCGGGGTGTTGCCCTTGAGACCGCCGCCCACCCGGTAGGTGGCCCGGATGGTGGCGCCGCCCGCCGGGATGGCGCCAAAGACGCCGTCGCCGAAAATGATGGTGGCCGCGTCCTGATCGTCAATCTCCACGGTGTAGTCCTTCTGCTTTTCCCGGCTGAAGGCCAGGCTCTCCTGCAGGGTCCACTCGTCAATGGTCTCACCCAGGCTGGTGGTGATGATGATATCCCGGTTGATTTTCTGGGTTGCCCCGGCTGAGCGCAGGATCAGCCCGGCATGGGCCAGGGTGAAGCGCTGGTTTTTGCTGCCGTCGGAAAAGCCGATGATCTCGCTTTTGATCAGGCGTCCCTCCTCCACCGGCACGCCCCTGAAGTATTTCTTGCCGGTCAGCGCATCAACGGCCAGGGTGCTGCAGTCGATCACCAGGTTGTCCTCCCGGCTGTATTCAAAGCGGACACTGGGCTTGTCCTTCTGGCTTTTGGTAGCAAAGGCGTCGCCCCGGCGGAGGGTGATGACCGCCGTGCAGGCGGCCGGAATGGTCAGGTCCAGGGTGGCGGAGGCCGGGGCGGCGGTGGCCAGCCGGTAGCCGATCAGTTGCAGATGATCGATGACGCTTTTCCTGCTCTGGGCCGTGCCCAGGAAGCTCTCATTGGCCACCCGGTCCTGATAGTAGCTGAGGATGTCGCCCATGTGGGCAAAGAGCTGCAGCAGGACATTGCCGAAATCGGCCTCCGAGGCATAGCTTTTCCACTCCGGCAGCCTGGCCGGAATGAGTTCCCGCATGGACTGCAGCAGACTGTCATAGTCCCGGGCCATGTAGTCAACAACGGTGTGCTCGTCTATTTTTTTGATTTCAGCCATCTCTTTTTACCCTTCGGGTGTTCAAGCGTTCCAGCGTTTAAACGTTCCAGCGTGCAAGCGTTCCAGCGCTTAAACGTTTAAACGCTTGAACGTTCACACGCTTAAACGTCTTTATCGAAAATGTATCCTTACCGTCTCCCGGCTCAAATCCTGCCTTCTGGTATAGGAGATCTCCACGGTGATGGTCTCTTCCCGGGACTCCACGTCCACGCCGTCCACGATGATGTCCTCATCCAGCCAGCGGGCCAGGGCCTGGCCGATGGTGAACTCCATGGCCGCGGCGAGAATGGTGTTGTTGGCCTCAAACACCAGATTAAAAATGCCGCAGCCGAATTCGGGCATGTTCACCCGTTCGCCGGGCGCGGTGAACAGCACCTGGATGATCTTGCCCCGGATGGCCTCGTCGCCGCCGCTGGCGCTGATGCCCCCCGCCTTGTTCACCGCAAAGGGGAAGCCGAATGTGGTCACTTCACCTGCCATGGCTGTCACTCCACATGTCCCTGTCCTGCCGGATAATTGGTCTCAATAAATTGCAGATCCTCGTCCTCGGCCGCAATGGCCACACTGTGCGAGTGGGCGCTGGGCGGGGCCGTGCCGGTGGCTCCCTGCACACTCACCCTGTCGATGGTCTTGATTTTTTTGATCTCCATGTTCGACTTGATATGGGTGACCACCCCGTGGGCAATGGCATGGGAGAGCTTCTTCCAGCTGGCGCGGATATCCGTCATCTGCTCCTCGCTTACGCCGTCAATGGGCTCCATGACCTGGCGGATCTTGTCGTAGATCGCCTTGGTCATGCCCTGGGAGGCGTTTTCATCGCCGATAATCAGGCCCATGGTCGCATTACTCCACCTTTATTTTTTTGGACAGCAGGGCGTTCACCCCGGAAAGGGCCATGGTGAGATCGACCATGCTCCCCGGAAAGAGCGGGGTCGGGGCCCCCATATTGCCCACATGCTGATGGGTCATCAGCCAGTTGATCAGCCCTTCCATGCACACCCGGCCCGAGCCGCCGTTGATCTTCACCCCCGGTCCCGCCGGGAACCCGCTCATGGCGTCCATTTTGATGATGTTGCCGTTGGCATCAGACACCTTTACCCCCTGGCTGTCCAGCTTGATCTCGTTGCCGTTCAAGTCCGTGCAGGTGATGCCATTGCTGTCCAGCAGCACCTGGTTGCCGCCCGCGTCGGTAATGGTGATGGTGCCGGCCCCGTCGGTGATGGTGATGCCATTGGCGTCCAGGGTGATGACATTGCCGTTCACCGCCTCGACAATGGTGATCAGTTCCTCGCCGTCCTTGTCCTCAAACTGGATGGAGTGGCCCTTGACCGTTTTAATGATCTTGCGGGTGGGCGGGTCCTGCACGCCGCCCTGCTCCGCGCCGTCGGGGTCATTGGGTTTGGGCAGCTCGCTCTCGCCGTCCGGCTTGCTCCAGAAGGTGCCCACCCAGATGGGGAATTCCAGATCCCCCTCCTCAAACTCCACCCACACCCCGGCGTTGACCTCGGGGATGAACAGCATCCCCTGGTTCGCCTCCCCGCCGTAGGGGACACAGGCCGCGGCCCAGCCGGTGACAATGTCGTTGCCCAGAATGCTCGGCACCTTGAGTTTTAATCTGCCCAGCTGCTCGGGGTCGGCGTTATCCACCACGATACCACGGTATTTGCCGTAATAGCGGTGTTCCACCCGGTCGGCCAGCCTGGCAACGATCTTTTCAAGTGACAAGTGATCTCCTCATGTTTGGCCTAACTCCATAAAAAAGCACGAACTACCCGTTGATTATTCTTTTTTAACGCTGGGGGTGAGGAGCGCGCCCAAAGACTTGCCCTTATGGCCGCCGCAGATCTTCTCGTCCTCGCCATCCCTTTGTTAAGTGCGCGCTCTATCTATTCTAAGTTTTTCTGCTATCAAATTTTGTTGAATAACCAAAAGCAGATTAGAACGAGCCTTTTTCAATTCCTCTCTGAAACTCTTCTCCAAACCTCTAACCGGATCATATGTTACTCCGAGAATACTTCCTATTCCAGTACTCCGAACATCAGTCCTTTCCCTATACTTTTCCATATCAGGAAATAATTCACCATTAGTAACCGTATGAAAGTACTCAGCGTCTTTTACAGCCAATTCAACGCTAACAGGCATAATCAAGTTAAACACTAGTTCACCATACTCAATAACTTGTTCTTCCAAAGGTAGGCACCCCTTATGAATAACTTGATTTCTAAATTTCGTAAGTTTATCCATTTTATATTTTTTGGACTCGAACGGCCTTTTTTCTTCTATTCCGTAAAGGAATAAGAATGCCCCAAACTGCCTCTCGGACTGATTGGATACTTGTTTCCAAGTTTCTTTAAACCCGTCTTTGTCAAATCCGTGTTTATGGCATACAAATTTGCAATAGAATTCATAAAATCTTTCGAGACTTGCAGTGAATCCCAATACGGCCTCTAGGTAAAAGCCCTCAACAAGAGCTCGAAAAGATGCCTCAAACAATAATTGGTATTTTATTCCCTGAACATAGTAACGATTTACGTGGCCTTCGGAACATGTAAACACGATTAACCTATCTTCAACTACGTCCGTACGGTATGAAGCCCTGACATCTGCAGGCCCATACTTTTTCACGCATTCATTGCATGGCAACCATATTTTCATTTTTCCCTCGAAAACTGTGTGGACCGATTATGCACTTAACCAGCCATCAGCCATCAGCTAAAGCAGTCCGGCAGCAGAGGAGGAAAAATCCTCCGACCCGCTGGGCAGCAGGGCGTTGCGTTTGACCTTGAAGGTCTGCCGGTAGCCGTCATCGGTGAAGATGTGGGTGACGTGGCTGACAAAGTAGACCCCGCTGTATGTCTCGCCGATGCCCCTGATGGTCACGGTTTTCCTCGATTTGAGCACATGCCCGTACTGGTTGGCCTCGATCTCCCCTTCCCCTGCCACAAACCATTCGCCCTGATGGTACAGTTCCCGGCACAGGGCCGTCATCTCCGGGGCGCCGGTGGCGGCGGTGCGGCCGACGATAACCTTGGCCGGATTCATGCCCGGGCCGAGATGGCTTGCCGCATCATTAGCCCCCAGGGCCGTCTGTTCACTGGCGGTTGCCTCGGCCTCCAGCACCTCTTTCGTGTTCCGGTCGATCTGGAACATGGCCACATTGGCCGGACTCAGGGCATTGACCGTGAGCGACAAACGGTTGACCGTGGTCTCGCTGCCGAAGTGGATGGACAGCACCGGCTGGGGCGGATCATCCAGCCGCGGTTTTTTGAAAAAGGCCGTATCGCCCTCCACATAGCACGCAAAGCCGTTGCGCAGGGCCAGCCTTTTTAAAAACTGCATGTCCGTCTCCCGCTGGATGATGGTGGACAGCGCCTCGTCATGGATCACCCCGGTGTCCTCCACCTCGGGCGTCAGGCCATAGGAAGCGATGATCTCGGAGGCGATGTCGCTGTCTTTTTTGTTCGGCCAGTCTTTGAGCTTCTCCTCCCGGTCCATCAGCACGCTGGCGTCCATGCCCCATACCTCCAGCACGCAGCGGGTCGGGTCGCCGTCAAAATAAGGGCTGACATGGGTGATATAGCCGGTCATCAGCTCCTCGTCCGCCTCGGCCAAACCGGCGCGGATGCTCACCTGTTTCCAGATCCGCAGACGCTCATCGTCCAGGATGCCCCATGAACCCCCCTGGTCAAGCAGCAGGGAAAACTGCAGGCGGAACATGGCGGCCAGTTCAATGTCATGTTCAACCTCCAGACAGATGAGCCGGGGATAGAGGTCGCTGATCTCCGCCCCGTCAATCTCAATGGTCAGATGCTCGTTTTCCATGGTGCGCTTTTTACGCCGGGCCGTCAGGGGCAATGATAATCTGCCGGCCGATCCGGCCGATATTCTCCGGCCGGCCCGCGGTAAAGCCGGCCGCGTTCACGGCTGCCGCAAGCTCGCTCTCGGTAATGTTCATACTGTTGTAGCTGATGGTCACCGAGCGCGCGTAACTCTGCGTGGCGACCGGGATCGTCTCGCCGGCCGCATGGATGCTGTCCTCGGTGAGCAGCACGGTTTCGGCAAACCGGTAGGAGTCAACGCCGACGAGCGCGGCAAGGCTTGCGGCAAGCCGGCTCCAGGGCGGCTCACCCGCCTCGTCATCATGGGCCAGGGCAAGGCGCACGCACCGCATCACCCCTGAACCGAGCAGGTCAAGGGGCGAGGAGAATTCCGGGTTGGCATCAATGATGCGCCACCATTTTTTGGGGGCCTTGTAATATTTGTAGGCCAGGTGGTCGAGCCGGTCCCCCTCCGCGATGGTGTGCAGAAAGGTTCCCTCGGTTGCCGGCGTGGCCCGCAGGGTCACGGACTTGAGCCTGCGGCCCTTGGGGTCGATGGTCACCGCGAACGGCTGTTTTCTGTAACGTGAGTTCTTGAAAAACATGGCTTATCCCGGAATCACCACATCGGTAATATTGACGAGATTGGTCACATTGAGCACGGACATGACCTCTTTCATCGCCTTTGAATATTTAAACACCGGATTCGGCCCCTCGATAACCGTCAGGTTCACCGCTACGCTGGCCCGGATGGGGTTGAGATCCGTGCTGAACTCGGTCTCCGTGATGTTCATGCTGTTGATGTTCACCGGCAGCACCCTTTTGCGGCCCCAGATGAAGAGAATCATCGGCGGATTCTCCCCGCGGGTGAAGGAAAAGCCGCCGGCTGAGCCGAGCAGCGCGCCGAGTGCCGCGCCCAGCATGCTTTCGCTCTTGGGGTAGACCATGAGTTCCAGGGTGCAGAGCTGGGGCATGATGCCGAACTGTTCGGTGATGGCATCGCCGTCATTGAGCTTGTCCGTGGCATCCAGGCGGATGTCAAAGGTGATGGACTCCTCGCCCACCTGTACCTGCTGCTGCCGCTGCAGCTCCAGCAGATCGGAGAACTCCTCCCGCTGGTGAAACTGGCGCAGCGTCGATCTGGCGGCGGTTGCGGCCGCGGCGCCGCGAGTCTCCCCGGTCTCGCCGGCCGGCGCGGTCTGGGCCGGGGCATTGGGCACGGAAAATATCAGGCTGCGGTTCCTGGTAAGCTGCACCGGATTGAACTGGAACGGCACAATCAGCGGCGGTATGCTGAGTCCATACTCCACAAAGGCGCCGCGCAGAATTTTCGGTTTATTGGTAAAGCCGCCTGACATGATTATCTCCAGAGTGAGGAGTGAAAAGTGAGGAGATTAAAGCAGAGCAGTTCGCGAACCGCCCCTCCACTATCTCCTCACTCCTCACTTCTCACTCCTCACTATTTTCACAATTTGATCCCCTGCAGCCGGTCAAGGATGGCCTGCAGGGGAGATTTGTTCTCCGGCGCCAGCACCTCACGCATCAGGGTCAGGGTCTGCAGGGTCTCTTCCGTGAGTCCCAGGTAGCAATAGCCTGTTTTTTCATCAGTCTGTAATTCCATGCTGTAGCCGAACTTATCCTTATGGGATAGCACTTCGATTTCCAGTCCGCGCTGCTCCAGTATGTCAAAAAGGCTCTTGTATTCTTCGCGGCTGATCACCGCATTACCCCAGAATGGTTGGTCCGCAAGCAGATCCCGGCGCGAGGCCGAGACCAGATGGGCCCGGTAGAACGGCTTGTCTTCATGGCCGTTCCAGAGGATGCGCACCGAGAAATCCGCACTGTCTTTCAGCTGATCATGCATGGTGGAAATCCATTAGATTTATCCTTCCTTTTATCATTCTTATCCCATTGCCCACTCAGGTAAAGGTCCAGCCCGGAAACTCCGAGGCCAGGGTCATCTGGTGGGTGGTGACCAGCCCGCCCCCGGGACTGGTGGGGGTATGGGGTGATACCGTACCCGCCGTGTCAATGGAAAAGCCGTAGGCCAGGGAATCGAGCCGGGTCACCGCGGTGCCGTTTACCCCGTTGAGCGACAGCACGGCATCCCAGGTGGTGGTGCCGGAGGCCGGGGCATGGCGCGAGGGATGATCGATAAAGGTGGTCGGCCGGGCCGCCGCCTCGGCGTCGGTCCAGTAAAAGGGCTTGGTGTCGTCATTGGGCCGCGGATCCACATAGGGAGAGGTGGTCCCGCCCAGGGGCACATTGGTGTCAATGGTCTGGGTCCAGTGGTAGCCGTCCGGATAGTCGGCGGAACTGGTGCCGTTGGTGATCTCCACCACAATGCCCACCCCCCTGGACTCCGTGGCAAAGGAGGTGAGCGAGGCGTTCTGGTCCTGCTCGCCGGCGGTCTGGTTGGTGCTCTTGTCCGGCAGCCGCGGCGCAAATGAGGCGTTGCTGTTCATCTGCCCGGTTGCCCCATCGGCTGAGAAGTTTGCCAGCCGGATGCGGGGCAGGGACCGCCCGGAGTCGTGACTTTTATCTCCCATGGCCTGCATGGCCTGATTGCCCATGGCCCGCTGCAGGGACTGGGCCGCGGGCGGCTGGATGCCGGCCTGGCTGTGGACCGCGCCGGCGGCATTACGGCTCCGGCCCTGGTTTTCGTGATCGCGATGCTGTTTTGTGTTGCGTGCGGCAAACATGATATGTAACCTCCTCAGGTTCTGGTCGAATCAGAGCGGTTGATGGTTTCCTCATTCCACAGCTTGCCAATTTTTTCGAACTCCCGCCTGACCCCGTGCAGGATATGCTCCATGCTGATTTCCTCATTGCTTTCCGCCGCCAGAAAGGCGGTATTTAAGACAATGTTGCGGATACTGCCCCCCGCCACCTGGAAGCGTCTGGCCAGGAAATCATAATCGATGCCGTCACGCACCGGCGCCTCCCCGGGGAAATGGCTTTTCCAGATGCGGGCCCGCAGGGCGGCATCCGGGAAGGGGAACTCGACAATGAAGCGGATGCGCCGGGTAAAGGCCTCATCCATGTTGGAGCGCAGATTGGTGGCCAGGATGACCATGCCCTCATACTCCTCCATCTTCTGCAGCAGATAGCTGGTCTCGATGTTGGCGTAGCGGTCGTGGGCGTCCTTGACCTCGGTGCGCTTGCCGAACAGGGCGTCCGCCTCATCAAAGAAGAGAATGGCGTTGCTGCGCTCCCCCCCGGCAAAGATCCGGTTGAGGTTTTTTTCCGTTTCGCCGATGTACTTGCTGACCACGCCGGACAGATCAATCTTGTAGAGATCAAGCTGCAGCTCGGCCGCCATGACCTGGGCCGCCAGGGTTTTTCCCGTGCCCGGCGGGCCGGAGAACAACACGCTGAGCCCCCGGCCGTAGGCCACCTTGCGCTCAAAACCCCATTCGGCAAAGACCCGGTACTGATGCCTGACCTGGGCGCAGATCTCTTTGAGCAGCGCGGTTTTTTCCTCCGGCAGCACCAGGTCGGCCCAGGTATATTTCGCCTCAATCCTGACGGACAGTTCCGCCAGCTTATGCTGGGACTGGCTGCGGCAGGCGGCGTGCAAATCGGAGAGCGACAGCTTCCTGTCCCGGCCGCCGGCGGCCTGCAGGGTATGGGCAGACCGCGCCGCCTGCCCGATCTGGCCGGGGGTCAGGGCGAAGCGCCGGGCCAGCCTGGCCGACCATTTCTGGCTGATGTCAGCCGGTTCGGCGGCCAGCATGTTCTGCCAGACCTGCTCCCTGATGGGGACCTGGGGCGTTGGCACGGGGGTGGACACAAACTGCAGCTCGTCAAAGCAGTCCTCGCCGGACCAGGGCTTTTCCCCGGCCAGGAAGACCAGCCAGCCGTACTCGGCAATGGCCCGGGCCAGCTTTTTCAGCAGTGCTCTGCCTTTATCCGCCCGCTCGCCCAGGGAGTCGATGTTGTCGCAAAAAAGAATGGCGCGGGTCAGCAGCCCCTCCCGCAAAGCAAGCAGCACCGTGTTTTCCCATTCCTCATCACCAGCGGGCAGCAGCTCCATATCGACCACCAGCATGGGGCACTGCAGCTCCCGGCACAGCGCCAGGGCCAGCGTGGTTTTGCCGCTGCCGGCCGGGCCGTGCAGATGGAGCACCATCTTCTCCCTGATCATCTCGCGGCTGATGTGGCGGCTGGCCAGACCGAGCAGCCTGGCCTTGAGGTCCGGCGCCGCTGCCACCCCATCCAGGGGTATTGTGGGGGAGAGCAGCCGGGCGCAGCGGTTGAGCCGGTTATCCAGGGCGTTGTCGCCCATGATGAAATCAACCATCCGGCGGTCCACCTTGAGCAGCATGGCCAGATCGCTCGACCCGGACGGGCTGAGGGGATCAGCCACGCTCTGCAGGATGCCGCTGCGCAGCAGCGTAGCCCCGCCGGCAAACAGCTGGCGCAGCTGCCAGCGCTGCTCGCGGCGGTCGGCCAGCAGCTGCAGGACCAGATCCACGGACGGTTTTTTGCGGGTGATGTCGTTCTGCAGGTAGGCATAGAGGGTGTCGTACCTGCGGTCCAGCTCCGGCGCCAGGCAGATGACCAGGGCCTGCAGCTCAAGGGGTGACAGGCCGAACATCCGGGCCAGGCAGGGTAGGGCCAGAAAGATCTTCTCCTCCAGGCTTGCGGCCACCCTGGCGCTGATCTCCTGGCCCAGCAGCTCAAACTGCCGGCGGTTGGCCATGATCTCCGGCGGGTCGGGGCGGAGGCCCTCGCCGTCCTGCAGCAGCCGGTCAACCTCGTCATGGGAGATATACAGGCCGCTGCCGGGCTGCTGCTCCGGCATCCCGGCCCGCAGCCTGAGCACCTGCCGGCTGATCAGCAGGTCGAGCCGGGTCAGCTCATCAGAGAGATGAGCGAAACTTGCCCCGTAGGGCAGGGGCCGGCCGGCATCCTTTTTCATGGCCTGCACGCTCACGGCGTCACCTCAAAAAACAGGGTCTTGCGGCTCAGATGGGAGATATCAACCCGTATTTCATAAAATCCGGGGGCAAGGTCGGCCGGGATGGTGATGGAAAAGGAGTCAGCCGTCAGCTCAAGGCCGGCGAGGACCGGCCTGCGCATCAAGGACACGTATGCCTGCCAGCCGGCGAGATTTTTGCCGCTGACCGTCACGCTGGCCCCGGCCGGGGCCGCCATGGGCGTGATCATTTCCACCGTGGGCGGCAGAAAGGGGGCGGCTACCTGGGGCACGCCGATGTGCCGCACCCGCTTGGCCATGGTCCGTTCGCTGGCGGACAGCATGTCGAGCTGCACCACCGCCACCTCATAGGCCACGGAAAGCCGGTAAGGCTGGGCAAAGGTGCTCCACACCGTGCTCATCTCTTCCAGCACGATGGTGGAGGGCATCACCTTGATCTGCTCCCTGGCCCCGGCCAGTTCGTCTGCCAGATAGTCCGCCGGGATGACCGGGTTCTCATAAAAAACCCGCATGGCCTCGCCCAGGATCTCGTGGCTTGTGGCATTGCCGGTCTGCTGGTCGTTGATGGCATAGGGGGTCAGCAGATAATGGAGATGCAGGGACAGAGGCGGCGGCACGAGCCGGGCCGGATTGTCGGCCCTGGCCTGCCAGTCCATGTTCTTGAGCAGGGGGCTTTCCTGCACCTTGTACAGATAGAGGTTGACCCGCCGGTCCACCCCCTTCTCGTGGGGTGATAGAATGGTGACATCCACCTCCGGCGTCAGGGTCATCTCCCCGAGCAGGAGGTTGCGCAGCGATTCGCTCACCAGTCCTATTGCTGTGGATACGCTCACGGGTCGGCCCTTTATCGGATCATTTTTAACGTTGCGCGAGCCATATAGCTCCGTTCCCAGAAGGCGGCCGGCAAGCGGCCACGGCTTCTGCTGCCTGAGGTGCGGTTGATCACCACGATCTGCTGCAGAGGGGGCGGCGCAGGGGTTTCCGCCTCGGCTGTGGTGGTTTGCTCACGGTCCTTGGGCTCGTGGGCAGAGGTCTTTTTGCTGACCAGTTCAAAAAATGTCCGCCGCAGCTCCTCGATCTGCCGGCCGCCATCCTCATCCGGCCGCCGGGCCGGGGTGGCGGAGGCAAGACGCCTTTGGTCCCGGGGTTCTGCCGCACCCGGCGGATGTTCCTGCCGCTGCGCAGGGTTGGGATCTGCCTTGGCTTGCGGCGCTGCTGCCGGGCTTTCCGCCCTGCCTGGGCGGCCAGCGCTTTTATCCGTCGGGCGCTGGGGCGGCTTGGCTCTCTGTCCCAGGGCTGAATTTTGGGGCTGGGCTGCGGTCATGCCTGCGGTTGTAAACCCCTGGGGCACAAGGCCCTCGGCCTGGACGGCAGCGGGGAGCAGCCGCGATCTCCATTGGGGCTGCCGGTCCGCGGGTGGCTGGCCGGCAGCCGGCCTGGGCTGTTCAGGCCTGGGCCGCACGCCGTGATCCATTGCCGCGCTCGCCGGCCGGTCCTGGCCGCCAGGCGGAGAAGCGGCAGGTTGCGCCATGCCGGGCGGCTGGTCCGCTGCGGAAAGATGTTCACCCTCCGGGCTGGCAGCCAGGGCGCTGAAGACCTGCCTGAGCGTTGACCTGCCGGGGATGGCGATCTCCTCTCTGCCGGCTGGTTCCGCCTTCATTTCGCCGGCTGGGGCCGGTCTGCTGTCCGGCGCGGGCTGCCGGGGCGCTTCCGGCCCCCTGGCCGCAGACCTGGCCGCTGCCTGCTCCGGCATCAGCGGTGCCGGGGCTTGTTCCTTGCCTGGCCCATGGGCCAGGGCTGCCCCAGGCGCGGCCAAGGGCTCGGACCCGCTCCGGGCTGGCGGCTGGGGCAGGGGCTGCGCCAGGCCGGCAGCCGGGCGGTCAGCCTGGGAGTCCTCGACCTCGGCCCTGGCCGCAGGGACCTCCTCCTCCCTGTCCATCGCGGGGAGGGCGTCCTCCTGTGCGGACCAGGGCGGGGGGGGGGAGGGCGCGGGCAAGCTTGACCGCTGCTGGTAACGGAAGGCCCCCGGCGGCAGCGGCCCATGGCCCTGCATTCGGCCTGCTGCCCGCTCCGGCAGGCCGAGCAGCGCACGGACCATTCTCCCCGCCGGTTTACCGCCGCCGCCGCTCTGCTGCCTGTGTGTGCTTTTTTCAGAATGCATGGTTCAACCGTTCCATTTCCCCGGCGAGAACCTCGATGTAGCGCCGCCGGTTCTGCCTGGTCATGCCGAGGATTTCCTTTTCGCTCCAGTGATAATGATAGGCCAGATAATGCACCTCTTTGAGCAGCAGCTCAAGCCGGGTGTTCAGCTCCGCCAGCACGAACTCCTGCACATCAAAGGCGGCGGTAAAGCTGCCTCCGCACTCCGGGCAGATCGCCTCCATGCTGGAGCCGAGTTTCGGGGCCAGCCGCTCCATTTCCTCTTCAATTTCCATTTTGGCCTGGGCTGACAGCCTGGCGATACCCGCCAAGGCAGGCGGTTGGACGGCATCGATGCTCTGCACGCAGCGGGCCAGCAAATGGTCCGCCGCCAGCTCCTCGTCACTGTCCAGCAGCTGGGTCAGCATTTCCTGATCCTCGCCGTTGGGCAGCCGGAAGGTGACAAGGTGGCCGCCCGCTGCCGGTGAAAGCTGCAGCCGGTGCCGCAGGGACTGCTGGGGCGCGCGGGTCACCGGGATGTTATCGGTGGCAAAGTCGATATCCACCCGGGCCCCGCAGTCCGGCTGGGAGCAGCGGATGACCGCCTGGATGTTGCGGCCGAAGGTCATTTCCCGCAGTTTGAGCAGGAGAAAGAGCCGGTCGCCCACCAACAGGCGGCGGACCATCCCCTCTGTCACCCCATTGAGGCTGCCGATCCTCTCAATGCAGCGGCTGAGCAGGGCGGTGACCAGCACCGGGGCAGGGGTATTATTTCTCCCCGCCAGCATTTTCTCGCTAAAACCGTTGAGCGGGGCAAGCATGACCCGGTCATGCACCTGGCCGTCATCGCCGACAAAGCCCCCCGGCAGCTCAAACACCATGCGATCCATCGCTCACCTAGCTTTCGGTTGGTTCGGTGACCGCGGTGTCGCGCTCCCAGCCCTCATTTTCCAGCTTGATGCTCTGGATCATCACCTCGTTGCCGCCGGCATCGAGTCCCGGCAGGGCCTGATATTCGGAGACCCAGCAGCGGTAGACCTTGTAGGACAGCACCTTGCTGCCCTGCAGGTTGAAGACGTCGATGACCACATCCTTGCGGAAATTCTTCAGCGACATGGAGGCGTCGCTCTGAAAGTTATTGATCAGGTTGGCCCACTCCTCAAAGGTGGTGTCATGGGTGACCCCGGCCTCCAGGGTGATGCCGTCATAGGAGGTCTTGCCCGGCAGTTTGCGGCTGGTGCTGGGATCTCCCCCCTCCCGCCATTCCTTGACCTCGGTGCTTTTTTTCAGGGCGCTGCATTTGGCGAGCCCTGCCACGTATTTGCCGTCCCACTTGATTTTGAACTTGAAGTTCCGGTAGGGATCAAACCGGTGGGTGTTTACTGTAAACTGTGCCATATCTTTTCTCCCCCATTGCTTGGGCTTTATTTAATTATCCCACAATAAACTGTATAGATGCCACGGACCTTCTTTCAATCCGCAGTCTGCAATCCGAAATCCGCAATCACCACTAGTTCTGTCCCGCCTTCTGGCTGATCTTCACCACCACGAACTCGGCCGGCTTGAGCGGCGCGAAGCCGACCAGCACGTTGACGATGCCCAGGTCGATGTCCGCCTGGGTGGTGGTCTCGCCGTCGCACTTGACAAAGAAGGCCTGGGACGGGGTGGAACCCTGGAAGGCGCCCTGGCGGAACAGAGTCATCATGAAGGAGCCGATGTTGAGCCGGATCTGGGACCAGAGTTCCTCGTCATTGGGTTCGAACACGGTCCACTGGATGCCGTTATAAATACTGACCCGCAGCATGATGGCCATGCGGCGCACCGGGATGTACTTGTATTCCGGGTCGGAACTGAGCGTGCGCGCCCCCCAGAGCACAATGCCCGAGCCGGGGAATTTGCGGATAACGCAGACGCTCTTTTTATTTTTATTGAGATTGCCCTGCTGGATGTCGGTGAGATCCGTCACCAGGCCCACGGCCCCGCCGAGCACCGCCTCGGTGCCGGCCGGCGCCTTCCATACCCCCCGTTTGGCGTCGATCTGGGAATACATGCCGGCCACGTATCCTGAGGGCGGCACATTGATCGGCTCGGCGGACAGCCCGGTGGGATCAAGGGCTTTGAGCCAGGGAAAGTAGACCGCGCCATAGGAGTTCGGGGTATTGATATCGTCCCGGTACTGCAGGGCGTCCTCCAGGCTGATGTCGTCCCGGTCCATGTCGGCGATATAGAAACAGTCGGACAGCGGCCGGTTGCGGCAGTAATTCATGCCGGCGTCGGCCACGGCGGTTGAACCGATGCCGGGCACGGCGATGAGGGAGACATCCCGGACGGTGTCGAGCCAGGCAAAGGCGTTGGTGTAGTCGATATCGTTTAGCGGCAGGGTGCCGTCGCTGCCGGGCTGCACCGCGCTGACCGCCCCTGCCACCGTATCGTCGCCCAGGAAAAAGAAGTCGTCGGCCGGGGTGTTCTGGGGCCGCATGGCGGATGAGCCATACACCTCGGTGCCGCCGTTTCGTCTGCCGAGCCTGAGCGCCCCGGCGGCATTTTCCAGCGGGTCACTGGCCGCGACCACCTCCACCTTGGAGCCGGCGCTGGTGTTGCCCGAGGCAATGCGCAGCATGTTGGTGTCCTGCACGGTGACGGTGACGTTGTAAGCCCCCGCCGGGGTTGATTCCCGCAGCGGGGTCATGGCCTGGATGGTTGCGGCGATGGCGGCGCGGATATCGTCAAGATCGCTGAGATCAGCGGCGGCCAGGGCCATGGTCAGATCCACGGTGCGGTAGCCGTCGTTGTTGATGTTGATGCGGAATTTGCGCTGGTTTGCCCCGAGCAGGGGGCCGCCCAGGGTGATGGGGGCGCTCTGGCTGTAACCGGCAATCTGGTTGCTGTTGGCCGTGTTGACCGTTGCCGTGATGTATTTGGAGCTGGTGTTGAGCACCGTCTCAATAAATTCCGGGGAGGCGGGATTCATGGAGAGATTTTCATAGGCCTCCACCTGCACCGGGTCTTCATCCGGGGTGGGGTTGTCCTGATACACCGTCAGATTGAAATCATTGGCCGGGTCATCGGCTGAGGCGCTGTCAACGATCACCATGAATTTATTGCCCCAGGCCCCGGATGATTTGGCGGAAAGGGTCATGCTGTTCTGGGCCGCGGCGCCCCGGTCAAGGATGGTCACCGTGGCCGTATCGGCGCCTGAGGCCACCCGGCCCACATAGCACTGGGTGCCGCCGTTGTTGAAGAACTGGAACACCGCATGGGCCAGGAAGTAGCCGTTGAGAAAGCCGCCGTAAATGGTCTGGAACTCGGTGAAGTTGAATATCTTTTTGACGGCGCCGATGGGACCTCTTTCCGCCACCCCGAAGAATGCCGCGGTTGATGTGCCGGCAGCTTCAATCGGCCTGACGCCACTGGAAACCTCTTCCACATACACACCTGGATACGTTAAAACTGCCATAAATTCCTCCTTTTTATTTAAGGATTTGCTTTCTTATTTTTTTGTAACTTTTGGTGTCGCCTTCTTCGTTTTTGCCGCAACCGCAGCCGGCTTTTT
>Ga0172380_10004120_pt1 | contig 19063 bp, 16 predicted proteins | sample Leawe162metaG_FD_119747 | JGI IMG/M metagenome (GOLD analysis project Ga0172380, IMG submission 119747) | Leachate microbial communities from a municipal landfill in Southern Ontario, Canada - Leachate well 162 metaG | ecosystem: Engineered > Solid waste > Landfill > Unclassified | place... | reverse complement strand
TTCGGCAATCCTATAAGAAAGCCATACCGAGCAAACCAGATAAGAATATCTTTTAAAAAAGGTTCCGAACTATATCCATTTTCAAACCGGCCATTTCAGGTAGAATTAGAACGGCGTTTGCAGATGGTCCGTCAACCGGCTCGATATCCCCCGTCTTCAAGTCATTTTCCCCACGCCCGTGGGGATGGTCCGCAGGACCAGTCCAAGTCCTCTTGCCACAAGCAATTTTCCCCACGCCCGTGGGGATGGTCTGACAAATATCTTTTCGGGTACGCCCAGCTTGTCATTTTCCCCACGCCCGTGGGGATGGTCCGCCCGCTCTCGCCGGTCGGTTTGTTTTGGTTTGATTTTCCCCACGCCCGTGGGGATGGTCCGGCAACTCCTACAACGGGAGCGGCATCACCGGCATTTTCCCCACGCCCGTGGGGATGGTCGCCGCTGTTCCGCGACTACAGACGCTCGCGAAGCATTTTCCCCACGCCCGTGGGGATGGTCCGATAACCCGTTCGGTGTTTTGCCATGACCAGACATTTTCCCCACGCCCGTGGGGATGGTCCTATACTCCGAACTCGCTACGGCCATGTTGCCCCATTTTCCCCACGCCCGTGGGGATGGTCCATAAGAGTGAGTACGCGGCTTGTTTTTGGTAGTATTTTCCCCACGCCCGTGGGGATGGTCCCAGGTTGCGGCGCCGGCAATGGGTGATTTTTCTATTTTCCCCACGCCCGTGGGGATGGTCCAGTGGCGGGGCATATGGATTGGGAGGAACAGGAATTTTCCCCACGCCCGTGGGGATGGTCCGGCATTGAGATAGCGGGCGCGGGCTTTTGAGACATTTTCCCCACGCCCGTGGGGATGGTCCTCAACTCAACGACGATCCGTTGCTTTTGCTCAAATTTTCCCCACGCCCGTGGGGATGGTCCGTAGGTATTTGCGCCGGTGATGTCAATCGCCATATTTTCCCCACGCCCGTGGGGATGGTCCATGAACCTCTTCTTTCAACCCAGTTTTTTTGTTATTTTCCCCACGCCCGTGGGGATGGTCCTGTTTGAGCGATTTCTCGGAGTTGTCGAGGATGATTTTCCCCACGCCCGTGGGGATGGTCCGATTCGCGTTGACTTCCCGCAGGTGTTTTCGGCATTTTCCCCACGCCCGTGGGGATGGTCCGTCTTTCCACCACCGAGACGTCCTTCGTAAATCATTTTCCCCACGCCCGTGGGGATGGTCCGCCGTCCGCCCCATTCGTCCCCGCCGGGATGACATTTTCCCCACGCCCGTGGGGATGGTCCGTCGGCGGGTATTATGGCCGGCTCGGGCAGGACATTTTCCCCACGCCCGTGGGGATGGTCCGTACGTGGCACGCCCCCCGCGCGGGGGCGTGGATTGAAACACACGATTTGCAATGTTCGATTTTCTATTGACAGAACATGCGTTATAACGTATGTTTCGTCATATCACAACGGGAAAATCAGGCGGAAAAAATACCACATGGGCAAGGAGAAGATGAGCTTATGAGCAAAATTATTTCCATGCAGGACATGCGGCTCTCTCTGGCGAGCATTGCCAATCAGGCTCAGTCCGGCGAAACATTCATTGTCGTCCGCAGCTCGAAGCCGGTATTCAAGATCATTCCACCTTTCGAGAAGATCAAGCCCGCCGGCAAGCTCCCGATGTCCTTGGCGGAAATCACGGACACGTTGGATGCGGTCAAGGCTTGCTATGACCTCTCAGAAAACGATCTGGACGGGATCATTCATGAAGCCCATGCGGAATATGGAAGAAAATGAAACGCGTTGTGTGCGATACGAACGTGATTCTTTCAGGCATGCTCTGGAACGGCGCTCCGCGGCAGATGCTGGCCCGCATCGAACAAGGCAAATACAACCTTTTCACCAGCCGAATGCTGCTGGAAGAACTCGATCGGGTTCTGAGATATCCCAAGTTTACAACCATATTCGCAAAGGCCGGCCTGGTCCGCCAGGACATTCTGCGGTGGATGGTGCGGAATTCTACCATCGTCATGTCCAAGCCCCTTGATCGGCCGGTGGTTTTGGACGACCCGAACGACGACTGCATTCTGGCTTGTGCTGTATCTGCCTCGGCGGAGGCGGCGGTTTCCGGAGACAAGCATCTTCTCAATATCCATTCGTTCCGGGGAATTCCAATTCTGACTACAGGCCGGTTTCTGGCCGTCACCTGATATTATCGCCCCCGCCTGCGCGATTCTCCCGAAACGCTTGCTTTGCGAAGCTCGGATCAGGAGACGGGGGGATATCCGCGCACCTACCCTCTGGTCGCCGGCAAGAAAAACATCGAGAACAATTATGAACTTTTGCTTTTTTGAGCAGTTTTGAGGTGGAACGAGAAAACGGAACCTTTGCCCAGGGTGCTTTCAACCTCGATTTTCGTGCCGTGGATCCCGGCTAATTCCATGGCAATGGCCAGGCCCAGGCCGGTGCCGCGCTCATTGACGGCCACGGCTTTATTGGCTCGAAAATATTCCTCGAAAATGCGGGGCAAATGTTTGGCTTCGATCCCAATCCCGTGATCCGCGACCGATATTTTAACGAGCGAGGGCGGCTCCGCCTTGACCGCAATCGAAATCGTCGAGCCGTTCGGCGAATAATAAATCGCGTTTTCCAGAAGATTGGACAGTAAGATAAGAATCTGATTGCGATTGCAGTGCACGAAAACATCGTCGAACGACGCCGGCACGGATATCGTAATCTCGCGGGAAACAGCCAGGGCCGAAAGATGCTTGACCACCGAGGACACGATACTCTCGATCGAGCATACACCCATTTGGATGTTTTCTTTGACAAGCGATTTCAAGTTGGCCAGTTCCAGCATGCCTTTGATGGAATCGCTCAGGAGAATGCACCGTTTATTGATTTTTTCGACAATCGCCAGGGTCATCTTCGGGATTTCGCCCGTATAACCTTCCAGGATCAGATCGGTATAACTCTGAATGGCGGCGAACGGCGCTTTGAGCTGATGGGTGGCATGCATCAGATATTTGGTTTTTTCGTTATTGATCTGCTGTAACTTCTCGTTGAGCTTTTCATACTCGACGATTTTTTGCTCAAGTTCCCGGTTGGCCTTTTCCTGCTCCCTCGTTCTCTCCAAAACGCGGCGTTCGAGCACAAGGTTGTAATCCTCCAGGCGGTCGGAAACTTCCTGCTGTAAATCGAGCAGGTGGAAAATAATACGCGCGTCTTCCGAGCCGATCACTCGCGTGTTTTCCTGCTTTTGCGCAAGGACCCGGGCGAATATTTCCTTGCGGCCGGTTACTTCAAAAATCAGATCGATGCCCTTGTCCGCACAGATTGCGGCCATCTGCGTGTGGCACTGAATCCCGCGCCGGCGCGCCAGGATAATTCCCGGAGCGGACGGATCGACGTCACAAACGTGCTTGACGACAACACGCGGCATTTTCAGCAAAGTTTCGAGGATTGCGGTTCCGCCTTTGCCGGCGCCAATAATTGCGATAACTTCTGTTTTCATTGTGCGGCGAATTTGTTTCGCGTACGATAAAAATCCGGAACGTAATGTCGCTGTAACGCGGGGTGTAGATGCGGTTCGATAGAACCGCAGATTTGCCGTTCTGCGAACGGCCGCTACACCGCATCCACGACGCCCCGTCTTGTGATGAGCGCGCCCCCTGGAACCAGGCGTTACTCCTCAGAACAAAAAAAGGCTGTCAATAAAACAGCGGCCATGCTATACTAATCCGATAAATAAAGCGAATTATTCCATCGCACACGGGTAAATCAATGAAAGCAATATATATTATCGATGATGACCGGAATATCGTTGAAGCCATGAGCATTGTGCTCCAGGCCCACGGCTATGAAGTGGCGGCGCAATACGACGAGGAGAATGTCATTGAGAATCTCATCGCCCACAAGCCAGACCTTGTGATTCTGGATGTCATCTTTCCCCAGAATCCCAGCGCCGGTTTCGATATCGCCCGGCAAATCAAGAAAAACCAAGCCACGGCGTCAATCCCGATCATCATGCTTTCGGCGATCAACGAAAAAGGCGTCTATGCCGGCACATTTTCCAATAATGACCGGGACGACGCCTGGCTGCCGGTCGAAGAATTCATCGAGAAACCGATAAAAAACAACCAGCTGTTGCAGAAAGTCAAAGCGGTCATTGAGAAAAATCAGCCCGGCGCGTGAGGCGCCTTGCGATATCCTTCGATAATTGCATCTTGCTGAACGTCGATCCATTCCACCGCGCCCGTACGGCGACAGTCGCGGCGCGTAACGCCCCCTCCGACAAGAAGGAATCTGTCTTACACCCCGCGCGCCTGCCTTGACCTAAAAAAGCTTTTTTTAACGAAAAACCAGCGTATGCTTTACGAATTAATTCCATAGGATACAAGCATTCGCTAACAAGCGGCGAGAGGATCATGTGAATTCGGAACAACGCGTGGCAGAGACGGTTTGGCCTTGGCGCACGCCGCCCCAGGCGCCCGCTATCGGCGTGTGGGCGCGCCGGCGGCGCGCCCTGCTCCAAGGCATCGTCACGGCGGCAATCGCCACCTTCCTGACGTGGCGGCTTGGCCGTTACCGGCTGGGGCTATTCCTGTATTGCTTTAGCGCCGGCATCCTGATTTGCGGTTTTCTGGCGCCCAAAGCGTTCGATATTCTGGAACGCATGGGCCAGAAGCTGGCCCATGTTGTGGCGCTGGCGCTGACCTGGATATTGCTGTTGCCGTTTTTTTACCTGTGCTTCGCGCCGGCGCATCTGGTCCTGAAGCTTATGGGCAAGGACCCCATGCGGCGCCGTTTCGACCGCAAGCGCAGGTCTTACTGGGTGGACCACAAGCCGCCAACCGCGCCACAGCCCTATACGAGGCAGTATTAATGAACATCCTGGGAATCAGCGCTTATTACCATGACTCGGCGGCCGCGCTGGTGCGGGATGGCGAGATCGTTGCGGCGGCCCAGGAGGAGCGCTTCACCCGCAAAAAACATGACGCCGGTTTTCCCCTGCAGGCCATTCGGTATTGCCTGGCGGAAGGCCAAATCGCAACGGGCCAGTTGGATGCCGTCGCGTTTTACGACAAACCGATCGCCAAGTTCGCCCGCATCCTGGAAACCTATTTCAGTGTGGCGCCCCGCGGCCTGCGATCCTTCATGATGGCCCTACCCCTGTGGCTGAAGCAAAAGCTCTGGATCCCGATGGAAATCGAAGCCGCGCTGGAATCCCTGGGATTCCCGCCCGGCATCCCGCTATATTTTCCCGAGCATCACGAATCCCATGCCGCCAGCGCTTTTTTCCCATCCCCGTTCGAAGAGGCCGCCATCCTGACATTGGATGGGGTCGGCGAATGGGCCACCAGCACAATCGGACGGGGCCAACAAAATCGCTTGGACATCCTGAAAGAGCTTCGTTTTCCCCATTCGTTGGGGTTGTTGTATTCGGCCTTCACCTATTTCACGGGGTTCCGGGTCAACTCGGGCGAATACAAACTCATGGGCCTGGCGCCTTACGGCGAACCGATTTATGTGAATCGTATTCTGGACAACCTGCTGGACCTCAAGGAAGACGGCTCGTTCCGGCTCAACCTGGACTATTTCGGCTATTTGGATGGATTGACCATGACCAATGCCAAGTTCAGCCGGCTGTTCGACGGACCGCCGCGGAAGGCGGAGGCGGAAATCTCCCGGCGGGAAATGGACCTGGCCCGCTCAATCCAGGTGGTGACCGAGGAAATTGTCCTGCGCATGGCGCGCACCGCGCGCGCGCTCACGGGACTGGAGAACTTGTGTTTGGCCGGAGGCGTGGCGCTCAACTGCGTGGCCAACGGCCGGCTCCTGCGGGAAGGGCCGTTCAAAAACATCTGGATTCAGCCGGCGTCCGGCGATGCCGGCGGCGCCCTGGGCGCGGCGCTCATGGTGTGGCATGCGGTCCGGAATCAGCCCCGCGCGGCTGACGGCATCCACGACCGCATGCAGGGGTCTTACCTGGGCCCGGCATTCGCCGAATCGGAAATCGAGGCCTTCTTGCAGGCCCGGGGCTACCCGGCCGAAAAAATAAGCGATCCCGCGCTGTGGGCCGACCGCATCGCCGATCTGATTGCCGCCGAACAGGTCATCGGCCTGGTGCACGGGCGCATGGAGTTCGGACCGCGCGCGTTGGGCAACCGCTCCATCATAGGCGATGCCCGCTCGACCAGGATGCAGTCCATCATGAACCTCAAGATCAAGTACCGCGAATCGTTCCGCCCATTCGCGCCAACCTGCCTGGAAGAGCGGGTCGGCGAGTATTTCGACCTGGACCGGCCCTCCCCTTACATGCTCCTGGTGGCGCCGGTGCGGGGCAGTCGGTGTCTCGGTGTTACCGAAGCCCAAAAAATTCCCGTGCGCGAACGGATCAAGCAGGTCCGATCGGACGTGCCCGCCATTACGCATGTCGATTATTCCGCGCGGGTTCAATCGGTGGCGCGCGCGACAAACCCCGGCTATTACGACATTATCAAGGCCTTCGAAAAGAAAACCGGGTGCGGCATCATCATCAACACCTCGTTCAACGTCCGCGGCGAACCGATCGTCTGCACGCCGGAAGACGCTTATCGCTGTTTTATGCGGACGGAAATGGATGCGCTGGTGCTGGGTTCGTTTATCCTGGACAAGAAACGCCAACCGTCCTGGACCGAAAAGAAAAACTGGCGCGAGGACTACGTGCTGGATTGAGCGGGAAAACTTGGAACAAACGAGGAGACGGCCGATGAGATTTCTAAAATACCTGGGGCGGTTGCTGAAAGAATTTATGGGCTTCGCCTGGCACAACAAGGTCTGGTGGATTTTGCCCGTCGTGCTGGTGTTGTTGCTGATGGCCTTGCTGATCGTCCTGGGACAAACGACTGCGCCTTTCATCTACACGCTGTTCTAACCCTCCCGCACAACTTGTAAGAACGTGCGCCAGAATTCGGCAAGACGCCGCGTGAGCTTGCCTTATGGACGACGAGACCAATGTCGAATTTCAGCCCCTGTTCATGTATGCCAAGGGCGCCGACACAAAGAGTTTTTCGATTATGTGGCGCCTGTTCGAGTACACCCGGAATGGCGATGGCCGCACCCTGCGGCTGTTTTTCTCGCCTAAAATTAATTTGTCGAAGTGAAGCGTCTTCGATCCGATGAACGCCCATTCCGATTTATTCATGGAACGATCGTTGCTTGTGTGAAAGCGGCTTGATCATCCGCATCATAAGGTTCATTGTATTGGAGATCGCGCCACAAACTTGCGTCGCCAACGGTAGTACAATTAAAGGAGGGTTGCGCCATGTGTCCCGCCCGTATCGTTCGTTGCGTACTTGCGTCCCTGGCCATGTTAATGATGGCGGGATGGGGCTGCGGTTGTGGACACAAACCGGCGCCGCCTACCACTCCTCCCTCGCCGGACACCCCTTTTCAGAGGATCGCAGCCAAGGTGGATAGCGGCGGCGACTTGCTGGTGGTGGCGAATGTCGAGGGGATCGTCCAGCAATGCGTGGTGACGATCAGCCAGGATCTCGCCACGGCCGCGTCCGCCGACGCGCGGGTCCAAGCGGCGGCCGACACGGCCAAGCGGGTCAATGCCTTCCTGCAGAAGAACGGTTTTTACGCGGTGCGCGGCTACGGCGCCAGCATTGTGCCACGCAGTGACGGCTGGAGCGACGTCAAATCGTTCGTGGCGCGCGATCCGGCCGCCGCCGAACTGCCGCTCTGGCGCGGACTCGTGGGCGGGGCGCCGCGCGTGTTGACCAGCCTGAATTTTCTGCCCGCGGATACGGTGATGGTCCAGGCCGGCGCGGCGGATCTGAATCAACTCTGGCAGCTCATCGAGTCGGGCGTGGCCGAATGCACGTCCCCCGCCAGCGCCGCTTCGTTTCAACAGACGCTCGGCATAATGGGCACCCAAAGCGGGATCGATATTCCACGCCTGTTTCAATCCATGGGCGAAGGCGGCTGTGTGTCCATCCAGCTGTCGCCGGACGCCACCATCAACCTGCCGCTGGGAGCGAAGCCGCTCTCCATGCCCGAGCCCTCCCTGTTGATCGCCCTGGCGGTCAAGGACGATACGATCCTGAAACTGCTGGACGCGCAACTGGCCAAGGCGAAGATGCCGCCGGCCACGAAACAAGTCGGCGAGGCCACCCTGCGATCCCTGTCGTTTCCCGTGCCGCTACCGATGCCCTTGCAGCCGACCTACACGCTCCATGCCGGATATCTGTTGTTCGGGTCAAGCGAAAAGGCGGTGACAAACGCCCTGGCGGCCTTTCAACAGCATAACGGTCTGATCGCCACGCCTGAATTCGCCCAGGCCTTTACGGGCCGGACCATGACCAATAACGGCCTGATTTATTACAGCCCCCGGTTTGCCGCCTGTGTGAACGACCTTCAGCAGAGCGTGATGGAGAATACGGCGGCGTTGACCGAGGCATCCCCAAATGCGGAAGTGGCGCAAGTCTTGATGCGGAATCTGACGCGCTGGAACGGGGTAGCGGCGGGCGCCTTTGTGATCGTCAACACCGAGCAGGGCGTGCAAACCGTGGGCGCCAGCGCCACGGGCGCCAAGGCGCTTATCGCCCAAGCGTTCGCGGCGCCGCTGGGTTTGATGGCGGCCATTGCCATCCCCAGTTTCACGAGAGCGCGCACAACTTCGCAACAAAACGCCTGCATCAACAATCTGCGCAGGCTGGAAGCGGCCAAGGATCAATGGGCCTTGGAATCCGGCAAGACCAACGGAACGCCCGTGACGATGAAGGACCTGGCGCCTTATTTGAAGCGTCCGGAACTTAACTGCCCCACCGGCGGACGCTACCGATTGAATGCGGTCGGCAGCAACGCCACCTGCACCCAGAGCGGTCACCAATTGCGATAACAGCCATTGCGTGATGGAAGCAAGATGAACTGGAAAACATTGGCCGCAAAAGTGTTGGCGGACGGGAACGCGACGCGCGCGGAGGCGCTGGCCGTGCTGGCGTCACCGCCGGAGGAATTGCTCGCCGTGCTGGACGCGGCCTTCACCGCGCGCCGGAAATATTTCGGGCTGGGAGTCAGTCTGCACGTCATCCGCAACGCCAAGAGCGGGTTATGCAGCGAGGACTGCGCCTATTGCAGTCAGGCGGCCCAATCGACGGCGCCGGTGGCGGCCTATACGATGCAGGCGGTGGACGACATTCTCCAGGGCGCCCGCGAGGCCCAGACGCTCAAGGCCTTGCGCTATTGTATCGTCACCAGCGGGCGCGCGCCGCTGGAACAGGAGCTGAGCACGGTATGCGAAGCGGCACGCCGGATCAAACAGGAGATGCCGATCCAACTCTGCGCTTCACTGGGACTGGTGAATGCCGATCAGGCGCGCCGGCTGAAGCGCGCCGGCGTGGACCGGTTCAACCATAACCTGGAAACCTCGGAACGCTATTATCCGGCGATTTGCACGACCCATCATTACCGCGACCGTGTGGAAACGGCGCGCGTTGTTAAAGCCGCCGGCCTGGAACTCTGCTCCGGCGGGCTCATGGGCATGGGCGAAACGCCTGAAGACCGCGTGGATCTGGCTTTCGCCTTGCGCGAGGCGGGCGCGGACTCGATTCCGGTGAATTTCCTGGATCCACGCCCCGGCACAAGTCTGGAGGGACGACCGCGCCTGTCGGCCGCCGAAGCGCTGCGCATTCTGGCCATGTTCCGTTTGGTGAACCCCGCGCGCGAACTTCGCATCGCGGGCGGACGCGAGGCATGCCTGGGCGCCTTGCAGGCGCTGGCGCTCTATCCGGCCAATTCGATCTTTACCAACGGGTACCTGACCACACCCGGCCAGGGTCATGCGGCCGATATGGCCATGATTGCGGCGGCCGGTTTTCACGTGGCGGACATGACCCAGGCCTGACGGATAGGAAATTTCCGCCTTTGGCGAATCCGCCTCCCGCCGCCGCTAAAGCTATGGCGGGCATGCCGGCGGACAATCCGATGTGGAGCCGGTTTTTCCTCCATAGGCGGATCCGCCTCCGGCGGAATACCGGCTATCCTATGCCGAAAATAGCCGACGTAAAGTCGGCTCTACATGAAACAGTCGCTCCGCTTTACGGGACCTAATTTATATTTTAAAAGAGGTTGACTTAGGTTTTATTACTGCTATTCTCCACAACATCGATAGCAATAATAGGAGTTATTCCGCCGTGAAAATATCGACTAAAGGACGTTATGGTGTGCGGTTTATGCTGGACCTGGCCATCCACAGCCAAGAGCATGTTGTGACTTTGAAAGCTGTAGCCCGGCGCCAGCAAATTTCCGAGAAGTATCTCTGGCAAGTTGTTACGCCGCTGAAATCCGCCGGCCTGATTACCGCCACAGTGGGCGCCAAGGGCGGTTACATGCTGGCCCGCGATCCCGCCAAGATAACGCTCAAAGACATTTTGGAGCCGTTGGAAGGCGATTGTGTGCTGGTAAAATGCACCCAGCGCGCCGGCGCGTGCCGCCGGAGTTCAGCTTGCGTGGCGCGCGAAATCTGGCAGGAGGTCAGCCGGACGTTAGCCCGGACAATGGAAACGATAACGCTGAAAACCATGATCGAGAAGTACAAAGCCAAACAAGCGGGAACGAACTTGACCTATAATATTTAGTAAATGTTCAGGAGCCAGAATTCAGAAGTCAGAATTCAGAAGTCAGAAGTCAGAATAAGGAACCCCGTATGGGCCAAGAGAATACGAAGCGAACAGGTTATAAGCGCAGGGTCGAAAGCGGAATGTTCCTTGCGGCCTTCAATGGCTGATTTTTGCGAGTTTTATTCTGGATTCTGAATTCTGACTCCTGACTACCTGAATTGTTATAATATTTAACGCGCCAGTCCCCATGACAGGCAACCAAACAAGGAGCATAACCATGACCACGCCGAAATTAGCGACCTTAGCCTTGCACGCCGGACAAAAACCCGACCCCGCCACAGGCGCCCGGGCGGTTCCCATCTATCAAACCACGTCCTACGTCTTCAAAAGCACGGAACATGCCGCCAATCTCTTCGCTTTGAAGGAATTCGGCAATATCTATACGCGTTTGATGAATCCCACCAACGACGTATTCGAACAGCGCATCGCGGCGATCGAGGGCGGCACGGGGGCGCTGGCCGTGAGTTCCGGCCAGGCGGCCATTACCTACGCCCTGCTGGCGATCACGCGGCTGGGCGATGAAATCGTTGCGGCGAACAATCTGTATGGCGGGACATATCAGCTCTTTCACCATACCTTCCCGAAGTTGGGACGCACGACCAAGTTCGTCGATTCGCAGAATTTGGAGGCCTTCAAAAAGGCGATCACGCCCAAGACCCGCGCGATTTATGCCGAAACCATCGGCAATCCGAAGCTGGATGTCCCCGATTTCGAGGCGCTCGCCAAAATCGCGCACGCGGCGGGAATCCCGCTGGTGGTGGATAACACCGTCGGCATCGGCCTGGTGCGGCCGATCGATCACGGGGCCGACATCCTGGCAAACTCGGCCACCAAATACATCGGCGGGCACGGCACGTCGCTCGGCGGCGTGATCGTGGATTCCGGTAAATTCAAATGGAACAACGGCAAGTTCCCGGAGTTTACCGAACCGGATCCGAGCTATCACGGACTGGTTTATTGGGATGCGCTTGGCAACGTGCCCGGCATGGGCAATGTGGCTTTCATCCTGAAAGTGCGCGTGACGCTTCTGCGCGACCTCGGCGCGGCGCTGAGCCCCTTCAACGCGCACCAGTTTCTGCTGGGACTGGAAACCCTGCCGTTGCGCCAGCATCGGCATTCGGAAAACGCGCTGGCCGTGGCCCGCTGGCTGAAAAAGCATCCGCTGGTTCAATGGGTGACGTACCCGGGCCTGGAAGACAATCCCAACCATGCGGTGGCCGCCAAATATCTGAAGAAAGGCTTTGGCGGGCTCGTGGGATTCGGCATCAAGGGCGGGCTGGAAGCGGCCAAAAAATTCATCGACGCCGTCAAGCTCCTTTCGCACGTTGCGAACATTGGCGACGCCAAGAGCCTGGTCATCCATCCGGCCTCGACCACGCACCAGCAACTGACGCCGGAAGAACAGAAGGAAACCGGCGTGACGGCGGATTACATCCGGCTTTCCGTCGGCATCGAAGACGTCGAGGATATCAAGTCCGACATTGACCAGGCCTTGCAAAAGGCCGCCGGCAAGCAAGGGAGGTTTTAACATGCGCCGTATTTTCGAGGATAATTCCATGTCCATCGGCAACACGCCGCTGGTCAAACTGAATCGCGTCACGCAAGGCCTCAAGGCCGCGCTCCTTGCCAAGATCGAGGGACGCAACCCCGCTTATTCGGTCAAGTGCCGGATCGGCGCGTCCATGATCTGGGACGCGGAAAAGCGCGGCGTGCTCAAGCCGGGCATGGCGATCGTCGAGCCGACCAGCGGCAACACGGGCATTGCCCTGGCCTATGTCGCGGCGGCCCGCGGCTATCCCTTGACGCTGACCATGCCGGAAACGATGAGCATCGAACGCCGCCGGGTGCTGGCGGCTTTTGGCGCGCGCCTGATCCTGACTCCGGGCGCGGAAGGCATGAAAGGCGCAATCGTCCGCGCCGAGGAATTGGCGGCCTCCGACCCGCGGCAATATTTTCTGCCCCAGCAGTTCAAGAATCCGGCCAATCCGGCCATTCACGAACAAACCACCGGTCCGGAAATCTGGAACGACACCGACGGCGCCGTGGACGTCCTGGTGTCCGGGGTCGGGACAGGCGGAACGCTCACCGGCATTTCGCGGTATTTCAAACGGACGAAAGGCCAGGCGCTCATATCCGTGGCGGTGGAGCCGGAGGAAAGCCCGGTGATTACGCAAAAGCTGGCCGGACAGGAACTCAAGCCGGGCTTGCACAAAATCCAGGGCATTGGCGCCGGCTTTATTCCCGACACGCTGGATCTTGGGCTCGTGGACCGCGTGGAACGGGTTGGCAGCGCCGAGGCCGTGGAAATGGCGCGGCGCCTGGCGCGGGAGGAAGGCATCCTTTCCGGTATTTCCTGCGGAGCGGCCGTGGCCGCGGCCGTGCGGCTGGCCAAAGACAAAGCCTTTGACGGCAAAACCATGATTGTGATTCTACCCGATTCCGGCGAACGTTACCTTTCGTCCGTGCTGTTCGAAAATGTGTGACGCTACAGAGGGTGTTCGCGTAATCCGCCTACGGCGGGCAATCCGATGTAGAGCCGGTTTTTTCGCCATAGGCGAATCCGCCTCCGGCGGAATACCGGCTATTCTGCGCCGAAGATAGCCGACGTAAAGTCGGCTCTACATGGAATAGTTGCGACGTTAGCCCTCGATCGTTTTTCAGTTCCGATCCAATTCCTGCCGGACCGCCTTGCTCAATTTTTCCAACGTCACCGGTTTGCGGAGGTACGTGCCGCCGCCGATGGCCTGGGCCAGGGTGACGCGGGGCGATTCGGCATAACCGGAAACGATGATGGCCTTTTGCTTGGGATTAATGGCCTTCATCTCCTGGTAAAGATGGGCGCCATCCATGCCCTCGCCCATGACCATATCGAGAACGACCAATTGGGGGAAACGGCCGCCCGCCTTGTGTGCGGCGAACAGCCGCAGGGCCTCTTCGCCGCTCCGGGCATTCTCGACTGTGTAACCGATCGTTTGCAGGAGACGGGTCATGACTTCGACCTGCAATTTGTCGTCATCCACGATCAGGATGGTTTCCGTGCCGCTATAATGTCTTTCCGGCTCCACCGGCTGGACTTTGTCCCGGCAGGCCGGGAAATAGAGACTGAAGGCGGCGCCCGCGCCGACGGCGCTTTCCAGGTCAATAAAGCCCTGGTGATCCTTGACGATGCCGCGCACCACGCTCAGACCCAGGCCGGAGCCGCGCTGTTTATCGGCCTTGCGGGTGGTGAAAAAGGGGTCGAAAATTTTATCCTGGATTTCCGGGGGAATACCGTGACCGGTGTCGGCAACCGAGATCTTGACGTAGTCGCCCGGCGGCATAAGCTCGTATTTCTTCACCTGCGCGTCTATGCGAATGTTCGCGGTCTTGATCGTCAATGTGCCGGCCGGGCCCATGGCTTCGATGGCGTTTTGGCATAAGTTCTGGATGACACGCAGGAGCTGTTGGGGCGAACCTTTCGTGTTATACAAATCTTTTGCCAGCGCCAGTTCCACCTTGATCCCCTTGGTCGCCTCGCTGTGCTCCAGGAACAGGGACTCGGTTTCGATCAGCGTATTGACGTTCAGCACGGACTGTTCGTGATAGGCGCGGCGCGACAAGGCCAGGAGCTGTTGATTGATGTGGGCCATCTGCTCGGCCGTCTTGACGATAACATCGAGATCCGCGCGGGCCGGGGAATCTTCCGGCAATTTGGAGCGAATGAACTCCGGGTAGGCCACCAGGGGCGTCAGCAGGTTGTTAAAATCGTGCGCGATATGGCCGGCAATACTGCCGGCCATTTCCAAGCGCTCGGCGCGGGCCAGACGATCGCGGGTCTGACGCAAAAGCTCTTCGTCCTGCTTGCGCCGGGTAATATCGCGCACGAAAAAACAAATGTGTTTTTCATCGCCCAAGTGCAGTTTGTTGACGGCGATTTCCGCTGGAAACAGGGACTGATCCTTGCGCCGGCAATAGGCATCCTCAATCAGGGTGAACTGGTCGCAGTCCAGGTTGTCGCAAATTTTCCGGAGAATGGCCTCGTCGAAACCGCAGACGATATCGGAAATCGCCTTCTCGCGCAGTTCGCGCGCCTCGTAGCGCAGGAATTCCATGGCGCGCGCGTTGCCATCCAGAAGGAGCCCCTGCCAGTCCGCGATCAACACGGCGTCATAGATGCTTTGAAGAAATTCATGGTAGAGCGTGAATTCGGCGGCCCCGAGTTTGGCGCGGATGGTCTCGCGGGGCAAACCGGACGCTTTTAGAATTGGCCTGGGCCGTGGCGCGAAGCTGGCCGCTTCCAGCGCTTCCGCCGGGAGCTTGATCCGCACCGTCCGGGTTAATTGATCGTTGTAAGCCATGACTCTTGTTTCAAGCCGGCAAGGCAACCCCGCTGGCGGGTTTTTTAGCCGCATCCAAACTTGAACTGTCAACCCAATTAGATAATATTGTATTCATGACCGGCATGTAATCAAGCGTTTTCTTCGGGAATTGGTTTGGGTGTCTTATGGGGGGGGGGGGGGTGTAGATGCGGTTCGACAGAACCGCGGATTGCCGTTCTATCGAACGGCCACTACACCTTAGCCCGCGACCTCATTAGGTTGCCCCCCCCCATTCACTGACCCATTACAGGCAATGAAACCGACACACATCGAATCGAATTAAGGAGTCACCATCCATGATCACTGTCCCCGGCCGGGTTTTCCACTATACCCTGCATGTGCCGTATGCCCATACGGACCAAATGCGCTTCGTGTATTACGCCAACTATCTGGTTTATTTCGAGATGGCCCGCGCCGCCATGCTCCGCGAGGTCGGCCTACCCTATGCCGAGTTGGAGAAGAAAGGCGTTTTTTTGCCGGTGGTGGAAGCCCATTGCTTGTACAAAGCGCCGGCCCATTTCGACGACGAGTTGAAAGTGGTCAGCCGGTGCGCGATCGAGGGGCCCCGCTTGCGCGTGACCTACGAAGTGACCCGCGGCGATACGCTTATCGTTGCCGGCTATACCGTGCACGTGTGCCTCTCGGCCGCGGGCAAAGTCTTGCGCCCGGCGCCGGAATTACGGCGCCTGGTGGAATCGCAGAATTAAACAAGAGCCAAAAGAACGGCGGCGCCCAAAATTTAATGTTAAGGAATTTTCCGCCATGGGCGGATTCGCCTCCCGCCGCCGCTAAAGCTATGGCAGGCATGCCGGCGAACAATCCGGTGTAGAGCCGGTTTTTCCTCCATAGGCGGATCCGCTTTTGGCGGAATACCGGCTATTCTGTCCGAAGATAGCCGACGTAAAGTCGGCTCTACATGAAATAGTTGCGGCGTTAACCGCATAACTCAGGAAAGCGCGCGTTCTGCCTCTGTCTTTTCCGCCGGCGCGCGATCCAGGAAGGGCGTCAACTTCAGCAGTTCAAACCACATAATGCTCGCGATGCCGGCCGCGATGCTGAGCAGGATGTCGGGCGGATGGAGCGGGGCGAAGTGGAACAGCTCGCGCAGGAAAGACACATTCAGGAGCAGGGTCATCGCCGCGGTCGCGCCGCCCACCACCCACCACAAGGCCCGGTTCGGTTCCCGGAACATCGAAAAGATCGTGCGGCTCCAGGAACGATTGGTGAGAATGAGGCCGAGATTGGCGACCACCAGGGTGATGAACGCCAGGGTCCGGCGCGAATTCTCGTCGGCATGCCCCAGGCGGGCGCTGATGGCCAGCAGGGCGACAATGGCGGCCAGCACGCTGGCGCCCTGCAACAGACTGAGCAGCAGCGTGCTCCGGCTGAACAACCGGTTCTTCGAATTGCGCGGCGGGCGTTTCATGATGTTCGCCTCGGCATTCTCCGCCTCGAAGATGATCGAACAGGCGGGATCGATGATGAGTTCCAGGAAGGCCACGTGCACGGGCAGGAGCAGGGGCAGCCAATCGCGGAAGAACATCGGGATGACCGCAAGCCCGGCGATCGGAACGTGCACCGCGACAATATAGGCCACGGCCTTTTTGATGTTGTCGAAGATGCGGCGCCCCAGCTTGACGGCCGCGACGATGGAGGAAAAATCGTCGTCCAGCACGACCAGCGCCGATGCCTCGCGCGCCACATCCGTGCCGCGTCCGCCCATTGCGACGCCGATGTGGGCGGATTTCAATGCGGGCGCGTCGTTGACGCCATCCCCGGTCATGGCCACAATTTCCCCGCGGGCTTTCAAGGCATTCACGATCCTCAGTTTTTGTTCGGGCACGACGCGGGCAAAAATACTGACGGCGCCGATGCGCCGCTCCAGTTCGGCATCGCTCATGGCATCCAACTCGCCCCCTGTGATGCACTGTTCCGGCGCGCGCAAACCGATCTGCCGGGCGATGCTCTGCGCCGTGCCCGGATAATCCCCCGTGATCATGACGACGCGGATGCCGGCGGTGTGGCATTCCCGGATGGCGGCCGGGACGGCCGGCCGCACCGGATCGGCCAGGCCGACGAGCCCCAGGAACTCGAATCGGAAATCGTGCTGGTCGGGCGGCAGATCGGAGCGCCTGAAATGCGCCTTGGCAACGCCCAGCACCCGCAAGCCGGCGTCGGCCATGGCGGCCACATGGCCGGCCAATTCGGTCTGCTGCACAGCGCTCAAGTGGCACAGGTCGGCAATGGCTTCGGGCGCCCCCTTGGCCGCGATTTCCAAGATGCTCCCGTCCGGCGATTTCCAAACGTGCGACAGGGCCAGCAGGTGCGGCGAAAGCGGGTATTCCCGGATCAATTCCCAGTTTCGGTGCAGGTGCTCGGTGCGGGCCAGGAATTTTTCGCCCAGCTCCTGCAAGGCTTTTTCCATGGGATCGAAGGGGTCGTGTTTGCTGGCGAGGATCCCGTATTCCAGCAGCGGATGAAAGCGCTCGGACAAGGCCGCCCGTTTCGAGACGCTCGCGTCGAACAGTTCGCCCTCCGCGAACAACTGCCGGACCGACATCCGGTTGAGCGTAAGGGTCCCCGTTTTATCGGCGCACAGCACTGTGGCGGCGCCCAGTGTTTCCACCGCCGGCATCCGCCGCGTGAGGACCCGGTTCCGGGAGATTCGCCAGGCGCCCAGCGCAAGGAAGACCGTGAGCACCACGGGAAACTCCTCCGGTAGCACGGCCATCGCCAGGGTAATGCCGCTCAGTAAGCCTTGTTGCCAAGCCTGCGGCGTATTGCCGCGCGTGAGCCCGTAGGCCATGACCACCAGCGCGCAGAGCGACAGTCCGACAATCGCCAGGTTCCGCACCAGCCGGCCGGTTTCTTTCTGCAGGCGCGTGTCTTCCTGCGTGACGCCCTGCAGGGCTTTGCCGATCTTGCCCAGTTCCGTGCGCAGGCCGGTTGTCAGAATCTCCGCCAGCCCCTGGCCGGCGGTGACCAACGTGCCGGAAAAGACGAACGGCAGGTCGTCGCCGCCCGGCCGGGCCGCGGCTTCGGTTCGACCCGTGGCCGCCTTGCGCACCGGCACGGATTCGCCGGTCAGCAGGGATTCGTCGGCGGCGAGGTTGATGGACTGCCGCAGGACGGCGTCGGCGGGCACACGGTCGCCCTCGACGAGGATCAGGATGTCGCCGCGGACGACCTCGCGCCCCGGAATGCGCCGCCGCCGGCCGTCGCGGATCACGAGCGCGCGCGGGCTTGACAGGTCCCGCAAAGCCTCCAAGGCCCGCTCGGTGCGCCGCTCCTGGGTGACCGTAATGCCCATCACAACCAGCACGAAGCCGAGCAACATCAAAGCATCGGATAGTTCGCCCGTCAGCAGGTACAGCAGGCCGCAGCCGACCAGCAGGAGGAACATCGGTTCGCGCGCGACCTCCCAGACGATATGCCACAACCCGCGCGGTTGCGAAGAAGGCATCTCGTTAAACCCCTCCGTGCGCAGTCGCCGCAGGGCCTCGGTTTCGGCAAGCCCGGATATGCGCGTCAGATCGAAATCGGTGTTCATAAGGAAGCGTCCACGGAACGCTGAAATCGGAAAATTCAGTCCGCGCATCACGCGAATTTCAAACCATGTCAATTGCAACACAATATCGTTGCACGCTGGGCCGGTCAAGCCATTCCAGAATCATCCAATAACATGCCAACGGCAAAAAGGGGACATTTCTAATAAGCTTTGACAGCAGGTAAAAAGCAGTTGACGCCGGTCTTTGGCTTGATACCATGAGGGTCGGTTTTATTAGCCGGCAGCGAAGTCATTTCTTCAAGGCGCGATAGCCAAGCGGTTAGGCACGGGTCTGCAAAACCTGTTAGACCGGTTCAACTCCGGTTCGCGCCTCCACCTTTGCCGATGGGCATGGGGGATGTGCCGTCAATTGTTAAAATTGGATAGTTTCCGATTTACATTTCTCCGTGCTTTTCCTCTCCGATCCGAACTTTTTAATGATCCTTTTGGAGTGTCCCGTCACCCCGATTATGATCGGGGGGTGACGGCGCCAGCAACCCT
>Ga0172380_10004119_pt1 | contig 19072 bp, 16 predicted proteins | sample Leawe162metaG_FD_119747 | JGI IMG/M metagenome (GOLD analysis project Ga0172380, IMG submission 119747) | Leachate microbial communities from a municipal landfill in Southern Ontario, Canada - Leachate well 162 metaG | ecosystem: Engineered > Solid waste > Landfill > Unclassified | place... | reverse complement strand
TACCGCCCCGCGCGTCGGCGGGATGCGGCCGATGATGACGTTGAGCAGGGTGGACTTGCCCGCCCCGTTCGGCCCGATGATGGCGTGGGTCTTGCCTTCCTCGACCTGCAGGTCGATGTCGGCCAGGGCGTGCAGCCCGCCGAAGTTCTTGTGCACGTCGGCAACGTGGAGAACGACGTTCTTTTCAGCTTGGGTCATCGTCTCACTCCGCTGGTTGGACGCGTACGGCCGCCCCCGTGCCGGGTTTGCTGCGGTGCTGGAACAGCTTGCCGACGCGCCGCACCCCTTCCACGATGCCGCCGGGCAGGAACACCACGACGAGGACGAAGAGCAGCCCCAGGGTCAGGTGCCAGCCCTCGCCGACGAACTTGCTGGTGACCATCACCACGGCGTCGCTGACGCCGTCCGGCAGGAACTCGAAGAACCGGCTCAGGATGCCCTCGTTGAAGGCCGAGAAGATGTTCTCGAAATATTTGATCAGCCAGGCGCCGATCACCGGCCCGACCAGCGTGCCGACGCCGCCCAGGATGGTCATCAGCACCACCTCGCCTGACGCCTGCCACTGCATGCGCTCGGCGCCGGCGAGCGGATCGGTGACCGCCAGCAGGGCGCCGGCGAGCCCGGCATACATGCCGGAGATGACGAAGGCGGTGAGCGTGTACGGCTTGGTGTTGAAGCCGGTGTAGTTCATCCGCGTCTGGTTGGACTTGATGGCCCTGAGCATCATGCCGAAGGGCGACGAGAAGATCTTCTGGGCCACGAAGAAGGCGAGGATCAGCATCACCGCCGTGAAGTAGAAGGCCTCGAAGCCGGTGAAGTTGTGCCCCAGGATGCTGGCCGACGGCAGCCCTTCCCCGCGTTCCGTGAACATCAGGTCGATGAGCCGCGGGTCCTTCAGCGTCAGTTGCAGGGACGTTTCGCCGTTGGTGATCGGGGTGAGCACCGAATAGGCGAGGTTGTACATCATCTGCGCGAAGGCGAGCGTCAGGATGGCAAAGTAGATGCCGGAGCGCTTGAGGCTGAGCCAGCCGATCAGCAGCGCGAACAATCCGGCCAGGATGACGGCGAAGATGATGGCCGGGAACACGTCCATGGTGAGCAGCTTGAACGACCACACCGCCGTGTAGGAGCCGACGCCCAGGAAGGCGGCGTGCCCGAAGCTCAGATAGCCGGTGAGGCCGAACAGGATGTTGTAGCCGATGGCGAAGATGCCGAAGATGGCGAACTTCTGCAGCAGGCCGGGATAGGAGGCGCCGAACGGGGCCAGCCAGAACGGCATGGCCAGGACGACCACGGCGAAGATGGCCAGCGTGATCGCGTCCCGGCGGGGCATGGCGAACAGGTGCATTGGGTCAGGCCTCCATGACGCCGCGCCGGCCGAGCAGGCCGCGGGGCCGCACGAGCAGGATGAGGACGGCGACGAGATAGATGATGATCTGGTCGATGCCCGGGATGATCTGCTTGATCTCGTTCATCGAGGCGAAGGACTGCAGGATGCCGAGGAGGAAACCGGCGGCGACGGCGCCCGGCAGCGAGCCCATGCCGCCGACCACCACCACGACGAAGCTCAGCACCAGGAAGTCCATGCCGAGGCTGTAGGTCGGCGGCACCAGCGGCGTGTACATGACGCCGGCGAGACCGGCGACCACCGCGGCGAGGCCGAACATGATGGTGAAGCGCCGGTCGATGTTGATGCCCAGCAGGCCCACGGTTTCGCGGTCGGCCATGCCGGAGCGGACCACCATGCCGAAGGTGGTGAAGCGCAGGAAGGCGAACACGGCCCCCAGCACCAGGACGGCGAAGAGGAAATAGGTCAGGCGCCACAGCGGGTAGGTGACGGCACCGGCGGAAAGTCCGAGCCACACACCGACATCGGCGGCGCCCGCCAGCGAGGACGGCATCGGCTGCGAGATCGGGTTGGCCCCGAAGATCGCCTTGACGATCTCCTGCAGCACGATCGCAAGCCCGAAGGTGACGAGAATCTGCTCGGCGTGCGGGCGCTTGTAGAAATGCTTGATCAGGCCCCGCTCCATGACGATGCCGATGATCAGCATGACCGGGATGGCAAGCAGGATGGAGAGCGGCACCGAATACTCGATCATGAACCCGCCCCAGTCGCCGAACCAGGTCTGGGCCAGCGGCGTCCTGACTTCGAGGGGCGTGCCCCAGGGGGAAAGCTTGGTCGGATCGATGATGACGGTTTCCAGCGTGATCAGCTGGCGGAACGCCACTGCACAGAAGGCGCCGAGCATGAACAGCGCGCCGTGCGCGAAGTTGACCACGCCAAGCGTGCCGAAGACCAGCGTCAGGCCGAGGGCGATGAGCGCATAGGCACCGCCCTTGTCGAGGCCGTTGAGCAACTGCGCAAGAATTGCTTCCATCGAGATTCAGTTCCCGCCTTGATGCAAAGAGGAATCCGGTCCCGGCCGCTGGCGCAGCCGGGACCTCCTGATGCTGTGGATCAGCACATCGCCGGGGTGTCGGGGCCCAGTTCGCCGCCGAAGATCGCCGGGTCGTAGGTGACGCTCTCCTTCGAGGCCGTGCCCACCACCTCGAGCAGGTCGAACGGGTTGGCGGGCGCTTCCTTGCCCTGCACGACCAGCACGTCCTTGAAGCACTGGTGGTCCTCGGCGCGGTACAGCGTCGGGCCGTTGCCAAGGCCGTCGAACTCGAAGCCTTCGAGGGCCTTGATCACCTCGGGCGGATAGAACGTGCCGGCACGCTCGCAGGCGTCGGCATAGAGCAGGGTCTGCACGTAGCAGGTGTGCGCCGCCTGGCTCGGCGGCTGGCCGAACTTGGCACCGAACGACTTGGTGAAGGCCTTCGAGGCCTCGTCGCTGAACTGCCAGTCCCAGTTCGAGGTGCCGTAGATGCCCTTGATGGCGGCGCCGGCGCCCTTGGCCATGAGGTCGGAGATGAGCGGCACGACGATCTGGAAGTCCTTGCCGTTGGCCTGCTTGTCGCGCATGCCGAACTGCACGGCCTGGGTCAGCGAGTTGACCATGTCGAAGCCGTAGTGGTTGAGGATCAGCACATCGGCGCCGGAGTTGAGCACCGGGGTCAGGTACTGGCTGAAGTCGCCGGCGCCCACCGGGGTGCGGACCGGCGGCAGCGTCTTCCAGCCGAGCGCCTCGGTCGCCGCGATCATCGACTCCTCCTGGGTCCAGCCCCAGGTGTAGTCGGCGGTCAGGTGATAGGCGACGCGGTCGTTGCCGTAGACTTCGCCGAGCTTGGGCCCGAGCGCCACGCCGGACTGGTAGGCGTTGAAGAAGTGGCGGAAGCCGTAGCGCTTCTTGTCCTTGCCGGTGGTATCGTTGGAGTGGGTGAGGCCCGCCATGAAGAGGACACCCATTTCCTGGCACAGGCCCTGCACGGCCACGGCCACGGCCGACGAGGAGCCGCCGGTGATCATGATGGCGCCGTCGCGCTCGATCATGCGGCGTGCCGAGTCGCGGGCCGCATCGGCCTTGGTCTGGGTGTCGCCGGTGACGGATGCCACCTTCTTGCCGAGGATGCCGCTGCCCTTCAGCGTCTTGGACGAGAAGGTCGGGATCATGCCGCCGTCGCCGCCGCCGTTGAGGTGCTCGATGGCGAGTTCATAGGCGCGCAGTTCGTCCGCGCCCTCGTCGGCGTACGCGCCGGTCTGCGGCACGTTGCAGCCGATGGTCACGGTGTCGCCGGTCGGGTTGTTGCAGAATTCCTGGGCGTAGGCGCCCTTGGTGAAGAACGTCGGCATGACGCCGGTCGCCACGATGCCGGCGGCGCCGGTCTGCAGCAGCTTGCGACGGTTGAGACCCTTCAGGTCACTCATCAGGTAACTCCTCCTTTTGGAGCGGGGGTCTGATACATGGTCAGTTCACCTCACCGCTGGCTCATTATGCTGCCGGCGAGAAAACGTGTTCAATAGTCCTTTGTATTTACTGGTAGATTCTGTAAACAGTTGTACTTATTTGACTGCGATCTTGTAAATTCATTGACACGCTCCACCCGGAGGAACCCATGCGAGCACCAATCGGAATCCGGATTTCATCGCGGCGGCGGGCACTTGGAACATCCCAGGCGGCCCTGGCCCGACAGGTCGCGATCTCGCCCAGCTACCTCAACCTGATCGAGCGCAACAAGCGCGACGTCGGCGGCTCGCTGCTCATGCGCATCGCCGAGGCGCTGCACATCGACATCGACGAGCTCACCGGCGAATCCGAGCAGAAGCTGGTGCAGGATCTCGAGGAGGCCTTCTCCGATCCGGTCCTGGAACGCGCCGGGCTCGCCGCCGGCGATGCGCGCGACCTCGTGGCCCAGAACCCCGCCGCCGCCCAGGCCATTGCCCGGCTGCATCGCGCCTATGGAGCCGCCGCTGCAAGCGCCGATGCCTATTTCGACCGGCTGCGCGCCGACCCGCTGTTCTCGCAATTGCTGCACCAGATCCTGTCGGGCATCACCGCCATGCGCTCCGGCGCAGAAATCCTCGAGGACGTGCCCGACCTGGACGACGCCGAGCGCCGGCGCTTCCTTGCCTCCATCAACCGCGAGGCGCGCAGCCTCTCCGGGGTGGCACAGACGCTGATCGGCCAGTTCGACAGCTCGACGGCAACCCGCCGTTCGATTTCACCCAGGCGCGAGCTCGACGACCTCATCATCTCTGAAGGCAACTACTTCCCGGCGCTGGAAGAGGCGGGCGCGGGGCTGCGATCGGAAATCGAGGCCGCCGGCCCGTTCGGCGAGGCGACGCTGGCACGTCTGCTCGAAGCCCGTTTCGGCGTCCGCATCGCGCGCGGCGCCGCATACGAGGTCGACGGCGTCGCCTTTGCCGGCCTGTATCGCTTCGACGCCGCCAAGGGCCAGTTATGGTTTCGCAACAGCACCACCGCCGCCACCCGCCAGTTCCAGCTCGCGCGCATCTACGCCCGGCTCTCGGCTCCCGATATCCTGGCCCAGGCCATCGACACGAAGCTGCTGTCGAGCCCTGAGGCGAAGCAACTGGCCGCCCGCGCCCTCGGCTCCTACCTCGCGGGAGCGATCATCTTTCCCTACGAGCGCTTCCTGGAGGATGCGGAGTCCAGCCGCTACGACATCGACGCCCTGCGCCAGTATTACAACGCCAGCTACGAGCAGGTGGCGCAGCGCCTCGTGTCGCTGCGCCGGCCGGGGGCAGAGGGGGTGCCCTTCGGCTTCCTGCGCTCCGACCCGGCAGGGCGCCTGACCAAGCATTTCCCCCTGCCCGGCCTGCTGCTGCCCAACTCGGGGCACGCCTGTCCGCTGTGGGCGATCTACACCGCCTTCCGCCTTCCCGACACCAGCGTGCGCCAGACCGTCCGCTTCACCGATGGCTCGCGCTACCTGTTCATCGCGCGAGCCGAGGCCAACCGCGCGCCCAGCTTCGCCGATCCGGTCATCTATACCTCGGTGATGCTGGCCTGCGACGTGCTGCACGCCGACCGCACCGTGTACGGGGCCGGCCTCGATCTGGGCGATGCGAGCGCCGACGTGCCCGTCGGCCCGTCCTGCCGGCTGTGCACGCGCCGCGACTGCCCCAGCCGCCAGGAGGGAACCTTTGCGCCCGGTGGCGGTCAGTTCGAGCCCGATGCACCCACGGCGCTGGATGCCGATGCGGTTTGATGTTGGAGATTCCGCGCGTCTGCGCTTTAGTAAGGCCGCGCCTGGGTGCCTGGACGCAAGGGGGGGAAAGTGGCGCTGGATGTTCTCATAGCCGAGGATGAGCCGTCGATACTGGAATCGCTGGAATTCATCCTCAAGCGTGCCGGCCTGAGCTGCTCGACGGTCACCGATGGCGACGCGGCGCTGGATGCGGTCCGCCGCCTGCGGCCGCGTGTCGTCGTCCTCGATGTCATGCTGCCCAAGCGCTCCGGCTTCGAAGTCCTCAAGCAGATCCGCGCCGACGCGCTGACCAGCGGGCAACCGGTGCTGATCCTGACCGCCAAGGGCCAGCAGCAGGACCGGCGCATTGCCATGGAACTCGGCGCCGACAGCTTCATCACCAAGCCCTATGCCAACGCCGAGGTCGTCGGCGAAGTGCGGCGTCTGCTCGGCGAGGACGCAAAGACCTGAGATGGAACGGCACAAGCTCGAGAGCGCGTCGCTGTTCCTCACCGTCCTCGGCGCGATGCTCATCACCCCGCCTCTCGTGCTGGTGTTCCAGACCGACGGGCGGCTGCTCGGCATTCCGGCCGAGCTGGTCTATCTGTTTGCCGCCTGGGCGGTGATGATCGCGGGGGCATGGTGGCTCTCCGGCCGCATGCCGCGCGAACAGAACCCCGAGCCGACGGCGGAGGACGACACTTGACCCTCACAGCCGACTTCGTCATCGCCACCGGTGTCGTCTATGTCGGGCTGCTGTTCATCATCGCCTATTACGGGGATCGGCGGGCACGCCACAACAAGGGCGCGTTCCTGCGCTCCCCGGTCGTGTACACGCTGGCCATCTCGGTCTACTGCACCAGCTGGACCTTCTACGGCGCCGTCGGCTCGGCGGCGCGCGACGGGCTCGAATACCTCGCCATCTACCTCGGGCCGACGCTGGTCTTCATCGGCTGGTGGTTCGTGCTGCGGCGGCTGGTGCGCATCAGCCACAACCAGCGCATCACCTCGGTGGCCGACCTGCTGTCGTCGCGCTTCGGCAAGTCGAGCCGGCTCGCCGTGCTCATCACCGTCATCGCGGTCATCGGCATCGCGCCCTATATCGCCCTGCAGCTCAAGGCCATCACCTCCTCGATCCAGGCCGTGGCCGGCGCCCGCGGCGGCATCGCCGGTATCGACGAGGTCGCGCTGGCGCTGGGCGTCGCCGCCGGCATGGCGCTGTTCACCATCCTATTCGGCACCCGCAACGTCGACGCCAACGAGCAGCATCACGGCGTCGTCGCCGCCATCGCCTTCGAGGCGGTGGTCAAGCTCGCCGCGCTGCTCGCCGTCGGCATCTTCGTCGTCTATGTCGGCGGCGGCTTCGAAGCCATCTTCTCCAGGGCCGAAGCGGCCGGCTTCGACATGTACTCGAACCAGGACTTCGGCAGCCGCTGGCTGGCCCTCAACATCCTTTCCATCGCCGCCATCCTGTGCCTGCCCCGGCAATTCCAGATCACGGTGGTCGAGAACGCCGACGAGAACCATCTGCGCATCGCCGGCTGGGCGTTCCCCGGCTACCTGCTGCTGATGAGCCTGTTCACGCTGCCGATCGCGCTCTACGGCCTCACCAGCATGCCACCCGGCGCCAACCCCGACATGTTCGTGCTAACCCTGCCGCTCGCCGCCGGCCAGGAGGCGCTGGGCCTGTTCGCCTTCATCGGCGGCTTCTCGTCCGCCACCTCGATGATCATCGTCGAGTCGATCGCGCTGTCGATCATGGTCTCCAACCACATCGTCATGCCGCTCGTGCTCAGGTTCACCCAGGGCGAAGGACTGGGCGACGGGCGGGGGGTGAGCCGCATGCTGCTCGCCTCGCGGCGCTTCTCCATCGTGCTCATCCTGTCGCTGGGTTTCCTGTATTTCTACCTCACCCGCGACTCCGACGCGCTGGCCCCGATCGGGCTCATCTCCTTCGCCGGCGTCGCCCAGTTCCTGCCGGCGATCATCGCCGCCCTGTTCTGGAAGGAAGCCTCGCTGAAGGCGGCCACCAGTGCCATCGCCGTCGGCTTCGTCGTCTGGGCCTGGTCAAGCTTCCTGCCCTCGTTCGAGTCGTCCTCTCCGCTCGTCGCCGCGCTCATGGCCGAGGGGCCGTGGGGTATCTCGTGGCTGCGGCCCGAGGCGCTGTTCGGCCTGGGCAGCATGGACCCGCTCGTACATGCGGTGTTCTGGAGCCTGTTCCTCAACTCGACGACGCTGGTCGTCGTCTCGCTGTTCACGACGCAGTCGGCGCTCGAGCGCATCCAGGCCACGCTGTTCACGGGCCTGTTCCGCCGCGGCGCCGGCGGCCCCCAGTTCATCCGCGGCTCGGCCACGGCGAACGACTTGTTCTTCGTCGCCCAGCGCGTGCTCGGGGGCCAGCGCGCCCTCGCCCTGTTCGAGACCGCCGCGGACGCAGCCGGGGTGGAGCGGACGGCGCTGGAGCCCACCCCGGAATTCATCGACCGGCTTGAACGCGAGCTCGCCGGTTCGATCGGCGCAGCCTCCGCCCACGTCATGCTGTCCAAGGTCGTGTCGGGCGACATGGTGAGCCTCGAGGAAGTGCTGCAGATGGCCGACGAGACGCAGCAGGTCATCGAGTACTCCCAGGAACTCGAGCGCACCTCCGCCGAATTGCGCTCGACCGCGCGCAAGCTCGAGGACGCCAACCTGCAGCTGCGCGAGCTCGACAGCCAGAAGGACGAGTTCCTGTCGCAGGTCAGCCACGAGGTGCGCACACCGATGACCTCGATCCGCTCCTTCTCGGAAATCCTGCTCGACGAGAGCAGGCTCAAGGCCGACGAGCGGCAACGCTTCCTCGCCACCATCCACAAGGAAAGCCTGCGCCTCACCCGGCTGCTCGACGAGATCCTCGACCTGTCGGCGCTGGAGCGCGGCGAGCGCGGCTGGGACAACGTCCCCATCAACCCGGAGACCTCGCTCGACCGGGCCGTGGAAGTTTGCAGCGCGCTCGCGCGTCAGCGGGGCATGGAGCTGACCGTCGGCACGCGCGCGCCCCAGGTGCAGGTCGACGGCGACGCCGACCGCCTGTCGCAGGTGTTGATCAACCTCATCTCCAACGCCATCAGCTACAGCGACGCGGACGACCCGGTCGTCGTGATCACCTCCGCGGTCAAGGGCAACACCTACATCGTGGAGGTCACGGACAACGGCCCCGGCATCGCCGAGACCGAGCGCAAGCTGATCTTCGAGAAGTTCTTCCGCGGCCAGCACGGGGCGGTCACGACGCAGGCCGGCGCCGGCCTCGGCCTCGCCATTTCGCGCCAGATCATCGCCCGCATGAACGGCATGCTCGAACTGGTCCCGCGCGAGCGCCGCGGCGCCTGCTTCCGCGTCACGCTGCCGGCACGCCGCGCCCCGCATCGTCGCCCGGCCGCGGCCCAGCGCAATCGGAACGGCGCCGCCAGGGCGCGCAGCCGCTCTCCGGGCTGACGGCCCTCACAGCAGCTTGGCGTACAGCGTCTCGGGCCGCACCGCCTCGTCCAGCCGGAAGCGATGGTTGGCCGGCGGATGGGCGCGCTGGCCGCATTCCATGCGCGGGCAGGTCCGGCAGTCGACCCCGATGGGCACGTAGCCGCCGGGGTTGGCCAGGTCGATGCCGTCCGAGTAGATCATCTCCTTGGCGTGCAGGATCGAGCAGCCCAGGCCGATGGAGAAATAGCGGCGCGGCGCGTTGTGCCGGTAATCGCCCTTCGAGAACGCCCTGGCGATGCAGAAATAGCGCTCGCCGTCCGGCATCTGGCTGAGCTGCACGTTGATGCGCTCGGGCTGCAGGAAGGCCGAGTAGACGTTCCAGCGCGGGCACGCGCCGGAGTGGCGGGGGATATGGATTCCCGACAACGAGAAGCGCTTGGAGATGTTGCCGGCGATGTCGGTGCGCACCAGGTGCAGCGGAATGCCCATGGCGCCGGGCCGCTGCAGCGTCGTCATGCGGTGGCACACCTGCTCGAAGCTGGCGCCGAACCGGCGCCCCAGCCGTTCGATGTCGTAGCGGTAGTCACGGCAGGCGCGGTGGAACGGCTCGTAGGGCATGACCAGGGCCGCGGCGAAGTAGGCGGCGAGCACGTTGCGCCCCAGCATCGGCGCGTCGCCCTCGGGCAGTTCGCGCACCAGCGCCTCGATCTCGTTGGCGGCAGCCATCTGCCCGAGCTGGTGGGCGATGAGGAAATTCGCCGATTCCGCCGGCAGGATGTCGGAAACGAGCAGCCGGTTGGCCGCGCGCTCCCAGGTGCGCGCGATGCCGTGCGGCAGCGAGGCGAGCCGCACCTCGATGCCGAAGACGTTGAACATGTAGGTGCGCAGCCCGTGATCGAAGAGGTCGGAGCTGTCGTCGACGTCGGCGCGGACACGCTCGGCCGCGGCCTCGATGGCGGGAAAATGGTTGGCGTGTTCCTGCAGGAAATCGGAAATGCGGTCGGTGGCGAGGTGGAACGGCTCGCCGTCCTGGTCGGAGGCGACGGGCGCCGCCGCCCCGCCGGCGCGATAGCGGTCGTAGAGCCGCAGCATGGCCCGCGCCGCCGCCGGGTTGGAATGGGCGAGATCGCGCACCTCGACATTGGTGACGTCGGCATCGGCGAAGACGTCGTCGCCGAACATTTCCATGAGGTCGCCGGCGAGCCGCCCCTCGTCGCTGTCCGCCAGTTCCCCCGCCTCGACGCCGAAATAGCCGGCGACCTTGAGCAGCAGCGGAACCGTGACCTTGCGGCGGTTGTGCTCGATCAGGTTCAGGTAGCTGCCGGAAATCCCGATGGCGGCCGCGAGGTCGGCCTGTGACAGCCGCCGCTGTCGCCGCAGGCGGCCGATGCGGCCGCCGATCTGCATGTCCTCGGCCATGTCCCCTCCCGGCCCGCCCTTGATACGATTTACAAAACGCGACGCCGATCTTTACTCGACTTTACAGCTTTACCAGCCGCCCCGCGCTTTCTCCTTGCGTCGTCGACGATGATGTCAAAGATTTACAAACAACGCAACCGAGGAGGATTGCCATGCGTACCGACGCCACGCAGACCGAGGACTTCGTCACCATCATTGCCGCCTCAACCACCGAGGCGATGGAGCAATACAAGGCCCAGGGCCTCGACCTGCAGGGCTACACCATCACCGGCCCGGTCGGCCGGCACCGCTTCTCGCTGGTGAACGGCACGACAAGTTCGGACCTGTTCGCCGGCCAGGACATGATCGCCGCGACCTTCCGGCGCCGCGCCTAGCGTCATTCGCCACCCCCCAGCCTCGCTGTTTCCCCGCCCCTCGGCGCGGGGCGAACGCTCTTACCCAAAGGATACCGACCATGCTCGACAAGCCCGCCGCCCCCGAACACTTCGCCGCCCCCGACTACGCGCCGGAGCGCTGGAAGAACATCGCCCGCACCTACACCCCGGCCGAGGTGCGCCGGCTCGCCGGCTCGCTGCCGATCCGCCACACCCTGGCCGAGACCGGCGCCCGCAAGCTGTGGGAATTGCTGCACCGTGAGGACTTCGTGCCGACGCTGGGCACCTTCACCGGCAACCAGGCGGTGCAGCAGGTCAAGGCCGGCCTCAAGGCCATCTACCTCAGCGGCTGGCAGGTCGCGGCCGACGCCAACTCGTCGGGCAACATGTATCCCGACCAGAGCCTCTATCCGGTCGACAGCGTCCCCGCCGTGGTGCGCCGCATCAACAAGGCGCTGCAGCGCGCCGACCAGATCCAGGCCATGGAAAAGGCCGACGGCGCTGCCACCACCGACCTCGACTTCTTCGTGCCGATCATCGCCGACGCCGAGGCCGGCTTCGGCGGCGCGCTCAACGTCTTCGAGCTGATGAAGGCGATGATCGAGGCCGGCGCCGCGGCCGTGCACTTCGAGGACCAACTGGCCTCGGAGAAGAAGTGCGGCCATTTGGGTGGCAAGGTGCTGGTCCCCACCAGCCAGTTCGTCCGCACGCTGAACGCGGCCCGGCTGGCGTCCGACGTCATGGGCGTCCCCACGCTGATCATGGCCCGCACCGACGCCGAGGCGGCGCGGCTCATCACCTCCGACATCGACCCGTACGATGCCCCCTTCGTTACCGGCGAGCGCACGGCCGAGGGCTACTACCGGCTCAAGGGCGGCATCGACGCCGCCATCGCCCGCGGCCTCGCCTACGCGCCCTACGCCGACCTCATCTGGTGCGAAACGTCGAAGCCCGACCTGGGGGAAGCAAAGAAGTTTGCCGAGGCCATCCGCAAGCAGTACCCCGAGCAGATGCTGGCCTACAATTGTTCGCCCTCGTTCAACTGGGCCAGGCACATGGACGAGGCGGCGATGGCGCGGTTCCAGCGCGAGATCGGGGCGATGGGCTACAAGTACCAGTTCATCACGCTGGCCGGCTTCCACAATCTCAGCCTCACCACGTTCGAACTGGCCCGCACCTACGCCAAGGACGGCATGGCCGCCTACTCCAAGCTGCAGCAGGCCGAATTCGCGGCCGAAGCGCACGGCTTCACCGCCACCCGCCACCAGCGCGAAGTCGGCACCTCCTATTTCGACGCCGTGTCGATGACGGTGAGCGCCGGCCAGAGCGCCACCACGGCGATGGCGCATTCCACCGAGACGGCGCAGTTCTAGGGCGTCTCCAGGACAGCGGACTGCCGGCGGGGGGCCTCCTCCCGCCGCGGCGGGATCGGGCGGCAAACGCGGTTTCGCCCGATCCTATTCGCGCCGCAGCGCCTCGATCGGATCGAGCCGGGCGGCGCGGCGGGCGGGGAAATAGCCGAAGCCGATCCCGACCAGGCCGGAGAAGCCGAAGGCGAGCAGCACCACCAGCGGATCGGGCGTGAACGGCACGCCGAGATTGGCGGCGCCCAGCGCGGCGAGCGCCAGGCCGAGAACGATGCCGATGATGCCGCCGATCCCCGACAGCACCGTGGCCTCGACGAGGAACTGCAGCAGCACCTGCGACTCGCGCGCCCCGATGGCGAGCCTGATGCCGATCTCGCGCGTGCGCTCGGTGACCGAGGCGAGCATGATGTTCATGATGCCGATGCCGCCGACCACGAGGCTGATGCCGGCAACGGCGCCGAGCAGGCCGGTCAGCACGCCCATGATGGTATCGAGCATGCTGGCGATCTGGCGCATGTCCATCACCATGAAGTCGTTCTCCTCGTTGGCGGCGAGGTGCCGGCGCTCGCGCATCAGCGCGGTCAGGTCATCCTTCACCTTTGTGATCCCCATCTCGTCCCGGGCCGCGACATAGATCAGCGTCACCCCGGTGTTGCCCGATATGCGTCGCTGGAACGTGCGCAGCGGCACCAGGATGACATCGTCCTCGTTGGCACCGAAGGCCGAGCCGCCCTTTTCCTCCAGCACCCCGACGATGCGGCACACCAGCCGTCGGAGGCGGATCGGCTCGCCCAGCGCGCTACCGCCGCCGAACAGTTCGTCGACCACCCCGGCGCCGACGATGCAGACCGACGCGCCGGCCCGCAATTCGCCCTCCTCGAACGGGCGTCCGTCGGCAATGGCCCATTCCCGCGCGTCGAGATAGCGGTTGTCGGTGCCGATGATGGTCGTGAACAGGTCGACATTGCCGACGATCGCGGTGAGCGAGCGGCTGTCGGTGGGCGCCACGACGCGAACCGAGTCGACCTGACGCTCGATGGCCTCGGCGTCCGCCTGCTCGAGGCTGGCCACGCCGATGCCGCCGCCGCCCGGAGTCTGGCTGAACTGGCCGGGCCGTACCATCAGCAAATTGCTGCCCAGGCTCGCTACGCTCTCGCTGACTTCGGCGGTGGTCCCCTGCCCCAGCGTCACCATGGTGATGACCGCCGCGACGCCGATGGTCACGCCGAGCACGGTGAGCAGCGAGCGCAGGGCATTGCGCCAGATGGCGCCGAACGCCAGCCGGATCGATTCAAGCAGCATGGCTGCCCCCCGCGTCCGCCGCCTCGATCCTGCCGTCGACGATGTGGATCCGGCGCTGGCAGTAGGCGGCCATCTCGGCCTCGTGCGTCACCATGACGACGGTGATGCCGTCGTCGCGGTTGAGCGCGACGAGCAGGTTCATGATGTCGCGCGCCTTGGCCGTGTCGAGGTTGCCCGTCGGCTCGTCCGCCAGGAGCAACGCCGGATTGGTGACGATGGCGCGGGCGATGGCGACGCGCTGCTGCTGGCCGCCGGACAGTTGCGACGGCAGGTGTTTCTCGCGCCCCGCGAGCCCGACCCGGCGCAGCGCCCGCTGCGCCAGCTCGCGGCGCCGATGCCCGCCGACGCCGCGATAGGTAAGCGGCAATTCGACGTTTTCGAGCGCAGTGTTGCGCGACAGCAGATTGTACCCCTGGAACACGAAGCCCAGGAAGGTGCGGCGCAGCAGCGTGCGCTGCTGCCGCGTCACCGACTGCACCGGCACGCCGTCGAACAGGTATTCGCCGCCGGTCGGGGTATCGAGGTAGCCGATGACGTTCATCGCGGTCGACTTGCCCGAGCCGCTGGGGCCCATCACGGCGACGAACTCGCCGCGGCGGATGGCGAGGTCGAGGCCGTCGAGGGCGCGCACCTGCGCCTCGCCAGTGCCGTACACCTTCTCGACGCCCCTGAGTTCGACCAGCGGCGGCACATCTGCCCCGTTCATGTCAGCGCCCCGCGGCCGCGACCACGACCAGCTCGCCCGCCGCGACGGAGCCGCCGGCAATCTCGGTGCGCTGGCCGTCGGTGAGGCCAATCGTCACCTGCACTTCGGCGAGGCCGCCATCGCGCAGCACCCAGACCGATCGCAGCTTGCCCCGTGTGCCGGTGTCGACGCCCGAGGTGGGCAGCATGGTCTGCACCAGCGTTCGCGACCCGGCCTCCGTCTCCGGCTCGAAGCGCAGGGCGGCGTTGGGCACGCTCAGCGCCGCCTTGGCCTCCGCCACGACGATCTCGGCCGTCGCCGTCATTCCCGGCCGGAGCAGCAGATCCGCATTGTCGACACTCAATACCGCGCGGTAGCTCACCACGCCCTCGGCAAGAACCGGCGCGAAACGGATCGCGTCGATCACGCCCGCAAACTCCCGGTCCGGCCAGGCCTCGACCGTAAAGATGGCGGTGTCGCCCTCCTGCACCTTGCCGATGTCCGCCTCGTCGATGTCGACCTGCAAATCGAGCCGCGACAGATCCTCGGCGAGCCGGAACAGCGGGTTGCCGAGTGCCGCCGCGACGAGCGACTGGCCGACGGTGGCGTCGACGTCCAGCACGACCCCGTCGATCGGCGAACAGATGCAGGCCTTGTCATAGTCGTTCCGCACCGCCTGCAGGTCGGCCTCGGCGCCCCGCAGTTGGGCCTGGGAAAGGGCCAGTTGCGCCTGTGCGCGCTTGGCGGCCGTCCCTGCGAGTTCCAGCTCGCGCACAGAGACCGATTGCCCGCCGGACAGCGCCTCCGTGCGCCGCAACGCTGCCTCGGCATCGGCAAGTCCGGCCTCGGCAACCAGCATGTTGGCCCTCTGACTGTCGACCGCGGCGACGGCGCGAGCCAGCCGTACGTCAAGGTCGCCCATGTCGAGCCGCGCCAGGACCTGCTTCCTGCTGACGATGTCGTTGGGTTCGACGTCGATGGTGGCGATGGTTCCCGCAATCGCGCTCGAGACCTCAGCCTCGCCGGTCGGTTCGAGCGTGCCGGTGGCCACGACGGTCTCGCGGATGTCGGCCCGGATGACCGCTTCGGTGACGTAGCTTTCGGTCTGGTCCTGCCGGGCACTGAAGGACCACCACCAGCCCAGCAGGGCCGCGGCAGCAACGATGGCGACACCGATGCTCCAGGCGGCAAGACGCCGACTGCGGGAGCGGCGGCGTTCTCCCGCCAGCACGTCCGCGACGCCTGGGACCTTTTCCAGCCCAGCCGGTCTCTCATCCACTGTTCAGCTCCGCCGCTTCGTGTCCGGCTGCCGTTTGCCGGCCGTTCATCCCGACGAAACAACAGCACTCTACCGACGAGCAGCCTTGACCGGGATCAATCCGGACGGCCGGACGGGCCCGCCTGCTACTCCAGCGGCGCAGCGACGTGGGTTTCGGGCTCGGGCTCCGGCGCCTGCCGCGTCCGCCCGCCGACGATGGCCTGCATCGCCTGGTGCTGGCTCAGATGCACGCCGCCCGTGAGGTGCGCGAGGAAATCGGTGCGCTCCAGCCGGTCCATGACCGGGCCCTTCACCTCCGACAGGTGCAGGCGCACGCCCAGGTCTGTGAGCCGATGCAGGATGGCCTCGAGGCTTTCGAGCGCCGACATGTCGATGGCGTTGACGGCCGAGCACATCAGCACGACGTCCTTGACCTGCGGGGTGGCGGCGACGTGGTTGTACACGAGGTCCTCAAGGTAGCGCGCGTTGGCAAAGTAGAGGCTCTCGTCGATGCGGATCGACAGCACCCCGGGCACGGTTTCGACCTTGTGGCGCTTGACGTTGCGGTAGTGCTCGGTGCCGGGCACCTGCCCGACGACGGCGGCGTGCGGCTGCGACGAGCGGTAGAGGAAAACCAGGATCGAGGCCCCGACGCCAAGCGCGATGCCGGCCTCGACGCCGAGCAGCAGCGTGCCGCCGAGCGTCAGCGCCACGGCGGCGAAATCGGCCTTGGAGTAGGTCCAGGTGCGCTTGAGGATGCTGAAATCGACCAGCGTCAGCACCGCCACGACGATGGTGGCGGCCAGCGTCGCCTTGGGCAGGATGGCGAGGAACGGGGTGAGCAGCAGCGTCGCCCCGGCAATGCCGGCGGCGGTGAAGGCGCCGGCGGCCGGGGTGGCGGCGCCGGCATCGAAGTTCACCACCGAACGCGCGAAGCCGCCGGTGACCGGATAGCCGCCGCCGACCGCCGCGGCGATGTTGGCGGCGCCGAGCCCGATCAGCTCCTGGTTGGGATCGATGCGTTCACGCCGCTTGGCGGCGAGCGTCTGCGCCACCGAGATCGACTCGACGAAGCCGACCACCGAGATGATCAGTGCCGGCAGCGCCAGCGCCTGGATGGCGTCGAGGCCGAGGCTCGGCAGCGACAGCATCGGCAGGCCCTGGGGCACCTCGCCCACGAGCGCCACGCCCTTGCCGCCGAGCTCGAACAGCGCCGAGGCCGCCATGGTCAGCAAGACCACGAGGACCGGCCCGGCCCGCACGATGACATTGGCCGCGCCGGTCGGCACGCCGAAGCGCCCCAGCCAGTTCTTGAGGTCGACGCGGATCCACGCCAGCAAGGCCAGGGATGCGGCGCCGACCGCGAGTGTCCACGGATTGATGCTGCCGAGGCCTGCGAGGGTCGAGAGCACCAGTTCCGGCAGCGCGTGCCCATGCGTGGGAATGCCCAGAATACCGCCAAGCTGGCTCAAAGCGATGATGATCCCCGAGGCGGTGATGAAGCCGGAAATCACGGGGTGGGACAGGAAGTTGGCGACGAAGCCGAGCCGGAACAGCCCCATCAGCGCCAGCATCGCCCCCGACAGCAGGGCCAGCAGCAGCGCCGCGCTGGCATAGTCCACCGTGCCTTCGGCGGCGACCCGCCCGACCGCCGCCGCCGTCATCAGCGACACCACCGCCACCGGACCCACCGCCAGCGAGGTCGAGGTGCCGAACACGGCATAGGCGACGAGCGGCAGCACCGAGGCATAAAGGCCCACTTCGGGCGGGAGGCCGGCCAGCAGCGCATAGGCCAGCGACTGCGGGATGAGCATGATGGTGACGATCACCGCGGCGACGAGGTCGCTCGCCAGCGTCTGCCGGTTGTAGCGCCTGCCCCAATCCAGGATCGGCAGGTAGGTCCTCAGTTGCATGCGTCTACCCGTTCACCCTTTCGCGAGCCTCACCGCGCACTCCCGGTCGCGCGCGCGCCTTGCGGCGGCGCCGCCCCGGATGATATCTGATTATGCGCGCTCTCTTATATAAGCATCTTCTAATATGAACAACATGGATATCGCGAGGCTTCAGGACAAGGCCGGGGAGGCGGCGAAGCTCCTCGACGCCATGGCCAATCCCAAGCGCCTCCTGATCCTGTGCAACCTGCTCGATCAGGAAATGCACGTCTCGCAACTGGAGGACCGCGTGGGGCTGGCCCAGTCGGCGCTGTCCCAGCATCTCGCCAAGCTCAGGGCCTGGGGCCTGGTGCAGGCGCGCCGCGACGGCCAGCAGGTGCACTACAGCCTCGCCTCGGATGCCGTGCGCGAAATCCTCGCGACGCTGTACGGGATCTATTGCACACCCTAGGCGGCAGGAGACGACCGATGGCGGGTTTCTGGGACGAGCGCTACAGGACCGAGGACTACGTCTTCGGCGAGGAACCCAATGCCTTCCTCGCGTCGCAGGCCGATCTCGTCCACCGTCACCGCCGGGCGCTCGCCGTCGCCGACGGCGAGGGCCGCAACGGCGTGTGGGTCGCCGAGCAGGGATTGCAGGTGGTCTCGGTCGATTCCTCCCCGCTGGGTCTCGCCAAGGCCCGCCGGCTTGCTGCCCGGCGGAGCGTCATGATCGAAACGGTGGAGGCGGACCTTGCCGCCTTCGACTGGCCCGAGGGCGCCTTCGACCTCGTCGTCGCCATCTTCATCAACTTCGCCGGTCCGCCCCTGCGCGACGCCATCTTCGCCGGCATGCAGCGCGCCCTGGCGCCGGGCGGCACCCTGATCCTCGAGGGCTACCGGCCCGAACAGATCGCCTACGGCACCGGCGGGCCGGGCAATCCCGAGTACCTCTACACGAGACAACTGCTCGAAGATTCGTTCTCCGACATGCACATCCTGCATCTGGTGGAGCGTGACGCCGAGATCCGGGAAGGCAGCGCCCACGCCGGCATGTCGGCGCTCATCGATCTGGTCGCCCGCAAGCCGGGTTAGGCGGCCGCGGCTACGATGCCGCCCGTTCGCCCGAACGGATGCGTGAAATGGCAACCAGCAGCTTCTCCTTGGCCGCAAGGATGTGGGCCCGCAGATACGGTACGGCCGCTGCGGCGTCGCGGGCGGCATAGAGCCGGAACAACTCGCGGTGTTCGACCTCCGCCTGCTCCAGCGCGTGGGTCAGGAACAGTTGCAGGCGGATGTAGCGGTCGGTCTGCACGTTGATAAACTGGATGGTCGCCAGCGTCTGCGGCCGATCGGCGGTCACGTAGAGGCTGCGGTGGAAGTCCCAGTTCAGCCGCCCCCAGCTACCCATGTCGTCGCCGCGGTAGGCCACTTCGAGTTGCGCCAGGATCGCGGCGGACGCGGCGATCGATCCCTCCGTCGCCCGGGCCGCCGACTGCGCCATGATCTCGCCTTCGAGCAGCGCCCTGAGATCGAACAGTTCCCCGATCTGCTCGATCGGCAGTTCGGTCACTACCGCGCCCTTGTGCAGCCGGTTGGCGATGAGGCCCGCCGCCTCGAGCTGTCGGAACGCCTCGCGCACCGGCATGCGGCTGACCTCGTACTCGGCCGCGATCGCCTCCTGGATGAGTTGCTCGCCCTCCTTGAACTCGCCGTTGAGGATGCGCTCGCGCAGCGAGTCGGCCAGC
>Ga0172380_10004118_pt1 | contig 19076 bp, 23 predicted proteins | sample Leawe162metaG_FD_119747 | JGI IMG/M metagenome (GOLD analysis project Ga0172380, IMG submission 119747) | Leachate microbial communities from a municipal landfill in Southern Ontario, Canada - Leachate well 162 metaG | ecosystem: Engineered > Solid waste > Landfill > Unclassified | place... | reverse complement strand
GTCACCACCGGGATTTCTGCGCACGATCGTGCGCGGACCGTGCAGGCAGCCGTGGCAAAGCATGCCCAGTCGTCTGACATTGTTCAGCCCGGCCATATTTTTCCGATCATGGCCAAGCCCGGCGGTGTCCTGGTGCGTGCCGGCCATACCGAAGCGGGTTGCGATCTGGCGCTGATGGCCAACTGCGAGCCGGCATCGGTGATCTGCGAAATCCTCAAGGATGACGGCACGATGGCGCGTTTGCCCGACCTGCTCGAGTTCGCTGCCGAACATCATTTGAAGATAGGCACGATCGCCAGTCTGATTCATTACCGCAGCGAGACCGAAACCCTCGTAGAACGCGTTGCCGACAAGGAAATCGTTTCCCGCCACGGCCAGTTTCGTCTTTCTGCCTTCGAGGACAAGACTTCCGGCGACATGCACCTCGCCCTTTCGCTCGGCAACATTCAGCCCGAGAGCGAGACGCTGGTCCGGGTCCATGAACCGATTTCGGTACTCGATTTTCTCGATGGCCAAAGTCGCCGCCATACCTTCAGCGTCGATCAAGCGATGCAGATCATCGCGGCCGCAGGCAGTGGTGCCATTGTTCTGTTGCGTCGCATCGAAGGCGGTGCGGATTTGCTCGCGGCAATCAAGGATGAACCGCTTTCAGCGCGCCCCGGCGCCAAGTGGGATCCGCGTCTTTATGGCATCGGGGCCCAGATCCTGCGCAGCCTGGGCGTAGGCAAGATGCGCCTGATGGCCAACCCGCGCAAGATGCCCAGCATGACCGGTTTCGGTCTGGAAATATGCGGCTATCTGTCGCCTGATGGAAGCAAGCATTGAGGAATTTCTTATGACGCGTTTTAATGACATCCTTGAGCTCGAAGCCAATCTGAATGGTCATGGCCTGCGCGTGGGCGTCGTCATGAGCCGTTTCAACCCGGATGTTGGCGAGGGTTTGTTATCTGCCTGTGCCGATGAGTTGAAACGCCTCGGCGTGGCCTCGACCGACATGGTGATTGCAACCGTGCCAGGTGCCCTGGAGATTCCGTTGGTACTCCAGACCATGGCGCAGAGCGGCAAGTTCGATGCCTTGGTTGCAATCGGTTGCGTGATTCGTGGTGAAACCTATCATTTTGAAATTGTCTCCAATGAATCGGCACGCGGCATCACGGATGTCCAACTCACGACCGGCATTCCGATCGCCAATGCGGTCCTGACCACAGAGGACGATGACCAGGCGCTGGTGCGCATGGCGCAGAAAGGCGCCGAGGCCGCCCAGGCTGCGGTCGAGATGGCCAATCTGCTGCGCGCAGTGAAAGCCAAATGAGCAAATCCGCGCGACGTCGCGCCCGCGAGTTCGTGTTGCAGGGACTGTACCAATGGCAAGTGGGTGGGCAGGATCTCGCGTCCATTGAGGCGCAGTCTTCTAGTGTGGCAGGCTTCGACAAAGCGGATACCGAGTTTTACCGAGAGTTGTTGAACCAGACCTTGAACGAATCAGCGACGTTGCAGGAATCCCTCAAACCACATATCGATCGTCCCTGGGCGGAGATATCACCCATCGAGCGCGCGATCCTGCTGCTGGCTGCTTGTGAATTCAGCCATTTTCCTGAGACGCCTTATCGCGTCGTGCTCAACGAGGCAATCGAGCTGGCCAAGAATTATGGAGGTACTGACGGCCACAAGTTCGTCAATGGCGTACTCGACAAATTGGCCGCGGTGCTGCGCTCAACTGAAGCCGGCATTGCTTGATCTGACTGTGTCGCCAGTCGGAAAGCCGTTGAACATATAAGAACAGGCCCTGGACTTGCCTTCGGAATTTGATCTGATTGCACGTTATTTCACGCGCCCGACGCCGCAGACATTGCTGGGTGTGGGCGACGATGCTGCCCTGATTAGTCCCACGCCCGGCATGAATCTGGTGGTTTCAACCGATATGCTCGCAGCGGGCACCCATTTCTTCCCCGATACCGATCCTGAAGCACTTGGCTGGAAATGCCTGGCAGTGAATGTGTCTGATTTGGCAGCGATGGCGGCACGTCCGCGCTGGGCGGTTTTGTCAGTGGCTTTGCCTCAAGCAGATGAGCGCTGGATCGCTGCATTTGCCCAAGGTTTTTTTGCTTGTGCGGCCACTTTCGGGATTGATGTCGTTGGCGGCGATACCACCCGAGGGCCGATGAATTTCTGCGTGACCATATTCGGAGAGGTTCCGCAAAATCAGGCTTTGCTGCGCTCCGGGGCACGTCCGGGTGATGAAATCTGGGTTTCAGGCACTCCGGGACGCGCCGCATTGGGTTTGGCGCACTTGCAAGGTCGATGTGTTCTGACCGGGCAGGCGCTGACCGACTCGCTTGCGGCCCTGCATCGGCCTCAACCACGCGTGGCACTCGGGCTGGCTCTTCGTGGACTGGCTACCGCGGCCATTGATGTCTCCGACGGGCTTCTTGCCGATCTGGGTCACATCCTTGAACGCTCATCAGTTGCAGCCACGATACATCTGGAGAATCTCCCCCGGAGTGGTTCGTCGGGTTGCCCCGATCCAGGGTTGGCATGGGAATGTCAGCTTGCAGGAGGTGACGATTATGAACTGGTATTTACAGCACCCGAGAACAAGCATACAGCAGTAGCGTCCCTTTCGGCCGACTTGAATCTGACTCTGACTTGCATCGGAAAGATCGAGGCAGGTAATTTGCCTGTCGTCACGGTGCTGGACTGCGAGAGCAAGCCCTGGATTCCACCCCGTCATGGGTTTGATCATTTTGCCTGAAACGGCATGTTCCTAATGAAGTCCTCGCCCACGGCTACGCTGTCACACCTATGGATGCTGAATTAATCACCTTGTCGGCAGAAGTTGGGGCTGCCCTGAGTGCCGGGAAGTTAGTGCTTGCCTGCGCTGAATCTTGTACAGGTGGCTGGATATCGGAAATAGTTACGGCGATGTCGGGAAGCTCCGGCTGGTTCGATTGTGGTTTTGTCACCTACTCCAATGCAGCCAAACAGGCCATGCTCGGCGTTGGTGCTGAAACACTCAAAGACCACGGTGCGGTAAGCGAAGAGACCGCGTTGGCCATGGCGCAAGGAGCGCTCGCCCATTCGGTTGCCCACGTCGCTTTGGCGGTGACCGGTATCGCCGGTCCCGGGGGTGGCTCACCTGGTAAGCCAGTGGGTACCGTATGCTTTGCCTGGTGCAGGGTAGGCCAAGCGGGATTCAGTAATACATGCCACTTTTCTGGCGACCGCGAAGCGATTCGACGTCAGACAGTCATCTATTCATTGCGTGGTTTGCTGGCCCTGCTGGACGGCGCAAAAACTGTGCCATAATTGAACGGGATTTGAAAGGAACAACCAGCATGGACGAAAACAAGAGCAAGGCGCTACAGGCGGCTCTGGCGCAAATCGAAAAGCAGTTCGGCAAAGGCTCGATCATGAAAATGGGAGCGGCACAGATCGAAAATGATCTGCAAACCATCTCCACGGGGTCTTTGGGCCTGGATATCGCCCTTGGCATCGGTGGCTTACCGCGCGGTCGTGTAGTCGAGATCTACGGACCGGAATCCTCGGGTAAAACTACTTTGTGCCTGCATGTCGTGGCTGAAGTCCAGAAGGCCGGCGGAGTCGCTGCCTATATTGACGCCGAAAACGCGCTTGACCCAGTGTATGCCGGCAAACTCGGCGTGAATGTCGGTGACATGCTGATCTCCCAGCCGGATACGGGTGAGCAAGGTCTGGAAATCGCCGACATGCTGGTGCGTTCTGGTGGTGTGGATATCGTGGTGATCGACTCGGTCGCCGCCTTGGTGCCCCGCGCAGAAATCGAAGGAGAAATGGGCGACCAGCTGCCTGGTCTGCAAGCGCGACTGATGAGTCAGGCCTTGCGAAAACTCACCAGTAATATCAAGCGAACCAATACCTTGGTCATTTTCATCAACCAGATCCGTATGAAGATCGGTGTGATGTTCGGCAGTCCCGAGACGACCACCGGCGGCAATGCACTCAAGTTTTATGCCTCGGTTCGTCTGGATATCCGTCGCACCGGTGCGATCAAGAAGGGCGACGAAGTGATCGGCAATGAAACCAAGGTCAAGGTCGTCAAGAACAAGGTCGCCCCGCCATTCCGCGAAGCGCATTTCGACATACTTTATGGAGAAGGCATTTCGCTCCAGGGCGAAATCGTAGATCTGGGCGTGGAGCACAAGATTGTCGAGAAGTCCGGTGCCTGGTATGCCTATAACGGCGAAAAAATTGGTCAGGGCCGAGACAATTCACGCGAATACCTGCGCGAACATCCGGAAATTGCGCGTGAAATCGAGAACAAGATCCGTGCTGCGGTCGGTGTCGGCGCCCTGGCGCCAGCGACAGTTCCAGCCGAGTGATGAAAACCCTGCCCGACGACCCGCGGCTTGCGCTACGGGGACGGGCGGTCAAACTCCTGGCAAGACGCGATCACAGCCGCAGCGAACTCACCAAGAAGCTTCTGCCACTGGCTACTTTGGAAGAAATCAAGGCCGTGCTTGATCAACTCGAACAAACCGGACTGCTTTCGGATGCGCGTGCGGCGGCGGCTTATGTTCGCAGCCACGCCGCTCGCTTTGGAGCGGCCAAACTGGATTACGCTTTGCGCACCAAAGGCATCAGTCCCGAGTTGATTGAAGCCAGTCTGGCGCAGCAAGAGTTGGGGGATGAATTGCAGCGTGCCCGCGCATTGTGGCAACGAAAGTTCGGTAACAAGCCACAGCGTCGATCCCCGGTTGACGCCGCCAAAGAATGGGCAAGACAAGCGCGCTTTCTGCAAAGCCGGGGCTTCACGACCGAGACCATCCGAAAGCTGCTCTCAGCACCCGAAGATGACTGAACGACTTCAATCTGCTCGCAACAGTTCTCCCAGCCGTCTGGTTGTGAGCGGCCTGAGCAAAAAATACAAAATGCGCAGTGTCGTCAAGGATGTTTCTTTTGACGTCGGCAGTGGCGAGGTCATCGGCTTGCTTGGTCCGAATGGCGCGGGCAAAACCACCTGTTTTTACATGATCGTTGGTTTGGTTGCCGCTGACGGTGGCGACATTCATCTCGATCATGGCAACACCAGCGACAACCTGACTCACATGCCGATTCACCGCCGTGCGCGTCTTGGCCTTTCCTACCTGCCGCAAGAGAATTCGGTGTTTCGCAAACTCAGTGTCGCCGACAACATCCGTGCCGTGCTTGAACTGCAGAAACTCTCTCCGGATGGAATAGAAGACCGCCTCGACGCATTACTGCAGGAATTGCACATTACCCACTTACGTGACAATCCGGCGTTGTCTCTTTCCGGTGGAGAACGTCGACGCGTCGAGATAGCCCGTGCGCTGGCCACCACGCCGCGTTTCATTCTGCTGGATGAACCCTTCGCCGGGGTAGATCCAATCGCCGTGATCGACATCCAGAAAATCATCGGTTTTCTCAAGGAGCGAGGCATCGGCGTCCTGATCACCGACCATAACGTACGCGAGACGCTCGGCATCTGCGATCGAGCGACTATCATCAACGCCGGCGAGGTATTGGCCTCCGGCAGGCCGGATGAAATTGTCTATAATGAAAGCGTCCGCAAGGTCTATCTGGGCGAGAACTTTCGCATGTAGGGTTGTCCGACCTGCCACGGATCATGAAACAGACTCTGCAACTTAAACTCTCTCAGCACCTCGCGCTGACGCCTCAGTTGCAGCAGTCGATCCGACTATTGCAGCTTTCTACGCTCGAGCTGAACCAGGAGATCGAGCAATTTCTTAGCGACAACCCCCTGCTTGAGCGGGTTGAGCCGGGTGACGGCGCTGCCTACACCGTCGGCAGCGATACCTTGAGTTCGCCTCAATCGGTTGCCGACGATCCGGCAACACCGTCTTACGACGAAGCCTATAACATCCCGAGCGACTCGAACTGGAGCGGTGACGCTCCGGCCAACCATAGCCCGCGGGATAACAATGATGGCGACGATTCCGACTACGCCGACATCCAGGCCGCAGCTATTTCGTTGCGCGACCACCTCGGCGCTCAACTCGGCTTCACCCCGCTGTCGGAGCGTGACCGGAGCATGGTTATTTTTCTTATCGAGGCGCTCGATGAAGATGGCTATCTGGCCCAAGAGCTTGAGGAGTTGCTCGATCTGTTGGCTGAAGAGTATCCCGAGACGGATCGGGAACAACTGCTGGAAGAGTTACATATTGCCTTGCGGCATTTGCAAAATTTTGACCCGCCCGGCATCGGTGCGCGTACGCCCAAGGAATGCCTGGGTTTGCAGTTGCAGAACCAGCCCGCATCGCCGGTTCGCGATCTCGCCATGATCCTGGTTAGGCAGCATCTCGAATTACTGGCTTCGCGCGACTTCGTCAAGTTGAAAAAAATTCTGCAATGTGACGATGCCGAGTTGCGGTGCGCGCATTCACTGATTTGCTCGCTCAATCCGCGTCCTGGCGCACAGTATTCACCGAGTGACACGCGTTACATCATTCCTGACGTGGTGGTGCGCAAGCTGCGCAATGGCTGGACAGTGAACCTGAATCAGGATGCCATGCCGCGTCTGCGCATCAACCGCCTGTACGCGGACATCCTGCAGCGCAGCCGCGGTAGCGGCGGCAGTGCGGGCAGCAATGGCGCCGGCTTGAGCAGCCAGTTGCAGGAAGCCAAGTGGTTGATCAAGAACGTGCAGCAGCGGTTTGATACCATCCTGCGGGTATCGCAGGCGATTGTGGACCGACAGAGACAGTTCTTCGAGCACGGCGAGGTCGCAATGCGACCATTGACGCTCCGCGAGATCGCCGAGACCTTGGGATTGCACGAATCAACCATCTCACGCGTGACGACCCAGAAATTCATGGCGAGTCCGCGCGGGATCTTTGAACTCAAATACTTTTTCGGCAGCCACGTCGCCACGGAGGCGGGTGGTGCGGCGTCATCCACTGCGATTCGGGCGCTCATCAAGCAACTCGTCAGTGCCGAGGACGGCCATAAACCGCTCTCGGATGCCAAGATCGCAGAAATTCTTGGCCAGCAGGGCATTGTCGTGGCGCGGCGAACCATCGCCAAGTACCGCGAGGGGCTCAATATTCCGCCGGTCAATTTGCGCAAGTCCCTTTAATTTTTTAGCACCCTCTATCAGGAGCCATCATGAATATCAATATTACCGGTCACCATGTAGAAGTCACTTCGGCCATCCATGACTATGTTTATGCCAAGCTCGACCGGGTGATCCGCCATTTTGACAGTGTCACCAGCGCCCATGTGATCCTGTCGGTGGATAAGCTGAATCAGAAGGCAGAAGTCACCCTGCACGTCAAAGGCAAGGATATCCATGCCGATAGCGTCGAAACCGATTTGTATGCCGCAATCGATACCCTGGCCGACAAATTGGATCGCCAGGTACTGAAGTACAAGGAGAAAACTTCCAACCACGCGCATGAAGGCCACAAGCGTCAAGCAGCGGAATAGTCGGGAACCGTAATCTCTTTCCGCTTTCGCGATATACTGCGCCCCCAATCGGCGAAGGAATTTCCATCTCGTAACCGATGAATCTGATCTCGACCCTACTACCCCCGACGAATATCCTCCTGAGTCTCGAGGCGAGCAGCAAGAAGCGCGTGTTCGAGCAAGCCGGGTTGTTGTTTGAAAATCAACAAGGCATCGCCCGCAGTGCAGTGTACGATGCCTTGTTCGCCCGGGAGAAACTTGGTTCGACAGGTTTGGGCCAAGGCATTGCCATCCCTCACGGCCGCATCAAGGGACTCAAGGATGCGGTTGGCGGTTTTCTGCGTTTGGCAGCCCCGGTGCAATTCGATTCACCTGACGGCAAGCCGATTACGCTGGCATTTATACTGCTGGTGCCGGAAGCGGCAACGGAAAGGCATTTGCAGATCCTTTCCGAACTGGCGCAGATGTTTTCCGATCCTGATTTTCGCGAACAATTGACCACCGCAGCCGATCCTGCTGCAATTCATTCCCTGTTCATGAACTGGCGATGCCCCACCTGATCGTAGCGCAGCTGTTTGAGCGCAACCGCGACCGGCTGCACCTGGAGTGGGTCTGCGGATCACTCAATGCCACAATTGCCGTTACTCAACTTGATATTTCTCCTGCCGATCTGGTTGGCCATCTCAATCTGATCCACCCGGACCGCATTCAGGTGCTGGGTTCACCGGAAATAACCTGGGCCAATAACCACCCGGTCGAGAAAGTCATCCATCACATCGGGGAGATCATTGCAGCCAGGCCGCCTGCATTGATTGTTGCCGATGGTTGCGCCGTACCCGAAACCGTCCGCAGTCAGTGTGAGCGGGGGAATACGCCGCTCTTCACTTCACCGTTCTCGGCAGCGGCGGTAATCGACTCTTTTCGCCTCTACTTGTCGCGCCAACTGGCGGAAACAGTTTCCCTGCACGGTGTATTCATGGATGTGCTGGGTATGGGCGTGCTGATTACCGGTGACTCGGGTGTCGGAAAAAGCGAGCTTGGTCTGGACCTGATTTCGCGCGGTCACGGTCTGGTTGCGGATGATGTCGTCGAGATATCGCGCATTTCGCCGGACACACTGGAAGGACGTTGCCCCGAACTGCTCAAGGATTTTCTGGAAGTGCGCGGCTTGGGCCTGCTCAACATACGCACGATTTTTGGCGAGACTGCGTGTCGCCGCAAGATGAAGCTCAAACTCATCGTTTACCTGCAAAAGACTCAAGCAGGCGTACCCGAGGCAGCGCGTTTGCCACTCGATGCTCAATCCGAAAACATCCTGGGCATCCCGATTCGCAAAGTGGCAATTCCTGTCGCTGCCGGGCGCAACCTCGCTGTGCTGCTGGAGGCTGCTGTCCGCTCGGCAATTCTTCATTACCGGGGCATTGACAGCATGCAGGAATTTCTCGATCGGCAGCAGCGGGCACTCAACATCAACGACAACGAGCCGCATCATTGAACCCGTTGGCGGCATTGCGCGGAGAAATTTCCGGCAACACACCACGAATTGCATTGGTTGACACGCTGCGCGGCGGTGCGCTGCTGCTGATGGTGTTTTACCATTTTGGCTTCGACCTGAATTACCTCGGCTGGATTCATTTCGACATCAATTACGACTTGCGCTGGCTGACAGCGCGGGCGCTGATTCTGGGTTCATTCTTGTGCATCGTTGGAGTGAGTTTGGCGCTTGCGGAAGCGCAGCACAAGACGCCCCAGCAGAAATTGTTGCGCACAGCAAAGATTGCATTGGCCGCGGGCTTGGTGACCGCTGGCAGTTGGCTGTTTATTCCCGATCAGACAATTTATTTCGGAACTTTGCATGCAATTGCCTTGATGAGTCTGGTAATTCAATTGCGTCCGTTGCCGGCCGGAGTTGCCGTGTTGATCGGGTTGGTCGCCATCGGCCTGGGCAGCAGCTTTTCACATCCCGTTTTCGACTTTCCGGGGCTGGCCTGGTTGGGTTTCATGACATACAAGCCGCTGACAGCAGATTATGTGCCGATGCTGCCCTGGTTTGGGGTCTGTCTGCTCGGATATGCTACGGCCAAAGTGTTTCTTCAACCGCTGCTCGGTGGCAAGTTGGTTAAACATCGGGCGTGGCCAGAGGGCCTGCTGTGGCTGGGGCGACATAGCCTCGCTATCTATCTGTTGCATCAACCCGTGTTGTTGGCAATGCTGGTTCCGATCACGGGCTTGCTCAAGTCAGCGCCGCCCAACTAGCGCCGATGTAAAGCCGATGCATGACCCGATCCCGACAGGGAGGGGCTGCTTGCTTCCGGGTCCAGGGGAAACCGTCTTGACGAGTTGTCGGTTTGCCCTTTACGATCCGTTTAGAATAAAATTGTAATTAAATAAATATACCACTAAATGAATGTTCATGTATAAAATAGACAGAACAATACATTCAGACTTATTGGGTTTAGGGCATAAACATAAGAAGCCGACCAGTAGCTTAGGACTGCTATGACTGGACTGGTGGTGTCTATCAAAACGGAGCCGAACAATATGACCAAGCAAGCAGGGTGGACGGGTATGTCTCGTCGGTTGGGATTGATTGCTTTGTTGCTGCTATCGACAACTTCCCGCGCCGCCTACAACCTCAATTTTCAGGAACCGGCGACGCTACTGGCGCGAAATGTGTATGGTATGCACATCTGGATGATGTGGGTTTGCACCGTCATTTTTGTCATCGTGTTCAGTGTGATGTTCTACTCGGTGTTCCGGCATCGCAAGTCCCTGGGCGGCAAGCCGGCGACCTTTCACGAAAGTACCAAGATTGAGATATTGTGGACGGTGATCCCGTTCATCATCCTGATCATCATGGTCTGGCCGGTGACCCAGACCTTGCTGGCCATGCGGGATTCATCGAGCCCCGACATCACCATCAAGGTGACCGGTTATCAGTGGAAATGGGGTTACGATTATCTGAAAGGGCCAGGCGAGGGAATCAAGTTCACCAGCGTCTTGACCACGCCCCAGGATCAGATTCATAACCAGGCGCCCAAAGGCGAGCATTATCTGCTTGAGGTCGACAAGCCCATGGTGGTGCCGGTGAACAAGAAAATTCGTATTCTGACGACGGCCAACGACGTCATTCATTCCTGGTATGTGCCAGCGCTGGCAGTCAAGCAGGATGCAGTTCCCGGTTTCATTCGCGATACCTGGTTCAAGGCTGACCGGGAAGGTGTGTTTCGCGGCCAATGCGCCGAGCTGTGCGGCAAGGACCACGCTTATATGCCGGTAGTAGTGGAAGTGGTGTCCGAGGAAAAATATGCCGCCTGGATAGCGGCGCAACAACAGCAAATGGCAGCCAGCGCCGGTGATCAGGACAAGGTCTGGGTGCTGGCGGATCTGGTGAAAAAGGGCGAGGCCGTCTATAGCCAGAACTGCGTTGCCTGTCACCAGGCCAATGGCAAGGGTATTCCCGGCGTCTTCCCGGCATTGGACGGATCGAAAATTGCGATCGGCGCCAAGGCCGAACATATCAAGCTGGTTTTGGGCGGCAAACCGGGTACCGCGATGGCGGCCTTCGCCGGTCAGTTGTCCGATACCGAGTTGGCTGCCGTGACTACCTATGAACGTAATTCCTGGGGCAACAAGACCGGGGAGGCCATTCAGCCAGCCGAAATCAAGGCGGCACGCTGAACCTCGAGGCTGGCCGATTAACTGAACATTGGAGAGCATCATGGAAGCTACGGCAAACGGACACGCAGAGGCGCATGGACATGGCGGACAGCATCCCACGGGACTGCTGCGCTGGCTGACCACGACCAACCACAAGGATATCGGGACGCTTTACCTGTTCTTCAGTTTTGCCATGTTCCTGGTTGGTGGCGTCATGGCCCTGCTGATTCGCTCCGAGTTGTTTCAACCGGGTCTGCAAATTATTGAACCGGAGCGATTCAACCAGATCACCACCTTGCACGGTTTGATCATGGTGTTTGGTGCGATCATGCCGGCCTTTGTCGGATTTGCAAACTGGATGATCCCGCTGCAGATCGGCGCTTCCGACATGGCTTTTGGGCGTCTCAACAACCTGAGTTTCTGGCTGCTGCCGCCGGCCAGCCTGCTGCTGGTCACTTCACTTTTCGTGCCGGGCGGAGCCCCCGGTGTCGGCTGGACACTCTATCCGCCACTCTCGGTGCAGATGGGCATGGGTATGGATCTGGCCATATTTGCGGTGCATATTCTCGGCATTTCCTCGATTCTGGGCTCGATCAACATCATTACCACCATACTGAATCTGCGCGCACCTGGCATGACGCTGATGAAAATGCCCATGTTCTGCTGGACCTGGCTGATCACCGCATATCTGATTATTGCCGTGATGCCGGTTTTTGCCGGCGCCGTAACCATGCTGCTGACTGACCGACATTTCGGTACGAGTTTTTTCAGTGCTGCAGGCGGTGGCGATCCGGTACTGTTCCAGCACGTCTTCTGGTTTTTCGGCCATCCTGAAGTGTATATCGTGATATTGCCGGGCTTCGGCGTGGTGTCCCAGGTGATTGCCACTTTCTCGCGCAAGCGGCTGTTTGGCTACGCCTCGATGGTATACGCCACCGCCTCGATTGCCATCCTGTCATTCTTCGTCTGGGGTCACCACATGTACACGGCGGGAATGCCTGTCACTGGGCAACTCTACTTCATGTATGCCACCATGCTGATCGCCATTCCGACCGGGGTAAAGGTTTTCAACTGGGTGGCGACCATGTGGCGCGGCCACCTGACTTTCGAGACCCCCATGCTGTTCTCTCTCGGCTTCATTTTCCTGTTTACCATGGGCGGCTTCTCCGGCCTGGTATTGGCCATGACGCCGGTCGACGTGCAAATGCAGGACACCTACTACGTGGTGGCGCACTTCCATTACACCATGGTGGCAGGTGCCTTGTTTTCGGCTTATGCCGGTGCCTATTACTGGTTGCCGAAGTGGACCGGCCACATGTACAACGAGACCCTCGGTAAAGTGCATTTCTGGCTCACCATGGTTTTCTTCAACATGACTTTCTTTGTCCAGCACTTCCTCGGCCTTGCAGGCATGCCGCGCCGCATTCCTGATTACGCACTGCAGTTTGCCGAGTTCAACAAGATCTCCTCGATCGGTGCGTTTGGTCTCGGACTGTCCCAGTTGCTCTTCCTCTACGTGGTGATTACCTGTATCCGCGGTGGGGCAAAGGCTTCCCAAAAACCTTGGGATGGCGCCGAAGGTCTCGAGTGGGAAGTGCCTTCTCCGGCACCCTACCATACCTGGGAAACTCAGCCCGTCGTCAAATGACACCCCAGGAAATGCTCATGCAGCAACAGGGTTTCCGGCAGCGCAGCAACTTGCGGGTCGGACTGATTCTGGCCACGGTAGCCCTGGCTGTGTTTTTTGGTTTTATCTTGTACTTTTGGCTGCTCGGCAGATGAACGCCAGTTTGTCAGTCAATTACCGCAAGCTGGTCATCAAGCTCGCCTTGTTTGCGGTGCTGATGTTCGGTTTTGGCTATGCGCTGATTCCGTTCTATAGCGTGTTCTGCAATCTGACTGGATTGAACCGGGTCAATCAGACCGATGTGCCGGAAAATACGCAGGTGGATGCAGGGCGCTTGGTGAGCATCGAGTTTGATACCAACGTGCATGATCTGCCCTGGCAGTTCCGCCCGGTGATGTCACACGTCTCCGTGCATCCCGGCGAGATCTTCCAGGTCGAGTTTGAGGTGGTCAACACCAGGAATGTCCCTGTAACCGGTCAGGCGATTCCCAGCTTTGGTCCCCGCCAGGCGGGTGAGTTTTTCAAGAAGCTCAGCTGTTTCTGCTTCGAAAAACAGACCCTGGCTGCCGGGGAAAGAAGGCGCATGCCAGTGGTGTTTGTGGTAGACGCGAGTCTGCCAAAGGATATCTCGACGATTACTTTGTCTTATACATTCTTCGAGGTTGAAGGTAATCAGCGCGCTGAAGTTCAGACCCTGCGGAGCCGGTCATGAGTCAACCGGCGAACGAATCAAAAGCAGGTTTTGCAGAAGCAGCAAAATCGATTTTCTGGGCATTCATTGGGGTTCGTCGGCGCCAACATGGCGAACTGGACTTGGCGCGTCTGACACCTGGACAAATCGTGGTGGCAGGGCTTCTGGGCGGTACCGTGTTCGTGATTGGATTAGTGGTTCTGGTGAATTTCATCGTGACGAGCCACACTGCAACAACTTGAAAGGAGAAGGCAGATGACGCATCAAGCTCCCTATTACTACGTGCCCAGTCCGTCCTACTGGCCTTTGGTGGCGGCTTTGGCGCTCCTGCTACTGGCGGCAGGAGCGGTATTGTGGGTCAATGGCTACAGCCCGGGTCCATTAGTGGTCATGGCCGGATTTGCTGTCCTGTTTTTCATGATGACGGGCTGGTTCCGCACAGTCATTCGCGAATCGGAAGGTGGCTTGTACAACCAGCGCGTCGATGTCTCTTTCCGCTGGGCCATGAGCTGGTTCATATTTTCCGAAGTGATGTTTTTTGCCGCCTTCTTCGGCAGCCTGTTTTATGCGCGCGTGCTGTCCGTTCCCGACCTCGCCAGTGTCGATTCGCAGTTGCTCTGGCCGGGATTTTCGGCGCTCTGGCCGAACGCAGGGCCAGGCTTCAAGGGGAATTTCAGCCCGATGGAAGCCATGGGTATTCCAGCTATCAATACCCTATTGCTGCTCTCCTCCGGCGCTACGTTGACCTGGGCGCACTGGGGCTTGTTGAAAAATAAACGTCCGCAACTAATCCTGGGTTTGATTCTGACCATCGCTTTAGGCTTGATTTTTATTTCGCTGCAAGCTTTTGAATATTCGCATGCCTACTCGGCGATGAATTTGAAGCTGACGACCGGCATCTATGGCACGACTTTCTACATGCTGACGGGATTCCATGGTCTCCACGTGACGATCGGCGTTACCATGTTAAGCGTTATTCTGCTGCGGGTTCTGGCGGGCCATTTCAAGCCGGATCACCACTTCGCCTTTGAAGGCGTGGCCTGGTACTGGCACTTTGTCGATGTGGTTTGGCTGTTCCTGTTCGTGGTGGTGTACTGGCTGTAAGCAGCAAGCGGCTACTTGCTGCCGATCAGACCAAAGTGATATCCAGCCATCAATACGGCGAACAGCAATAAGGACAAGCTGATTCGAACTGTAAGCGCCCGAACTGTTCTGGCTGAACCGGATTTGTCGGAGAATAGAAAGAACAGTGCCGAACCGAGGCTGGCGACTATGAGTAGCAGAAGCACAATCACGATAATTTTCATGGCCAGCCTTTTCTTTGAAGACGCGGCAGTCTAGCGCATCCCCAGTCGGGCAGGGAGCCTTGTGGATTAGCCAGCGTGCCTCCTGGCTGTGGCCGAGTCTGGCCGCCTTGCTGGTGATTGCACTCACCTTCTCGCTCGGTGTGTGGCAGCTCGACCGCGCGGCAGTCAAGGAAGAACGAGCCAGACAATCTGACAGTGTTGCCCAACAGCCGCCCATCTGGATTGGTGACCAGCAGCTGGGGGCAGAACCCATCAATTACCGGCCGGTATCCGCCCGTGGTGAGTGGCTAACGGAATACGCCATCTATCTGGATAATCAAGTGCATAAAGGCCAGGTGGGGTTTTTCGTGTACATGCCTTTGCGCCTGGAAGGCAGCGACTTGTGCGTCCTGATCAATCGAGGCTGGATCGCAGCAGGAGTGGATCGTGCTCATTTGCCCGAGATCAAGTCGCGGAAAGGCGGTGTCACTATCAATGGCGTGGTGCACCTGTCTTCAACGCACTTCAAGGAACTCAGTAATGATTATCGCGAGGGTAGAATCTGGGAGAATCTGACCATGGAGCGCTTCACGCAGTGGTCGGGACTCAAATTACAACCCTTCGAAGTCTGGCAGACTGATCAAGCCGCCGACGGACTGGTTAGAGACTGGGTCCGCCCCGACTCGGGAGCGGACAGGAATCGCGCCTACGCTTTTCAGTGGTTTGCCCTGGCCGGACTGACCGGTTTTTTGTGGGCTTATTATTTTTTCAAAAAGGAAACAACGCATGGCGAGTAACGGAAAACGGACAATTTGGCTGATGGCGGCTATCAGTCTGTTGCCGCTGCTCGCCGCAATCATGGTTTATCAGTTCTGGCGTCCGCAAAGCGGCATGAACCACGGCGAACTGTTGGAAACGCGGCCGCTCCCGCCAGCGGTGTTTTCCGACCTGACCGGCAACACTTTCACCAGCGATAAACTGCTCGGCAAGTGGCTGTTGGTGACCATCCAGTCTCCTGCGTGTGACGAGAAGTGCCAGCGCAAACTGTATTACCTGCGCCAGGTACGGATCACTCAAGGAGAAAATATGGGCAGGATCGAGAGGCTCTGGTTGCTCCGTGGCGAGGGTTTGCCGGATCCCCAGTTGGTTGCAGCTTACCCCGGGCTGCGCATCGCAAGACCGAAGAATCCAGCCTGGCTGGCGGAATTCCCCACAAAAGGAGACCCGCTCGAGCATATCTATCTCATCGATCCAATGGGGAATCTGGTGCTGCGCTATGACGACGACGTCAATCCCAAGGGAATGGTCAGTGATCTGACGCGTCTGCTGAAGATTTCCCGGGTAGGCTGAAGTGGATCGTAGCAATCAATGCTAGGATGTCCTGCCTGCATTCAAGATTGTCCCTGACTGTGAAATCCATTCTGCGCTGGTTCTTCCTCGGCCTGACCGTATTGTGCTGTGCTTGTGGCAAAGCAACGCATTTTGCCGGTACGGATATCACCGGTGCGGAATTCGGCCGCGAGTTCTCTGCCCCCCTGACCGATCACACCGGACAGTTGCGCAGATTGGCCGACTACAAAGGCAAGGTCGTGGTCATTTTCTTTGGCTACATCCAGTGCCCGGATGTTTGCCCGACAACCATGAGCGCTTTGGCCGAGACTTTGCAACTTCTGGGGAACGATGCCCAGCGTGTGCAGGTGTTGTTCATTACGGTTGACCCGGAGCGCGACACGCGTGAATTACTTGCGGCCTATGTGCCGCAGTTTCACCCGGCTTTTGTCGGCTTGTCCGCCGACATGGCGATCACTGCGGCCACGGCGCAGGAATTCAAAGTGTTCTACCAGAAGCAGCCCGGCAGCAAGGCGGGCACCTATACCGTTGACCACAGCGCCAACAGCTTTGTGTACGATCCACAAGGTCGTTTGCGGCTTTACTTGAAGTATGGCGAATCGCCACAGAAAATCGCTGACGACATACGTCTGCTGTTGGGAGGGGCGTAAATCGAACAGATTGAACGCGTCCCGGCTTGATTCTGCCGGGACGCGTTTATTCCGAACTGCTTAGGCTGCAGCAGTCAGGGCAGCACGCATCTTTTGCATGGCCTTTACCTCGATCTGGCGGATACGCTCGGCGGAAACCCCGTATTCCTCAGCCAACTCATGCAAGGTCTGGGCTTCGCCATCTTCAGCCAGCCAACGCTTGGCAACGATGTTGCGACTGCGCTCATCCAGCCCGGCCAAGGCTTCGCGCAGACCTTCGCCTTGGAGATGATCGTACTGCTTGTTTTCCAGGGCTGCCGAAGGTTCGCTGCTGATATCCGCAGGCAAATAGGCAATCGGAGAATAGCGCTCATCTTCGTCTTCGCCCAGAGGTTCAAGTGAGACATCCTGGCCGGACAGACGCGTTTCCATCTCGACGACTTCATCGGGCTTGACCCCGAGTTGCTTTGCCACTTCCCTGACCTCATCCGGACTCAAGGTGGCGAAACCTTTTTTCAGGCTGCGTAGGTTGAAGAACAGCTTGCGCTGCGCTTTGGTTGTGGCAACTTTGACCAGGCGCCAGTTCTTCAAGACGTACTCGTGTATCTCGGCCTTGATCCAGTGCATGGCAAACGACACCAAACGCACACCGCGCTCCGGGTCGAAACGCTTGACGGCTTTCATCAGGCCGATATTGCCTTCCTGGATCAGATCGGCATGCGGCAAGCCATACCCCAAATAACCACGGGCGATTGCAACCACCAGCCGTAAATGCGACAAGACCAGCTGACGTGCCGCGTCGAGATCGTTCTCGTTACGGAAACGGCGTGCCAAGTCCTTCTCTTCCGCTTCCGAGAGCATCGGCATGCGGTTTGTCGCCTGTATGTAACTCTCGATGCTGCCAACTGTGGTCGGCAAGGCAAAGTGTTGAATTGATAGGGCATTGTTCATGTTGTACCTCCCATGGCTAAATTTTAGCACTCATTCCCTGAGAGTGCTAATTTACCAGAAAAGTTCTGCCATAATTGTTTTTCCGTAAATTAAATTACCTTGAAACAATTGACTTTGTTCATTTTAATATATTGATTAATATTGATATTATATGTGTCGCCGAGGTCAGCGTTTCTTCGGATCTGCAGCGATGGCAAACGAAACCTTGTCCGCCTGGATGTATTTACGCATTGCGGCGAGGGCGCTTTCCGGGGTGACCGCCTTGATCTGCTGGTCGATCCGTTCAGACCAGGAAACGAAGCTGCGGCCCAGGTCGAGATAGTCAATCCATGCACTTGCCACGACAGCGTCCTGTGCCCGGTTCTGCATGCGCAACTGCAGTAAATTGTCGATGGCGCCATTGATTTCGGTTGGCGTGAAGCCATCCTGCAAGGCACGTGCGATTTCTTCGCGTATCGCTGTTTCGGCCTTGGCCATGTTTTGCGGCGCGGCGATCGCCATGATGCTCCAGTAACCTGCATTGTCGTAAGCGGAGACTTGCAGCCGTGAACGGGTACCGTAGCTCAGACCTTCTTTCTGACGCAGCCTTTCCATCAGTCTCGAACTCAGGAAGCCACCCCCCATGACGTTATTGACGACCAGCATGGCGGCGTAGTCAGGTGCATCGTCCTTGAGCGCCAGATTGATGCGGGCGCTCAGATAGGCGTTCTCCTTATCCGGGGTGGCCGCCTGCAATTGTGCCGGAGGGATTTCCGCGTAACGCCAATACACGCGGGCATAAGGACGGCGGCTCTTCCATTGGCCGAATTCTTCTTGCAGGACTGCTTTGACCGGCGCACTCTCGAAATCGCCGACGATGGCGATTTGCCCCGAGGATGCGCCATAAAACTCACGATGGAACTGCCTGACCTGCTCCAGCGTGACCGCCTTCAGATCCGCCAGTTGCTCATCCAGAGTTGCTGCGTAACGCGGGTCACCCTTTGGATATGAATTGAAATGCCGGGCGATGGCTTCACCGGCACGCGCCGCGGGTTCGTTACGCTGAGCTTCCAGATGGGTCAGGATTTCCTTCTTGAGTTGTTCAAACTCATTGGCCGGAAATGCGGCGTCACGGATCGCGTGAGCTGCCAGCCTCAAGGCATCGGCGAGGTTCGGACCGGTGGTCTGGAAATTCCAGAAATCACCCGTCATCTTGTATTTGTCATGGGCATCGGAGAGTTGTGTGCGGGACATCCTGCGGGTGCCACGTCCAATCATGGCGTTGACCAATTGTTCGATGGCCTGCTTGCCGAAGAGTGATTTTTCGTCGCCGTAATTCAGGCGCAGACTCACCGTGACGGTCTCGCCGCGGTTCTTTTTCGGCAACAGTGCCACCTTGAGTCCTCCCAGGTTGAAGCGCTGCGTCCGGGCATCGATATTGGCCGGGCTTGGATCAAAGACTTCCGACTGTGCGAGCGGAG
>Ga0172380_10004117_pt1 | contig 19077 bp, 20 predicted proteins | sample Leawe162metaG_FD_119747 | JGI IMG/M metagenome (GOLD analysis project Ga0172380, IMG submission 119747) | Leachate microbial communities from a municipal landfill in Southern Ontario, Canada - Leachate well 162 metaG | ecosystem: Engineered > Solid waste > Landfill > Unclassified | place... | reverse complement strand
TCCGGGGGTGCGCCGCGTTTGACGTGGACGCAGTAGTACACGTCCTGCACTTCGTAATCCGTCTCGGTGACCTGGCCGGAGAGAATGCCGCCGGTATGAGCGGTGGCATCGTGCTTCTCTTTTTCCGGCGGGGGGAACTCGTAGCCGCATTCAGGGCACGCCGCATACGCGGCATGAATGACGGCTTGGCATTGCGGGCATTCCTTCGCGGGGGCTTCTCCTTCGCCTGAGGAACGATCCTTGATCTGCAAGGCATCGAGGGGGCCGTGACGCAGGATGTTGCCGCCGAAGTCGAGGATCAAGCAATCTTGCTTTTGTGGGTGAAGGCGGAAGCCCCGACCCACCATCTGGTAGTAGAGGCCGGGCGAGTTGGTCGGCCGCAGCAACACCACGCAATCAATGCCGGGGGCGTCGAAGCCGGTGGTCAACACATTGACGTTCGCCAGATACTTCAATTCCCCTTCGCGGAAACGTTTGAGAATCTCGTCGCGGAAAATACCGGGGGTATCGCCACAGACGAAACCACATTCGTGGCCCAGTTCGCCAAGTACACGCTGCACATGCTGGGCGTGCTGCACACCGGCGGCGAAGATCAGAACGGAATGGCGATCCTGCGTATGCTCGACGATCTCCGCACAGGCGCTACGCACCAGAGCGTCATCATCCATCAGCGTTTCAACTTCGCCGGCGATGAACTCGCCACCACGAATGTGCAGTCCCGAGGTGTCGGCCTTCCGCCGACCCGCCTTGGTCTTCAGCGGACAAAGGTAGCCCTGTACGATCAGTTCGCGGACGCCGACTTCATAGCAGACGTGATTGAGGAGATTGTCGGGACCGCAGATGGTGCCAGTGGACATGCGGTACGGCGTGGCGGTCAGGCCGATCAGCCGCACGTGCGGGTTGACCACCTTTGCGTCGGTTAAAAACTGCCGATACATTCCCTCGCCGTCTGGCGGCAGCATGTGTGCTTCATCGATCAGGATGAGATCGAAGCGACCCAGCTCGCACGCGCGGCGATACACGCTCTGAATGCCGGCGACGATGATGGCGTGATCGGTATTGCGGCTTTTGAGTCCGGCGGAGTAAACCCCGATCTGGTTCCACAGGTCTGGGGCCATCGTGTGGAGCTTGTCAGCGGCCTGCTCCAGTAGTTCTTTCACATGTGCCAGGATGAGAACGCGCCCGTCCCACTGCGTCACCGCATCACGGCAGATCGTCGCCATGACCGGCGTTTTGCCCCCGGCCGTCGGGATGACAACACAGGGGTTGTCATCACGATGGCGCAAATGGTCATAGACCGCATGGATCGCTTCGCCTTGGTATGGGCGCAACGTGATCGGGTTGGTGGGTGCTGCCGCAGCGTTCATTGTGCGTTGGGTTCCTCGGGTAAAGGTCGGTGACAGAGCGGGCAGTGGCGTAGTGGCAGTTCATCTACATGCACCGCGAGGCGGCCGTGGGGTCGGTCGATTGGACCGCGTCGCGTGAGAAGCAGATCGATCTGGCTGTCGTCTTCGTACATCTCTGCATGTTCGAGGGCATCGAGCACGGGCTTTTGAATGTTGTCCAGGTCGCGTCGCCGTCGATCCGGCGGGAATGCATCCATGCACAACGCGATGCGTCCGCCGGACGGCGGTTTACGCGGACCGTTGCCCGCTCTTCCGGGGGCTGCCAGGAGGGCACGGACGTTCTCTCGGAACGTCCGGCCCTCCCGGCTGATGACCACGTGACCCCGATAGTGCCGCCAGTAGTGGTTGACGGACGGTGGATAGGGAAGCGTCATCATCATGCGGCGACGGCCTCCATCTCGAACTCCAACTCCGCGATCTCCTCGGGTCGAACTTGGCCGGCCCGCCGCACTCGCCAGATCTCCAGTAGTTCTTCAAGCGCGTCGCCACGCTCGTCGAATTCTGCTCGAAGATGGCGATCCTGCGTCCACGCCTTATCGTCATGCAGTGGCTCGCGTGTGCGCCAGTAACCGAGATGAACGTCTCGAATGGCGTAGAAAGTGCTCTCTCCTTCGCCCTGGACGATCTCTCGAATCATCACGATCTGTTCGTCGTTGTTCACGATTTCGTTGTCTTCGATCATGGTCACTTCCTTTTCGTTTTCAGTGGGATTGATGGTCGGCATTACCATTTCGCCTCCCGGTTGGCCCACGGCGATTTGGCCAACTGAAAGATGAGAGCGACGATGCCCATGGCGCACAGTGCGATGGGTCCGTAAGTCACCGAGACGACGAAGGCGAACAATCGGTCGAGCTGGGTCCAGCGACCACAGTCCGACTTGGCGATCTGCCGCATCGTCAGATAGCAGATCGGGGCGCAGACAATCCAAAGCAGCAACATCGTGTGGAAGAAACTCATCAGCGGTCCTTTCGGTTAGCGTTTCCAGGGAGGAGTGGCACTGTTGACGGGGGCTTGTTGGGCGGGTTGGTTGGCGAGTACCGAGGGCACGGAGGATTTCGCCTCATACCCTTTGATCTCGTTGGTCAATTCATCGTTGTCGTTGCGCTTTTTGACCTTGACAGTGATCAGCAGCGGCATGTTGTGCAGTTCGACGCTGTCGCGGGGCTGCATCACGCCGATGGCATGGCAGATGGATGACAGCTCGGACTTGGCGATCTTCACCGCCGTGGCGTTGGGGTTGTTCAGGTTCAGCCGCGCCCACAGCATCCGCCCCTGGTAGTCACCTTCGAGGATGGTGAAAGTGAGTTGGAGATAGCTGCCCTTGCCGTTTTTGGTCGGCTTCATCTCCGACTCGGTGATCACCGCCAGATACTTGCCTTCGGGCACCGGGTCGAATGAGGCGTTGGGGTCCACTTGCGAGGCATCGAATCCGTTCAGATTGGCCATGTGTTAGTTCTCCTGGTGAGAGTTGGATGGGTCGGATGGGGTATCGGTGTCGACAAGCCGTAAAGGCGCGGGCGTCGATGTGTTGGAGTCGTTGACGATGGCCTGCATGAGTGCCGGCCACGACAGGGGCAGTTCGGGTGGGAGGTTGAAACGATTCTTCGCCACGCAGGCCGGGCTGCCGACGGTGCGCAACACGCGCTCGCCGCCGTCCCTGCCGAGGCCCGACGCGATGGTGCGTTCCCGGTTGAATCCGGCACCACCGGCATCGGTTTTCGTGATGATCTTTCGCGTGGCGAAGAGCACGGCGTCCGCCCACTCGGTGATCAACGCCGTGGCGTGTTTGTGCAGACGCGGGGAGTAGCGGTCATACGCGGCGTGTTCGGGGTCTTCGAACTTTTCGACCTTGGCGTGCGCCAGCAGAATCACGCACATGCCACGCTTGTTGCGCAGTTCGTCGAGATCGTTCAGAATCCCGCGCCACGGCGTGAGGGCGTGGGTGTAGCCGCGAGCGTAGCCGCCGTCGACTTTCTCAATGCTCACCACACCGTACTGCTGGCATAGCGCGTCGAAGATCAGCCGTTCCAGCCAGTCAACGCTGTCGATCACGACGGTTTCGTAATCGTGCTGCTCATGCAGCAATGCGTTCAGCGCCGATCGCACGTCGTTCAACGACTTGGCCAGCGGGAAACTGGCGCAATCGATCTGGTCCAGGCCGTCTTCAGTGGGGATGAAGATCGGGTTGGGCGCTTGTGAGGCCGTGGTGGACTTGCCGATGCCTTCCGTGCCGTAGACCAACAGTCGCGGCGGTGAGTGGCGTCGGCCCTGGTGAATTTGTTGCATCATTGTCATGTGTGGTTCTCCGTAGCTGGGTTTCGTGGGGAATACTTCCGGGGGGGGCGGGGGTCAGTTGAGGTAGGCGGGTGGATGCCAGGTCATCGCCATGCGGCCGCTGACTTGGCAGAGGCGAGTGATGCCGTTATGCGCGAGGCCGCGTTCACGCAGTTCCGGGAGGCGCTTGTGCGCTTTGATGCCGGTGCGCTGTTCGATCTCACGTGCGGTCAGGCCCGGTTCGGTTTTGACCGCCGCCAGGCATCGGTCGCGTTGGCATTGGGCGGCACCGATGACTTCCATACTGTGGCCAGCGATGACGGAGGTGGGCGGATCGGTGTTTCGGAAGTTCTGTGTCATGTTGTGGTCCTGAATCAGTGGTTGGGGATTGCAGCGAGCAGTTGTGGTCGAAAAGAAGCGCCCGGGCGGCTGGAAACAGTGCGCCGCCTTCCATCCGGGGAGCGGCAATGGCATCCATACCGTTGCGGCGCGCCTGCCTCCGGGAATCCGATTGGATTCCGAAGGCCGCCCGGGCTCTGGGATGTGTTACGTCACGTCGAGAACGCGAATCTCCTCGTAGCCGGTCGGCCAAGCGTCCTGCTCGCGGCAGACCAGCAACCGACGGATCGCGGCCTCGTTCTCACGTTGGGCGATGGCGAGCGTGTCATCGCTGACACGCCACACACCGCATCGGAAGGGTTCTTTCTTCTCGACTGCGACCAGATGCACGGGCACGAACTGGTCGATCACTTGGGCCAGTACGGCCCGATAGAACGCCATCTGTTTGTGGTAGCCGAAGCGCCGCGCGTCCGCCTCGAACCAGGTCAGGTCATCACAGGTTTTCAAATCGACGATGCCGCGATGCGGATGGGTCCAGTCGATGCGAATCTGGCATGGCGTACCGCAGTACTCGGCTCGCACCACGCCCTCGGAGCGACCGTAGAGCAGCAAATCCACCGCTTCGTCGTTCATGGCAACGCCGCTGGCCATGTTCTCGATCAATGCCAGATCGTCGTGGTGGACGCCGGGCTTGCCCTGGGCGACAGCCCATTCGCGGAATGCTTTCGTGTCTTTGCCGTAGGGTTTGTCGGTCGTCTTGTTGATCGGACCGCCGAGGGCGAACGTCGCCTCATAAACATCGCGGCCTTCGAGAATGCGGACGTGGGTGGCGCGGCCGATCATGTAAGCGGTCGAGTCTCGATCGGCAATCAGTCCGCTGCGTTTCTTGTGGTGCAACCACGGGCACTTCATGAAATCCAGAAGCTGGTGGCTGCTGAGGAATTCCGCCGCCTTCGCGTGATACTCATCGGCCGGCTCGGCGACGAAGACGTTAAGGTCGATGATCAGGTTGTCGTTGGTGTTCAAGGTCATTGTTGTGTCCTTCCACCTTTGTCTTTTTGCAGGTGGGTCGTTTTTGTTGCGTAGAATTTCAAAAATTTGAAAAATCTTTGCTTTCGGTAAGGCGAACCGCGATCCGCTGCATGGCCCGTATCACGGTGGAAGGCGCAACTTTCAGTTCTCTGGAAGCACTGCGCGACGTGTGACCCGCCAGCAGCAGGTCGCAGATGCTCAGTTCGAATTCGGACAGATCGCGCAGCGCGTGATCGAGTGCATCGCGCTGATCGACACGCCGGTGCAGGTTCTCGCCGACGGGATCGAGGACCAGAAGGTCGAAACCCGGTTCGACGTCATCGAAGCCCACGGTGTTAAGAGTGTTGCCAAGCCCCTCGCGGAGGCGCATCTGTCGACGGACGTGATGCTTGTAGCGCCGGTTGATCACCATCGCCACGAACCGCTTGAGAATGCATTTGTCCGGGTCGTACAGTTGGCGCGCCTGCAAGATGGCGACGCAAAAATCCTGGCGCAGGTCGTCGCCGTCGGCGCGACTGAGGGCGAACTTGCGGCGCATTCGCTTGACGGAGCAATCGATGCGATGCATCACGCGAGGGGTGAGGAAAAGTTCGGGGGCGGGGAGATTGGCCTGGGGGTGGGAAGGAGATGTTCCGAAGCCTTGTTTGGCTTCACGTCGGGGAGAAGTCGTGATCTTCACTGGTCACGCCTTTCCGTGCTTTGCGCACGAAAAAGCCCGCTGAAGAGCACCGGCGGGAGCGCTTCAGCGGGCCTTTGTGTGTGATTGACCTCGCCGGCTTTCGCTCTTCACCGGCGGGGCGTCACATCAGGCGTGACTTGGCCACGTTTGGCGTGGTCTTCAAGATTTATTCAAAATTCCAGTCGATTTCTGTCTCCGGTTCGTAGATCATGAACGTGTGGGTCTTGATGGACTTCTTCAGGTGACCGGCCAACTGGGGGTCGTTTTCATTGATCTTGTCACATGCGATTTCAATGACGCGGGCGATACGCTTCCTGATCTTGGCCACGTCATCAGCGCCCTTGCGAGATTTGGAGCCCAGTCCGACGCATTGGGCGAAGTAGTTCGCCAGTTGAGTAATCTCGCTATCGATATCAGGAAGCTGGTCTGGGTGATTGCGTTCGGCATCCGCACGCTCCTCCTGCAGTTCGTCATACCGTTGGCGGCAATCGTTGAACGTCTGTTCGTCGATCAAATCGCCTGCATCACGAGCCTTGTCCAACCGTTCTTCGCCCGCGATGTCTGCGAGCATCCGGGCGACGTGAATCTCCTGCCCTTGACGCTCGAGCAGGTATCGAATGAATGTTGGACCTTTGAGCGTGCCGTCGAGGAAAGTCTCCGTCCCGGCAAACCGGATCGCCCACATGCTCTTTTTTGCGAATTGGTATGGAGGCGCGGCCAATGCCATGCGTTCGGAGAAATGCCGCTTCAAATACTGATTGGCAGCGGTATTCCACACCGAGGAGGGTTGTATCACCCCATCCGTTCCGCACTGCACCAATTCCGACAGCGACAGGACCAGTGATTGCGTGCGGTCAATCTCGGCTTGGATTGGCGCGGGCAACGATGGTTTTTCAGGCACCAACAGAAGAAAACGCCGACCTCGTTCGATCAGCAGGCATTGAATCTCATCAATCAAATGATCGGGAGTCGGTGAAAAAGCCGTGAACACCAACACATCCACCCCCGAGACCGGCGTCCACGTTCCAACGGATATCGCGTGGGTCGTCTTTGGAATGATCTGCGAATCAGCCGTCCAGCCGAAGGCGTCAGCGAGCATCCGACGCAATGCTTTTGTGTCCAGCCGATACTTTTTGAACTGAGCGAGTTTCAGGCCCTTGCCTATCACGTCTCCCGTTGTTTCACACACCAGGCCGTATGTGCCGCCGGTCATCTGAACGACCCGACACGACCGATGGTCCGGGCCGTGGGTGACAATTCGCGCAACACCGTCATTGGCAAAAAGCTGTTTTTTCCATAGAGGCCACAAATTCGGACCAAGGCATGTCTGCCATTCGGCGGCGGTCCCCGACAACCCGGGCCGAAATGCCACGAAACGCCAGAATGCGTCGAGTTCGATCACGACTTGTCCTTGCCTAAACCTTGACGAGGAATGATGAAACCGCACTCGGTCAGAAATTGATGCGCCATTTCCGCGTCCGCTTCGTGGTCGTACACGGAGATGTTGGGCGAATACAATTTGACGTTGCGCTCCCCACCGACTTCACGGTCGGGCCTCAGTTTCACCCCCATGCATTCCAATTGGACGTGCTCGGGAATGTGAGCACCGAGGTTTTCGAGACCCTCAAACACATCTTCGGCGCGATGTGTCACGGAGTGCCCGTTGTCGCCGCGAAACTTGTAACGCAGGTAGGTCAGTCGGGCCGTCCGCACGCCGGGGACATCTTCGCAATCCAATGCTTCGCGTCCTCGTTTGCGCAAGGGTTCGAGCGTGAATTTCTCGGCATCGTGCCGCTCGAAGAACGTGGGATTGCCGAACAAGTGTTTACCCAGGTATGTGCAGTATGCTCGCCGCTCCTTCTTGCTGTTCCCGTCGTTGTAAATCGCCAGTTCCCCCTGTTTGTGGTAGTAAATCAGCAAGTCATACGCCTCGGGCCGGAAGAATACGATGGTGGGATTTCCGTCGTTGAGTGCGTTTTCGCGTTTGAAGGTGCCGCCATGACGCACAATGAACCAAGCGGCATCGGGCTTGTCCACCACGGAAATCCGCGTGCCGCGCCCCTTTTTCTGAGTGTCGTACCAGACATCCATATCGGCCGACAGACGATCCAGCACCTTCTGGGAGGGCTTGGTCCATTTGGGTAGATCGGCCACGGTTGCGAAATAGGAAAGAAAACGCTTCTTCTTTCTCAATAGTCCGTGAGCATGATAGACGGCATGGAGGTCCTCAAACGCATCCGGAGCCCCCATGCGGACCAGAAGCGCCGCCTCTTCAATGGTCACCTGATCGCTGAGCGGAATGCTGTGTTTTTCGGCTATCTCAACAAGGTCCTCAATGTGCCCCATATCGGCGACCTCGTCCCAGTAGAACAGGTCTGCCATTAATTCGGCTGGCATCTGTTCCTTCGGGGATGCGAAAACCAATGCCAATCGAACATGATCGATGGCCGCCGGCGAACTGGGCATCACGTTTTCAGCGATGAAGAAGTCTTTGTACTTCTTCAGGAATTCAAACAAAACCCCGGCATCGATGTGTTCCAGGAGTTGGACGGACGTCACGTGACTCGGTGTAAAATTGCTGGCCATGGGAACTTCCTTATGCTGTTGCCGCTTTCCGCGCATGTGCTGATGCGCTGTAATCCATTTCCGCAAATTGCATCACACAAGGCACCGATCAGTGTCTGCTCGGCCACCTACCCCATGCGTGACTAATTTCGTGTAGATCGCACCGGCCCCGTTGCGCCGACGTGCGTTTGGTGATCGCGTATCCGTAGGATCCGCCTGACGGCGTTCGAGCCAAGGGACACGTCCGATTCCGACACTGAACAACGTCCTTCCCTGAACATCTCGGCCAACCCGGGGCATTCCAATTGCCCGGCCGGTTCAGAATGCTCGGAAAATACTGCGCCGAATTAATGATCGCAACAGAAAAAAGATATGATGGCATCAATTAATCAAAAATTTGCATTTCCAGTGCCATACTGTTGTCACTCTGCAATGGGGTTTATCTGGTGATTGGATATCTCATTATTTTGCAGTGCTATTGTCCGGGCGACTGCATTCGCTGCCATAGCTTTCGTTGGATATTCCAGTTCGGTTCGGCGGCGATGGGCCGGACGTCGCGCTCGGTGATCGGGGTTCTGCCGGATGCGATGCGTGGCAGATCGAGAATGGCTTCCTGAATGTCAGGGGCCAGGTGCAACAAATTCATGATCTGCGTCACCCTCGGCCGCGTGACATGTCCAAGTTCGGCCAACTCCGCCTGATCATGGACAAGACCACATTCCAATAGATGTTCGAACCGCAGCGCCAGCGCCATCAACCGCGTCACACGCGGTACGCGGCCGGGTTCAGTCGCCGGCGACTCCTCTTCGGCACCCCGCTGCACAGCGCGGCGGGCGTTGTGTTCGCGGATGAATTTGAGCGAATGACGCTGAGTGACTCCCGTTTCTGAGGCCAGGGCTTTAGGCATGACATGGCTCCATTTCGGCGAAGGCCTGCAAGCCCGCCGGGTGATAGGTGATGGCGATCTCCTCGTTCGTCCCGTCGTATTCGATGCACTGCACCAGCAGGTGGATCACCCGCGCCCGCTCCGTAGGTCGCAACCGGTCCCACATCGGATCGAACGCCTCGAGCGCACCGGTCAACTCGTCTTCGTCAATCATTCGGTGCTGGATGTCCACGATCTGGCGGTTCAGGTCGCCGATTTCCTTTTCCACCTCGACCAATTCATCCTGAAGGCGGGCAAGTTCGCTTGCTGCGTGGGACGTAGCATGCATGGCGGCACTTCCGGGGGATCGGGTCAGGTCGTTGATGTCTGCATTGATGCGTCGCGCCCTGTTCTCGTGGAGTTTTCGGCGCTGTTCCAACTCCTCCGTCTGGCGGTTGAGTTGTTCCCTGGCCCGGCTGACGACATCGCCCAGCAGGGCGCGGTCGCCGGTCATTTCTTTGATCCGTTGGACCACGAACTGTTCCAGTTCACCCGCAGGCAGGGACGGATAGGGACATGCCGACCAACCCTTTTTCTGCGCCGTCTGGCACACATAGTAGCGATAGCGGCGCTGGCCGCGCGAGGCGTAATGGTGGCTCATGCCGCCGCCGCAGTGTTTACAACGTACCAATCCCTTCAGCAGCGCCCCGTACTTATTCCGCTGGTACTTGCCCCCGCCCCCGGAATTGCGGTTGCGGGCGAGTTGGCCCTGCACGCGGCCGAACAAATCCTCGTCCACAATCGCCTCGTGTTCGCCGTCGAAACACTGGCCGTTATAGGTGATCTGCCCCAGGTACAGCCGGTTCGTCAGCAACTTCAGCAGCGTGGACTTGTCGAATTCCTTGCCGCCACGGGGAACACCCTTGTTTGTGACGTACTGTTTGTTCCGCCAGCCCCGACCATCCAGCCAGTGGACGGTGTCGAGGAGCGACTGCAATTCCATGTACTTGGTGAAGGCCGCCCGGACGCGTTTCGCCTCTTCGACATTGACGACCAAACGTGTACCGCGACTGTCCCGCACCCGGTCATAACCTAACACCGGCGAGCCACCCGTCCACTTGCCCTTGCGGCGGGCGGCGGCGATCTTGTCCCGCGTGCGCTCCGAGATGATCTCCCGCTCGAATTGGGCGAACGAAAGCAGGATGTTAAGCGTCAGCCTGCCCATGCTGCTGGTCGTGTTGAACTGCTGTGTCACGCTGACCAGCGATACATGGTGGGTTTCCAGCGTCTGCATGATCCTGGCGAAGTCCATCAGACTGCGGGATAAGCGGTCGATTTTGTAAACGACGATGCAATCGACCCGCCCGGCCTCCACGTCCGCCATCAGTCGTTGGAACGCGGGTCGATCCACTGTGCCGCCTGAAAAGCCACCGTCGTCGAACCGGTCGGGCAAGTATGTCCATCCCTGGCCCTTTTGGCTGGCGATGTACGCTTCGGCCGAATCGCGCTGGGCGTCGAGCGAATTGAAATCCAGTTCAAGGTTTTCGTCCGTGCTCTTACGCGTGTAGATGGCGCATCGCACCGTCGGAATCTCCGGTGCGTCCACTGCATGCTTGGTCCTCGGCTTACTCATGCGACCTCCTGCAGTCTCATGGCGTTCAGCAGCGAATTCTTGAAGAAGTGATACCCATTCCAATGGCTGCCGGTGATGTCGTAGGCCACGGCGCTGAGACTCTGGTATATCTCGCCGTTGTACTCAAAGCCGCTGGGCAGCACCGTCACCTCGTATCGTCTGTCCTTGAATTCGCGGATCAGCACGGTGTGCGCCATCGGCAGCCGGTCGTCGGGTTTCAGGTCGGTAGGTGTCACGCGCCGTGGCTTGTCCGGCTCCGGCACCGGCGTGCGCGGCGGGATCACTCGAACATCGGCATCGTTGGCCATCGCCAGCGCCCGCTCGCGCACGCGCTGGGCCCGGCCCATCATGTCGCCCTCTGCCAGCGCCTGCACCCGCCAGGCGCAGCGGCGAAGCAGCCATAGCCGGTTGCCCGAGCGGGCCTCATCGCCAAATAATTCGCGGTAGCGATGTCGAAGCTGCTTCGGCGTCATGCTTTGCAGCGTCGCCAGTTCTCTTTTGATCGTGTTGTTGCTCATCGTGCGTCCTCGTTGTTCTCGGCCCCGCTAACCACAAGCGAGGCGGTGTTCGAGACACACTGAGCGGCCTTTTCACCGGGAAAGCAAGCGTGTTCCGGTGCGGGGTGAAGATTTTCTTCAGCGTCCGTCCCGGAACGGGCATGCATGCGGCAAAGCCCATGGGATAGGATCGCAACGATCTCCCGCCGTCGCTCGGCGGGGGTCATCCTGGCATGGCTGAATCGACTATAGCGTGGCAAGGCGGGCTCCTTCCGGGGGTGCAGTTAAACAAGGTGTCCTCACCTTTGTCTTTTTGCAGAAGGGGCCGAAATGTTGCGTGGAATCGCGGCGAACTGAAAAATTAATTGACGGCATCAGGACGATGCAAGTCGCCGCATCAATGCCGAACGACCACTTCGATGCCCGTGCGATCGGCTGACTCCTTCAGCCAGAATTTCCGAAGTTGCTTGTCATTGTCTTGAACCCACGGCAACCGTGTTTCGTCCCCGAACATCCACGCCACGAGTTGATGAAGATTGTGCATTTCAGACAGGTAATTCATCACGTTGATCGAATAGTCCGTTATGGCGAAGGAGAGAGCGGGCCGCGCCTTCGGTTCGTAGATGCAGTAACGCGTGATGAATCCGGCTGGAATTGCGCCTTGATGGGCGACGTTGCCAAGCATACGCAGGCTCTTGGGCCACTGGTCTTGCAGCACCTCAAGGTGTTCGGCCGCTTGCGGCGTCGTGAGGTTCGCCCGGTCCCCGGTGCGGTCGGCGACGTACCAGATGTAATCTTCGTCAGGGTATAGGCACAGATCGTCGATCAATTCGCCGTCGATCTCGAAGACCACAACTTTCGTATGGGCGGTGCCTTGCACGGCGTAGTAGAACGGATACCCCCGTGTCAGATAAACCATGTCGTTGCGGCTGGGCGCTTTCTTCCAGTTGGACACACCATCACACCGTGGACAAATGCCGTTGGCGAGAACATCGTCGAGACACTTCGCGGAGGTGCCGTGGTAGAGGAGCATGGCGGATGTTCTCTGCTACGAGCCGTTACTCGAATTTCCGTGCCCCAACTCACGATCAGCCACTTCCATGATCTTGGTCACGGCATCGATGGCGGCCGTCTGTGTAGTGTCTTTCGTCGAACGCTGCTGCACCGAATAGTCTCGAACGATGGCCCACCAAGATTCTTTCGTGCCTGGGACGCGAATCTGTTCGTAGATTTTGACCTGCACGAGGACCGCCTCAATGGGTGTGTCGGTGGAGCCAAATGTAATCTGGGCTGGCAGACGATCAACTGACACTTCCATAAGGTAAGGCGAAGTCTGATCGAGTTGCAGTTGACCTGCATTTTGTGCGATAGCAGCTTGGATGACGGCCGCCCTAACGCCAGCATCCTGTGCATGGGAATCTATTTTCACATCAAGCCGCACCTTGCCAATGCGCTGAAGCATTTTGCGCTGATCCATCAGCGGCAGCGAACTCGGCGGTGCCATGACTTCGGATAGTTGCTTTCGTTGTCGTTCGGTCTCCAGTTGGGCATCCGCCAACTGAGATTGGACATCCGCCAGGTTTTTCAACTGAACTGCTTGCTGCTCGTCCTGCTTCTTGACGCTGGCAAGCTGCTCTTTCAGGCTATCTCGTTCTGCTGTGACCTGCGGTAATTGCTGACGAGCGGTGCTTTGCTGGTTGGACCACATCATCAGCAACAGAACGTTGAAAATCAGTGATATGCCCGCAATGGCGGCAACAATCGCAAAGCCCACCCAGAACGACATCCCGGCCCCAGACGATTTCTCCTCGCCCAGTTCAATATTGGTCGAGTTGATCCGATTCTTGCGTGTCATTTCGATAAGCCCCCAAATTTCAGAATGTTGCGGATAAATGATCGTATGATATCATACTCCGTGCAAATGAACTTGCAACTCCAATGGGGGACGCGCATGAACGAGAGTATGGACAACGAACATGTGTTGGGAACCGATCCTGAAGCACAGGCAGCCGTCGAAGTCGATATAAAATCCGCACCACCGCCGGCACCATCACTTGATGCGCCTATTGATGGCACGGCACCAACCGATCGGGATCGCATCGTCGTTCTGGGACGTACACAGGCAGGAAAGACTGTATTCCTGTCATGCCTCTACTACACACTGTGGTCGAACCCCAACGAGATTTCGACCAAAGCACTCGATGGCCCGACGCATCGTGAATGTATAGAGATCGTCCAGACGCTTCGTGACGGCAATCCGCCAGCCGGCACCACATCGTCACGATATTTGCACATGGAGGTGACGTATCACGGTGTGGCCCGGCCGCTGGTGTCGTTGGACTATCCAGGTGAAGTCTTCCGTAAGGCCTTCATTGACGGAGCCGGCACCGAAGACGTGATTGAGTTGCTCGACCACATCGACCGCGCAGCGGGTGTGATTGCACTCATTGATCCCGCCGTGGTCGAAACCCATGCACTGACCGATGCGATGGATGATGATTTTGCCATGCTGAAGGCCCTTGAGCGTATTCGCAACTGGCCAGGCGGCGAAGATGTCCCCATCGCATTGGTCTTGACTAAATATGACATTCGACGACCGTACGTCAAAGCCGCCGGGGGCCCCGACGCATTCGTAAAAAAGCGATTCCCGCAACTGGTCAGATCATTCAGCGATATGCGCGTGTTCCTTTCCTCAGCGGTCCAACACGACCATGAATCTGGCAAATCCGGAAATCACCCGCGTATCCATGCCCACTTCCAATCACACGGTGTGGTGGAACCGCTGAAGTATCTGTTGGACCATATTGATCGAAATGAGCAACAACAACTTGCGGCCGAGCATGGGGAGCGGACGAGGCGTCATTACGTCCAGATGATGCAGAAAGAAAAGAAGGCGAAGGTCACTCGACTGTTCTTGTGGGTAGGGTTCTGCATATTTGTTGCAGCTATCGTAGCGGTTATTGGATACGCTGCTTGGTGGATGGGGAATCAATGAAAGCACAAGCATCATGGCACATTCTGGGCTCCGTGAAGGGCTATCGAACATTGGGTTGTTCGCCGGATGTCTCTGACAGTGATCGGCAGGCACTGGAGACGCTGGGGTTCGGCCAGACCGATGACCCGCAATTTCTTGACAGTCTCAGCACAGATCCGGCGGGTATGGGACGACCGTTGCCATCTGGCAGGTACGCGGTGACCCGATGTTTCGAGGGCAGTCGAGATACGGCGGGCCGACGAACATTTCGATTTGTCTCCTTGATTTTCAGCAGTCACGACTGGATCAATATTGTTGCGACTTCCGTGCAATCATTGATGCGGACAAACACGGTATGGCAGATTAACGTTGAAAACACCGCGTCTGCCGTGCAGATAGATGTGCCACAGCCCCGTGCCCACGTTGGTTCGAGCCAGCAGGTTCTCCCTTTGCTCGATGCTTATCTTACGGGAGATTTGCAGAAGTACCTGTACGCATTTCCTCATTCATCTCCCACCGCCGCCGCCGTGGCTACCGTGCCGGCGTTGTTGCCCATCACACAACGTTCTCGGGTCGCGTGGGGGCTGCGTATCCTGGCCGCAAGTGCCCCCGTACAAATAGCGACCTATGCAGAAGTGGCAACCCGATCAGGAAGAAAGCAAATCGTCCAACCGCCTCAACGATCAGCAAACCATCCTTATGTGGATGCCCTGGCCACTGTGTGGGCGTCTCGAGATGCACCGCCGTGTGAATTCGCCAACGCATGTAAGGACGTTTCACATATTCGACAAACTCGATTCGTAGAGAATGGTTCCGATGGGGAGGCGGGACATCATGGGAGATCGCATCTGCTGCGGCCAGTGCTTTGGGCCACCTGCATCGTGGCTTTTGCCGGTGGTGTAGCGATTACTGGCTTTCTGCTTAATGTCCGCCACACCAATGCGCGTGATCCTGACCCCTTGGCCGAACTGGTAGCCGAGGGGAATACCAAGGCAGATTGGACCACCGATTCGATCCAGCAATGGATGCAGCAAGTTCGTGAAGCGAAGGTTCCGGCGGCTCAACTCGCCCCTTTGTACGCCAGTGCACAACGTGTGAATGACGCAGTCAAGCGAGCGGATGTCTGGCTGAACAAGGCCCACGAATTACTCGCCAAACTGGAACAGCATCACGATCACGTTCTGCCTGTGGAACTATACAAAAATGCCACAGAGTTGGTGAAACAAGCAGAGCAACTTGACCTGGCCCCCGCGTCAGAAAACACGAGCTTTAGCCAACTCATCAATGCAAAGCAGAGGCAAGTAGATGTTACTAACAAGTCTCTGGAAAGCCGGCTGGACGCTGACACGGCACGTTGTAAGGAAGTCACCTCCCAGTATTGGAAAGCGAAGGAAGACCAGTTGAAGTCTGTTGTCCAATCACTTGGAACCGAGTTGTCAGGCGACCAAGGCACCGAATCAGTTCAGATTGGTGGCGGCATCAATGGTGGCCCTAATCAATCCACCGTCCAACTGCCTGAGCCGAATGCCAAAGAGGTCGAAGCATGTCAGCAGCGAGTCGAGATGTATGCCGAGCGCATAAACATGGCAGATGCTCTTGCAAAAGTCACTGATGACCTGAAAACGCAGCGTGAAAATTTGAAGAAAGCGCAGCAGCAGGAGCTGGAGAAATTCAACAAACAATGGAGTGAGCAGGCGGACAAACTCAAAAATACAGAATCTGAAAATAGCAGCTTGAAGGACAAGCTGGCGAAATTGACGAAAGAGGTGGAGAAATTGAAAAACAAGGACCAAACATCGAAGGAAGACAAGAAGGACAAGGGGAACTAGGCATGGTCACAAACGGCTTGAATGCTGTCACGGACGGCTCTGCAAGATCGCTGCTTACTCAAGCGTATCGTCAGTCCGTGGCCGGCTCAGTGGACCAGGCCGAGATGCTGCTGAAGCGTGCGGTTGTCATGGACCGCCATCATGAATTGCAGCTATGGGAGATCGAGGTTGTCCGATGCCTGATCTCGCTTCAAAAGCGAGATTCGGAATTGGCGAGGCAACATTGCTTGGCTGCGTGCGAAAACCCGTCTGGGCGGAAGATGTTGGCCACAGCACTGGCGGATCACCATGAACGGTTGCCTGCGGGGGTGGACAAGTTGTTAGGCAAATTGGTGGGCAAGAAGGCATCCAGAGGTGTCAACCTGTCATTGCTGTTGCTGGCAGCCATTGTATTGATCGTAGTGGCTGGTGCCGTTGGAGTGGGCTATATGGCAAACAGAGTATTCTTCCCAGACGCGGACTCGGCACATCCCGGAATGGCGAGTACGACCACACGGAGCAATGCAACAGATGCTTCGACCAGCGTGAGTACCTTGTCGAACAATGGCAGACTTGATCTGGCATCCCTTGAGCCATTGATTGCACGGGTTATTGTGCGTGTGCGTGTAGCATCTGCAACCGACCAATCCAATGACATGCTGGCGATCGGCACCGGCACCGCATTCGTGGTGGGGAAAGATGGCCTTCTGCTGACGAACCGCCATGTCGTTGAGATCGGTCGTGAAGTGGTGGATGCCTACGAAGACGCGGTGGACTGGGATGTGGTGGTTGCGCTGGGAGACACGGGTCAAATTGTCCCCGCCAAGGTCATCCATTCCAGCGTCTATTTAGATGTGGCGGTATTGAAAATTGATCATCAATTTGCGAACGCGCTGCGATTTGCACCACACTATGCCCAAGGCGACGATGTAACCACATTGGGTTATCCCGGCGTAGCATCTCAGATTGTCTCAGCCCTCAACCCCGCAGAAACCAAGCAACGCCTGGCACACATTCGTGAAGAGTTCGCCTCTGGACAAATACCTACGGTGCAAGACGTGGTCGGCAAAAACATTGGTGCCAGTTCGTTTCGTGGCACCATCGGCTCGATCAGGAAAACCGAGACTGGTTTGATTGTGCAAACAGACTCACATGTCTACCCCGGCATGAGCGGAGGCCCGTTGTTGACCGAGGACGGTCGGGTGATAGGAATCGTGACCGCAAAACATGCCGACGTTGAAGGCATTAATGTAGTAATCGCTTGGCAGGCCATCCACGATGATTTAGGTTCACTTGGTGGCTTGACGTGGCCGGCCTCACGTTAGGAGTCATCACACCGGGGTTGAAAACCAGTGGGGTATATTAGCCGAGAGGCATGTCGACAATGATACATTTTGAATGTAACCACTGTGGCAAATCGTTGAGGATACCGGAAGCCCATGCAGGCAAGGCGGTGCAGTGCCCTGTATGCAATCGATCGGTCGGTGTGCCGGGTGGCGAACCAGTAGACCCGGGCTCGAGTCACACCCCGCCACTGCCGCGCACCAGTGTCCGCCGAAAGATTCGCCAATCGCGAGGTCATCCCGACCATGTGTTGATTCGGATTTGTGATGCCGTCCTTAACGGCATGCATCGCTTGGTCGGCGCTGGGGATCGCCAGGCGATCTCATCCTTTTGTCTGACGGTTGGTATTTGGGCTGGTTTGATACTGTTCGCAACGGTAATTGTCTTATCCCTCTACGCAGCCACCAAGAGCGACAGCTTTGCAGTGTTCGGTCGTGGGGTCGGAGTGGGTGTCGTGCTGCTCGTTTTGCTGTATTCAGCTGGAAAGTGTGGTGGTGTGATAGCAAAGAGTGCCTTGCAGTTGAACACTCCCGTCCGGCATTCCGAGGTACTGCGAGGCATCGGGCTGCTCTTGATTGGCATCGGCCTTGTGACGCTGGGGGTCGGTGTCGGGAGGGCAGTGATGCTGGAAGAGAGCGACTTCCTGTTGTGGAATATCCCATTTGGCGTCGTCATGTGCTACTGCGCCATCGTGTTGATGCCAGATGCCGTACCTGCTGACGACGAACCCCAAGTGGCTTCGCTGGCCAATGATGCAATTTCGTTAGCAAAGCATTGTCTCAAGGCAATGTTGTGGACTGTGCCATTGCTGTTCTTTATTGGTTTGGCACTCAGTACGGCATTTCTCGGTTATCACCTGGTGCGATACGCGTCTACTGACGGATTCGATCGGATGCGGTATTTCGCGTCGGCGGCTGCCGATGTCGCCGTCGGCATACTCGCGGCGAGTACTCCCCTCTTGGTTTACATACTGGTTTTATTCGGCAGCATCATCATCGAAGTGGTCGATTCCATCATCACCCCAACCTGTGCGACACCACCGCAAGACAAATGACATCCATGCCCTTATGCAACATCAGCATTCGATATTTATCTCGATATCCGTCGAACGAATCAGGAGAGCGTGACCTCTCGTCAACGGTCCACCCCGAACGTGTCTGTTAACCCGTTTTACTGGAGAGCGGCGAGAGTCTGAGAGCGCGGGACGAGATGGGCGTCGGAGCGGTGGCGGGCTTAACTGGATCGGGCGTCCCGGTGAGAGCGAGCATCATGTAACGGCTTGCCCGAACTGGTGTTGGGGGCGTGGCTTGCGTACCGCCAAACCCGCTAAACAAAAACCCCAGCCACTTGTTTGTGACTGGGGTAAGCTCCTCGAGCTGGACTCGAACCAGCAACCTGCCGGTTAACAGCCGGCCGCTCTACCGATTGAGCTATCGAGGATCGACTCGTACATCGCATCGGCGAGCGATGCATTTGAACAACATACTTTAGCACCTGATTCGGTAGCGTCAAGCCCTGTTTCGGCAGCCATGTTTCGGTGGGTGCATGACACCCTACGCGGCTTGTCGGAGTGGTGAGCCGCACAACCAGTAGTGGTTCCAGCGGTCGTCGTTGCTGAGCCACAGCGAGCGCAGGGCGAGGATCGGTTCGACGCCGGCGGT
>Ga0172380_10004116_pt1 | contig 19077 bp, 24 predicted proteins | sample Leawe162metaG_FD_119747 | JGI IMG/M metagenome (GOLD analysis project Ga0172380, IMG submission 119747) | Leachate microbial communities from a municipal landfill in Southern Ontario, Canada - Leachate well 162 metaG | ecosystem: Engineered > Solid waste > Landfill > Unclassified | place... | reverse complement strand
TTTCTGATAGATAGGGACAATCCATCTGAGCCGTTCTTCTTTAATTGTTGTTGGCATATTTATACTCATCCATCAAGATATACCTATCTTGGAAAAACCGCCATATGTATGTGGACATTACCGCGGTATATTGACTTTTTGGCTTAAAAGTGCTATAATAGACAGTTATAGTTCTTAATATTTTGGTCATAGCCTCAAAGCTCACATCGGGTGAGTTGCGAATCCTATGACCATTCACTTTTTCAAGGAGACGAAAATGGGAAATTCAAAAACTGTTTTAGTATTCACCTTGTTACTGTTTAATTTAATTGGTTGCAATCGAACTCTTGCCCCTGAAAACGCCAAACTTCCTCAGCCTGAAGTTGAAAGCAGAAATGAAATCACAACCAAATGTTTCATGGCCGGAGTTGAGGTAACCAAAAAAACTGATAACACCAAGGCGCTATACATCATGGAATTACTGGCCACCACCTGCGTGCCGGCAACACCTATCCACACAGAAGAAGGGGCTTCGATTCACATTGAAGCAACACCTGACAAAAATTCTGAATTTACCTTGTTCGTTGTCCCGTTACTACCTGAAGATGCTGAAGTGGATGGCTGGTGGAAAAGTCAAGTTGAAAACAAAATGAATTCAGCAGTTTTTCACCCCGCGGGAAAATCATCTGGCATACTCATTCTAAATATGTCCGATAAAATTTCCCCAACCTGGATGGGTCTCATCATTATCCACATGGGCGCTAATATAGCCGACCATGTCAGTGGTGATTTAGACCAATTCAATGACGATCCGCTTCTGCAACGAGCAATTACGGAAACCAATGCTTATGCTGTCGAAATCGAACTAGCGGAGGCCATTGGCGGAAAAGAATATTCTAAACTTGTTGATTTGGAAGTAGCGCGGCAAAAAGAAGAATACGCCAAAGGATCTGTTAAGCCTCCGGATTACAAAAGCTACACTGAGCAACTTAATGCCATATTTGGAAAGTCAAAATCCGAAGAAGAAGATGGGATTCGCAATTCCATTCTCTGGATTAATGGCATTTTCCGAATGATTGATAATTCGACAAACAGTCAAGTCGACTCCGACAATGCCAAGACGGGCATCCTTCTGTCAATGTATCAGAGTGGCAACATGCAATAACCAGCTTGCCATTCGCAAACAAAACAGCCACCATGTGTATTCACGGGTGGCTGTTTTCAATTCACGCTATATTTTTAGAAACTTCCAATCAAACTATTGTATTGATCCACTAGTTTGTTATATTCCTTTATTTTCGCATTATATTTTTCAACATTCTTCTTGGCCACATCCAAACGATCATTATAAATCGGCACTAGCTTATTGTACCCAGCCACATCCTTCGCCTTCTCAAGTTTGTCTAATTCTTTTTTTAAACTAGCCAAAGCATTCGCATCACTTTGCGTCGCGGTTTTCAATGAGTCAATCTCTGCTCGGGCACTCACAATCGCCTTCCCCGCATTTTCAATGTCCCGTGAGATTTTTATTGTCTTGGCGATTCCCCCATATTCTTTGCCAGTTGTTTTTTGATAAATCTTAACTGCCCCCAATTTCTTTTCATCGAACTTGCTACTTTGATCATAATCAAGATAATTTATCTTTTTCAAATCCTTGGCCCGATTACTGGTCTTGTCCAATTCCGGAATCACTCCAATCCGAATTCCAACAGAAGTTGTTTCGGCATAACAATAGCCGGAATCATAACTAGAATATTGCATCGGGCATTGAATTCCCAGTGCCATATGATTTTCTGCGTCATAAGTAAAGAGCGCCGTGCCATAACCAAGATCGCGCAAAAGCATCGAAGCTAAAAAAGTTTTGTCCGCACACACGCCTTTTTGCAAATACAAGGTTTCATAAGGATAGCTTGTTAGGGCTGTTTTACTTCCAGCTACGATTTCCGCCGCTTTTGCATCATCATATTTGATCGCCTGAACAAAAGCCAAAATCAATTCGACAATTTGATCATCATTTAACCCGTCTTTCTTGCCAACTGCTTGAATATCCAGGGCAACTTTATGAAATATTTTTTCCTCATCACTTTCCTGCAAAAACATTTTAAAATATTGCTCTTCCCAGTTATTCACCAAACTCCCTTTATAAGTAAATTCCTTCGGACTGGAACGATAGAAATTATACGTCGAGCCGTACAACGTTTCCTGAATGGCATATTTTTTTCCCGCATATTCCCAGCTAAAATTTACCGTCTGTGGATTTTCTGTTGCCGGCGCCGTAACTTTTTCCTCTTCGGATTTCTTTCCTAGACTCAGTAAGTTAACAGTCCCGCCTGCACCAGTTTTTTTGTGGGCAATTATTTGATACTGGTAATATGCGAAAAGCGACGCTCCGATAAAAGCGCCAATCAAAAGCACCTTGCCAATAAACTTAAAAAATTCTTTTATAATTTGCATGCCTCCATTATATCATACGGATTGCTTATAAATAAAAATACCCGCCAATTGGCGGGTATTTTTTAATGCGCAGATGTGTTCCTAAAGAACAGCGTCCTTTGCAGCTTTTGCTAAGCGAAACTTAACAACAGTTTTTGCAGCAATCTTAATTTTTTCTCCAGTTGCAGGATTAACTCCCATTCTTGCAGCTCTTCTAGCTTTAACCATTTTACCGAATCCAGGAAGAACAAATTCTCCATTCTTCTTTACTTCAGTGTACGCTAGTTGCGCAACAATCTCCAAGAGACTTGCTACATCTTTTTTTGCAAAGCCTGATTTGTCAGACAGAGCGCTCACAACTTGTGATTTCGTCATTTTTGCCATGTTGTTTTGGTTTAATAATTATTTACTAATATATTATAGCAATATTACCCAGATATACAAGCGCTTTTTTAAACCCTGTCAAGCGCTAACTATCTCCGCAGTTGATTATAATTGATTTTTATCGCCCAGACTGCTTTTTCCGCCCATAGATACTGCTTTTTGCCTTAAAATAATCACCTCCCAGCAACTGACTAGCAACTTTTTTCTTTTCTTCTTTTATCTAACCACCCAAAAAACATTCGACCTGCCAAGGCGAAAATCCAGGCATCTGATTTACAAAACTGCAAAAATCAGCTAGGCTAGTATATATGTTACATAGAATTGAAGAACTAAAGAAAGAATACCAAGAAATCTCGGCTGAGCTTAATGCCCCGGAGATTGTTTCTGATCCGCAAAAAATGGCTCGCCTTGGCAAAAGGCAGTCTGAAATGGCCGAAATCATGGAGGTCATCCAAAGCCTAGAAAAAACTATCCAAAACATGCAAGAAAATGCTGAAATTGTTAATGCCGACGAAGATCCGGAAATGAAACAAATGGCTATGGAAGAAAACATCATTCTTGCGGAAAAACATCAAGAATTAGAAAAAAACTTAGAAAAACTGCTCGTTCCGCGCGACCCAAACGATGAAAAAAATGTTATTGTCGAAATTCGCGCCGGGGCTGGCGGAGATGAATCAGCTATTTTTGCTGCTAATCTTTTCCGCATGTATTCCCGCTTCGCCGAAAAACAAGGTTGGCGCATTTCTGTTCTCGATTCCAATCAAATCGGAATTGGCGGTTTCAAGGAAGTTATTTTTGAAATCAACGGCACCGATGTGTATAAAAAAATGAAATATGAATCCGGCGTGCATCGCGTCCAAAGAATTCCTGAAACAGAAAAAAATGGCCGAATCCACACTTCCACTGCGACTGTTGCCGTTCTAGCTGAAGCCGAAGAAGTGGAATTGCAAATTCAAGAGAATGAACTCAGAATTGACACTTTCTGCTCATCCGGACCAGGCGGACAATCCGTCAACACCACCAAAAGTGCTATTCGCATCTTGCATATCCCAACTGGCCTGATAGTTTCTTGCCAAGACGAAAAATCCCAAATTAAAAACAAGGAAAAAGCCATGAAGGTTTTGCGCTCTCGCCTTTTGCAAATTCAAGAAGATAAGCGCGATAAAGAATTGGGCGATGCCAGAAAAAGCCAAATTGGAACTGGCGACCGCAGTGAAAAAATCCGCACCTATAATTATCCGCAAGACCGCATCACTGATCATCGCATCAAGCAAAATTGGAGCAATCTTCCCGGCATTCTGGACGGCAACATCGATGACATCCTAGCTTCGCTGGAAGAAGAAGATATTAAACTAAAAATGTCTAAATAATCGCCTCCATTTTAATTATGGTAAATACGCCATAATTAAAATTCCTTATTTTTCTCCAATTGGTAAAGATTTTATAAGCTTATCAAAATCAGATTCTATTATCTGTTTTTTATTATATTCATCATATTACTGAAATGCTTTTTGTTCCGCTTGGGCGTGAGAAACGTTACCTTTTCCATCAAACACCTCATACTTATTGAATTCTAGAAAATTATTTACAGATTCCACTAGTTTTTCCATTGTAAGGGCAGTATGATTTTCAATCAGTCTTTCGATGTAGTCAAAATACCCAACAATGCCTCTTTCTAATTTCTTTATTTTATCCTCATTGAGATAATTTTTGGCAATAACTGTGTCAGACTTAAGGATTCTGCCTTTCGGTGAATTTTTCCAAGTTTTTAAGCCCATGAAAGGTTTTTGTCTGTCTGCTGCCTCATAAATAATCTCAGCTGCGGTTTTGCCAGTAATGGCAAAATGAAATTTATTTTGAATCATTGCATAAAAATTTTTAGCAATTTCCGATGTGGGGCTATAATCCATGCTACATTCAGCAAAAATATCCGTAATTTGCTGGTAAATTTTTCTTTCGCTGGCACGAATGGAGCGGACTCTTTCCAAGAGTTCGAGAAAGTAATCTTTATCAAAATATTTTCCGTTCTTTAATCTCTCATCATCCATAGTAAAACCTTTGATGATATATTCCTTGAGTCTTTCAGTCGCCCAAATGCGGAATTGAGTGGCTTGTGCTGAATTCACCCTATAGCCGACGGAAATTATAGCATCAAGATTGTAAAATTTAGTTTGATACTTTTTGCCATCACTGGCAGTATATTCCAAAATGGAATGAACTGAATTTTCCAGCAATTCACCGCTTTCGAAGATATTCTTCAAATGCTTGGCAATAGCCGGCTGTTGCACGCCAAATAGTTTAGCCATCTTGTCTTGATTAAGCCAAATGTTTTCGTCATGAAAATAAATCTCTACTTTCACCTTGCCGCTTGGAGCAGTATAAAGCAGAAACTCCATCAATTCATTTTTTATACTAATTTTATGCTTGTTTTTGGGCATGAATTTTATATTTTAGTGGAATTGATATTATTTATTTATAAAATAAATAGTCTAGTATTTTTGCCCGATAGGGCCGAAAAGAATTTTTTAATATTTCTGCTAACGTTTCGGCATCATGCGAAGTTGCGCCCTTGTTTTTGAGCAAAACTTCAAACATTCACCTGTCTTAATTATATCACTAAATTTTGCTTAATTACAGCGCAATTTGGGTGGAGCAAAAGAAAAATATAGAATAATTCTCCTTATTATAAGCCCTTTTTTGAAATTTTTTTAAACCTCCACTTGACAAAACCTTTTCTTTATGCTAGACTATAAAATTATTAATCACATGAGCCAAGAACTAATTGGCCGGGGTGGTCAATAATGTTTCTGCTCTTTTGGGAGGAATTATCATGCAAGTACTCCAGTTGCTCAAAAAAATATTTCTTGCGATTTTAACAGTTTTTGCCGGAATAGGGATGCTTGTTACTTCAATTATTCTCTATGGTGCGGCTGGAAGAGCAATTTGGGAATTATTGAAGCTAGGATTTGGCAATTAACACCGCCAATAATTCTCATCTCAAGACCACCACTCCATGGAATCTCTATGGGGTGGTGGCTTTTTTTCTTTCTCAAAAAATTTCAAAAAGGGGCAATCAAAAAGTAAAAAATATTTGTGATTTTCTTTTCTGTGAAACCAGATATTCGGTGTTGGACGATGTTTTGCCGACGCAGTAAATTACAAGCTATATTTTTAGAAAAAACTTTCTTACACACAAAACAAATTTCAAATCGTTATTACAAGGCGAAATTTCGTCCAACGTATCGCAATATCCGACGTTCCGAATGGAATGTGGCTTTAGCCCTTGCGGATATTACGTGTTAGGCGAGGCTTTAGCCCTTGAGTTTTACTAAAAGTGCATTATTTTTTAAACATTGAGAATCGCAATTCTTGATTTTGTAATTCTCGATTTTCAGTATTTTTCAATAACGGTAATAATTGCTCTAGATTTTCCACTTTGAACGCCCTTAAGTTTTCAATAAAATCTGGAATTGACAACCATTTCACTTCCTCTATCTCATCAGACTCAATAAATTCAGATTGTTTGATAATTTTTGCAGTAAAAACATGACAATCATTTTTATTATCGCGTATTACTTTCTTAAATTCAATAATCTGAACATCGCAAAATGTTTCCTCTTTAACTTCCCGTACTAGTGCATCTTCGTCAGTTTCGCCTTGCTCAACCTTTCCTGATGGCAATCCATGCATGCCTTTATACACACCCCTCTTTTGCTTTACGGTGAATATATTACCCTCTTTTATTATTATTGCGCTTACAATTTTAGCCATAAAAAATAATGCACTTTTAGTAAAATTTCGCCTAACGTATCGGCACATGCGAAGTTGCGCCGTGGATTATTTATTAAACTTGTAACTATCACTTACCTTTATTATATCACTAAACTTGCCATATCGTCAGCGCAATTTGGGAGAGGAAATTTTGCACTCCTTGGAATATAATTACGCAAAATTTCTGAACCGCATGTGCCGTGTTGTGCGATGTAAATTTTTTATCTCGATTTTTACTGGGTTAAACTCTGTTTTATTACTAAGAAAATTTGATTTTTGTTTTGAATTTTGGGCAGAGGGGTCAGGGGTGAATGCCCAAAATCCAAAACTCCTTTTAAACATCCAACATATTTTTTACTCGCTCAAGAATGTTCGATTCATCAATATCTGTTCTTTTATAGCGTTGGCTTTGATCTTTCATTTTTGAAATTAGAAAATCAATTGGGTGCCATTGTATTTCGCTTAATTTTTCTTCGTCATCCTTCATTCGCAAGGACAGGTCAAAATTATTAAGCTTTACTAGAAAATACAGTGTAGTTTTTTCTACTGGCGTATTCAATCGATTGAATTGACTTTTTATTGAGCCAACATAGTCCAAAATATCACCCGTAGCTCCAAATTCTTCACTTATCCCTCGCAAGACGGCCTGTTCAAGCGTTTCCTTGGATTCAAGCGTTTCTCTCATTAAAATATAAAAATTTTCCAACTCAATTAAGTCGGTTTTGGATTTAAACTTTTTGAAATAATGACAGCAAATTTCATTTTTGTTATTAACTAAAACTGCACCAACTGATAAATGAAATGGATGCTCTGCTGTTCCCTTGTAAATATTGTTTTTCATAATGTTTAAGTAAATAATTTTTTTCTGCGACCCAAGAAGCAGAAAAACACCTATTTTCCCCTCTATAAATAAATTAAAAATCAAATTTTCTGTCCTTGTTTAATGCACAAAATCTTTAAATTACCACCAAGATAAAAAATTTATTTCGCACAACGTTTCTGTGTATCTGAAGTTTAATCCCGACTTCATTGATTAAATCTTAGCATTATTACGGACTTTTGTTAAATTCGCCAAACTCCAATCATCATAAAATTAAGGGATTAAATTTGGGTGGAGCAAAAGAGAAAAATCTGTATAATTTACCTTACTTTAAGGCTTTTTTATAATTTTTTGCCAGCGCTGTTGACAGTGGTGGTGTTTTGTGCTATCCTATTAAGTCGTTCCATAACCCACCGATTAATCATAGACTAGGAGAGATTACCATGAAGAAGCGATTAGTAGTTCTTTTGATTACTGCCATTATGGCAAGCAGCACTGTTGCAATGGCAGCAGGAATTCCGCAGCCATGGATAGACGGTAAGCAATGCGGAGAGGTCACTATAAAAATTGGCGACAGAGAATTCAAGAGTGCTCTTTATCCTGAAATTTATTCGGATGGTGGTGCCATAATCAAAATAAACATAACAGGTAATCCGATGATTACCCATTACAGCGGGAATGCGGCGCTAAACGACGACAGCGACGACATCCAAAAAGCGGCCATAGCGGCCTGCAGTAAGTAGCAACAAGCTCCATCAAATTACCCCGAGTGATAACTTTTCACTCGGGGTAAAAAATTATAAAAAAGCCTTTTCTAAAAAATTATTATACAGATTTTTCTCTTTTGCGTAACCAGATACACAGTGTTGTGCGATGTGCTGACACCTTTTTTCCTTCAGCATTTCGCACAACGTTTACGCATCATCTGAAGTCCTGCACCTTTAATGGCACAAAACCCTGACTTGCGTATTATTTTAATTAACGGATTATATCTTGATTATACCACAGGCTGGTGCGGGATTTGGGTCGAGAAAATTTTTCACTCCTTGAAATATAAATAATGAAAAATTTTGGAGCCAGATATGCGTTGTTATCGGATGTTTTGAAAAAGTTACTCCTTTTTAGAAGCCCCGCACTGCCATTCTGAACAACATTTTGGTCTGATTGAATAGACTTTACATAGATTATCCTTGTCCAAAAATTTGCAGTATTTACGAAGCATCAAGGTTTTCGTACGCCACGAAATGGCTATTCGATCTGACCAATATAATCTTTTGCAACACTCACCACATTTGTAACATGACATATATTATAGGGGCTTTATTAATAAAAACTTTTTCAAAATTTCCGATAACTAGTTATATGCGAATTAGTTGATTTTTTGTCTTAGATTAGCTATAATTTGGGTGTAAACTTTAAATCATAAATGGTTATGAATGAAAGTTATTATCCCAGCCAAGATCCGATTTTAAAATTAAAACAGGAAATGAAGCTTAGGAAATTCAGTCCGAAGACCATCAAGTCCTATTTGTATTATATCACGGATCTACTGAAATACTCCAGTAAAAATCCCAAAACTGTCAATACTGATGACATCCGCGGATATTTGGAGCATTTAGCGGATAAAAACTCTTCGGCCTCAACCCTGAACGGGGCTTATAGCGCTTTCAAACTATATTTTGAAAAAATTATCTGTCGCCACTTTTTTGCCAATATCCCGCGCGCCAAATGTCCGAAAAAATTACCTGAAACCCTGACCAAGGATGAAATTAAGAAAATTTTTGACACGATTACAAATGTAAAACACAAACTTTTGCTCGGACTCATGTATTCCTCCGGACTGCGCGTTTCTGAAGTTGTGAATTGCAAAATCAAAGATTTGGATTTCGAAAGCAAGTTGATGCGCGTGCGCCAAGCCAAGGGAGCTAAGGACAGAACGACTATTTTAGCAGAAAAAGTAATTGGGGTTTTACAGAAATATGTCAAAAACAAAGATGCAAACGATTATGTTTTTGAAAGTGAGCGAGGAGGCAGACTAACAGAAAGGACCGTTCAAATAGTATTCTCCAATGCCTTGCAAAAATCCGGTATCAAAAAACCGGCCACCTGCCATAGCTTGCGCCATTCTTTTGCCACCCACCTCTTGGAAGCTGGTACCAGCATTCGCTACATTCAAGAACTCCTAGGACATGCCCGCCTCGAAACTACCCAGATTTATACCAAAGTTGCCAATACCAATTTACAAACCATAAAAAGTCCATTAGATTAAAAAAATACTATGCAAACAATAACTGACATCAAAAAAGAATATTTTGGAAAGATTGATTCACTTGATTTAGATTTGATTATCTCTGGCGTGCTAAAAAAATCACGCGAGTTTGTTTTAGCGCATTCGGAATACGTAATACCAACATTAAAAATTAAAAATTTGAAATTAAAAATTCTGCGCCGTATGCGCAGTGAGCCCTTGGCCTATATTTTGGGCTCTAGGGAGTTTTATGGGTTAAACTTTAAAGTTACCCCAGCCACGCTTATCCCCCGCCCAGAAACAGAGCTTTTAGTTGAGGAGGTTTTGCAATTGCATCCAAAGAATAAAAAAATTATTGATATTGGAACTGGCAGTGGCAACATCATCGTCACTCTGGCAAAAAATATTCTGACTGAAAATACTTTTATCGGAATTGATATTTCCCCAAAAGCCCTGGCAATTGCCAAACAGAATGCCAAAACCAATGCCGTGGCGGAAAAGATAAAATTTATTCATGGAAACTTACTGGATAAGGTGGAAAATATTGATAATTCAATTATCATTGCCAATCTCCCCTATCTTTCCCAGGAAATTTATTCTGCCACTCTTCCGACTGTGAAAAAATATGAACCGAAGTCCGCTTTATTCAGCCCTAAAAAAGGCTTAGATCATTATGAAAAACTTCTACAACAAATATACAATTTACGAGTTACGAGTTACGAGTTGCACGTTACTACATTAATGGAAATAAGTCCCGAGCAAAAAACTGATTTGCAAAAGATAATTAAAAACTACTTCCCTAAAGCGCAAGTTGAATTCAAGAAAGATTTAACTAATCGCTGGCGCGTTTGCAAAGTTGAAATAAAATAATTTTCGAGATATCATCTAGATAAAACAAAAATTCCGAATTTTCGGAATTTTTGTTTTATGACGATTAGTCAAATGTTTTGTCCTAATTTCTTAGAACTAAAGATCAAAGCAATAACTAATTTATTTTTCAATATAATCAGTTGCTAAAAAGATTATTTTCTCTTCTTAGTAGCTTTTTTAACTGTTTTTTTAACAGCTTTCTTTACAACCTTCTTTACTGCCTTTTTAACTGTTTTTTTAACAGCCTTTTTCACTGTTTTCTTTACAGCCTTCTTTACTGTTTTTTTAACAGCTTTCTTTACAACTTTCTTTACAGCTTTTTTCTTTGTTGCCATGTTTGTTTCACCATCCTTTCTATTTTTTCCACTTAATGTGGTTCCGCTATAAACGGTTTTATATTTTTTCGATATTTATCGACAAAATATTTTTATTTTTTATTTTTTCGACCATTTTATTTTGAACAAAAATATTTTAATAAAATATTTCTTGTTCGTGCTTAAATTATATAACAAATAAATTTATTTGCAATAGCAAAAAAAATATCTGTGGATAACTTTTTTATTTTTTTGTTTTTTATTTTACTTTGCTAGCAAATATTAAAAATAATTTTAAATTATAAGTTTTTATCCGCCAAGCGAGTACAGGAAATTTTAATTAAATTATTTAATTTTTCTATAATTAAAAAAACAAAAATATTTTTAAAAAAATTATTTAACAAAACATCTTACCTGTCCTGCAAAATTTAAAATTATAAATTAAAGTTTGTGAGCATTAAAAACTTCAATGCGCCATTTTTCTTTTCCCAAAAGAAAAATGGCAAAAAACCTGCCTGCCGGCAGGCAGGGAAAAAGGCCGCCCGAGCAAAATTTTAAAACAAACTTTCGACTTATTCGCTAAAATTCCCGCAGAACGCTAAAAGGATTGCTAGTAGGTAATTTTTTAACGCTCACAAGTCTCAGTTTGTAGTTTAAAATTTTACAGGGCGGTATTCAACGCTAAAAAGTTTTAAAGAATGGGCATAGCTAAAAGCGTAAATCCGTACCTAGCGAAGTGCGTTTCTAAATTCCAGCGCATGAGCGTTAAGAAACTTTCACTCCCTCTATGACCGGCTTGAAAGTTTTAGCGAATAAGCTAGGAATTTAGACAGCACGAGCCTGGTGTCGGCGGTTTCTTTCTGCCACTTTCTTTGCCGCCAAAGAAAGTGGCGCCCTGTAATAACTTTCAAAAAAACAAAAAACTCCCGAAGGAGTTTTTTGATATATAAAGTAATTTTTCTGCTTAACGTTTCGCCCGATGTGGAGTCGCTCCGCTCCTTCAAACCCCTCGGTTTGAATAATTCCGCCAACGGACACCTCACGGTTTCCGACCCTTCCCTACCCACACTGGCCAAAAAGAAAAAAGCGCCCGCAGGCGCCATTTTTATCTTTTTGCCCACTGAAGGGATAAGTGATTGCCTCAAACTGTCTGAGGCGCTAATCCATAATGCAAAACAATGAAGATTTTGAAATAACACTGTAATTATACATCAACCAGCTATTTTGTCAACTCTTGTCAACAGCCCCAACTGTGGACATCTCTTTGATCGCATTCCAAGCCCAAGTATGACTCTTGCCCAAAGCACTGCCAACTTCCCTAGTTGTGAGGCCTTGCTTATACAACTTCATAGCTTTCTTTTTCCGATCTTCGATTTTTTTCTTTTGGTATTCCGATATTTTCATAATCACACTATAGCACAATGTTCTATTTTGTCAAGTCCAACCGCCCTCATTCTACACTAGAGAGTATTAACATAATTCAATAATGTTCCTCCTTGCGAGAACCCAACCTGAACAAATGGATATCCTTCAGATGTTTTTCTTGTCCTATCTTCCCATTTGAAAAAATGGTTCGTGCCTTTGACTCCATGATTCGGAGTCAAGCTATCAAAATTCACATCCGTATTTTTAGCGACAAACTGGCGAGCCATATTTTCCAAATCCTGTTGAGAATAACGGGGCGTATTATCTACAGCTTTTTCATTTTCACTTCCAACTGGTAAATCACGGGATCGAAATTCAACAATTTTTCCCATAGTATCAATTTCATATTGATCAGCACTTGCGTAGTATATATTCACTGGCACATTCAAACCATTTGATGACTTACCAGCTTCAATGAATTCAATCTTGGTATCTTGATTGCCTGATAAATTTCTTATCACGGCAATATCTCTTTCTCTTACCGATTCCTGATTGACCAATTGTTTCTCCCCTTTTTTATTAAGAGATACAAAAACTACGATGCCACCAACCGCAACTAATAGAAAAAATAAAAATATAACCTTTTTTGTCTTCATATTCTTGAAACATCTTTATTTTTAGCATTTGCTTCTCTCACCAATTTCCAATACTTTTTCTCACCAATCTGTTTCTTTAACTCCGTAATTTTAGCATCAGCCACGAGGTGCTTAACAAAATCAAATTTTTCCTCTTCAGGCACAGATTCGTGTTCCTCCTTGATTTTATTATACTCTTCTTCCTGTGACTTTGGAATTGGTTTATATACAGCCTTGATCATTTGCACCAAATGATTGGCTGCCTCATATGCAACAAAATCATTTATCTCCTCGCCATAATGTTCCTTGCATAATTTTTTGAATTCATTGATATCTTTTTCCGTAAGTGACATAGCTTTATATATTACTCAACAAATGGTAAGTATGTGCATCGGCAATAGCCTATTTCATGATTGCATTCTTTGCATGGTAATGGCCTTGTTTTTAAAGCCTCCTCAACAGTGTAAATTTTACCTTGCTGTTTTTTGCAATGTTCACATGAATTTTGAGTTGCTAAAATTTCAACTTTAAAAACAACACCTGACTGCTTGTATTGCAGAAGGTTGTTAATATTTGCAGTGTTTAGATCGTCTGATAAATTTTTAATTTGTTCTTCGTTCATATTGTTTTTTTGCACGGGGTCGTGAATGATGTTAGAACTGTTTTCATGAAGAGAAATAAAATAATCTACATTCCAAGCCTTTCTATTACAGCGTCAGATTTGGTTAATTAACTTACATATTCGCAATAATTGCCCATGTAACACCGAACGCTACTATACTAAATAAAATTCCAATAGCCTTATCAACACTACCATCCCTCAAAACTAATGTTCCAGCTATTTTATCGTGCCATCCCTGTTTCTTACTATCAATGCCAATTGTCCAAAAACCCATATAGATAATAAACGATGATAACAGATAAGAAATTGTCCTACCTATAGATTTGCCCACTTTTATATTATTCCTATCCTTTTCATCAACAACCTTTATACCGTAAATATTCTTGCCAATAGTAGTCGAGTATATTGATAATGCAAGAATGACATAAATAGGAAGTAATAAAATACCCCACCCAAATGCATCTTCCAATTTCAAATTGAATAAATTACTAATTACAACACCAACCAATAAGCATATAGTAAAGTCTATGATAAAAGCACCTAACCTTATCCAAAAGCCAGCAAATTCTTCATTTGGTATTTGCTTATGAATGCTGTTTTTACTCTCAGTCCGCAACCCCGTAGGATTCCCACACTTATTACAAAATTTAGCTGACTCTGACAATTTGTTTCCGCATTTTTCACAAAACATACGCATTAGATAGATAATTATTAAGTCGTTCAACTTCTTGTTTATTTTTTTGAAGCACTATTTTTTCTCCTTCCATCATATAGGTAATTCTATGCTTCTCTAAAGTTAATAGCTTTTTCACCTCGTTAATAGGAATTTTTAAAAAAACATCTTTTTCAAAATTTTGAGAAATTATCCGTTGCCCAGAATCTATCCATCCCTCTCTATATTTTTTTCTTTTTTTAGTATCACTTGAGCTTCCAATAGAGCTTCCAATAAACGCACCTAAAATATTAGCCAGAATAAGACCTAATATCAATCCAGTTGCAGCTCCACTATATTTAGGTAATTTAATGAGATAAATATAATTATCATCAACCATAACATCATAATAAGGAAGTGAGGCAACAGCAAAAACTTTTTTTCTAGTCCAATCCGCACTGTAAAAATTAGCCTTACCTGAAACCTTATTCGCCTGATCAATGATTTTTGTGCCACATTTTACACAAAAACTAACACCGTCACCAATTTCATTACCGCATTTTTTACAAAACATACTATTTAGAATTTAAATAATTATTAATTTCCTTTGGAACTTCTGCGCCATTAGCTATTGCCTTACGAAAGTATATTTTTGCGTTAACATGATCTTCCTTCTTTAAGTATGCCAAACCAAGCCAAGTAGCAGCATCTGGATTCTTAACAAAATCAGAATTTGAAAGCAGTGATATAGTTTGATTAAAATTATCATTAAAAAAATAAGCAATAGCAAGATTCTGTTTAGATATCTCCATCTTACTTAATTCATACCCCTTTTGCGCATATACAAGTGCTTTTTTATAATCAACAAACTGAGGAGCAATATCCTCTAAATCCATATAGAACAAAGCAAGGGCATTATTAATCTGAAACTCATTTGGATTAATTGCATATGCTTTCTCGAATGATGCTTTAGCAACTTTTGGATTTTTGTTTAATAAAGCAATTTCACCAGAGATTAGATTATAGTCAAAGGAATTTTCGCTAGAAAGAACAAGTGCTTCTTTAAAAGTCTTTAACGCTAAATCATTCTTACTCTCCGATGAATACGCATAGGCCAAATTAATTAGTGTCGCTCTTTTAGTGTCATTAGAGAGAGCATCATTTGATGCTTGTTTAAACTGCGAAATTGCCTGATCGCTATTTCCAGAATCATAAGATGTTAAGGCACTATTATTTTTATCAACAGCCTCATTATTCAAAAAATTAAAAAATTTAAAAAAAACAGCAACACAAACTGCCAATACTATTAATATCGTTTTTACTATCTTTCCAAAACCCCACGAATTTTCCGAAACAATAGGATCAGCGATAGCAGTCGAAGCAACATGATTAATTGGAGTAACATTTTCTTTATCTGATAAAACCATGCCACAATTCTGACAAAATACAGCATCATCTCCTATTTGAGTGCCACAATCCTTACAATACATAAAATTTAAATTTTAAAAATTATTCATCGAGCATGGTCTGAAGCTTATTTATGAACTCCATAATTATATCATTTGATATAATTACACCCAGACTTTCATTTTCATCCCCACTAATCATTGCTGGAATCCCTATCATACAACCATTTTTATCAACTGCTAAGCCACCAGAACTGCCATGATTTACCTTGGCGGAAGTAAATATTGTTCCATCATTAGGCAAACTACTTACAATTCCATCGGTTATTGTAAGATAATATCCCCCACCACTAATTGCAGGATAACCAAATACTGTAACTTTTTCTCCTAGTTTGGGCGAGTCATTTTCACATCCCTCTGGAAGAAAAGAGGGAAACACCCTTGGATATGCACCATAATTCTCTCCTGTATCATCAGTATACGCACTAGATATTTTAATAAATGCTAGATCATAATCACTACTTAAACCCGGGATAATTATTGGTTCTCCATAGTATATCTCTTTAATCTTACCCTGATCATCGGGCAATGTAACGATACAATGCTCAACCAAGGGGTTATTCTTTTTATCTTGCGGTATTATGTGATTATTGGTCAGAATTATTCCATCTGATTCAATTATTGTCCCCGAGCCACCACTACTCTCATTATCACTATCGCAAAGAATATTCACCACTGAAGAAACAATGCCATCTTGATTATAGACTTTTGAAATCTCGGCATTTTCATCATTTGATGTTTGAGATACTTGTTTTGTGATTACTGCAGAATTAACATTCTTACTAGAGGAATTATCATAGTAATTAGCAAAAAAACCAATCAAAATAAGACCTCCAATAACAATAAAGATTACCCAAAGAACTTTATTATTGCGTTTTTCGACTACTAAGTCCTTGCTTACAGTCTCGCTCACAATATCAGGTATTGCTTCTACTAAATTAAAGCCACATTTATTGCAAAATTTAGCATCCACTATTAATTTGTTGCCACATTTTTCGCAATACATATCCAATCATTTTTACTAATTATTTAAAAATATCTTAAATTCTTCAAATTGAATTAATTGCGATTGTTCCCTCTTAAATTGTTCCTCAAATCTAGCAAAGGCCTCTTTCGAATAATCACCCATATACACAGCTTCAATCCTCAAAACAACTAACTCATCTTCAACATCAAAGTAAAATCTGGAAATTAAAAAATTCTTATTTGCAATGTTAACAACCTCATCCATCTTCTTATCCTTTTTCTTACCAGTGCTTAAGCTTACTTGAAACAAGGTGACTCCAGCCAAAACCTCATGAAATAAATAATTATTATGTATCTCATGTCTTGCCGCAATGAGTTCACGATCATTAGGCATTTCAAGTTTTTCTATTTTATATCCCAAAAATTCTAAGTGATCTGCAATCTGCTTCAATGTTTTATTTAAAATAGTAGCCTCTTTCTTATCTATTTTTTTAGGGGTTTCTGCAACTATTTCTTGTTTTTCCTCCTTTTTAATACCTATCTTATTTCCACAGAATTCACAAAATACACTTTCCTCTGCTATATTTTTTCCACATTTTTCACAAAACATATTTTTTAATTTAATTTATTACCGCAATGCTTACAAAAAATACTTTCGCTTGAAACTTTGTTTCCACATCCAACGCAATAATTTGACGCATTTGCTAACACGGGAACTTCATTTTGCATTATAACTTCCGTTGTTTTTTCTTCACTAAGTAGACCTTCTACTTTGACATTATGTTCTGCTTGAGAAATCAAACCGGAAGCTAAGTCCTTATTAATGTCGGCAATTTCTTTAAACTTTTTAAATTTATCATTATCCAATTCTATACCGTACTGACAAACAGGACAGAGCAAATATTTCTCAATCGAATATGGAATCACTGGTATGAAAAACAAGGTGAACCAAGTTGAAACACGAAATAAATTCCAAAAACTTTCATTGTTACAATGAGAACATTTTAGACTCAATACTGCACCAAAATTTTTTCTTAACTGCCTACCCCATCCAAAAATAAAAAACATAAGTACATTATATTAATTTATTACCACAAAACTTACAAAAATTTGAAGCAACGATAAGCTCCTTGCCACAATTATTACAAAACTCTTTGGCCTCTTTATTTTTTTCTTCCTCATCTATAATATCCTCTTTCGCAATTACCCTATCAGCTTTTTTAATGTTTCTTTTTATTTTTTCATTTTCAACCTCAATAGCATTGTAGACAATTCCAACAACAATTATCCACCACATAAAAGTGAATCCACGACTTTGCCCCTCAATTAACTGATACCCCTTATCTAATGACCATACTACAATTGTTGAAAACATAGCCCATCTACGCCCTTTATAAATAAAAAAGGCTAATGGTAAATATATAATTAAACTATACAAATTATCCGCTGAAGCTAGGTCAAAAAAATAAAGAACGACAGTGAGAATCATGAGTCCACATACTACTAATGCAGCCTGTCCCCTTTTGGAATCAATGACTCCTAATTTGTCATAGTTAATTACTTGGTTATCAATTTTTTTAGCATTTTCGATTTCCTTTTCTTCGTCTGTTCTTTGTTTAATAAGGCTCATAAAAAATATTTATAAAATTAATTTATTTTTTAGGTAATCTTCCACCACCATTCAAGCAATCAGATATTGATGCATATGCAGTAAAATTCTTCGTATTTGCATAATAATCAGTGCCTTTCTGATGACAGATTCCCGTATTACTTTTTTTAATTGCAGGACTATTGCCAGATAAGCGACCCAGAAAAAACAAAATGCCAAGAAAAAGAAATATACCACAAACAACAGCCACTGCGATCTTAATTGATTTCATAGTTTTAATTGAAATATTATTATTCCAATTCAATCCTATCTCATTTGACTGTAATAAATCCGTATTACGATTTTTTTTGTTTATTTCAAGCCCTTCTTTAATCTCTCCAGCTATAGAATAGGTTCCATTCTTATACTCCATAATGGAATTTCCAATTATAGTGTTTATTTTATATCTGTATTGCCTCAAATGATTTTCTGTATATTCCTTTGCCCAATCCAAGAACTCACCAATTTGCGTAAGTGTGGCATTTTTATTGGCACATAAAAAAACGAGCACGCGATATGCATTGCCCGTTAAAGAAAGCTCCTTGCCGTTTTCGTCAAAAACTCTTTTGGCTTCAGTGTCTAATTGAAAATATTTATGCTGATAAATCATTTTAATTCTAATCTTAATATAAGCCAATAATACAATAAAAATGGCTTTAAATCAATACTCATTATTAGGTATCACCCATTTGCCAACAAACAAAAAAGGACAACCCTACTGGTTACGACACCCAACTAGACAGGTTATGCCCAATTGTTTTAGTAGGAGTTGCCCTATTTTCGAGCACAACCTACCTGTCTAAGACAATGGTCTATTGAGTTGGATGTCGTATATCAATAATATCACTAAACAAACAAAACGCAATCCCTAAAAAGATTGACTTTTAAAATATTTTGGACTTAA
>Ga0172380_10004115_pt1 | contig 19080 bp, 21 predicted proteins | sample Leawe162metaG_FD_119747 | JGI IMG/M metagenome (GOLD analysis project Ga0172380, IMG submission 119747) | Leachate microbial communities from a municipal landfill in Southern Ontario, Canada - Leachate well 162 metaG | ecosystem: Engineered > Solid waste > Landfill > Unclassified | place... | reverse complement strand
TTGGGAGGGAGTAGTCCGAAGTTAAAAAGAGGTGCGTATAAACTGCACAATCTTGAAACGTGTTTAAGAAAAGAACAGCAACCTCTTGCTGCGTATAAAGATGAGCACTTTCGAGATGCAATCGCGAAGAGATACGGCATTTATCTTATGATGAATGAGTTGGGGTTCCAAACGCCTTATATGATTAGTAAACCTCCTGTGGCACAAAAGTCTTATATAGAGAGAATGCAGGAGCGTTACACTTAAACGTAGGGGTTTAAAAAGAGGTGAGGAATGGCTAATGATTTAAGTGGAGATAGGCTAGTTCTTGATACCGCAAACGCGACCGATATCCTTATTCCAGGGCGGTTGCAGATTTGTGGTATGGAATGGGTTAATCCTGCTAATGCCACAGATGAAATGGAACTCGTGGATGGCGCAAATAAACTCATTTACGGAACTGTTGCGGGTTCAAATAATGGTGGTACTATTGGGCCTGATTATTGTCCCGGTTGGGTTGATGGTATTCGTCTTACCAAACTCACTAGTGGTAAATTAGTTATTTACCTGGGGTAACGCTATGGGCGTAAGGATGAAAGGTGTATGGAGAGAGGTATGGGAAATCTGCGGAAGATGCGGTTTCCCTTACCCTCTCAGTATGCTTACCAAACAAAAGGGCTTACTTGTTTGTAGCGGATGTTTTGATAATACATTGGTAGAACGAAGGTCCCAGATGATCGATCAAGTGCTAGCTGATGGGCAAGAGGGAGATAATCCTAAGGCCGAAAAGCAGGCTTCTGATGATACATTTGAAATTATGTTTTAGAAAAAGGAATAGAAAAAGGGGGCGGTATGGCAACTATTGCAGAACGCGCATTAATTGTAATCAGTATGTTGGGAAATCGCACCGACCTCCAGACTAAGGTGGAAGGCTGGTTAAAGGCTTCGTATTTTGAGATAGGTATGCGGTATGATTTTGAGGAATTGGAAGATACTCACAACACCTCTATAGTAGGCTTGAATAACAATAACACTTATCCCTACCCTACCCTATCTATCTCTAATAACAACTGGGAAGTAAGGGCTATTAAAGCCCTCACGTTGTTTGGTAATAATAACAACCGTGTGATACCTCTGGTGAAAAAAGATATCAAATGGTTGGATAGAATGCCAGAGGTACTAGGGCCGCCCGCTATCTTCTGTTCGTATAAGAATAGTGTGATATTACACCCTACCCCTAATACCGACTGGACATTAAGGTGGAGAGTGTGGTTAAAGCCTCGAATTGAGCCTGAGGATAATAACAACAACCTTTACATGAATGCAACTGAAATCCTTGTACCCGATGATTGGATGGAGGTAGTGGATTACGGGGCCGCTATGCGAGGTCATACCGATCTGCTGGAGAGAGATAAAGCTGGCGAGATTATGCAATTGCTGCATGGAAGTGAGGATCCTAAAACGGGCAGAAGGATCCCTGGTTTAATAGGGCAGAGGTTGTTAAGGCGTCAGGCAGAGAGTCCTATGAATGAATGGGGTATAAGGCCTCAAAAGAGGGGGTATACGAAATAATGACTTATCAATCGCAGTTGATAAAAGGACCCTTTAAAGGTATCTGGGACGCGACCCCTAAACCTAATACTCCCCCAGAATCATTTGATGACATGGTGAATTTCTTCTGTAGGAAGGGGAGAATCCAAAGCCGCCCGAAGTTAGTAACCTTCACTGCGCCTCCTGATGGTAAGGTGGTAAGAGAAGCAATTACCTTTGCCGATGGAAATGGTGAATATCATACCTTAATACTAACGGATAGAAGTGCGTATTATGTAGAAGGAGCAGGTACCTATACGCGCCTCACTCTCCCCCTTGCAGGCTTAAAGAAGCGCGGTACTCATACGGGGGGCTCTAGTGCTACCGTAATGACCGACTCAGCGGCTGCCTTCATTGCAGATGATTTAATTGGTTATACTGTTTACAATATAACCGATGGTTCTTCTGGTGTGATCACAGACAACGATACCACCACCATTACAGTAGCGGCGTTAAGTGGGGGAACAGGAGATACCTGGGAAACCAATGATGAGTACAAAATCGATATATTAGACGGCACCGGTTTACCCTACGCTATTGCTCCTATGAATGGGAGAATCTACTTCTGTAACGGTAGTCATGTATTAATGTATGTGGATGGAAATGATACTGTTTTAGTAGCGGGTGATGCGCCTTTCGCATGTAGGTTCCTTAGCGCTAATGCATTTCATCTACTCGCATTCTACACAACCGAACCAGTACCAGGAGAGGTGGGCTCTACTAACTACCCTATCCGGGCGAGATACTCTAAGGTGGGTGATCCAAATGATTGGACTGCTCTCACTAGTGGTTTAAACGACTTGGTAGAAGTCCCTGATAGTATCACAGGCGCTACCACCCTAGGCCGAAATACGTTCATCGCGAGGACTAACGGTTGGACTATGATGGCACCTACCGGTGTAAGTACGGCGCCCTTCACTTTTGAGCAGTATAACTACGCGCCTAAGGGAATTGGAAACCGCTTTGCGTATTCCTTGGCTACTTACGGTAACACGGCTATCTTCGTGAGTGCAGATGACATCTATCGCTTGGATGGTGCCTCAATGAGTCCGATTGGCGGCAATTGTAAGAAGAAAATCTTCGAGCAACTTGCGCAAGCTAGTGGTGATCAAGTAAGAGGTTTCATCATCCCTAGGATGGGTATTGCTTATGACTTTCTCTCCTACTGGCTTTCTATTCCCGGTGTGAATTACAGCTGGGTGTATAATCTTGAGGAAAACAGTTGGACTAAATTCTACAGTTCGGCCGGTAGACTTACCTGTCTCGCTAACATTGCACTGGAGTAGAAATGGAATACATAGGTAATATCCTAGTAGGGGAATATAAAGAGTGGAGTACGTACGCTTTACAGAGTAACCAATCTACCTCTACCTTTACCTTTGATGGCTCGTTTGATGTATATAACTACGCCACTAATACCCTTCTGCTCACGCATGTTGTAACCATCACTAAGCCCGCTAGCTTTCCTGTAAGTGCAATTCCTAACACTTACATACCTGTATTTACGTATAGATTTTCTCCTACGGTGCCGGGTAAGTATGTCTATAAAATCATGCAGCAGTACTTGGCGAGTGGTGATGTAACTATTAGGTATAAAACCTCTTACGTCACTTTTGACGCGATTGAGGCTCCTACACTCAGCTTATCCGTGCAGCCCTTTTCAATTGTATTCCCTGATACAATAGTAGATGGCGATTCCGAGACCCGCGACGTTATCGTGGTGAATAACGGTGAGAGTTCCTCCGTACCCGCAGATGTAAGTATAACCGCGCTTACGCTTGCGACGCATTATGAGTTGGTAGGGGCTCCTACCTTACCGTACGTAATGCATGTGGGAGATACTCTTACCCTTAAGTTAAGGTTTTCCCCTACATCTAGCGGAGATAAAACCGACGCGCATGCCTTAACCATCACATCCAGTGCGCCTCAATCGCCTCAATACGTAGCTGCGGTAGGTTATTGCTATACTACGGCCATCAATGCTATTTCAGGTTTTGATACAGAAACCCTTTTCGCATTTGCATATGGTGCAGGCCCTACCGTAGTCACCAAGTTAGCGGATAGCGATGATCTTAACTGTGAAGAAATCCAACAGCTGAATAAATTATTCGACTTCGGACTAGCGGGAATCGACAAAGTAATCACCGATGTCTTCTTCATGTATGAGAATCTAGGCGTGGCTAGTCTTGCTGCTACTGTAAATAGAAGGGTGATATCCGCAGATAGTAACTACTCCAATGAAAGGGAAGTGGTGATAGGCTCAGCTGATGCGGATCAACGTGCCTTATCCGCTAAGGCGAATGGGTTTTTACTAGACGGGCAAGTGTTAGAGTTGGCCCTTTACAAAGACGCGAATAGTGGTCCTATTAGTTTGGTGGAAATGATTATTAAATACCTAGTGGAAGAGAAACTATTAGGAGGTTACACTCTTCCTTTAATAGGAGCTACTTCCCATATAGTTAATATGGAAAACACCAATGCAGTGTTCTTCTTCGCTACTGATGTGAATGTAGCATCTGCAAAGAGAGCTGATCCAGTTGATCTTAACTGTGAGGAGGCGGGGTATTTCGAGCGGCTGAGTACTTTTGAGTTGGATGGGCAGGAGAAGGGTATCATGCGCGTCTGGCTGAAGGTAGAAGATAAAGGCTCCACCACCTTAAGCCTTACACCTAGTAGCCCCCACGGTGCAGTCGCAGCCGATAGTAATACCTTTGGCGGAGGCGCAGTTGTTGACGATATCCTTAACGTAGCATTCAACTTCATCATCAGTGGTGAAATGGTTAAATTAAGATTTGATAGGGCTGCTAATACAGGCGCAATAAGCATCATCAGCTATCTACCGAGAGTGGAGCCCAGGGGAGAGGTGAAGGAATGAGTGATTTACCAGGTACTAGAAAACTTCCCCAACAACCTATATTCCCTGAAAGGCTTGACCCTAAGATTGAAAGGGTGATGCGCTGGCAGTGGGAAGAAATAGCTAGGTATATTAATACTCTAGCGGTGGCGGTTCCCTTTACTGATAACAATTTCAACGGGAATTATGAAATTAGCACTGGGGGAGGGGTTACTGAATTACCTCTTGGTAATTACAACAACTTTGCCGATCTGAATGAATGGTGGCCTATTCCTTCTATACATTGGAATATGAATGTACAAAATGGTAATTTATTTTTAAATAGGAATGGGGCAGCTATTGCAGGTACAGGAGTGCATATATTTGCAGGCTTGAAGTTCGTGCCTAAGTTAACAGCAGATGCTAATGGTAATCTAACTATAAGATTGCGCTTAGCTAATTTACAATGCAATAATAATACAGCGAGTTTTCCTGATCATACTGCTGGAATAGGTATGTACTTATCTGCTGCGGGTAATGTTGAAGGAGGTTTATTAGGTATTACTAGTATGGCAGAAGTACGTAATGATTTTAATTTGAACAGATTAACCATAGTTCATGATTTTATAACCAACACACCTGCAGGTTCATGGACTATTAACAGTGATTTAGAATATAACAGTAATAATGTTACACCTTATTTAACCGCTACCGATTTAATACTCACAAGGCAAGCAGTGGCAAATGCTAATAATTATGCGGCAGCGGCTGCTTTTACAATAAAGACTCGGTATAAATCTTATATTGAAAACAACTATGCTAATTCAGCCTATGTAGGTCATACAGGTAGTTGGTTTTATGATATAGGAGGTAATTTATATCTCTTAGGTCATATGAGGCAAAATGTTACAGTTATAAGCGGAAGTATAACAGAATTTGAAGTGATTGAAGGTAAAATTTTCAGATAAGGAGGCGCATATGGAGTTTATCGATCCGAAAAAATTGACGCAGGAAGATGTTGAGAATATGTGGCTAAAGGCAAAAGAGGTGGAAAGTGCCTTTGATGATAGGATAAAAGAACGCGCGGACCTTTTCGTCAAATCTCTCTTTGAGAATTCCCTCTATATCAAACTAGGGGAAAAAGGTCTTATAAAGATTTCCAGCATCTTTATAGGGGCAGAAGCTTCTGTTCATATAATCGTATGGGATAAGAGTGAGCCTCATGTTCTTATTAGTATGATGCAAGAAGCACTGCCTTTCATTTTCAAGAAACTCCAACTGGAACGGCTGACTACTTTCTCTGCAATCTTCAACGAGGACGTTCTACGCCTCGCACAGTTGTTAGGGTTTCAAAAAGAAGGGCAACTCCGGCATTCCTGTGTTTATAAGGGAGAATTCTACGACACCGTTTTGTTAGGTATCTTGAAGGATGAGGTCCTGACGAAGGAGGTATAATGGGTCTCGAAACAGTCGGTCTTATAAGTGGGATTGTAGGTGCCGGAATGAGTACGGCCGGCTCTATCTATAATGCTGCTAGTGGGGGAAATAGCTACAATACTAATGCAGCTTTTCCTCAAGTGCAACAGCAGTACTTGCAAGCATTAACGGGTGCAGGTGGTTTAGGTAAGTACTCCATGCAGGCTATGGCTGATCTCACAAAGACCGGTGGGACAAATACCTCTATCGGCGCATTGATGGAAGCTTTGACCGCTAAGCAAGAGCAGGACAGGTCAAAGGGTACCGCAAATATCCTTGAGCAAATGGGTGCTAGCGGAAATAGGTATGGTACAGCCGCTGTAACGGGCTTGGGCGACTTTGAGGCGCAGCTGGGAGAAAATTACGGTAATATCTTAGCCCAGTACGTTTTCAATGCCACTGAGAGCGGACTTAACCGGCAATTGCAGGCATCTCAAATAGGTGTGAATGCCTTTAGTGCGCCTGCCTTAACACTTGAGGGTTCTTACAGCACCCCAGGCGCGGCCGTAGCTAATGCAGGTGCTAATATCGGCTCTATAGGCACTTACCTAGGTTCGCTTGGTAAATCAGTTAGTGCAGCACCTTCAACAAAGACACCAGCTAAGAATTACGGTTTTGCCGCTGGATCGCCTTATAGCGTATAGGGAAGGAGGAAAAGCAAATGGGTGGAGTAACTTATATACCGGGCCAACAGGTAGAGCAGTTAGATATACAGGATAAATACACCAAGTTGATGCAAATGGGTATGGCGGTTCAGCAGAGTAAAAAAGCTGAAGCCGTTCAAACCATTGAACAAGGCTTTAAGCTTATGGATATGGGAATTGACCCTGACTACGATGCAATGCAGCGAGCGGCTAAAACGGCAGGGTTTCCTCTTCCCAAAGACCCGAAAAGCTGGGCTGTACAGCAACAAGGCATTCAGCAAGCGGCGGCTAATCCTACGGCTGCTCCTACTCCTGGTGTAGATCCCAATCAGGCTGCGGGAGTAGGAGGTGCTACTCAAGGTAATAAAGCAGGTCTTCAAGCAGGTACGCCTCCCTCTACCAGCGCAGCTAATAAAGCGCCTGGAGGTGGAGTCATTACACCTAATGCAGTGCCTACTCAAACACTACAGAAAGCGGTGGCGGGTTCTATACCCGGGGTAAGCGGCGGGCAGCAAGGGGGAGGGCCTCAATACGCACAAACGCCTATGACCCCTCAAGCCGGTGGAGGGTTAAGGGGTTTCACTGAAAGCCGGCGGCAGGGGATGGCTGTGAGTGCTATAGGTTCAGCTGCTGATATACAGAAAAAGCAAGCTGAGGCAGAGCACGCGAAAAATGTTGCGGAGCTCTCAAACAAGGTAAGATCCTCTGATCCTAAGAATATCGACTTTAAAGATATCGGAAAACTAATGGCTATGCAAGGGCAGAATATTACCCCTGAAATGGCGAAGTATGGGGAAATGAACTCTTCACAAAAGAGTCATATGTTGGATATTGCGGCAGGTATGGAAGAAGAAATGGGCACTAAATTACAACGTGAATCTTCCTTCAGAGCTGCGATGTTAACTAATCCCCAAACTCTTAGAATGGTGGCCCGGCCCCAGGACGCGCCTCGTCTTGTAGAGAGTATACTTTCAGGGAATGGGTTTCCTACTGACATAGCTGCGGGTCAGAATCTCGATAATCTTGTTCAGAGAGCAGATCTTTTTCAGAAGTATGCAGGGGTTATAGGTGATGTATCCTACGCAGCTAAGATGGCAGATGCTGCTAGTATCGGCGGAAATCCGTTAGATGTACTTCCGGAAGGGATAAGAGGTGTTGCCGAGTTACAAATTAAGAATGAAGAAGAACGTACCAAAGCCATGCAGCTGTCGGCCAATGCGGATTGGCTAAATGCGCAATCAAATGCAAGGCAGGCTACGATTGCAGCTAACAAGGCTGATGAAGCCGCAATGACTGACCCTATTCTTGCCGATGCTTTGAAGACTTATAAAGTACTAGCAGAGGCGAAAAAAGCGGGCGCGGCTGTGGATGAAAAGATGTTCAAAGCCCTGCAGGAAACTATCTCACAAAGGAGCGGCTGGACAAAACAAGAAAAACAAGGTATGGTAAGTAAAGCTTTTTGGGGCTCCTGGGATTGGTTGGCTGGCTCAAGTGAGACCACTCTTACTCCTGCTAACCCTGAGCAATTGAAAGGTATGACAGGAGGGAAACCCACCACTCCTAAAGGGTTGAGTAATATCTCTGGAATGCAAGCGGTCCCTGCACATTAATAAGTAGAAGAAGGAAAGGGAGGTACATATGGGTGGTAGTGGGTTTTTATCAGGTGGATTTGATATACTACTTCAAGGGCAAAAGGGTCCTGATGATGGAAGTGGTTCGACTCCCACTGCCCCTAAGCCTTATGAAAAGGGCCCCCGGAAATTCCCTCCTTTGGATTTGAAAGGGGTGAAGCCTTGGAATGAAGTAGCGACGCAATTCGATCCTATGATGCCTAGAGCGTTATACGATCAGCTGAGGGAAAAGTATTTCTTTGATAACCTTGCGCCTCGTATAAGAGATGCGGGATTAGGAGTGCAGCAAACTTATGAACGGTTTAAGAAAGACACCGATCGTGAGCCGCTTTTAAAGGGGATGGAGAAAATCACCGAACCTATGATGGCAGGGGTGGATTCCTTCTTTAAAGAGATAGATGCTCCCTTTGCCTCACTGGGTCTAGGCGACGCGAAAGCTGATCTCGCAAGGAGAGAAGCTTCCCTTAAAAACCGTATGACGGTATTGGAAAGGGACGGTCTTCCTAGTGCAGCACCCGCTATCGTGGGCTCACTGGTAGGGATGGGCGTTGATGTTGCTGCTCTTTCTAAATTCACCGGGCCTCTATCGGCTGTTACAGCAGGGAAAGCGTTTAAAACTGCAAAGGGGATTAAACGAGCCACGGAGTTCGCCTCCAATAGTCTTTCATTTGGTGCGTATGAAGCCTTGAGGGAGCAAGATGGCGATAAGCGCTTGGTGGAGGGATTAAAAGGTGCTGCGTTAGGGGCGGCCTGGGAAGGTGTAATCACCGCGGTAGGGATAGGCGCTAGCCCTATGGCTAAGAGAGTAGCAGATAGGTTGAAGAGAGGTGAAGCGGCCTCTAATCCCCTTGATGAGGCATTGGATACTGCTCTAGCTCAGGATACCATTAAAGCGGCCGAGGTGGCTCGAGGCGAGGGACGAGAGTTAAAAGTTTTTGTAACAGGTGTGGATGAAGCCACTATACGCTTGAGTAAGCCGTTAGAGGGAGGCAGGCTCCCCGCTACGCGCTCGCTGTCTTTAAAGGGGAAGGATGCAGATAAAACTGTAACCGAGCTGTTAGCCAATGGCTGGGGCATAGATGAAGTTAATGTGGGAAAAGAAAATCTCAGTATGTATGAGAAGTTGAAGAAATCTCTTAAGGATCAATCAGCGGATAACTACACTGAGAATGTTATCTACACCAATGGACAGAGTGAATTAATCGCCTCCGCAATGAATCAAAAGGGGTATAAGGCTACTGTATTATCCCCTGATAGGATTTCGGTAACAAGCTCGTTAACCGCCGGCGCGAAATGGAAAGTGAAACCTCCTGATACTATTATAAGAGGAGAGCTTGCGCGCTTAAGGCAGGGTGGCGGTTTAAGTACACAGAAGGAGATAGAACTACAAGCCGCTATTCATAATGCATGGGCATCGGGTATTGATCAAGGCGTAAAGGATAATGCGTTAGAGGTGTTGAATAAACATCTACCTAACTTAATGCCTCCGAGCGGACTTAAGGCTAGTTCGTCAAAGTTAACAAAAGCTACGAGACCTCTGAAGGAGAACTTTGGAGAGAATCTAAAAACAGGAGACGGAATCCCTTCGGCTGACATGGTGCAGAGAGCTGTAGATGAAATGGTAGATCCTCATTTCGGAGTATGGAGTCCTGCTTTAGGAAGAAACCTTTCCCATACAGAGGTAATCGAACATGCAAATACCGTATGGGATCTCACTCAGAATGGGGTTAAAAGAGGCGAATCTTGGAATACCTTATACGAGGCGGGCTTAGGTAGTCTATTGCCTGTGAAGTGGGGTGAGAGATATAATACTCTTCCACAAGGAGTAAAGGATATATTATCCACTACGCCTCAGTTAAAGCAGGCTGAACGCGCTGCGATGAAGAAGGAGTTGGAAAAAGCTCTTAGTGCAGAGGATGAGGAAATCCTAACCGGCATTAGCGGAGAGACCCGTGAAGCGTTAATAGAGACCCTTGCAAGAAGTAAAAGAGCTAAGTTAGAGGTGCCCCCTGGAGAAGCGGATGATACCCTGGCTGCTATTATGGCAGAGGCACAAAAGCAAGGAGGAGGAGGAAAAATAAGAGGGGTTAAGAAAGCCGAAATGAAGGCCACGGGAGGGACTACTGGTACAGGGGAAAAGAGCGGGATGCATATTGAGGGTAAAGGGTTAAAGCAAGAAAGGAATCCTGCAAAGACGGCCGCCTGGTTGAAAGAGAGGCGGAATGATTTATTTATGCAGAAAGAGAGGCTCGAAGCGCGGCGTATTAAGGTGACTAATGAAGAGGTAAGGGCAGGTATTAATAAAGAGTTGGAGGGTATAAATACTGAATACGCTAAGATAAAGGAACTTCTAGGGGCAGGCGAGCTCAAACAAATGGCTTCGCCTGTATCATTCCCTTCGCGTCCCGAGTTGGATCCTGGGAGGCCCTCTTTTGATCCGAGAAATATCCCCTCCAATCTAAAAGAGCGACCTCTTACCTATACAGGTGAATTAACGCCTGGAGCACCTGCAATTGCGGGAGGACAAGGTGTAACTGCTAATAGTATGGGTGCATACGCAGTGCATTATATGGGTAAGGGGTTCAGTGAAATAGAAAAAGGAATGTTTGATAAACCTCTTATTCTCGCACCTAAGGGAGGTTGGAAACGTCCTATTGTATACCATGAATCTATGCACGCAATGTCGGCCGTGGTAGGTCTTGCAGATGAGTGGTATAAAAAACTTGCACAGTTTAATTCAAATGCAAGGAAAGCAATGTATGATATTGCGGGAGGATTAAAAACTCATAGCTCTAACTATTCAAAGTATTCCTTTAACTCTCTAATGGATGAAGCTTTCACTTGGGCTTCTACCGCAGTGAGAGAAGGGCAAAGTGGTACGCTTGCTGTGCTAGCGGATTGGGACACCTCGGTAAAGAATATTTTAGAAATGGTTAATATAGGAGCAAAGAATCTCGCACTCAATGCGGCGCTAGCTGGTGGGGATAGTGTAGTAAATCGACGCGCAATGAGAGTCGCAAAGGATCTTATTAGAAGAACAGCAGATGACACCTTCCTTGAGATTGATAAAGCGCTGTTGGGTGAAAAGTATCTCTACTGGGATAAGGATACTGTATCGTATGTATTGAAGACTCCGGGTGCAGCAGAAGGGGAGATAAAATATCTCTCAAATAAGAAGGAGATATGGGATTATTTAGACGATATGGATCCTTCTGAAACTGCTCCTAATCACTCTATGCCTCTGGAGATGATGGGAATGAAGGGTCCGTTTGTACCCTTAAATATGGAGCCTAGAGGAAAACCACTGCCACTGGCAAATACACAGCTGGACCCGAGATGGGAAGGTGCGAATTGGGGCTGGCAAGCTTTTAGAGGTTGGACTCGTCCCTTCTTCAGCTGGGCAGCTACAGTAGATCAAAAGCTGAATAAGTTCTTTGTTAAGACAGGAGAAGAGTTTCCCCTAAATGCTAAGATAAGGGATGTAGATGATGCGCATAAGGCATCAGCGACTTGGACGCGTATACAGCAGAATAAGTTGGTGAAGATGTTGGAGAATGTTAAACCAGAGAAATTAAAAACAATTTGGGAATGGGGCGCGTACCCAGTTGAAGATAGAGCCTTTGCTGCAAAGCATTTTGGGCTTACTCAGGAGGATATGAACGTCGGTTTGAATATGAAGAAATGGTTTGAGGATTTAGGAGATGAGACAGGTATAAGAGTTAATGAGTATTGGGAGAATTACTACCCCCAACTGCGTAAGAACTCCTTCAACGCGGATAGTATAAAGGAATGGCCTTCGGTGTATAATGCTGAAGCAGCAGGTTTTTGGGAAAAGATGATCCGTGGGGGCGATAGCACTTTTGAGCCGCAAAGGGGTCAATTAGCAGAGGTGGCTGATTTTGCCTTAAAGCAAGGGATACAGAAAAAGTTTGTAGGCGCTCCTATTAAGGAGTTGGAAAAATTAATCGAGAGAAAAACGCCTGAGGGGAAATACATCCTCCCTTCGTCTTTGAGAGGGCCTCTTACCAACTACGCTAAATACATGAAGGGTTTCCCTGACCCCACTCAACAAGCAATGAATAACTTTGTAGGAGGAATACAGAGGTCGGTAAGTAGAAGGATTACTGAGATTAATAAAAACTTACCTCCTAACATGCAACTGCCGGCTTGGGAAGCGCCTCCACAACAAACACTTAATAGATTAATGTTGTTTAGCTATGTGGGAGGGCTGGGTGGTCGACTTGGAGCGAATATAAGGGATCTTGCTCAGGGATTGATTACAGGGGCGACTGTAGTAGGTCCAGGTAAATATTGGAAAGCTGCAGGGAAGATATTAAGTGATCATGCCGCTGCTTTCGATAAAGCGGAGAAGGCAGGTGCACTTCTACAAAGGTATAATGTAGGAGAACTTTGGGGGGATATTTACAACGAGATACCTCAAGGCGGTAAGGGGTTGATGAATAAAATGGCAAAGTTCTCTAATATGGTGTTGTCTCCGCAAAGGATTACAGATAACTTTAACCGCGCTATTCTTTTCACCGCAGAGAGGGAATCTGCACTTGAGGCTCTTAAACTGTACAAAGCAGGGAAGATTGACGTAAACGCGTTTATTAATGATTACACTACCTTATGGTGGGCAGATGAATCTAATGTAATGAGGTTGATGGATTACGCCTCGCAAAAGTTTACTCCTAAACCTGCTGTAGTAAAACCGCAGAGAGAGATTAGATCATCTAAGTTAGTACAAACGGTTGGAGGAGAACATGTAGAGACTACGGTAAAGTTTAAACCAGAGGAAGAGGCTGCCTATAAGGTGGAGTTTGAATACAAAGGAATAAAGGCATCTAGTGAAGAGGATTACCTCAGTCAGGTGGCGGATAAAATTGCTAATGAGTTACTTGACAACACCATGTGGCCGTATAGGAAAGGGGGTCAGCCTGCGGTATTGAAAACGGGCTTGGGTAGAGTGTTGGGTCAGTACGGTATGTATCCTATGAACTACTTGGATTTCCTAAGACGTATAGGGGCTAAAATGGCTAACCCTAACACCCGAATGAAAGCCGCTAAGATGGGTATGATGTTCTCCGCTGTTAATTACGGAGCTGCGGAAAGTATGGAGGGTTTAGGCGCCGAGTGGTCTCAATGGCTATGGGCTTCTCCAGGCGCTTATGCAGGCGGCCCTAATATGCAGTTTGTAATGGATGCTATGAAGTCTCTTGAGCAAAGCGATGAGGGGCGAGCTGCACGTGCAAGAGTGCTTAAATACCCCCTTAACTTTGTCCCCTTTAATGTTGAGATAAGAAACCTTATCAAAGCTACTAGTGAAGAGGGAGGGCAAGAGGGTCTTTTATCTCCTGCGGTGATAAGAGTACTGGGTATGAAGCCTCATGTTGAAGTGGATAAAGAGTTAGATGAACGGTTGATGGAAGAAGTTGGATTGGGTAGTGGTTATAGTCCTTATTAGAGAGGGAGGAGTAAAATGAAACACGATAATAAAGGTGAGGTTGTAAAGGCAATTCCAGGTGTTTGTAGTCAACCGAAATCGACTGCGAATCACGCGAATATCAAAAATGCCGGTACGAGTGGAAAGGAAATGAGCGGTAATGGGCCGCAGAATTCCATTCTTACGAAGTTGAAAAAGGCATGATACGGATTAAGGACACCTGCAGATTTCGCATCTTGCGTAAGGAGATGTGGTGCTTATTTGATCTTATAGAGGCGGCCTTTAAGTTGATAGGGAAGGACGCTACTATCACCTGCGGTACTAATGGTCACGCAGGCACAGATCCACATTATCATGGCTATGCACTCGACTTCAGGTGTAATGACTTAACTGAGGAAGAGGAAAAAGTAGTTATTGGATATATCGAGGAACATGTAGATAGAGCGTTTTACTACGTGTTTCATGAGAATGATGGTCAACCAGAGGAACACATTCATATTCAGGTACGGAAAGCTATTTGGCCTGGATTGCAAAAGAAGGGATAATTGTATGGGTATTTTAGGGACGATTGGAAGTGCATTGGGCACGGCTAGAGGCGTAATGGGAGTCGTGCTAAAAGTAATTGGGTTTGTCCCTCAGATCGTGGAGATTGTGGAAAAAGTGGCCTCCCTCTTCAAAAAGAGCGATATCCCCATGACAAGCGAGATGAAGCAAGAGTTGGCTCTCTCGTTGATTAAAGATGCTTTTCTAACAGCCGAAGGATTCAGCGAGAAGGACATTGTTGATGAAGAAGGGTTGAATGAAGCCCTGAAGAAGATCATTGATGGTGTGGTTGCAGCGCGAAATTCTTTCGGAAAGGAATAAGGGAAAGGAAGGGGTTTAGTTACCTATCACTAAACCCCTTTTTATTAATTAAGGATTCCCAACCACTTTAGGGGGCGGATTAGTATTCGTAATAACCACTGGAGGAAATCGCAGTACGCCTGGAGCGTTTGGTCCTCCTATCAAGGTTTTAGATATCTCGTTAGAGAAATCGCTTTCATTCCCATCCGCATCAAGAGCCGTAACCGCAAAGTAGTACGTCCCTAATTCAAGATTCAACACCAGGTGCGTGGTAAGATTACCTATAGTATTGACATTAGTGTATGTATGGGAGGCAGTACCCCAATACACTCGGTAATGAGTTACGGACGGGCTGGTGCTAGCGTCCCATGTTAACGGTACATTTCCCGCGAAAAGACTAACCGGAAAAAGGAACACCAGCAGACACAGGTACTTTTTCATGTTTTTCCTCCTCTGAGAACTTAACCACACTAGTAAGTTCATGAAATTCAAGAGAGCGATAATCTTCTCCCTCTACTGTTGTAATAATACCTGCGTGCCGGCCGAAGAACACACGGTCGCCAGGAGAGATTAACCTCTGCACTTCAGGATCGGAACCTACCGCAACCACAATCCCTGTTGTAGGTTTGGGTAGATTATGATCAAAAGTAGCAACGAATAGGCCTGCCTTCTCCGCTCGAGCAGTGATATCATCCACAGGCATTTCATCCTTCACAAACACCCTCGCACCTAACGGCATTAGTTTAGCCAAGTTGTTTACCTCCATATATAACAGGTGGAATTGCTTTAATATGAGAGCGTGTGCCCTCAAAATCTGTATTAAGAGCGCCCAGGATTAAGAAATCCACCAAGCCCTCTTCATTACGTAGTTCTAGGTAATGTTCATCGAGCACATAGATTTTCCCCACCTTATCCTCTAAAACCTCCTCTATAAGGGAACGTGATTTTACTATCCTCACCACGAGCCAATTAACACCTTTAAGGGTAATGAGATCCCCCACTTTATACGTATTAGATTGGGTAGTCACGGTCACTCACCTCCGATATCTTCTCTGCTATTTTACGGCCTATTAGAATAGCACGCGGGTCGGTATCATATTGCTTTTCATGCTCAAGAAGAGCTAAGCCGGCTTCCGCAATACTTTTATTAACAGGGGAAAAGTCCCTTATTGCTTGGAGAATTTCAAGCACACGTTCACCATGAACTTCCCAATGCCACCATACGCCTCGTGTCTCTACTCCAATCGGGTGTCTCCATCCCTCTTCATTATGGCAAGGAAAAGCAAAAGTTTCCCTGTGACGAGAACGAAAACAGATATATAGGGAAGGCCGAAAAGTGTTAGAGATACCTAACCATCCGCAGGCATCAAATAAGCCCGCAAGCCAGCCGGGATTTAGTAAAGAGCTTTGCATACCTGAAGAACCCTTTCAATGTTATAGTTGATTTTATTAACACAGTCGGTGGAAGGTAGAGGCGCGTTGAAATCTACAGGCGAGCCCTCTTGTGCCCAGTATTCAGACGCTTGAGGAGTGTCTATAAGGCGACCATTCCAACCGCGCCATACAGGTGCAGATGAATCGCAGCTTGAAATGATATCCTTCTTCGTAAGCCAGTCAAGTTCAAGAAGCGAGCCCGCAGCCATTCCCAGCGCATGGATTTTAATATCCGGACGAATGTTTTTTATAATCTCCGCGATTGTGAAGCGGAACTCCGGTTTTTCCCCAAAATGAGTATAGAGAAACCTCCCTAGACCTATCCAAGTTATACGAGGATCATCAAGCATTTTTTTACACCCCTCGTAGAAATCAAATATGTTATAGCCTGTAGCGGAAGGTACACCCATATACTCAAGACCTGGGAAGGAAACTCTTCCACTATACTCATCCAGAAAACGCTTGGTGAGGTCTACTGTAGTTGAACCCTCATGGAGCATAGCGTCAGGACATACTACCACATCTGGTTTGTAGAGTTCAATTCTCTCCAGAAGGCGCTCATTATGGGTTAATGCACCCTCATACGCGCCATTGTCTAGGATGAGGAAATCTCCTGCCCTACCGCGCTCCTGGTAGAAGTTAATATACTCCTTACTGTGTATCTGGGGTAATACAAGATGTGTATGGCTCTTGGTGGCGAACTGTCTGAGACCACTAGTGGGCGATATAATACAGAATTTCATTAAACTTCTCCTTTTAGGTAACGCCAAACGGTAGAGGGATGCGAATCAAGTAACTTCGCGATATCACGTTTGGAGGTAGTACGTATATACCTCTGATCAAGTAAATGGAGAAAAAGTCTCTTCTGGGAGGGATTATTAGGTCCTCCCTTTTCTCTCCTATCTATGTTGTAGAAAATCAGCCGATTACGAATAGTTGCCTTACCACTACCTAGCTTTTCTCCTATAGTGATAAGGGATAAACGCTGCTTGATATACATATCATACAGCATTTGTTCTTCGTCTTTATAGCCGATAGTGGTTGCGATTTCATTCCAGCTGTTCACTTCTTAAGCCCTCCAATCGTTAAGGATATCGATCTTTTTGGCCTCCAACATAGTGATGAGCTCAGGGAAATTAACACCACTACAAGCATGATGTGTATTCCAGTTATCCTCACCAGGCAATTGTTCCCATCTTAAAATCACCATACGTATTTTAGTGTTAGGAGGAAACTCCTTTAACTCTTCAATAGCTTCCTCTAAAATATCCAACGCTGTGCATTCCTTCGCGTCGGTACATTTTTCTAACCGCTTTCGTCGTAAATCGTCCATATTATTCCCTTAAGAAGTAAGTATGTTGAAGTTTATCTACTCTCTCATCCACTTGACGCGCATCGATTAACGAGGTGATAATCACCTTTAACTGTTGGGCGTTCATCCTGTACTGTAGTTTACGTACTAGCGCAGAGTGCTCTACTACTCCTCCCAGTGCTCGAAGAGTTCGGAGCACAATTTCTTGATCTTTGCCCGTTCCGCTCTTGAACACTTTCTTGAGGGCCGGGATAGTAAATTGGTCAGTCCACTCAAGAAGTTTATAAGCTCGTTCGAAACAGGCAAGGCAAATTTCTCCTGTATCACAATGCGATAGATGGAGGATGAGGGCGATACGTTGGACGTTATCGGCACGGCGCTGGTAAGTGTAAGACATAAGTTCAATTTCTGGGTGTTTCCACTTAACCTTGCTTTCCCTATACCAGGCTTGATAGGTAGCCTCTGCTTGTGCATTAAATTTATATACTCCTTTATATTGCAATAACGACGCTAACTGCATCATTAAATCGGGTTTAAGTTTATCGTCAAGGATGGTAGGACGAGGCTCGCATCGAGGTGAATCATCTTGCATTACGAGAATCTGCCTTGCCATGAAGCCACCACCAAATGTACCCTCAGGAGTTTTCTCGATTAACCAGTCGAGGGTACTACACGCTAGGAGAGAGGGACAAGGCTCATTGATTACAATTACCCCTCCCTTCACAGTACGTTTACGGTACTCAGGGCGCGGATGGTCCATCAAGCGAGTGAGGAATGCCACCATCCCATCCATGAACTTCTCCTTTGTAAGGAGGGTAGCGGTTAGTTCAGGGGCATAGATAATCCCCTGCGACATCTCCATCATATCTTCCGCTAGGGCCTGAGGCGTAGCCATTTCCGTATACACTTTAATCGACTCTGTGCGGTTGATAAGATCGATGATAACATTCGCGCTGGACGTTTTTTTAATCCCAGATGGGCCGAGGAGCAGAACCCCCAAGGGAGGATAGAGATCGTATACCCCCATAGATATCCAGACCTTCCCCCCCAACATAGCTCCGCAGCCAAGTATCGCCGAGAAGACATGATATGCAAGGGGCGGCTCCGTATGCTCCACGTATCGTAAATAGTCAGGTATAAACCCCCTGGGAGGAAGGAGAGCTCGTAGTTCATCTTCCTTTTGCTGGACATCGTATAACCCGAATACGGATTCAGTTTCATTTTTATCCACCTTGGCAATAGGCGTTTGTTCTACAACCGCGTTGGTAAGTTCTTCATCCGTAATCTGAAATGCATTACAGATAATAGTGCGTGTCTCATTCACCTCGTACTTAGTGAGTTCCTCTGGTAGCTTCCGCATGAATTCAAGTGCCTTTGCGAAAGCGGGATGATCCATTTGCAGCTTGGATCCCTTAAGGAACCTCTTAAACTGCGTCAATAATTCCCGGCTCTGCGACGTACTTTTCATAGGGCACCTGATCATTCCAGTTGAAACCAACGGTTAGACTGATAGGGATAGAGAAACCTTTTAATTCAGGAATATGCTGTTCCATAGTAGCTTGCATGTAATTACCACATTCGATAGCGTATTTCCGAGGACAGTTGATTAGGGTGGAATCATGCACTGTGCAAAGTACCCGGCAAGTGGGACCGAAGATTTTAAGCTCTTTATGGAAAGGGATAAGAGCTGTTTTACGTAGGATATCGCAAACAGTAGATTGACCCGGAAAGGCGTAAATCTCCGTGACATGCCCACGTGACATAGGCCACCTGCGAATTCTTCCAAACACTGTTTGGAGATATCCCTTACGATCTACCTCCCTCTCTAATTGATAGTGGAAGGAATCCACCGCATGATGTTCTCTTGATAGTTTATCGAATATCTCTTTCCCTTT